>WNFJ01521312.1_pt2 | contig 15079 bp, 15 predicted proteins | sample 5400461 | NCBI WGS metagenome assembly WNFJ01 (sample SAMN13153349, study PRJNA577476) | soil metagenome | isolation source: 115 cm saprolite on Douglas fir-dominated hillslope | place: USA:California | collected 2013-09-17 | reverse complement strand
TTGCGTCCACTCTAGATTGATATTCAGGAACGAGTTCGAACCACAGGCTCCACGGGTCGTTGTACTCAAATCGCAACATCCCAGTCTTCCGACAAGTCTAGAACACCTCTGAAAACCGCCTTTGCATTTGTGCGGTCTGTTCAGGATTCGCGGCGCGTTGCCCTTTGTAATCCCCCTCTTTTGGCCGAAAACCCTTCTGCTATGCGGTGACCTGTGATGTCGGCTTGACCCAGGCGCCGAAAATCGAACTAGGCTAGGAGAGACTGCTTCGGCAAAGTAGCGGTTTTTATGCCACATTGGTAGGCAAGTCAGGAATGTGGTTATGTGCTGTCGCTAGGCCTTCGTCTACTCTCGCTAACAGTGCAGAGCTCCAACGTCTGTTGGCAAGTTTGGAGACAGGTCTTCCATGCTCGACAGACCATTTCATAGCAATGGGTATGTAACGGCTCAGGTTTAGCAGTGCGGCGTCAAGATGAGGGGTGTTATCTCCACGGGCTGCAATCTCTTGCTCAACCAGTTTGATGCCACCAGCTAGCAGCGACCAGATGGCGATGTTCCGATGTAATTTAAGAAGTAGGAGCGATCTAAAGCAATCGTCGGCACGTTCTTCGAGCTCACGGATAGCTTGTACTAGTTCTGGCGGTGCGTCCTTCTCGAGACAGTGCATCCCATGCAATCCATTCTTTATACCTGAGATTCTGAGGCGAAATAGCTAGGATCACTCCCCGAACATCGGCACCTGCCTCACATCCTCCGCCCCTCTCCTCTGCCGCCTTGTCGCCCCAATCACCGCCAGCACCGTCAGCGACTCCAGTGCTGTCCGCGGGACAAACAGCCGCTGCACATTCGACCGCAGATCAGGAGGATTGATCAGGAAGCCTTCGGCGGTGGTCAGGCTGAGGTCGTTGGGCATGAGGCCTTCGAGGATTTCTCCGTCTTTGAATTTGATTCGCACCCACAGGCCCTCGGAGCGCGGGCGGGTGGTGAAGGTCTTGCGCGAGAGGGAATCGGAGTCGGCGAACTCGCGCACGAAGAACACGCATTTGATGTCGGTGAGTTCAATCGCCACCACGTTGCCGGAGGTGTTCAGCAGCTCCAGCTTGCCGTCGTGGACGAAATGCGACGGCGAGACATGGCCGTTAACCGTGTCGCGGTCAACTTTACGGACGATGACTTTCTTGTGGGTGGAAGGCATGGGGGAATTGAATCATTGAATCATCGGGGGATTGAATCATTGGCTGATTGCAGAATTGCCGAATCTACGATTGTCGAATTTAGCGCGGGTACACACTACAGATGGCAACTAATCCGAAAATCCCAAAATCCGACGATTCGTAAATGATTCAATCCCCGATGGTTCAATGATTCAATTCCCCTCGATTCTCGCACTTTTGCCGAAAAAACGATCGGGTATCCAGGTTCACAGTAGCCAAAACAATAACATTATGTTATTTTCGGTAGTTCACTCAGCCTCCGATGGCTAAACTAACCTACTCACTTACAAGCACTTATAGGAGATTTACAGATTTCCACAGGCAGGGCTGTGGAAATCTTCATGGGCGCCGGGCCAAGTTGTAGGGCAGCTCCAGACCAAGAATGGCTGACTACATATACACGATGGAGCTCCGGCTGACGCCGAACCAGCAGAAGGGCGTCACCCTGGTTCAGGATATCGCCCGTGCCGCCGGAATGAACGTATACCTCACCGGCGGAGCGGTGCGAGACATCATCAGCGGGTTCGCCATCCGCGACCTGGATTTCACCGTCCAGGGGAATCCCCTCAAACTGCAAAAAGAATTGGAGCGGACCGGGGCGGTGGTTTCGGCTGCAGACGAGGACCTCAAGGTCATTTATGTCACCTTGCCGGGCGCAGTCCGCGCCGAGGTCAGCAGCGCACGTATTGAACGCTATGAGAAGACGGGCAAGCCTCCTGTGGTGACTCCAGCAACGATTATTGAAGACTTGCGGCGGCGGGATTTCACCGTGAATGCGATGGCGCTGTCGCTGAATCCCGGATCACGCGGGCTGCTGATGGATCCATTCAACGGCGCGGCCGACATTGAAGCCAAGCTGCTTCGCGTGCTCCACAATTACGCTTTTGTGGAAGACCCGTCGCGGCTGATCCGGGCGTTACGGTTCTCCGCGCGTTTTCATTGGCCGTTAGAAGAGCGGACGCAGGCCAGGTACGAATCGGCAAAAGAAAACAATTACATCGAATACATCACGAACCGCGCGATCGGTTATGAGATCGAGCAACTGGCTTACGAAGACGATCCGCTGAACATTGTTCGAGTGCTGGAGAAAGAAAACTGGCTGAAGGTGTTGAGTCCGCATTGGACGACGGCCAAGGTGGATACCACCGGGCTCTCGCAGTTGATGAAGACCCGCCAGCAGATGAACGAGTTTGGCTATTCTCCCGATCCTGCGCCGGCGGTCCTGCATTTTCTGACCGCGAGGCTCAACGACAAGGAAGTCTCTGACATTCGCAAGATGATTCCGCGCAGAGATCTGGCAGAGGCCTGGCGCGATTTAGAAGATAACGCCAAGAGTCTTGCCAAGCGGCTGACCGGTAAAGAAGCGGCCACTCCGTCGCGCACCTGGAAGCTGCTTTCGAGTGCCCGTCAGGAGATGGTCCTCTTTCTCGCGGTTACTGCCAAACAACAATCCGTAGCGCAAAAGATCAAGAATTTCTTCACCAAGTGGCGGCAAGTGCAACAAAAGGTCCCTTTGGCGGAGATGACGGAGCTCTACATCACGCCGCAGCTGCCGGCGTATCCCAAAATCGCGGATGAAGTATTCATGCTGTTGCTGGATGGAAAGCTGCGTTCGCGGACTGAGATCTTGAAATTTCTGAAGCCGCTGGCGCCACCGCCGCCTCCTCCACCACCACCGCCAAAACGAGGCCGGGGCGCGAAGGCAGCCGCTGCTGAGGCGCCAGCCCAGGCTGCGCAAGCGGGCGCAAAGAAAAAAGGGAAGGGGGCGATCGCTCCACCAGCTCCGCCAGCGCCCCTCAAGCGCGCAGAACCGACTAAAGTCCCGCAGAAGCCTGCGCCGAAAGCTGGCCCGGCGCCCGCTCCAGCCAGAGTTGCTAAGAAAGCATCGCCCAAGAAACTATCGCCGAAGTCGGCGAAATCAAAGAAGGCGAGCAAGAAGCACTGACCTGTTCATCGAATCCCTGTTTGTAGGCCTTCTTCCAGCTCCAGCGCCGTGCGGTAATGAGTAATGGCGAGGTTTACCGCTCGAATCTCCGCTTCCAGTTTATTGCGCTCGTCCCGGGTGCGGTTCTCCATGATCTCTTGACTAAGCAGCTGGAGGCGTTGTTCGAGTTTTCGCAGATGTTCTCTTACGGTTACGTCCATAGAAAGAAGTCACCACCCGTCAGAGTTAACTGAAAGTGACGGCTTTAACATCCGGATCCTCAGTGCCTCTACTCAAATTCGCAATGGAAAGATGGTCGCGAAAGAAACAGGGTTGGCCTGGATAAGACTGTATGCATCTGGTACAGAGCTCAACCGGACGCAACCCGTACTGCTTAGTTGGAATCATTCCGCAGCAGAGCGCGGCAAGTCAAGCAACTTATTTCCAGTCGATCAGTCTGGCAGCCGCGCCGACGCCGAAACCGAGGACTTACGGCACGGCCGAACGACCTGTCCTTTCCAAACACCCGCATGAGAGCGGCGCTTAACTGGTTTCGCAAAGAGGAGCAGTTCAGCCGATATAATGGCGGAAACAGGCGGATTCGCTCCGCCTTCGGCTTTCCCATATGGCTATTATCTGGCTGCGGGTCGCTCTCGCTCTGTATGGCCTCGGACTTGTGTATGTCCTGGTGGCGCTGACTCGCACCCCCACTCGGGCCAAAGAGCTGCTCAACCGCCTTGCGCTTCACGCTGCCTATCTGGGAATGGTGTTTCATTTTGTCGCGATTGCAGAAGCGGTGCGGCAGTCCGGCCAACTGAGCCTGGCTTCATTGTCCGTGGCCGCCTCCGCGCTTGGATTCCTGACCATGGTGGTCTTTCTGATTGTGTACATGATGTACCAAACCACTTCACCAGGGATCGTTGTGTTCCCTCTGGTCTTCCTGCTCACGTTTGTGGGAGCGACGGGGCAGGAGCCTTTTGTTCTGACTTCCTCCACGGCGCGCACGGGCTGGCTGGTCGCCCACATTTCGCTGATCTTTGCCGGATATGCGGCTCTCGTCCTCAGTTTCAGTGCAAGCCTGCTCTACTTGATCCAGGAACGCACCTTGAAGGCAAAGCGTCCAGGCGGACTGCTCTCGCGACTACCCGCACTTCAAGTAACCGATGAAATCGGCTTCCGGTCGCTGCTCGTGGGATTTCCATTCATGACCGCGGGCTTGGCGGCGGGGATGGTGATCGCTCAGGCGAGATTCGGGCGCGTGGATATTCTTGATCCTAAAATTCTGCTTTCGGTGCTGATGTGGGCCGTCTACCTGGTATTGGTTTACACCCGATGGAGCGCTGGCTGGCGCGGCCGGCGCGCAGCATATTTGGCGGCAGGAGTCTTCGCTATGGCGATTGTGGCATGGGCCGCGAACTACTTCAGTGCTGTTCACAGACTGGCGCGGCCATGAATTTCCAGCTCATCGGCGTCAATCACAAGACCGCACCGGTTGAAGTGCGGGAGCAGCTCGCCATCCCTGAGCGTCAGCTCCCGCAAGCATTGCAGCAGTTGATGGGTCTTCGCGGCGTTGGCGAGGCAATGATCTTGTGCACCTGCAATCGCGTCGAGATTCTGGCCCAGACTGTGAATGGAAGCACCGACTTGCGCCAGTTTCTGCGGCAATATTTCACTCTGGAGCCAGCCTCGTACGAATCTCATCTTTACGAGTATCGCGAGAGCGACGCAGTGCGGCACGTGTTTCGCGTGGCTTCCAGCTTGGATTCGATGATCGTGGGAGAACCGCAGATTCTGGGGCAAGTGAAGGAAGCTTACGCCACGGCGCGGGCTGCAGGAGCTGTACAGTCGTATCTGGATCTGTTGCTCACCCGCGCGTTTGCAGTTGCGAAAAGGGTTCGCACTGAGACCGCACTCGGGTCGTCGTCAGTTTCGGTTGCTTCGGTTGCGGTGGTGCTGGCGAGCAAGATCTTTGGATCGCTCGAGGGCAAACAAGTCTGTCTCGTCGGCGCCGGCAAAATGTCGGAGCTGGCGGCGCGGCATCTGGTGGCGCGAGGAGCTGGACCGATCTTCGTGGCCAATCGCACCTATGATCGGGCAGTCGCTTTGGCGGAGCGCTTCGGCGGACAGGCGATTCGCTTTGACGCGTTATACGACCACTGCGAACAAGCTGACATCGTGATCACGTCTACCGGGGCTCCCGCGGCTATCTTCCGGCGAGAACATGGCGAAAAATTTCTGAACCGGCGAAAAAACCGGCCGATGTTTTTCATCGACATTGCGGTTCCTCGGGATGTTGATCCGGAGATGAACAAGCTGGATGGCATCTTTGTTTATGACATTGATGATTTGCAGGAAGCAGTCACCTCCAACGTTGAGGGCAGGAGAAAAGAAGCAGAACACGCCGAGAGCATCATTGACGCGGAGGTCGAGAGGTTTCAGGCGCGATTGCAAACTCTGCATGTAGTCCCGACCATCGTTTCACTGCAAGACCATTTCGAGACGATTCGCCAGGCAGAACTAGACCGCGCACGCGGACGTCTGGGACAGCTCTCACCCGAGCAGGAGACGGCCGTGGAGGCACTGACTCGTGGCATCGTGAACAAGATTTTGCATACCCCAATCAGCCGTCTGAAAACCGCAGCGGCTGGACCAGAGATGACGACGCTGATTGACTCCTTCAAGAAAATCTTTAACTTGCCTGATAAACATGCAGTTCCACAAGAAGATAGCCTAACCGTAGAATCAAACGACGAACCCGGGCGAAGGAGCTGATGCTTGCGACTGAAGATCGGATCGCGCGGGTCGCAGCTGGCCCTGTGGCAGGCAAATCACATCTCCGCCCAGCTTTGTGAACGCGGACATGAAGTCGAAATTCTGATCATTCACACCACTGGCGATAAGATCACCGATGTTCCCCTCGCGAAAGTCGGCGCCAAAGGGATGTTCACAAAAGAGATTGAAGAGGCGCTGGCGGAGGGCGGTATTGATCTTGCGATCCACAGTTTGAAAGACCTGCCCACGGACCTTTCGGCGGAGTTTGAGATTGCTGCGGTGCTGTCGCGTGAAGACCCGAGGGACGCACTGTGTTCGAAGAATTACGCTTCTATTGAAGAACTGCCAAAACGGGCGCGGGTCGGCACTAGCAGCTTACGGCGCGAGGCTCAGCTCAAAGTAGTGCGTCCAGACCTGGTTGTGCATCCGCTGCGCGGAAATGTGGATACGCGACTTCGAAAACTAGAGTCGGGTGAGTACGATGCGGTAATTCTTGCTTTAGCTGGTCTGCGGCGGCTCGGCCGGACGGAACTGGTCCGGCAGATCATTCCGGTTGAAGTCATGTGTCCGGCGGCAGGGCAGGGTGCTCTGGCCATCGAAATTCGCGCCGGTGATCGAGTGGTGAGGGAAGCGCTCACGTTTTTGGATGATGGCGCTTCCCGTCGCGAGACCGATTGTGAGCGTGCACTGCTAAAAAAATTAGGTGGCGGCTGTCAGGTGCCGATCGGAGCGAATGCGAAGCTGCAGGATGGTGTATTGCATCTGGAGGCGATAGTCGCTCGCCCGGACGGAAGCGTGTTGCTGCGCGAGTCAGCGGCCGGACGTGATCCACTGGCGCTGGGTGAAGGGGCTGGGGAAAGCCTTTTGCAACGCGGTGGCGCGGACATCTTGGAAAGGGTCTACGCCCGAAGCGTTACGGTGCCACAACAACCCTGAGTTCTAGATCCAGATCGCAAGACAAGGCGATGCGTCGACTCGCATCTCGCTAGATCGGAGTTGATGTGTATATCCCTGAATATAACCGGATTGAGGGTCGCGCCGTTGCTTTGGCCTTCATGCAGGCGAACCCATTTGCCATTTTGATATCAGCTACGGACAACGGCCCGTTCGCCACACATCTTCCAATCCTGGTGCGGGAAGTTGACGGCCGAGTGCAGCTGCGCGGCCACATGGCCAAGGCGAATCCGCACTGGAAGTCGATAGGGCAAGATCAAGAATCGCTGGCAATTTTTCACGGGCCTCACGCTTACATTTCGCCCAGCTTGTATGAGACCCGTGAGAGTGTGCCTACCTGGAACTACGCTGCAGTTCACGTCTACGGCCGGGGAACATTTTTTACTGACGAAGCCCCACTTAGACAGCTGCTGCAGGAGGTGATCGGGTGCTTTGATTCGTCTTATGCGGCGCAATGGCCATCTCTCAGCGAGCAATACCAAAGCCGAATGTTGCAGCACATCGTCGGCTTTGAAATCAATGCCACACGGGTGGAGGCCAAATTCAAACTGAGCCAGAATCGAACCAGAGCTGAACGAGAAAATGTGATCAAGTCGCTCTCGCGCAGCGCGGATTCAGCGGTCGGGGCGGTTGCTGCGTTAATGAAAGAGCAGGGTTTGGGCTCAACATGAGCTCTTTACACAATTTGTCCTCCCGCGAGTTTCCTCTTGCGGGGATTCGTCTACTCGTCGGCCGAGCCCGGCGTCAGGCGAGTGCGCTTTCTGCTGGGTTGAAAGCTCTTGGCGCTGACGTCATTGAGATCCCTTTCATCGAGATTCGTAAACCTCGTTCCTACCGGCCCTTGGACGCAGCGCTCAAGCGCATCACCGAATACGACTGGCTCATTCTGACTAGCGTGAATGGGGTGGAGGCGCTGTCAGCGCGGATGAAGCGATGGAAGACTAAGCGCTCCCAATTTGCGCACTTGCAAATTGCCGCAATCGGCCCGGCCACCAAGAGCGAAATCGAAAAGCTAGGACTCAAAGTGGCTCTCGTGCCCGAACAATACATTGCCGAATCGGTTGTCGAAAGCTTGCGCGGCAAAGTAGAAGGGAAGCGAGTGCTGGTCGCACGGGCCAGAGTTGCGCGAGATGTAATTCCGCGCGAATTGCGGAAGATGGGAGCGCGAGTGGATGTTGTCGAAGCGTACGAAACCGTTGTGCCCCCTTCATCGCGAACGCGGTTGCGATTGATTATGAAAGATCCAAAGCTTAGGCCGCATATTGTGAGTTTCACCAGTTCCTCGACGGTCAGAAATTTCGTCGCGTTGCTTGGCGGCCGCGGGCCCCATTCGACTTCGCTCAGGGCAGGTCCGCCCCACACGATCCAATTCGCGTCGATCGGCCCTATTACTTCTGCCACCGTTCGCGAGTTCGATCTGCCCGTGGACATTGAAGCCAAGGAATACACCATTCCCGGACTCATCACCGCTATTGCGAGATATAATTCCCGTCCATGAGCGTCGCCCAATGAAGCGCCGTATCGTCCACGTCCTCCAAAAATACTTGTTCAACCCACCCGTCAAGTTCATGTTTGCGGTTGGCGTGGCTCCGCCGGGACGGACGCTCCTGGAAACCACGGGTCGCAAGACTGGGAAGCCGCGCCGTATACCTGTAGGCAACGGACTGGTGGGCCGGCAGTTCTGGATCATCGCGGAGCATGGCCAGAAAGCCGCCTACGTTCGCAATATTGCGGATAATCCGCGCGTGCGCCTGAAGTTGCGAGAAGGCCTGCGCGCTCGCTGGCACACCGGAACAGCCCACTTGCTATCCGACGACGACCCACGCGAACGCCAACGCTGGCTCAGGATTCAGCTGCCAGGCAGTGCCAGCAATGCGGCTGCGGTCCGCTTCTTCGGCACCCAACTGCTCACGGTGCGGATTGATCTCGACGCTTGAGGTGCTGCGACGGAGTCCGATGGCTCGGGTATCTATTTACTGCAGCTTGCAGCCGCAATCCGCAGGCGGAACGTGGGCCTTCAAAAAGTCTGCAACGCGCTGATAGGCGTCAATCTGGTTCTCCACCTTCGCGAAGCCGTGCCCTTCATTTTCGTAGATCTTGTAATCCGCCACTCCGCCGTTTTTCTTGATCGCATCTACGACCTGGATCGTTTCTTCCTTGGGGCAGCGCGGATCGTGCCCTCCAGCGAGCAGCAGGAGCGGCGCTTTGATCTGGTCCACAAAGAAGAACGGGGAACGATCGCGGAATAGATCTGGATTCTTCTCAGGGTCCCCCATAGTCGCTCGAGCGGATTGCTGCAGCACTGGGTCTTCATCCTGCATTTCGGTGAACCAGTTGACGAACGGCACGATGGGCACGCCCGCCGCCCAAACGTCAGGCGCTTTGGTCACCGCCATCATGGTCATGTAGCCGCCGTAGCTCCCGCCCATCGCAATCAACTTCTTGGGATCGGGATAGCCGGTAGCCTTCAGGAAGTCGGCCGCGGCGAGGACATCTTGCAGGTCTCCTCCGCCCAGGTCGAAAAGGTTTGCGTCCTGAAAATCTTTGCCGTAGCCGGTGGAGCCCCGATAGTTAGGCGCAATCACCATGTAGCCCTGGTTCACGATGTGCTGGATGAAGCGGTTGAACGAATTCATCGTCTGCGAAGTCGGACCGCCGTGGATGTAAACGATGGCCGCATTTTGCCCGTTACGCTGCATGTTGCGCGGCACATAGACGAATGCCGAGATCGTCCATTTGCCGTCGCGGCTCGGATAGTGCACCAGAAAAGGCTCGACCATATGCTCGGCGGGCACTCCGGCCATCAGTGAATTCGTGACCTGCGTGGACTTACCTGTTCCTACGTCGTAAACCCAAGCGTCGTTTGGAGCATTGGGTCCGTTGTTGGAATACGCCAGCTTGGAGCCGTCGCGGGTGAAAGCACTTTCCGCGCCCGCAAGCGAGTTCACGCCTTTGGGCAATGGCAAGGCGTTTGTTTTGCCGGAAGCAAGATGGTGCAAGTAAATGTCGGTGTTGCCGTCAACGTTGGCGCGCCAGGTGACGGATTTGCCGTCGGGCGAGAAGTGTCCACCCTCGACCTCCCATTTCTCCTCGGTAAGCCAAGTGATCTTCTTTGCTGCAATATTGAGAAGTCCGGTGTTTTGGTGGCCGTTGCCCGCATTCGATGTGATCAACAGAGTCTTGCCATCAGGTGAGAAGTCGTTCGCCGCATAGAGTCGCTCGCCGTCATGCGGTGTCAGCAGAGTGCTCTTCTTGGTCGCCACTTCAGCGACAAAAATATTGGAGTTCGTCCCCTTCGCTTCCTCTTGGGTATAGGCGATGAACTTTCCATCTTTCGACCAGACAGGGTTGGTGTTCAGCTTTTCCGGCGGCGTGTTGGTGGTGACGTGCTTCACGTCGCGGAGCACCGTATCGAAGACATCAATTTCGTATGAAGACGAAGTCTTCGGCTTCACCATGTAAGCGAGATAGCGGCCGTTGGGCGACCATCTCGGATTCTCTTCAGAAATCTCACGCGTCTTAGTGACATTCACCACTTGCCCGGTCTTGGGCGACACGAAGAAAATATCCCACTGCTCGTCGCCATGGTAATCGGACTGGTAGGCGATCCATTTCCCGTCAGGCGACCACGTCGGATGCGTCTGCCGCTGATCGCTGACCGTAAGCTGCGTCGGCCAGCCGCCTTCGGCCGCAACCAGCCACAAATTATTGCGACCGGTGATATTGGAGACGAACACGATGCTCTTGCCATCCGGCGACCAGGCTGTATCACCGACGAGGCGCGTCATGTACAGGCGTGGCAGTGAGAGGCTTTCTTCGCCTTGCTCAACGTCTGCATCAGGCTTGGCGGTGATCTGTTTGGGATCGGTGATGGCCTGCGGCTCGCTAAGACTCTGGGAGACGGCAATCGTACTCATAGCAATGACCATAGCAAACCGCAGCAGACCGTTCATAGATCCCATCGCGACGCGACTCATTTGACCAGCACCACTGAGGGCTGGTTCGACAGCACGATGGAGGGATTGGCAGGAAGATTCAGTTTTCCGGCCCCGCCGATTTGGAAGGCAGACAAGTTGGAGGCACCATTGTTGGCAACGAAAACCCAATTTCCGTCATGCGTGACTCCAGCCGAAATCGGGTTCGAACCAGTGGAAGCTGAGGCTGGCGAGAGGGTGGTCAGGGCGCCAGTCGCGGGGCTATATTTGTATTGTGAAATCTGGTTCGATTTCTCGTCCACCGCATAAACAAAGTCAGCGACAGGATCAACCACGAACGAATTCGGGCCGATTCCGGCGCCAACCGCGGTGCCGACCGGCATCAGTAGTCCAGTGGGTGTTGCGCAAGTCAACGACGCCGCTACACAGGCCTTGAAGATGCTGATATCGTTCGAGCCCGAGTTCGCCACGAACAGGAAGTTATCGCGGGAGGTGGGGTTCACGGCGACGCTACGAGAAAAGGCAAGGCCAGAGGGGTTTGTATTTACCGCATAGAACGCCGCCGCCGTGGGAATTACAACGTTGCCGCCGCTATCTATGGAATACGAATAGCCCGCGATGGTACCGTCAAACTGATTAGCGACGTACAGATATGGGCCTGAAATGGCCAGAGCGACCGGCCCGGAACTGGCGGCGCCTGCGGATTCCGTCAAAAATGAACAAGATGGGCAAAGTGGGGTAGGCTGGGTCGAACAGACAATACTGGCCGGACAGATAACATTGGCTGGACTTAACGAACTGCCCGAAATCTTAAATATTGAAATTGTGCCAGGAATGACGCTAGACAAATTGCCCTGATTCGTTACAAACAACAATACTCCTGTCGGGTCAACCGCCATTCCCATCTCCATCCCTAACGGCATCGATGATGGCAAAGTGATCGCCACCGGATTTCCCTGTGGTGCGAGCGTGCCATCGGAATTGACGGTATAGGCGCGAACCTGATTGCAAAACTGCGAACTGCCACAGTTATCGTCAACATTGGCAAGGAAGAGGGCATCCTCTTTGGGAGTGATTGCCATGGCATGCGGCCCTGCACCACTGGGCACGCTCTTGCCCACCTGCGAAGCCGCGCCGTTACTCAAGTTTATGGTGAACGAGCTCACCATCTGGTCTCCCTGCGTAGCCACCCACATGAAACCCGCGTTGGAAGAACCAACGGTTTTCGAGTTAACGCAACCAGTCAAGGCGGCAACGATCACGACAGCCAGCACGACCAGCACCCAGCGAGACTTCATGTGCATTCTTTTCCCCTGAAGAAATCAATTCTTCGGACCAATGCGGTTCCCGAATAGATGAAAGATTCTGAAAGGCTTACCCCAATTGTGTATCAGGAATGGGCAGAAAAGAGCAAACCTGCGGAAGCAATCCGCCGATCCTATGCTTCTTCTACGGCTGATTCTTCTCCAGCGGCAACCGGAGCCTGCTGGTCCCGGAGCGCCTCCGCAGCCAGCAAAGGAATGCGAATCTCGACCAATAGCCCACCCTCAGGTAAGTTGGATGCTTTGACCGAGCCGCCGTGCAGCCTGACAGCCTGTTCAGTGATGGCTAATCCGAGCCCTACGCCTCCAGTGGAACGCCCCCGCGCGTCATCGATCCGGTAAAAAGGCCGAAAGATCTTCTCCAGCTCGCCGTCAGGAACCCCCGGACCCGAGTCGGTGACGCGGATCACCGCTTCTTCCGGGCTACCGGACTGGGTCTTTTCCGCACGAATCTTCACGGTCGTGCCTGCCTGGGTGTAGCGGCTCGCGTTCCGAACGACGTTTTCGATAGCACTGTGCAGAAGGGCGGGGTCACCGGTAACCGGCAGTTCATCCATGATCTCGCACTCAACCTGGCAATTGCGCGACTGAGCTTCGAAAGCGGCATCGCGCGCGATTTCCTGGACGAGGTCTTCCAGTTGGACAGGGCCCCTTCGGAGGCTGCCCGCACCACTTTCGAGCCGCGCAATCGTGGTCAGACTTCCAATCAACTCATTCATGCGGCTGGATTCCAGACTGATGCGATCGAGCACGCTTTCAGCCTCGGGGCCGGTGCGCTGGCGGGCGAGCTCGAGGGCGACACTCAGCCGGGCAAGTGGAGACCTCAGCTCATGGGAAATGTCCTTCAGCAGGCGTGATTGCGCGTTTACCAGCTTTTCGATCTGTTCCGCCATCAGGTCGAAATCGCGCACCAGTTGCGACATTTCGTCTCCCGAACGTGATGACTGGCCGCCAGCACGGGCGGAGAGATCTCCAGCTGCCAGCTTCTGTGTCGCCTGACGGAGGCGAATGATGGGGGACGTCAGGAATTGTGCAAGAAAGTAGCAAACCAGTCCCGAAGACAGCACTGCGATCAAAATGCCGATGCTAGGCACACCCCCTGGCCCGAAAAACGCGTTCTGGCCGGGTGGAAGTTCCGTGACGAGAATATAGCGGTGGCCGTCTGAACCTGTCATCGAAGCGCGCAAAAACTGCGGATGTGGAAGCAAACGTCCCAGCAGGGTATCGGCAGTGCGCCTCCGCCCGCTGGCCACTTCGGAAAACCAGGGTCGAACCGAGTGCCCCATCAGCGACCCTTGCTCGTTGAAAAGCACCGCGTGAACATGCTGGGTCTCGCCAAGAATGTGCAGGTAATCGCGCATTTTATCTACGCCGCCGGTCTGATAGGCGTCGACCGCTTCGGCCAGGTATCTGGACTGCGATGCTTCGACGGCAGATATCTGCCGCGCCGGACGCATGGCCACCGTGACCAGAATCGCCAGCACTATAAACAGAGCTTGCGCGATCCAGAATGAAAGGAAAATTTTGAGGAACAGGCTCTTCATCGGCTTGCGTTCTTAGTCTTCGACCTTGCCATTGCAAAAATGTATCCCGCGCCGCGCACGGTCTTGATGTAGTCTTCCGAGCCGGAGTCGCCGAGTTTCTTACGTACCTTGCTGACGTGCATGTCAATGCTGCGGTCGAAAGGAGAGAATTTTCGTCCCAACACCTCATCCACAAGCGCTTCGCGAGTAACCACTCGTCCCGCTTCGCGCAACAAGACCTGTAGGAGGCCGAACTCAACTGAGGTCAGCTCTAACGATTTGCCGCGATGGCGAACGCTGCGGGTTGCCGGGTCAAGTTCCACATCGCCGACGCGGATAATGTCTGGTACCTGCGCTTCGCCGCCTTTTGCCTGGGAGCGGCGAAGGATGGCGCGGATGCGGGCCACCAGTTCGCGTGGGTTGAAGGGCTTGGGGAGATAGTCGTCCGCCCCGATCTCAAGCCCAACAATTCGGTCTACGTCCTCGCCCCGCGCCGTCAGCAGCAGGACCGGAATGCGTGAACCATCTCTGATGCGGCGCAGGACGTCGAAGCCGTTCAGCCCGGGAAGCATAACATCGAGCACCACCAGCAGATGCTCTCCACCAAGAGCGCGCGCCAGACCTGATCTTCCCTCATGGACGCATTCCACCTGGAAACCTTCGGGCCGAAGATACTCGGTCACCAGCGAACACAGTTCCACATCATCGTCAATGACCAGAATGCGGTCCACGCTGTTCATTGTAGTAGCAGCCACGACCGCTTAACGAGTAAAGATTCGTCAAATGGCGCATGGCCACGGTTTACAAAGATTTACTCGGATTGACTCACTCTTTACCGCTAAAGATGCGCCAGCCGTGTTTCTATTCTACGTAGAACAAAAGTTCTCAGGAGGGAAGACGTGAAATCCAAGATCGCGAAGATTGTATTGTTTGGGGCTTTAGCGCTGGCGCTCATTGCCGGCTTTGCTTATGCCCAGAGTGAAGGTGGGCCGATGCATCACGGAATGCGCGGAGAGTTTATGGGCGGACACGGCATGGGGCTGCCGCTCCACCAACTGAACTTGACCGATGACCAGCGCACCCAGGTCAAGCAGATTTTTCGAACCGAAAAGCCCAACATCCATCCGCTGATGCAGCAGGAATTCCAGGCCCATCAGCAGTTAATGCAGCTCGTCACCAGCGGCAGCTTCGACCAGGCCAAAGCCACAGCGATTGCTTCACAGGAAGCGCAAACTCACATCCAAATGGAAGTCGAGCACGCGAAGATCGCGTCTCAGATTTACCAGTTGCTGAGCTCGGACCAGAAAGCCAAAGTGGCCGACTTGATGGCCAAGCACCAGCAGAGAATGCAGCAGCACATGCAGAACCAGGACTCGCCAGCGCCGCCAGATCAGCAGTAGGCGGGCGTACACGAACCATGTAGGGCGGACGCCCT
>WNFJ01094703.1_pt1 | contig 15080 bp, 17 predicted proteins | sample 5400461 | NCBI WGS metagenome assembly WNFJ01 (sample SAMN13153349, study PRJNA577476) | soil metagenome | isolation source: 115 cm saprolite on Douglas fir-dominated hillslope | place: USA:California | collected 2013-09-17 | reverse complement strand
GGTGCCGGCGCCGCAGCTTTCGGTCTGGCCATAGGCTTCGCGCATGTCGATGCCGAGCGCGAGATACCAGCGGATCAGGTCCGGCGCGATCGGCGCCGCGCCGGTGATGGCGATGCGGCAACGATCCAGTCCAAGCATGCGCCGGATGTTGCGGAACACCAGCCGGTAGGCGACGCGGTTGGCGAGACGCAGTGACAGGGAGGGCCTGTTGCCCTCGAGCCTGCAATCGGTCATGCGATAGCCGGTCGCCAGCGCCTGGCGGTACATCCAGTTCTGGAACGGGGTGGCGTCCTTCAGCGCGATCGTGATGCCCGAGTAAAACTTCTCCCAGATCCGCGGCACCGCCAGAAACGCGGTGGGCTGCACCTCGCGCAGATTATCGGGCACCGTTTCCGGGCTCTCGGCGAAATTCATTACCGAGCCCAATGCCAGGGAAAAGTAATAGCCAACGACCCGTTCGGCGACGTGGCAGAGCGGCAGAAACACCAGGCGCTCTTCACTGTCGGTGGAGGGATACACATCGTTGGCATGGCGCATCTGATGCGTCACGCTGCGGTTGGCATGCATGGCGCCTTTGGGCGGGCCCGTCGTGCCTGAGGTATAGACCAGGATGGCAAGATCGTCGGCGCCGCGGCTCGCGATCATCTCCTCCCACAGCGCCTCGCGGCCCTGGATGTGATTGCGCCCCAGCGCCATGAATTCGGCAAGCGACAGCACCATCGGATCGGAGAAGTCGCTCAGACCCTCCATGTCGAAGACGACAATCTTTTGCAAGGTCGGACAGCGTGCGCGGCAGGCCAGGATCTTGTCGAGTTGTTCCTCGTCCTCGGCGAAGATGACCCGGGTAGCGGAGGAGACGCCGCCGGCGCACAGGATGCCCATATCGGCGAACACCCATTCCGGCACGGCATTGGCGAGGATCGAGGCAACGTCCCCCGGCCGAAAGCCGGTGGCGTGGAGAGCGTAGGCGATGTCCCTGGAAATTTCGAGCCATTGCCGCCAGCTGGTCGGCTGCCAGATGCCGAACTTCTTCTCACGGATCGCTGGCCTGTCGCCGCGCGCCTCCGCCGCAAGCAGAAGGCTCTTCGCGATCGTGTCGGCGACGGTCAGCACTGCCGGTCTGGCCATGCTCGTTTCTCCCTCTCCTTCGCACCGCTTCGGATGCCGGCTTTGATAGCCGGTCTTTTCCCGAAGCAGGACCTGCATTTAACGCCACGTTTTCTTCTTTTTCCAGCGCCGTTCGCCCCGGGCGCCGGCTTCCTTGGCGCCGAGATAGAATTCCTGAATGTCCTTGGAATGCATCAGCCGCTCGCAGCTGTCGTTCATGACGACCCGGCCGATTTCCAGCACATAGCCGTAATGCGCCGTCTCCAGCGCCACCTTGGCGTTTTGCTCGACCAGAAGGATCGACATGCCCTGCTCTTCGTTGACGCGCCGGATGATGGTGAAAATCTCCCTCACCAGGATCGGCGACGACAGGCCGAGCGACGGCTCGTCGAGCAGCAAAAGCGTCGGCCGGTTCATCAAGGCGCGCCCGATCGCGAGCATCTGCTGCTCGCCGCCCGAGAGCTGCCCGGCCGACTGGTTGAGCCGTTCCTTGAGCCGCGGGAAATATCCGTAAACCCGGTCGAGATCGTGAGCGACACCGTCGCGATCCCGGCGCGGATAGGCGCCCATCATCAGGTTCTCGCGCACGCTCAGGAACGGAAACACCTCACGCCCCTCGGGCACGTGGCTCAAGCCGAGCCGCACGATCTTGTCGGCTTCCATGCGCTGGATCGGCTTTCCCAGGAATTCGATGGTGCCCTTCTGCGGATCGAGAATGCCGGATATGGTCTTGAGCACCGTGGTCTTGCCGGCGCCGTTGGCGCCGAGCAGCGTGACGATCCGGCCGCGCGGCACCTCGAGGCTGATGCCTCTGATAGCCATGATCGGTCCGTAATAACTCTCGATGTTGCTGAGTTTAAGGATGATTTCGGGAGTGCTCATGACATCATCCCCTTAAGCGCCGAGATAGGCGGCGACGACGTCGGGATGGACCTGCACTTCGGCAGGCGTACCCATCGCCAGTACCCTGCCGTCGGTTCACCAGCGTCATATCGTGCTCGACCATCAACACGGTGATGCCGAGTTCGGTCTTCATGTCACGGATCCAGAACGACATGTCGTCGGTCTCCTCGACATTCAGTCCAGAGGATGGCTCGTCAAGCAGGATCAATTTGGGCTCGGTGCACAGCGCGCGCGCCAGCTCGATCACCTTGCGCACGCCATAGGGTAGCCCGGAGATCAGCTTGTCGCGGTAGGGCTCGAGATCGAGAAATTCGATCACCTGCTCGACGCGGCGGCGATGGGCTTTTTCGGTTGAGCGCACGTTCGGCAGAAATAGCAGTTCCTGCCAAAGCTGGGTGGTGGAATGCCGGTGGCGGCCGACCAGAAGGTTAGAGAGCACGGTCGCATTCTCGAACAATTCGATGTTCTGGAAGGTGCGGGCGATACCGAGCTTGGCAATGCCGAATGCGGGCTCCTCGGTGATGTCCTGATCCTCGAAATAAATCCTGCCCGAGGTCGGGGAATAGATCCGCGAGACCAGGTTGAAGATCGAACTTTTTCCCGCGCCATTAGGGCCGATAATCGAGAGAATCTCACCCTTCTCGAGCGCGAAGCTGACGGCGTCGACCGCTTTCAGGCCGCCGAAATGCAGCGACAGATTCTCGGCGCGGAAATAACTCATCGGTTCCGCTCCGATTCTGCCGTTTGAAGGTGGCGCGCTTGTAAAGCGGGAACAGTTGGAAGAAGAGTTTTATCTTCAGCCAGCGCCCATACAGGCCGAGCGGCTCGAACAAAACGAAGAGGACGATGATCACCCCGTAGATCGCGCCTTTCAGGCCGTTGGCGGAAGCGAACGCGGCCACGTTGCCCTGAATGTGCGCAGCGCGTTCAGCGCCGGCGCCAAACGCCGCCGCGAGGCCCGCGACCATGCCCGGCAGATCGTCCTTGAGATAGGTCAGGAACGGATCGATCATGACGATGAAGATCGCGCCCAGCACCGCGCCGTGCAGGCTGAATGCGCCGCCGATCAGGATCACGATGATGAACTCGATCGAAAGCTGCAGCGTGAACATTTCCGGGCTAATGAAGGAAAGCTTGTGCGCGAACAGACAGCCGGCAAAACCGGTGATGGCCGCACTGATCGCAAATGACTTGACCTTGTAGAGCGATACGTTGACGCCCATGCTTCGTGCGGCGGTCTCGCTGTCGCGGATCGCGACGAAGGCGCGGCCGGTCGGCGAACGCAGCAGATTGAGCGTACCCACGATCGTCAGAATCAGCACGCCAAGACAGAGAAAATAGAATGCCGGGCTGTCGCGCGGCACGCTGGTGCCGAGCAGCTGAATGGTCTTGACCCGCATGCCCTCGTTGCCGTTGGTCACGCTTTCCCAGCGCGCCAGGATTTCTTCGACAATGAAGGCGAATGAGATCGTGGCGATGACGAGATAGATGCCCTGCAGCCGTAGGGCCGGGAAACCGACCAGCGCGCCGATGACGCCAGTCAACAGCCCGGCGGCAAGAAAATAGACCGGAAAGGGCACGTTGAATTGTTGCAAATAAGCGGTGGTGTAGGCGCCGATCGCGAGAAACGCGGCGTGACCCAATGACGCCTGCCCGGTGAAACCGGTCAGGATCATCAATCCGACGCCAACGGTGGCGTAGATGCAGACGAACACCAGTTGACTGACGATATAGCTGCCCAGCACGAACGGCGCGATCAGCAACAACGCCAGCAGAATGCCGTAGGAGACGGCGTAGCCACTGTGCGGAAACAGCCTTATGTCGTCTTCATAATCGGTCTTGAACATGAACCGCATGAGCTGTTCCCTAGACCTTCTTGCGCATGTGAAGGCCGAACAGGCCTTCGGGCTTGAGCAGCAACACCACCAGAAGAACGATGTAAGGCGCGACGTCCTTCCACCCCTGCGCCAGATAAAAGCCGGCCAGGCTCTCGATCACGCCGATCAGCACGCCGCCCACCACCGCACCAGGAATCGAGCCAAAGCCGCCGAGCACGGCCGCCGGAAACGCCTTCAGCCCCAGCACCAGACCGACATTGGAATGAATGAACGTGATCGGCGCGAGCAGCACGCCGGCGCAGGTTGCGACCGCCGCGCTGATCGCCCACACGATCGACACCACGCGCTTGACCGGAATGCCCATATAATAGGCCGCCAGCATGTTCTCCGAACTCGCGCGCATCGCGGTGCCGAGCGTCGTCCGGTTGAAGAACAGATAGAGCAGCGCGCAGAGCATCATGGTGGCCGCGATCACGGAGAGCTTATCATCGGCCAGCACCAGGCTGCCGATCCTGACGACGCCATGGCTGAACGGCGTCTCGATCGTGAAGTCGTCGGTGCCCCAGATCATGCCGACCACAGAGCGCAGGAAATAGCCAAGCCCGATTGTCGCCATGATGATGGAAAATTGCGGATAGCCCAGGATCGGGCGAACTACCACGCGCTCGGCCAGCATGCCGAACAGCGCCATTGCCGCCACCGCGGCGGCAAAGCCGATCCAGTAATTGAGGCCGAGAATGCCGATGAAGGTGAAGGCGAAAAATCCGCCCAGCATCATCAGGTCGCCCTGCGCGAAGTTCACGACCTCGGTCGCTTTGTAGACCAGGACGAAGCCAAGCGCGATCAGGCCGTAAACGCAGCCGAGCGCAATGCCACTCACCAACTGCTGAACGAAGTCCAGCATTGCCATCCTCCCCCGATGCGCGGCGATTCTATCGATCGCCTTTGGCGCATCTTGTGTCTACTCGCTGGTCAGCGTCGCTTGCGCTGAAAAGCTGCACATTGTCCGGCGCTTATTGAGCCCAAAGCGCCGACCCCTGTCAACAAAGCGCTGGTTGCCGCGCCACGCTCGAATTGCGGATAAATGCCGCCGCTTTGGCCAGGTCGCGAGCATTGGCGGGATTTGCGGCGCTGGATTCACCGCGCCGAAATATCTTTGGTCCATGGTTCGCATCGAATCCGAAACCACCGATTGTCCCGACATCATGAAGCCAGTTGAGTCCGCGCTGCAGGTGCGAGGGTTAACAAAGCGTTTTGACCGCCCCGCGGTCGATGCGCTCGATCTCACGGTCCGATCAGGCGAATTCTACGCGCTGGTCGGTCCCAACGGGGCCGGCAAGACCACGACGCTGCGCATGGTGGCCGGGCTATCGCGGCCCGATGCAGGTTCGGTCGCGGTGTTCGGTATCGACGCGCTCAGCGATCCGGTCGCGGCCAAGCAAATGATGGCGTGGGTCTCGGATGAACCCATGATCTACGACAAGCTGACGCCGCTGGAATATCTCGAATTCGTCGCCGGGCTGTGGGGCGTCGATCCCGCGGTTTCGCAATCCTCCGCGCACGATCTCTTGGTCTCGCTCGGTTTGGAGCCGCATCTGCACGAGCGCTGCGAGGGATTTTCCAAGGGCATGCGCCAGAAGGTCGCGTTGGCCGGAGCGTTGGTACACGACCCGCGGCTGATCATCCTGGACGAACCCCTCACCGGGCTCGATGCGTTGTCCGCGCGTCACGTCAAGGGATTGCTCGGGGCGCGCGTACGTTCCGGCTGCACCGTCATCATGACCACGCACATTCTCGAAGTCGCCGAACGCTTGGCCGACCGGATCGGCGTCATCGCCTCGGGACGGCTTGTCGCCGAAGGCACCCTCGCCGAGTTGCGCCAGCAGAACGGCCACAGCGATATCAGCCTGGAAGACCTGTTCATCGCTCTGGTGAATGTCGAGGCCGCCGCCGCATGAGTTCAGCTGCAGCACTGACGTGGTTTGCCCGGCACGAACTGCGGTTGGCATGGCGCGAATGGCTCGCGATGATAACGGGCGGCCGACGCGGGCGAAGGCGCCGCGCTGTCATTGGGCTGATTGCCTTTGCCGCGATCATGCACCTGCCGGCCTATGCGGTAATCGGCCGCTTTGCCGATCTGCAGGCGCCGTTCGACAAATCGACCCTCATCGTCATCACCGCGACGATATTCCTGGCGTGGGCCTTGATGCTGTCGCAGGCGATCGAATCCGTGACCCGGGTGTTTTACGCGCGCGCCGATCTCGATCTGATCATGTCGTCGCCGGTCCGGCTGGCCAACGTATTTTCGGTGCGCGTCGCCGCGATCGCGCTGTCGATCATTACGATGGCGGTGTTGCTGTCGACGCCCTTTGTCGACGTTCTCGTGATCGGCGGTGGTTTGCGATGGTTTTCAGCTTACGGCGTCGTGGTGGCAATTGGATTGTCAGCGGCGGCGGTGGCGATCGCGGTCACGATCGCGTTGGTTGGTGGCGCAAATTCTCGCCGCGATCGTCGGCGCCGGCTTCGTTATCGCCCTGCAGATCGCCGCGATCTTGTCGCAGGGCACGCTGTCGCGGTTCGCGGTTCTGACCTCGGATGCCGCGGCGGCGTATACCCCGGACCTCGGAAGCATCGTCTGGTGGCCGGCGCGCGCGGCGCTCGGCGATGCCGAAGCGCTGCTGCATCTCGTGGCCGGCGGCCTCCTCCTGCTTGGCGCCGTGATGGCGATGTTCTCGCCAGGGTTTGCCAACATAGTCGTCAGCGCTTCGGGGAATGCCGCGCCGGCCCGGCAGGGATCCCCCGCGACGGCGTTTCGCGCGAGTTCGCGGCAACAGGCGCTGCGGCGGAAGGAATTCGTGTTGCTGCGGCGCGATCCGTGGCTGGTGTCGCAGACCCTGATGCAGCTGCTCTATCTGGTGCCGCCGGCGCTGCTGTTGTGGCGAAGTTTCGCCGACAGCTCCTTAGCCATCGTGCTGATCACGCCGGTTATCGTGATGGCGGCAGGCCAGCTCGCGGGCGGCCTTGCATGGCTGACGATCTCGGGCGAAGACGCCGCCGATTTGGTGGCGACCGCACCGTTGCCGGCCTCGCGCGTGACCCGCGCCAAGATCGAAGTGGTGCTGATCGCGATTGGCGTGATCTTCGCACCGCTGATCGTGGCGCTGCTGTTTGCCTCGCCGCTGCAGGCGGCGGTCACCGCCGCCGGGATCATCGTCGCAGCCGCATCGGCCACCGCGATCCAGCTCTGGTTTCGGGTGCAGGCGCGGCGCAGCCAGTTTCGCCGCCGTCAGACATCGTCACGGCTGGCGACGTTTGCGGAAGCCTTTTGCTCAATCGGATGGGCGGCGACCGCGGTGCTGGCACTGGCTATCCCGCTGGTCGCGCTTATCACGGGATTGATGACCGCCGGCATCCTCGCGGCCACGTGGAAGGTCAGCCCACGGCGCGAGTGATCGGCTGATCGGGAGAGAGCGGCATTGCGCGATACAGTGTGGCCGCCGCTGGAACAGACCCCGCCATGTTGCGATCCCTTTCCACCCTCGTTGCCTTGCTGAGTTCGCTGATCGCGTCGGCCGCCGCCCAGGATGCCTCGCGCAGCAGCGAATGTCTCGCGATGACAAACCTCCCGCCCCGCGCCACGCCGGCCAGCCTTCGCTCAGCCGCGGCAAAGATCGACGATGTCGCGATCACCTATGCCGGCCATTCGACCTATTACATCGACACGCCGGGGGGAGTGCGGATCGCGACCGATTATAGCGGCGCCTATACGACGGGTCGCCTGCCCGACGTCGTCACCATGAATCGCGCGCACAGCACGCATTACTCGCTATTTCCGGATCCGCGCATTCCACATGTGCTGCACGGCTGGGGCGATGATGGACAGCCCGCACGAATAGCGCTCCGCATCGGCGATGTATTGATCCGGAACGTGACGACCGACATAAGACGCTATTTCGGCGACGAGTCCAGCGGCGAGATGATCAAGGACGGCAACTCAATCTTCATCTTCGAGGTCGCAGGTCTCTGCATCGGTCATCTCGGGCACCTGCATCACAAGCTCGACGAAAGCCATTACGCGGCGATCGGCCGGCTCGATATCGTAATGGTGCCAATCGACGGTGCTTACACCATGTCGCTCGACGGCATTTCGGAAATCACGCGGCGGCTGCGCGCCTCCGTGGTGCTGCCGATGCATCGCTTCATGACGCCGCTTGACGAATTCATGCGCCGGATCGGCCAGCAGTTCGCGATCGATGTGCGGAGCGAGCGAACCCTGAATATTTCACGGGAGTCGCTGCCGAGCGCGCCAACGGTCATTATTCTCGATGGTGTCTGAAGGCGGCGGAAATTCTGCCCGCGCGCGCTTGATTGTAAGGTAGTTCTGCCTTACATTTGGCTATGGAAAAATGAGGCCAATCTTATGAGCACACTTACCGTTACCGCCAAGGGACAAGTCACCCTCCGCAAAGATATCCTGAAGCATCTGGGTGTTCATCCCGGCGAGAAAATTGCCGTTGATAAGCTTCCTGACGGCCGGATTGAGGTGAAGGCAGCTCGGCCTACGGGCAAGATTTCGGATGCTTTCAATTTCTTGAAAAAGAAGAATGGCCCGTCGTTGTCGATCGCGGGTAAACGATGAAAATCACCGCCGATACCAACGTACTGGTTGGGGCAGTTACCGGGGATAACGCGCAGCAAAGCAAAGCCGCCCAGACGGCGTTGAAGAACGCAAACGTGGTTGCGCTGGCGATACCAGCGCTCTGCGAGCTGGTCTGGGTGCTTTCGCAGGGCTACAAGATTCGATCGCGCGAGATCACGGAAGCGATCCGGCGCCTGATGAATGGCGCGAACGTCGTGGTGAACCGGCCTGCGGCAGAAGCCGGACTTGCTTTGCTGGATGCGGGCGGCGATTTTGCCGACGGTGTTATCGCCTATGAAGGAAGCTGGCTTGGCGCGGATGCCTTCGTCTCCTTCGACAAGAAGGCCGTGAAGCTGATGGAAGCACACGGCGGATCCGCGCGACTGCTATCCTAGAGCGTCAGTATCGCAACCATTCGGGGAGTGACGATCCATGGCCGCCAGCAATGCCCCCGCCTCAAAAAGCGGGCTCTATGCCGATCCGCGCGAAGACTGGCTGGCATTGCGGAAAGAAGAAATTCTCGATCCAGCGCGCCCGATCGTCGATCCGCATCATCATTTGTGGGATCGCGGCGGTCAGCGCTATCTGATCGAGGAGATGGCTAGCGACATCGCGTCCGGCCACAACATTGTTGCGACCGTCTATGTCGATTGCCGTTCGATGTATCGCGCGAGCGGGCCCGAAGCGTTCCGCCCCGTCGGCGAAGTTGAATTTGCCAATGGCGTCGCGGCGNNCCGCCGCGATCTGCGCCGGCATCGTCAGCCACGTCAATCTGCTGCTCGGCGAAGCCGCGCGCGATGTTCTCGAGGCGGAAATCGCCGCCGGCCAGGGGCGCTTCCGCGGCATCCGGCATTCTTCCGCCTGGGACGCGGATGCCAATGTCGCCGGCATGTACGCCACCCGACCGAAAGGCTTGTTGCTCGAGCCAACGTTTCGCAAGGGCTTTGCCTGCCTCGCGCCGCTGGCCTTAAGTTTCGATGCATGGCTGTTTCATCCCCAGATCGGCGAACTCACCGATCTCGCGCGCGCCTTTCCGGATACAAAGATCGTGCTCGATCATTGCGGCGGACCGATCGGCATCGGCAGCTATGCCAACCGGCGCGATGAAATCTTTCCGGTGTGGAAAGCGTCGATCCGGGAAATCGCCAAATGTCCCAACGTCGTCGTAAAACTCGGCGGATTGGCGATGCGGCTACTGGGTTATGATTTTCACCAGCGCCCGATGCCGCCATCATCGGAGGAAGCCGCTGCCGCCTGGCGCCCCTACATCGAGACCTGCATCGAAGCCTTTGGTCCCGAACGCAGCATGTTCGAGAGCAACTTTCCCCCCGACAAGGGCCAGTGCAGCTATCAGGTGATCTTCAACGCCTTCAAACGCATCGCCGCGCCATACAGCGAGGCCGAGAAAACAGCATTGTTCTCGAAGACGGCGACGGATTTTTACAGGCTTAGGCTGGGCTGATGGCTAATCGACACTCCCCGCCTTGTCCGGTTGCGGATAGAGTTTCAGGAACGCTGCGGTGGCATCGCGGGCGCGTCGCGCGATCTCGCGCGGGCTCGGCCGCTCGGCGACGCGAAGCAGCAGGGTTACTTTCAGGTTGCCCCAGAGCAGCCCGGCAAAATGCTCGGCCATCCCGGAAGGGTCGCCGCTGACGAGTCCGGCCGACCGGGCCCGGGTCATCAGCTCTCTCAAGGCAGCGCGACTGGTCTCGATGCCGAGGGAGTTCAATGCTTCCGCGACCTCGGGCGCGCGCACCGCCTCGGCGATCGCGAGCCGAAATACCGCGATGACGGTGGGATCGCTCACCTCGCGCAGCAATTGCGTCCCAAACGTTTCCAGCGTTCGCGCCAGCGCCTCCCGGTCATGCGGCACGGGAAGGTCGGGCATCTGCAGCCGTTTGGCGCGCTCGCCGATGCAGGCTGCGAGCATTTCCTGTTTGCTGCCGACCAGGGCGTAAAGCTCACGTTTTGAGACGCGCGCGCGCGTGGCGATCTCGAGCGTGCTGGCCGCAGCAAAACCGCTCTCCATGAACGCCGAGAAGGCCGCATCGAGGATACGCCCGCGAGCCGGAGCTTCATCGGCGGCTTCCGGGCGCGGTTTCGGCGCCGATCGCGTCGCCATCATCTCTCCCTTGACTTGGTACCATCTGGTACCATACATTCAGAGCAATTGGTACCGGATAGTACCTACTTCGGCAAAATGTACAAGGAGACACCCATGGCAAAACCAGTGCTCGTTACTTCAGCGGCCGGCGGCAGGCAGGGCAAGACCGGGCGGCACGTATCCAAAATGCTGCTCAAGCGCGGGATTCCGGTTCGCGCCTTTGTCCACAAGATCGACGAACGCTCGGAACAGCTGCGTGCGCTCGGCGCCGAAATATTCGAAGGCGATTTCCTCGACATCCGCTCGGTGCAGCGCGCGGTGCAGGGCACCTCATCGGTCTATTTCGCCTATCCGGTGCAGGACGGCTTGCTCGACGCGACCGCGGCGATGGCTGTGGCAGCGCGCGAAGCCGGTATCACGCGCCTGGTCAATCTGGTGATGCTGCAGTCCGCAGTGGACGCGCCTACCCCGCGCATGCGGCAAAATTATTTGTCCGAACAGGTGTTCGAGTGGGCAGGAATTGGAGCGGTGCATATCCGGGCCACGGTGTTCTACGAGAATCTCGCCTCCCTGGTCCGCTTGAGCCTGCCGGCGCAAGGAGCAGTCCGGTTGCCGTGGGGCAAGCAACAGACCGTGCTTCCGCTGGTCGCTGCCGAGGATGTGGCGCGTGTTGCGGTCGGCCTGTTGACAGCCCGCTCGCTGACGGCGGGCGCCACCTATCCGGTGATCGGCACCGTCATTTCGTTGAAGGACATCATCGCGACGTTCGGGCGCGTTCTCGGCAAGGACGTGCGTTACGAAGAAATTTCCGACGAGCAGTGGCGCAGCGAGGCGCAGGCGCGAGGTCTCAATGCGCACGCGCTCGAACATCTGTCCTCGCTCTGGAAGGCGCTCCGCGCCGCCGGCCTCAACCCGGAGGCCGCCCGGTTCGCGGTGACCGATACGATCGAAAATCTTGGCGGCGCCAAGCCCAAAACGTTCGAAGCGTTCGTACGCGAGGGCCAAAGCGAGTTGATGGCGAAAACGGCCTGACGCGACGGGCTCGATCATGCATAGGCCTGCCGGGAAAAGCAGTCGATCGAACGGCGCTTGCTTATGATGCCCGGCCTTGTGCTGGGCATCCACGTCTTAGCAGCATTTAAGCAAGAAAGACGTCGATGGCCGGGACGAAGCCCGGCCATGACGGAGAATGAATCGTTTTCGAGCTGTTAGTAGAGTGTTTGCGAACGCTCACGCCATCATCGCCGGGGCTTGCATTTACCTCGCGGTCAGGTACACTTTGTATTGCAAAGCTCGGATCAGAGATGCGCGACCTCGACAAGGCGTTAGCCGACATCTTCGCAATTCGCAGCCAGATTGCCGCCGGCACGGCGTTCCGCGGCTATGGCCCGGCAACCGTCGCCGCCACCGGCGGCTTGGCTCTCTTCACCGCGCTCCTTCAATTTTTGTGGCTTGACGATCCGACCGGTCATCCGCTGGTTTTCTTCTCCGGCTGGGCGGCGACCGCGCTGGTATCCGGGGCACTGGTCTGGATCGAGATGCGGGCGCGGTCGCGCCGGCATCATTCGGGTCTCGCCGATGCCATGGTGCACCAGGCCGTCGAGCAGTTTCTGCCGCCCGGCATCGCCGGCGCGTTGCTGGCGGTGATGCTCTGGAAGTTCGCGCCGGAGACGCTGTGGATGCTCCCCGGTCTATGGCAGGTGCTGGTGAGCCTCGGGGTGTTCGCATCGGTCCGCTCGTTGCCGCGCACGGTCGCGTCGGGAGGCGCCTGGTATTTCGTGGCAGGTTTCGGAACGTTATTGCTGGCAAGCCAGAGCCACGCATTGTCGCCCTGGACCATGGGTTTGCCCTTCGTCGTCGGGCAGTTGTTGATGGCTGCGATCCTGCACTTTGCCTCCGGAGAAACCGATGTCGAAGACTGAAACGAACAACGCGCCGTTCTCCTATAACGGTCTCGACCGGGTGATTCACGAAAAGGCCAGGCTGGGACTATTGACCTCGCTGATGGCCCATCCGAAGGGATTGGCTTTCGCCGATCTCAAGCAGCTCTGCGGACTGACCGACGGCAACCTCAGCCGTCATCTTCAGGTACTGCAGGAGGCAGGATTGGTCGAGGTCACCAAGGGCTACGAGGGCAACCGGCCTCACACCAGCTGCCGCCTGACGAAAATCGGCCGCCGCCGTTTTCTCGATTATCTCGCCGTGCTTGAGGGGCTGGTGCGCGACGCGGTCAAGGCCGCAGGCAAGCAAGATGCCCCTGCAGCTAAGCTCGGCATCCTTCCGGCCTGACCTTCGTTTTTTTTGAAAGGAAACTTTGTAATGCAAAGCAATCTCCCATCCAAACTCCAATCCAAACTCCATGTCGGCATCATCATGGATGGCAACGGACGATGGGCGACACGGCGGGGGCTGTCACGCCTGCGTGGCCACGAAGCCGGCGTCGAAGCCATCCGGCGCGTGGTGAAAGCAGCACCATCGCAGGGCGTGGGAACGCTGACGCTTTACGCCTTCTCCAGCGATAATTGGCGTCGGCCCAAGGCCGAGGTCACGGCGCTGATGGCGCTGCTGCGGTTTTATCTGGCCAACGAGGTCGAAAGCCTGGTCCGCAACGGTGTTCGGCTCACGGTGATCGGCCGCCGCGATCGCCTCCCCGACGGCATCGCCACTGCAATCGGACGCGCGGAAGCCGCCACAGCGAATGGCGACGTCCTGCATCTGCGCATTGCAGTCGATTATTCCGGCCGCGATGCGATCCTGAATGCCGCGTCGAAAGCTGCAAGCATGGGCAATCTCACCTGCGAGATATTCTCCGACCTCGTCACCGGCGAATCCGGACTTCGCGACGTCGACCTCGTGATCCGAACCAGCGGTGAGAAGCGGTTGTCCGATTTTCTGCTTTGGGAGAGCGCCTACGCCGAATTGCATTTCACCGAACGGATGTGGCCGGAGTTTGAGGCGGAGGATCTTAAGGAAGCGCTGGCGTCGTTCGATCGACGCGAACGCCGGTTCGGCGGCTTGCAACCCGTCAGCCCCGAACTAGCTGGCGAACCGGCCCTGAGCCTCTAGCGGAAGCTGTTCGCCTTCCCCGCCGGGCAGCGCATCATTCCGCCAAGGGCCCGAGCCGCCACAACAAGTGATCGAGCGAAAGCGCTCCGGCACCCCGGCAGAGCAGCACCAGCAGCATCGCCGCCCACTGGATATGCGTCGGCCAGGCCAACGGATAGACGAAGATTTCGATCACCGCCGTCATGCCGAGCAGGACGAAAGCCGCAAACCGCGTCATCAGCCCGAGTACCAAGAGAACCGGCGTAGTCAGCTCGATCGTTACGGCCATGTAGGCCGCTATCTCGGGCGGGATCAGCGGCAGTTGGTATTCGTCAGAAAACAGCGCGAGCGCGGTATCCCAGTTGGCGAACTTCGCCATCGCTGAATTCCAGAACACGGTGGCAACCGCGAACCGCAGCGGCAGCGCGAGCCAGGTGTAGGGCACAGCTTCCAGGACATTGCGGACGCGATAGAGCATTCGCGCGAGCGATGAAGGTGGCGGCAAGGTTGTATGTCCGGTCACCTTGGGATGGCGGTTGACGGGGCACGGTCTCCGACGTCCGGCGCCAATTCGAAACAGCGAAAACGTCCCAATGCGAGATGCTCCGCGAGGGCGGCGCCACAATCGAAGCCGTCGGAGGATTCAATCGCGGTCTCGATTGGCTGGCCGGCGCAGAGCACGGCAAGGAATTCCCACGGCCGAACATCAAGGCGTTCGACCTCGACACCCCTCGTGCGTCGCTCGACCAGAACATGCACGGGCCCGCAATCGAGATCGATTTTTTGGAGCGCATCATCGTCGCCAGCGAGGACCGCGCGCCAAATCGTGTCGGCTGGATAACCCAATTGCACCAGCGCGATCGAGGGATTAGCGATCAAACGGATGCGGCCCTGGTCTCCCGGCGCGACGCACGCGAGCCTTGCTGGGTCGAGCGATTCGGCGTCCGCCGCATGCAAGGCGCAATTCACAGCCCACTCCAGCTTCGCCACGTCGCCCAGATACGGGACAGGTGCCGCCGGACCGAACGCGCACAGAAAGTCAGGAAATTCGGCGCCGTATTGGTCGAGCCACGCAGCGCGGGGCGGGCGCTCTGCGATAAAGACCTGCGCGGCGCCCTCAAAGAATTCTTCTCCTACGAGCTTTTGGACCGCGGGAAAACAGAGACGGAGCGCCTTCGTCAGGGTCAGGAGAAACGTGTTGCGGTAGATGTCGAGTCTATCCGGCGCGACATGAGCGGCCAGCATCGCGGAAACCCGCGCGATATCGCGGTGAACGAGGCTCTGCTGCATCGCAGTCTGCAATTCAAGCAGCGTCGGCATGGGCATTGCCTTCTTGCCATGCAGCAATCACCTGTTCCGCGTGTCGCGCTTCGTCGAGGAGGACATCCAGCGGTGGAATCTCGTTATCCCACTCGATCAATGTCGGCACCGCGCCAAAACGCGC
>WNFJ01577318.1_pt1 | contig 15083 bp, 13 predicted proteins | sample 5400461 | NCBI WGS metagenome assembly WNFJ01 (sample SAMN13153349, study PRJNA577476) | soil metagenome | isolation source: 115 cm saprolite on Douglas fir-dominated hillslope | place: USA:California | collected 2013-09-17 | reverse complement strand
CCTTTATGCGGCACAAAATAGCCGCACCGACCCGGCAGCGAAACCAATGAAAGGCTTCGGTGGCGCAAGCGTTCTTGAGATCGTGGCACCCTTTGATGGCGGCACGTGGCGCGCAATCTACACCGTACGCTTTCAGGGCTTCGTTTACGTGCTGCACGCTTTCCAGAAGAAATCAAAGTCGGGCATAGCCACTCCTAAGAAAGAAATCGAGCTGATTCGCAGGCGGCTGGCGGTCGCCGGGCGAGATTACGAAGAGAGGAAGGGGGCACAATGAAATCCAGGAGAAAAGCTGTCAAGAATGCCAGAATCACCGAAGGCAGCGGAAACGTTTTCGCCGATCTTGGACTGCCTAACGCGGACCAGGAACTGATGAAGGCGCGCCTGACTCTTCAAATCCACCGCATCATCCAGAAACGCGGGCTCACTCAGACGGAAGCTGGAAGAATTCTTGGTATTTCGCAACCGCATGTGTCGGCGCTGGCGAGAAACCGGTCCGGCAACTTTTCCGTGGGCCGTCTGCTTGACTTCCTGACCGCTCTCGGTCAGGACGTTAAAATTACTGTCACGCCAGCGGAAAAAGAGCACGGCGAAATGTCTGTCGTGGTTGCTTGATTCGGCGCCGTCCGTGCGCGATGGTCTTAGGCAGTCCCGTCTGCCGAAGTTTATACTGGCCCTTCCCATGAAAAAATACCGCAAACTCTTGATTTCAGCGTCGTTGCTGGTGGTGGCGGCGGCGTCTGCCTTCGTGTTGCTGCGTTACGTTGTCCATCCGCCGGAAGCGGCACGGCTGTTGCCGGAGGGCGATACGCTGATTTACGCGAACCTCCGGCCACTGCACTTATTCGATACAGAAAAATCAGCTAACTTGCAGCTCGACCAGCAATACAAAGAGTTCATTAAGCAGACCGGCATACAGATTGAACGCGACCTGGACGAAGTTGCGATGTCACGCCAGGACACCGCCGATGGCCGCGACGTTGAATCCTCGGAAGTCTTCGTTGGGCGTTTCGACCGTGAGAAAGTCATCAGCTATTTTCAGAAGATCGCAAAAGACACGGAGAAGTATCTCGACAAGACGATCATTTCGTTTCCCAACGATGGACACACGATTCGGCTGTGCATTCTCAGCAACAACATGATCGCGGTGACCAACATGAGTTCTTCAGCTCCCATGCACCGGATCGTGGACCGGCTTTCATCGTCAGGAGGGCCTTCACTGCTTGAGGCCCACTACTCGCAGGTACCTACGGGAAGCGTGGCCTGGATGATTTCCCGCATTCCCGCCAAGAACGGTCTGGAACTTCCCGGCGGAATGAGTTTCAGCTTTCACCAGGACGCGGTAGCAGTTGCGTCTTTGCGCTACGCAGGATCATTGCTGTTGCGCGCGGATTTTCTGACGCAGAGTGAAGATGAGGCGCGACAGCTCGCTGACTCGGCAAAGACGTTTCTCGCTATCAGCCGCAGTGTGGGCCAATCCATGGGAGCGCGGGGCGGAGACAAAGACGTGAAGGCTGCCTTTGACAGCATTCAGATTCAGCAATCCGGCACTGCAACCGTGATTACAGCGACGATTCCACAAAATGTCGTAAAGAAAATGGCTTCTGGAATAGATCTTGCCGGGGGCACACCGACCGCGAGATAGCCGAGTTACATAGCTCCCGATGCAACCTGCTGGGTGAGGGTATAACGCAGGAAGCGTTGCGGATTTACTGGAGTATTAAAGATGCGGACTTCATAGTGCAAATGCGGTCCTGTCGCGCGTCCGCTCTGGCCGACGTAGCCGAGCGTATCGCCGCGATTCACGATCTGGCCTTCGGTGACGACGAAACCGGACATGTGTCCGTAGAGCGTGGTGATTCCGTTGCCGTGGTCAACGACCATGGCACGGCCGTATCCATTCATGAAGTCGGCATAGCGGACAACGCCGCCTGCAGGAGCGATGATGGCGGTACCGTAGCCGGCTTGAATGTCCACACCGCGATGGAAGGCGCCTTCACCGTTGAACGGATCGCTGCGCGAACCAAACGTGCTGTTGATGTGTCCGACCACCGGCCACAATGTAGGAGCGGAAGCCAGCTTGTCCCAGTCACGTGTGCTGACGTCGCGCATGTCCATACTGATTCCGATGGAGGCCGCGCCGCTCATGGCGGTGTCCCGCAAAGCCTGGAATTGTCTCTGAGAAGCATGCAGCGGGTCCGCATGTTCGAAGACGGGATCGGCCTTGAGACCGTAGAGCGTGGAGACTTCACCGGCCAGCGAACTCAGCGACTCTGCCTGGAGTTCATTCTGCTGGGCAATCTGCTCCAGGCTCTTGTAGCTGGACTTGATGGCTTCTTTTTCTGTGCGGAGCTGATTGAAGCGCTGTGTCTTGATCAGCATGCGGGTATAAGAACCGGCCATGCCGGTAATGGTCATCATGCCAATGACCGCGCCGGCGATGAAGACGTAAACATAATGCAGGGGAATAGGAATCTTCAGAAGCTCGCCTTCTGCGTTCCGCGCCACCAGCATGATGTAAAAACGTTTCCGCAATTGAGTCCATCCGCCTTACAAAAAGTATTGCAACGCTTTGTGCCTATCCGGCACTTTCTAAATTTATGGCCGCTTTGCCCGAAATCGGGCTGACTGGCCTCTGCTAAATGCAGGCGATCCTGCTTGGCTCCCTCCTTCGTAAAGGCAACGAAGTGACGGTCAGAGGCGCTGGGTAATGGCGAAACCAAAGGTAGCAAGCTACTCTGACCCGTGTCAATCGAGAATGGATGCTGGATAGTTACGGAAGGGTGGCAGCATCTGCTCTGACAATGGTGCAGTAACAGACCTGTCCGTTGGTTCATCGGGCAATTGGCCAATCAGTGTCCGGCGGGTTCGCTATAGTTAACACTACCGTGGTTTTACCTGAGAAAACACTGATTGAACGCATCCGCCGCCAGGCTGGAAGGCGAGCGAATGCGCGCATTGTCCGCGGCATTGGCGACGATACTGCCGTCCTCAACCTGACCAAAGGTCACCAACTTCTGGTTACGACCGACCTATGTATAGAAGACGTGCACTTTCGTCGTGCATGGCATTCGGCCCGCTGTGTGGGACATCGCTGTCTGGCCCGCGGACTCAGCGATATTGCCGCCATGGGTGGCGAGCCGGTTGCATGCTTTTTGTCATTGGGAGTGCCGGCGTGGCTTCCTCAGAAGTGGGTGGATGACTTCGTTGACGGGCTACTGACTTTGGCACGGCGGTTCCACGTGACACTGGCCGGCGGCGACATTTCAAGTTCCGAGAAAGTGGTTGCCGACATTATGGTGACCGGCCAAACGCCTTCAGGCAAAGCCGTCTTGCGCTCGGGCGCGCGCGTTGGAGACATTATTTATGTGACTGGTGAGTTGGGCGGCTCGGCGGCCCAACTGAAGCGGCTCTTTGCCGGAGAAAAGATCACGCCAAGGGCTTCCGACCGGCATTTTTATCCTCAACCGCGATTAAAAGTTGGCCAATGGCTTCGGCAACACGGTGCGACCGCCATGATCGACTTGAGTGACGGCCTGTCCACCGATCTCGACCACATCTGCGAGGAAAGCCAGGTGTCAGCACTGCTTGATGCCACAAAGCTGCCGATCGCCAGGAATGCCAATCTCGATCTCGCGCTGCACGGCGGCGAAGACTACGAACTGCTCTTAACCGTTCCCAAACGAGCAAAGTTGCCGCAGAAGATTGCTGGTGTCCGCGTAACCGAAATAGGGGAGGTGCAGAAACGTTCCCGATCCGGCGCAAGCATTCAATTTCGCGACCAGCATGGCCGTCTGCGTCCTCTCAAACCACAAGGCTGGCAGCACTTCCGCAAAAGTTTGCTGACACCGGATTGATTGCGCGGTAGAATCGCGCTGCTACCATCAAATCTCCGTTGCGTAAGGATGGAACAATGAGCACCCCGCCTCCTCCCATGTCATCGCCCCAGCAGCAGCCTGTGGAGCTTGGTCTCTCCGAGGCCACACGCATTGTCGACGTTTTTGTCTCTCCCAAAAAAACATTTGAGGATTTGAAAACAAATCCCAGCTGGTGGGTGCCGTGGCTAATCACTTCTGTATTCGGCCTGATTTTTGGCTTCATTGCGGTCCAGAAGATTGATATGGTCCAGTTTGCGCGCCACCAGGTCGAACAGTCCAAGATGGCGCAGCGACAAATGGAGCAGCTTTCTCCCGAGCAGCAGGAACAGAACCTGCAGATGAGAGCAAAGATTTCCAAGTTCTTCTTCTTTACCACGCCGCTGTTCAGCCTGCTCGCAGGTCTGATCTATGCGGCAGTACTCATGGCGGTTTTTAACTTTGGATTCGCGGCGGAGATTCCTTTCAAACGAGCGCTTGCCATTGTCTTCTATGCGTTATTACCAGGCCTTCTGACCCTCATCTTGCTTACGGTCAGTCTGCTTGTGAGTTCCGACCCGAATGCGATCGACATTGCGGGCAACCCAATCCCTACTAATCCCGGCTTTTTCATGAATCCGGAGACCAGCAGCAAATTCTTGTACTCGATCATTTCCAAGTTGGATCTGATCACCCTATGGACGGTAACCCTGCTCGGTCTGGGCTTCAGCGTCAATTCGGCCAACCGCAAGTTGAGCGCTGGAACGGCAATTGGAACCGTGCTAGCCATTTACGCCGGTCTGGCTCTGATCGGCGCCGGCTTTAAGGCTGCTTTTTAGAGGGATGCCATTGCGGGGTTTCGCTTTTCGGCCTTAAAAATCAACCATTTAGTGCTCTGGTATCCAAGGGCATGGATGTTTATGCTCTAATAACTACTTACATTCATGTTCACCATGAAACCCACATTCCGGCGGCGGCTCAGGGCCGCGGGCCGCAGGCTTCGCGAACTGCGGATGGTCGCCCGGGGACTGATCTCCACCAGCCATCCGATCCAGGTGCATATTATCCCGATGCGAAGGTGCAATCTCTCCTGCACTTACTGCAACGAGTACGACGATTTCTCCGATCCTGTGCCCTTGCAGGAAATGTTCCGCCGCATCGACAAATTGGCGGAACTGGGAACAGGACTCGTCACCATCAGCGGCGGCGAAACGCTGCTGCACCCGCAGCTTGACGACATTATTGCGCGCATCCGCAGCCACGGAATGCTCTCCGGCCTGATCACCAACGGCTATCTGCTCACGGCCAAGCGCATACAGCAGTTGAATGACGCCGGCCTGGACCACCTGCAGATCTCCATCGACAACGTCATGCCCGACGAGGTTTCGAAGAAATCCCTGAAGGTCCTTGATAAAAAGCTGCAATTACTGCGCGAACACGCTGACTTTCACGTGAACATCAATTCCGTCATCGGCGCGGGAGTCAAAGACCAGTGGGACGCAGTGACTATCGGCAAGCGCGCCGTGGAATTGGGCTTCAGTTCGACGGTCGGCATCATCCATGACGGTACCGGACAGCTTCGCCCGCTTGACGACAAGGCACAAGCCGTCTTTGCCGAAATGAAGAAGCTGGGCAAAAAAGGTTACGCGCGGCTCAATTCCTTCCAGGACAACATTGCGCTGGGCAAGCCAAACAACTGGCGCTGCCGTGCAGGCGCTCGTTACCTGTATGTCTGTGAAGACGGACTGGTCCACTACTGCTCGCAACAGCGCGGCTACCCGGGAATCCCGCTGGCTGAATACACAGTGAACGATGTCCGCCGCGAATTCCTGACCCAGAAATCCTGCGCGCCCAACTGCACCATCTCCTGCGTCCATCAGACGTCGCTGGTCGACTTCTGGCGCGCGCCGCAAAAACTGGAATCACACGCGATCTTCCGATCTCCGGCTCATTCGCCACAAAGTGAGTTAGTACAGATCAAGGCGGAAGAGACAGTCGGCGCGGATTAACCGCTTGTTTTGCGGTTGAAAGGGTCCTGTCCTCCGGAAACTACGCGCCTTTCTGCAATCCCGAAGCGCAGCGAGGGATACATATGACAACGACACTCTAAAGGGCATCTACGTCCCAGCCACTATTCCTTCAAGATTATAGGGATCCCTCGCTGCGCTTCGGGATTGCAGAAAAAACTCCCTTGTCCGCTGGACTATGGAATTTTGAAACCCGGAAGCCGCAACGCACTTTTGTCAAATGTCAGGGTATGAGTGCAGCCGGCTCGAGTACCCAGTTCGGCGATTAGAGCATCTGCGAATGCTCCGCGTCCCTGCTTGAGTGCCATCATCGCCGCGAAAACTTCCTGCTCGTTCTCCACGACCAGAACCTCGACCTGAAGCATCCGCTCAATCACCGCGGCGATTTCCTGGTCTGTTAATCCATAGGCGCGGTCGAGAACCCACACGATCTCGGCCATTGTAACCACGCTCACAAAGCCGATGTTCGTCGGACTCAACCGGCGTTCGATAATTTGAGTTGCTTTGGCTGACTGAACCGGATCGTCCTGAGTAAGGTAGCGTATCAGGATGTTTGTATCGAGCCCTATCATTGGCGTTTGGCACGTGGGCTTCGGCCAGACGCTGCTTCGGCGACTGCCTTGGTCATGCCATCGATTGTTACTGGCCGCCGGCGCCGGGATCTGACCATCCCCCGTAAGATCCGGGCCGGGAGTTTCGGCAGAAGGGCCACGCTGCCATCAGGATGGAAGAAGAACTTCAGCCGGTCCCCCGGCTTTAGTCCGAGATGCTGGCGCACTGCCTTCGGAATGGTGGCCTGACCTTTAACGGTAATTGCAGATTCCATTGCCTCTCCATTACATTTCTAATAATGTAATACCATATGGATCACACGCGTTCAACCGGAAGCAGCGGCTACAGTCGGCAGCGATTAGGGGTTTTTTATCGTCATTAACAATAATCCTGTCTCAGAAAACTATCTCCCGCTATAGAATCCCTGCATGTCAAGCCATACTCGATGGCCGCTCAATCTATTTCTGACTATTCTTATTGCCTCAAGCTGCCTGGCCCAGATCAGTCCCAGCCCGGGCAAGAAACCGGCGCAGACCAACGCCGCGCAGGAAGGCGCCATTGTGGAGGAGCGCAAGACCTCTGTGCGTTTTGACGATGATGGAACCCTCCACGAGACATTCCGAGAGCGCGTCAAGGTGCAGACCGAGTCTGCACTGAAGGATTACGGCATCATTACCTTCAGTTTTATCGCGGGACAGGAATTCAACATCGACACGGTTGAGGTCCATAAGAAAGACGGCACGACCGTAAAGGCCGGAGCGGAACACACGCAGGAAGTCACGCCGGAGATAAGCCGCATCGCGCCGATGTACAGCGATCTGCGGCAAAAACAAGTCACGGTTCCAGGCCTCAGCATTGGAGACGAGGTTGTCTTTCAATATTCCACCCGCCGAACACCGCTGGCGCCCAACCAATTCTGGTTCGAATACAGGTTCGATAAAAACTTAGTCGTGCTTTCTGAAACGGTGGAAGTAAATGTTCCTAAAGCACGCGCCGTGAAGGTCCATTCGCAGCCGGAATACCAGCCAGTCGTCAAAGACGAGGGTGAGAGGACGGTTTACCTGTGGCACGGCTCCAATGACAGGATTCCCGATGAGGATGAAAGGATAAAAACCCAGAAAGAGCGGTTGAAAGGCCATGGAAAACCGCCGTCGCTCGAGCTTTCCAGTTTTGCCACCTGGGAACAGGTAGGCGCCTGGTACAACGATCTGCAGTCGGAACGCGCAAAGTCTACGCCGGCAATCAAGGCCAAGGCCGCGGAACTCACCAGCGGGCTCTCTACGCCCGAGGCGAAGATCAAGGCCTTGTATCAGTTCGTATCGCTGAATTTCCGGTATATCGGAGTGGATTTCGGTATTGGGCGCTATCAACCGCACGCGGCGGGAGAAGTGCTGGCCAACGGCTATGGCGACTGCAAAGACAAGCATACGTTGCTCGCTGCGCTGCTGGATGCAACCGGCATTCAATCATTCCCGGTGCTGATCGGGACTCAGCGCGATATTGAGCCCTCGGTCCCGTCGCCTGGACAGTTTGACCATCTGATCACGGCAGTGCCTGTGGGCAGCGACTTGGTTTTTCTCGACACCACTGCCGAGGTCGCTCCTTTCGGCATGCTGTTCTCTCCTCTGCGTCGCAAGAAAGCACTGGTGGTGAAAGGGCCAAGTTTTGGACAGCTGGTGGAGACTCCAGCCAATCCGCCGTTTGCGGCTCGCGAGATTTTCGAATTCAACGGCAAAGTATGAAACCGGAACGATGGAGGCCGAGGTGTCTCTTTCTATGCGTGGAGACACGGCGCTATTGGTCAAGAGCATCTTTCGCGGGGCCCCTCCCAGCAAATACAAAGACCTGGCCCAGGCCTTCTCCTACTCGTACGGGTTCGGTGGCGAGGTCAGTGATGTAAAGGTGGACAGCCTGCAAGAGCTGGAAAAAGACTTGACCGTCAGCTATCACTACCATAGGGCGGACTATTTTGATCTGCACGATGCCTCCCCTAAAAACAGCTTGCCCCTGGGCACTTCGCACTTTCCACCCTGGCAGGACAAGTCTGAAACTCTGTTGCTTTACTCTTCTCCGGCGGAATTGACCTACAAATGCAGGGTCGAGCTTCCGGCAGGTTTCACCGCCGACGCGCCATTGCCCATCAAGCTCGTCCGAGACTATGCCCGCTACGTCTCGACGTACTCAGTGGACAAAAACATCCTCAAGGGAGAAAAGACCGTCGCTATTCTGGTCGGCGAGATTACGCGCGAGCACCATGACAACTATGAGAGCTTTGCTCGTACCCTTTCCGCTGACGAATCTCAGCAAATCACGCTGCAATTGCCTGCCGGATTTGTCGCCAAGTCCGGCGCTGCCACGACAGTCGATTTGGATGAAATTGCGCAGCGGGCGGAAATTGAGTTCAGGCAGCGAGACTATGGGGCCGCACTCGCGGATTATCACAAAGTCGCCGAACGCGATCCAAAGCGCAAGGGCATATGGACCTCTATCGGGCTGGCGGAAGCCAACCGCGGACGCCTCGATTTCGCGATTGAAAGCTACCTAAAAGCAATCGAAGCGGATCCTTTGGATGCCAGAGCGCATACGGAACTGGGCGCCTCCTACATGAGTCGGTTGCGGTACGACGATGCGCTGGCCCAATTGAAGAAAGCATTGGAAATCGATCCGCTCAGTCACCGCACACACTACTTGCTGGGATGGTACTACGCGACAATCAAGAAGGATTTTGCCAGCGCTGCGCCCGAACTGGAGAGAGCAATCTCTACCGGACCAACAAGCGCGAACGAAGAAAAGCAGCTGAATAATATGCTCTCCGACGCATACTTGAGGCTGAAGCAAACCGACAAAGCGGTTGACATGATCAAGCGCACGGTTGCTGCCTCACCGGATGCCTTTACCTGGAACAACGCTGCTTACAGTCTGGCGGACAATGGTATTCAACTCGATCTGGCCGCGCAGTATGCGGATTCGGCGCTCAAAGAGCTCTACGCCAAGCTGGACGCTGTTGGGACCACGAACGTCCGAATCACGGATTTCCTGCTGATGAGCCAGCTTGTCAACACATGGGATACGCGCGGCTGGATCTACTTCAAAAGCGGCGATACAGCGAGCGCCGACAGGTACGTACGAGCGGCGTGGACGATCGGCCAGGCACGGGAAGTGGGCGAGCACATGGGCGAAATCTGTGAAAAGCTTGGCCGCCAAAAGGAAGCCATCCATTTCTATGCCATGACCGCGGCCCTGCCCCCGTTTCAGCAATCAGCTCCTAACCTGTCGAAAGAACGGCTGATCAAGATACTGGGCAAGCCGCGCGCGGAGTCGCTCATCAGCCAGTCCACGGGCAGCCAGTCCATGGAAAGAACTCTGCATCTCGGCAATATTGCTCCCGATGGGACCCGAGGAGAGTTTTATTTTGTTTTCACGCCGGGACCCAAGCTGGAATCGATTCAAACTCTCAGCGGAGATAGCGCCTTGCGCAACCAGTTGCAGGCAATATCATCGCAAATCACAGCCGGCGTTATTTTTCCGGATACGACGCCCACCAAGCTCTTCCGGCAAGGCATCGTGACTTGTTCGCCTTATAGCAAGGGCTGCATCCTCGTGTTTTACAACATAGACACAAACGGAATGGTGAGCGGAGGGCGCTAAGGCCCGGTTTCATCCCAGAAAGTCAATCTGCTGCAGGAAGCGCAGCTTCTTTTCCACCGACAGGAATGACGCTTCAAACGAATTGCGCGCCAACTCGCGCAGATGGTCGTCAGAAAATCCGAATTCCTGCTGCGCCAGTTCATACTCGCCGTTCAGCGTGGTCTGGAACATCGCGGGATCGTCAGTGTTCAGCGTGATCATCACGCCACTATCAAAAAAGTTCTTCACTGGATGATTGCGGATGCTGGCACAGACTTTTGTCCGCAGGTTGCTGGAGATGCAGACCTCGACCGGAATCTGCTTTTCCGCGAGCACCTCGGCGAGTTCAGGATCGTTGGCAATCGCCAGCCCGTGGCCAATTCTCTCCACACCAATATTGAGCGCGGCCCAGACGGATTCTGCGCTTCCGGTTTCGCCGGCGTGCGCCGTCAGCCGCAGACCTTGATCAGCAGCCTTTTTAAAGAGGTCTTTGAACCACTCGGCCGGGCCGCGCAGCTCGTCTCCGCCGAGCCCAATACCGACTACATTGCGCTCGCGCAATCGCGCCGCGAGATCAAAGACTTCAGCCGCGGCGTCAGGGCCGAAGTGGCGAACGGCGTCAAAGATCCAGAGCAGGGAGACGCCAAAGTCGCGCTGGCCGCGCTCGCGTCCGCGCTCCATGCCTTCAAAGATCGGCGCGAACTCCTGTCCGCGCCAGCGGACCACACCGGCGCTGATGTAAACCTCGGCATGGACCACGTTTTGCTGTTTGAGTTTCTGCATCAACCGGTAAGTAACCAGCTCGTAGTCTTCCGCACTCCGCATACGCTCGGTCACCGACTTGAACGCCAGCAGAAAACCTGGAAAATCCTGATACGCGTAGAGTCGCCGGACGTCATCCTCAGTCAGGAGATCTCCGCTACCGCGAACGTCATAACGGTTATTCTCAGTAGGCAAAGGAGTATTGTTGCGACGGCTGAGTTCCGCCAGCGTCGCCGGATCTACACTGCCTTCCAAATGCAAGTGCAGCTCTGCTTTGGGCAGAGCCTGGATGAAAGCCTTGGCAACCATTACCGCGCGCCAGTAAGTTTTGCCGGCGCGAACTCGCTGTGCCTACGGCTGTAGACGAAATAGATCACAAGGCCGAGCGCCAGCCATCCAAAGAAGCGGAGCCACGTTACTACCAGCAACCCTGACATCAGTCCGAGGCACAGGACCACGGCAATGATCGGGAAGAGCGGCACGAACGGGACTCGGAAAGCCCGCGGACGGTCCGGCTGCGTCTTGCGCAGAAAGATCACTCCCAGGGAAACGAGAAGGAACGCGAACAGGGTCCCGATGTTCGAAAGATCGGCAGCCTCGCCGATGTCGACGAACCCCGCCGGCAGGCCAACAACTAAACCAGCTATCCATGTTGACCAGTGCGGCGTCTTAAAGCGCGGATGGAGAGCGGAAAAGAACTTCGGCAACAGTCCGTCGCGAGACATGGCAAACCAAATACGCGTCTGGCCATATTGAAAGACGAGCAACGAGGAAATCATGCCCATAAGGGCGCCGATCACAATTGCGGCCTGAAACCACTGATTTGCGCCCAGTGTTCTCAGAGCAAACTTTACAGGCGCATCGCTCGCTTCTCCGGCCGCGCCAAAGGTGCTGTACGGCATCATGCCCAGCAGCACGAGGGCCACGCCGATATAAAGGATCGTACAAATGATCAGCGACGCAATAATTCCAAACGGAATATCTTTTTGCGGATTACTCGCCTCTTCCGCGGCAGTCGAGACAGAATCAAATCCGATGTAGGTAAAGAAAATGATCGCTCCGCCAGCCATGATCCCCGGAAATCCTGTGGGAGCGAAAGGATGCCAGTTCGCGGGCTTCACCAGCATGCCGCCGACAATCAAGAACAGGAAAATGGCTCCTATCTTGACCATGACCATGACGTTGTTCGCCCGGCTCGACTCTCGTATTCCGCGGACCAGGAGAACGGTCAGAATGAAAACAATCAGGAATGCGGGAAAATTGAAGTAGGAGTGGCTCCAGCCCTCGGGCGTAAAAACCGGTGTGGACCATTTATCGGGAATGTGCACGCCAAAGGAATCGAGTTGGGCCTTGAAATATCCGCCAAAGCCCACGGCCACCGCGACGTTGCTGACCGCATATTCAAGAATCAGGTCCCAGCCGATGATCCAGGCAATCAACTCGCCGAGCGTGGCGTAGCTATAGGTGTATGCACTGCCTGCAATCGGGATCATCGAAGCCAGTTCCGCATAACACAATCCCGCAAATGCGCACGCCACCGCGACCAGCAAAAACGAAATAGCAATGGCCGGTCCCGCCGCCGGACGGCCATACATCATCACGCCGGAAAAGCTGCCGTGATGGATAAAATGCAGAACCAGATCGAGGACCTGGGCTTTATAGAACGAGGGATCGCCCTTTTCGCCGGCAGCCGCAGTGCCGGTCAACGCAAAAATTCCCGACCCAATGATGGCGCCGATGCCCAACGCCGTGAGCGACCAGGGTCCCAGCGTCTTTTTGAGACGATGCTCCGGCCGCTCCGAATCGCTGATCAGCTTGTCAATGGACTTCTTGGCAAATAGTTGACTGGCCAGAAAAGCCTCCGTTGTCGTGCACTATGCCGAACCGATCAAGCGTGGCTTACCGCTTGGCCGTGCCGCGCGCCAGCTTTTTGACCTTGGGCTTCTTCGATCCGCGAGGATAGTCCCGCGGCTTCTTGGGGGCTTGTTTCTTGCGCGACGTGCGTTTGGATTTCTTGCGTTCTTCTTTGCTCAGTGCTTTTGTGTTTGCCATTTAGGTCTATTGTCCTTGGAAGTTATTTGAATTGGAGAATATCTTTGCCTTTGAGAACCTGTTTGCGGGCCGTGCAACTCTCATTGGCATTTGCTGGAACCCCAAATTTTGTCATTCCGAACCCCGAGCTTTGCGAGGGGGAGGAATCTGCTTTTTCGCGAGGGCGAGCAAACAGCAGATTCCTCGCGCCAAAGCCCGGCGCTTCGGAATGACAAGGTTTCGAGTTGTGGAAGGCTCCGCGTCCTGTTCGTTTCAGCGTCTCACGCCTTCTCCAACTGCGCGTACTTCTCCACCAGTTTCTTCAATCCGAATCTGGGGAATTGTACCGTAATCTTGGCGGATTCTCCTTCGCCTTCGCGTTTGTAGACGATTCCTTCACCGTATTTCGGATGTTTCACGCGCTGTCCGGGACGAAACGCGCGCTGTCCTGACGGCTCCTCCACCGGGACCTGCGGACGGGAAAACTTCTTGCCGCGTGACGCGAAGAAGTCGGCAATGTTGTCGATGGAGTTGTACTTCGGACCCGTGTATGTGCTCCGGGGCTTGCTGCTCCGAGCGGACCCGCGATTGCGTCCGGCATATGGGCCGGCGCTCTGGTCTTCGTCTTCATAGCTATAGTGACGATCGCCATAGTCGTCCACGCGCGCTGCCTGGCGGGAGGACCGCGAGACGCCCAGCACTTCAATCAACTGCTGTGGGACTTCTTCCAGAAAACGCGAAGGAATGCTGGCTTCCGGCATGTCGGTACCATAGCGGCGGCGATAGTCGGCGCGCGTGAGCACCAACTGGTCCATGGCCCGGGTCATGCCGACATAGCAAAGACGGCGCTCTTCTTCCATCTGGTCAGGATCGTTGAAGGTGCGCGAGTGTGGGAACAGGCCCTCTTCCAATCCGATCAAAAAGACTAGATTGAACTCGAGGCCCTTGGCGGAGTGCAGCGTCATGAGCGTGACCTGACCGCGCGGATCGTATGTGTCCACGTCACTGACCAGAGCGGCGTGGTCCAGAAATTCAGCCAGCGTCTCGCCGCGGTCGCGCGAATCCATGGCGGCATTCACCAGTTCGCGCAGGTTCTCGATGCGCGCGAGCGAGTCCGGCGTGTTCTCTTCTTCCAGCTGCTTGATGTATGCGGTGCGGTCGATCAGGAATTTCAGGATTTCGGGGACTGTCGCTGTGCCGCCGGGTGTGCGGAAGCCTTCGACTGGTTCTGCTGGGACATCTGCTGATGGTTCCTCGTTGCTGCCGAAATCAAAGCTGATGTTCTCTCCAAGCTCGACGACATCGAAGCTCGTGTCGTCCTCTTGTCCCTCGCTCACAGCCGGGGGCACCTCCACCCCATCATCCGCAAAACCGGCGGGCGCTGGGGACCCCGGCGGCTGTGCCACACGAGTCTCGCCGACTTCAGCGTCCTCGCTTACCTTTTCGACAAAGCTGCCCAGCAACATGGCGCGCGCGTCTTCGATTACTTCTTTGAAGCTCTTGAGTGCGGTCAATGCTCGCGGAGGCAGAAGGTTGCGTTGGATGGCTTCTGCGATCGCCGACCACAACGAGATTCCGGTTTCCAGCGAGAGGCGCTCGAGCGTCTCGACTGTGGTCTTGCCAATCCCACGCACCGGTGTGTTGATCACGCGCAGCAGCGCGACCGAGTCCTGAATATTGTTGATCAGCTTGAGATAGCTGATCATGTCCTTGATCTCCGCGCGCTCGTAGAAAGAAAAGCCGCCGACCACCTGATACTTGAGCTGGTACCGGCGCATGGCCTCTTCAATCAGCCGCGACTGCGAGTTGGTGCGGTAGAGCACGGCCACGCGAACATCTTGCGCGCCCTCTTCGGCTGCCTTGCTTAGATAGCGCGAGATGTAGTCGGCGGTAAAGAGCGATTCGTTCTCGCCGTCGGGCGCCTCGTAGTAGCCGACCATGCCGCCGCCCTGGCGCGCCGTCCAGAGCGTCTTGCCTTTGCGCTTGACGTTGTTCGCTACCACAGCGGACGCCGCCTGCAAAATGTTCTGCGTGGAGCGGTAGTTCTGCTCCAGCCGGATCACGCGGGCCTCGGGGAAGTCGCGCTCAAACTCCAGAATGTTGCGGATGTCGGCGCCGCGCCACGAATAGATGGACTGGTCTTCATCGCCGACCACGCAGACATTGTGCTCCGCGCTCGCCAGCAGCTTGATCAGCTCGTATTGCGGGCGGTTGGTGTCCTGGTACTCGTCAA
>WNFJ01124709.1_pt1 | contig 15083 bp, 17 predicted proteins | sample 5400461 | NCBI WGS metagenome assembly WNFJ01 (sample SAMN13153349, study PRJNA577476) | soil metagenome | isolation source: 115 cm saprolite on Douglas fir-dominated hillslope | place: USA:California | collected 2013-09-17 | reverse complement strand
GCGCTCACGACTCCGCTCGATGTTAGACGGATGAGCTCGGCTGCTGCGCTGGACGCCAGCCCGCCCGACGAGACGATCACTTCCTGCTCGCTCGAGGTAGCGATGCGAGATGCGATTTCTTGAGCAATTTCGCGATAGCGCGCGAAGTGGAGGACGGGCGGCACGAGTCGAGATGAATTGTAACGCCGGCGGCCTCGCCGTCTGTTCACGCCGCCGGCTCGGCGGCGATCTTTTTCTTGCGCGGCGAGCCGCCGGCGTCACTCCCCCTCGTTCGGATCGACAACCGCGGCCGCGGTCAGAGCATCCGACGCAGCCGCGTACTCCGGCAGCGCGCCCGTCGAGAACGGAACGAACTTCGCGACGACATCGCGCGTGCCGAAGACTCCGAGTTTTTCCATCAGGAACTCGAACTTCGCCTCCAGCTCGTTGATGATCGGCTGCTTGGCCTCGGCAGCCATGTCCCACATCCGCCGCTTGAACGGGCCGATCGCTTTCTTGCGCGTCTTGTAGACGAACTGCTCGTCGGTTTCGCCGTTCTTCCGTTCGTCGGCTGCGTTCGCGAAGCTGAACTCGCGGATGTCTTCCTTCATGTCGGCGGGAAACGTCGCTGCATCGAGAATCATGTTCTGGAATCCGGTCGCCAGGTGAATCTCGACCGCTTCGCTTTCCGGAAATTTGTTGAAGACCGATTCCGGCAGCGTCGATGCGCCGTGCTGCACCGCGCCTGCGATTCGATATTCCTTGCGACACAATCGCGTCGTCTGGCGCAGGACTTCGAAATCGATTTTCGCCTGCGCGATGCTGCCGTCGGCCATCGGCACGCCGCCGTGCGATGTGCCGGTCTGCACCGAGATCTTGCTGATTCCGGTGACGCCGTCGAGCAGCCGCTGCAATCCGCTCATGTACGCGCGTACTTCATCCGGCTGCGTGTTGTACTTGCCGACTTCGCCGATCTCGCCGCCCACCGACACGACGATGCCCTTTGGCTCGTGCGCGCGAATGTACTTCGTGAGGTGCGCCGTCCCTTCGAAGTTCGTGCGCTGCTGTTCCTCGCGCGTCGGGAAGCTGAGATCGACCAATGTGGAAGTATCGATATCGATGTTGTAGAACTCCGCTGCCAGCGCCTCATCGATCAGCGACTCCAGCGCCTTCGTCTCCGCGTTCCGCCCCTCCTCGGTCGCCCACTTTTTCGCGCTGGCTTGAAAGTGATCACCCTGGATGAAAACTGGGCCGCGGAAATTCTCCCGAATGGCGGCCGCCAGAACACAGGCCGCGTATTCCGCAGGGCGCTGTTCCGTGTATCCGATTTCCGATCGCGCGATTTCGAAGATGAATGCGCCGACCTCATTGCGCATCGCGGCGCGAAAAAGCGCGCATGCCGAGTCGTATGTCAGCGCGCGGATGTTGAACGCCGGGACTGTAAATCGACGGGAGACTTCTCCGCGTCCGATGGCGCTGTATAGCGGAAAAATCGACGAAGAGACCGCGCCGCGCTTGCGCGCTTCGAGATGAATTTCTTTTCGGGCCTTCGATTTTGCGTCGCTGTCACCGAAGACAGCTTCTCGAACGAGTTGATCGATCTTCAGAGCCATGGCGGACGATTATATGGCTCGTCACGACTGCGTCGGATGCCCGTCGCCGCTAACGTACTGCCGGATCTGATTGATCAGGACCATGACATCGAAGGGCTTCTGCACTGATCCATCGGCGCCCAGCTCCGCGAGGTCGGCGCGCGTGAGCCGCTCCCCGCTGAGGATGAGAATCGGCAGGTTGTCGAAGCCCGGCTCGCCCCGCAAAGTGCGGATGACCTGATCGCCCGGCATGCCCGGCATGTTCTTGTCGAGCAGCACCAGCGCAGGCTGCTGCTGGCGTGCGACGTCGATCGCCTCCAGTCCGGTTGCCGCAGTGACCGCCTGAAAGCCAAACTCCTTGAGAAGATTGCGCATCAGCGCGAGAATCGGGCCGTCATCGTCGACGACGAGGATTACTGGTTTTTCACCCATTGCACGTCCGATGTTTGGCGTTTGCAGTGTACGACAATTAAGCTGAGTGCCGCCATGGCCGTTCGACATGCCAGACACGTCTCGATTCTCGACGTCATGGGCCCTGTGATGGTCGGTCCGTCGAGCTCCCACACCGCCGGTACAGCCCGGCTCGGCCGTGTCGCCCGCGAGATCCTCGACGAAGATCCGGTGAGGGTCCGTTTCTATCTTCATCCGCCCCTGGCAGCAACGTATCGCGGTCACGGATCGGACTTCGCCCTCGCCGGCGGCTCGATCGGACTGAACGTCGACGATCCGCGCATTCCGGAGGCCATCCGCATCGCGGAGCAAATGGGCGTCGACATCGAATTCCACGAAGAAGACCTCGGCGAAGTGCACCCGAACAGCGTGCGGGTCGAGATCGAAGGAAAGACGCGCAGCGCCCAGATCGTCGGGTCGTCGATCGGCGGCGGAGTCATCGAAGTGTTTGAGATCAATGGCTTCGAGGCGCGATTCAAAGGCGACTCGCCGACGCTTCTGCTTTTCTATCGCGATCGCCCCGGGATGATTTCCGAGGCCACGAAGATCATCGCGGAGGAAAGGATCAACATCGCGTCGCTCTACTGCTCCCGAAAACAGCGCGGCAAGGACGCATTCATGCAGATCGACGTCGACTCGCCGATCTCGGACGCCGCATTGGGAAGGATTGCCTCGATGCATGATGTTTCAGAGGCGCGGTATCTCGACCGCATACCATGATCGACTCCTTCAAGCAGCTCGAACAGATTGCCAAAGATCGTGATCTGGCCGGCGTCTTTTTGGAGGCCGACGCGCAGGAGCACGGCGTTCCGCGCGAACAGATCCTCGAAGCGTTGACCAAGCGGCGCGCTGTCATGCGCGACTGCATCGAACGCGGCAAGCACGGCGGCCTTTCGATGGGGAAGCTCGTCGGCAACGAAGCCAAGCTGCTCAGTGAAGCCTTCGAAGCCGGCCGCACATTTCTCGATCCATTGACCGTCAAGGCCGAGCTGTACGCGCTGTCGGTCATGGGTGAGAACTCGCGCATGGGCGTGATCGTCGCGGCGCCGACGGCCGGCGCGGGCGGCGTCGTTCCCGGGATGCTGTTGGCGCTCGAGGAAGAGCGAAAAGTCGATCCTGAGAAAACGGTTCGCGCGCTCGTCGTCGCGGGCGGCGTCGGCTCGATCATCGCGCTGACGGCGAACATCTCGGGCGCAGCGGGCGGATGTCAGAACGAAGTCGGCGTTGCGTCCTCGATGGGCGCCGCCGCAGTGGCCTACATGATGGGCGGCAGCACGCGCCAGTCGATTCACGCCGCCGCGATCGCGCTCAAGAACACCCTCGGACTCGTGTGCGATCCGGTCGGCGGTCTCGTCGAAGTTCCATGCGTGAAGCGGAACGCGCTCTTTGCGGTCCACGGCCTGACTGCCGCGCAGCTCGCGATGGCGGGCGTCGAATCGGTCATTCCGATGGATGAGATCGTCGAGGCGATGGTCCGCATCGGCCGCGCACTTCCTCGCGGTCTGAAAGAAACGGCGGAGGGCGGTCTCGCGACGACCGTCACCGGCTGCGAGATCGGTCAGCGTATCAAGGACGAAGCGAATGAGCGCCGCGCCGCGCGAGCCGCTGAACGCGAACGCGCCGCGCAGGAACGCAAAAGCGCGATCAAGTAAGCGCCGAGCCACTGCCCGGATTCGTGGCTGTACGAACGCGGTCGGCCTTGCCGCCGCTGGTTCCTGAGACTGTCCGCTCGAATCGAGTGAATCGTTCCAGCATCTGCTCATAAAGATGATCGAATTTCTCGTGCAGATGCGCGATCTCCAGTTCAGCCTTGATGTTCACCTCGTACTCGATATTGCCTCGGATTCGATCCTTTTCTGTCTGCCGGTTCTGGCTGATCAGCACGAAACAGGAGAGGAAGATCGCTTCCAGCGAAACGATCATCGTCAGCAGGCCGAAGGGATACGGATCGAACCGTACCAGTCCGATCGGAAAGGTATTGATGATGATCCAGACGATGAACCAGACTCCATTCAAGATGAGGAACAACATGCTGCCGCTGAACCAGGCAATCCAATCGGCGACTCTCATCAGGGGAGTGAGATGTTCGTTGACCTCTTCGTTGACGTTGCGGGAGACGCGTGTCCGCAAGAGCTCGTCCGCCCGGCGTGTCATGTTACTCATGGCCGCCAGGAGCCTGAGGGCGGCGGCGGGCGTCCTTTGAAACAACAGCAGAAGGTCGTCGCGATCGAGAACCAGCAGGTGACTGTCAGCCAGGGCGATCGCAGTCGCCGTGCGCGCGCCGCTGTCCAGGAGTGCCAGCTCGCCAAACATTTCCCCTTCGCGCGCCACGGTCAGCACGATCTTCTGACCGGCGGTGTCTTTGATGTACAGCTCGACCTCGCCGCTTCGAACGATAAAAAGCGAATCGCCCGGCTCGCCGGTGCGAAAGAGAATCGTACCTGCCGGTAGTTCGATGTCATCGATGACGGCCGCAAGCCGCTGGCGATCCTCCTCTTGAAGGTGCTCGAAGAGCTCGAGCTCAGCTAGAACTCCGGGATCACACGGCATTTCTTCCCCCTGTCGCCGTTGCCGCCCGCAGGCTAGCGGGTCACTTCGCAATCGTAATCGATGGTCCGGCCGGTGCTACAGACGACACGCTCATTTGGAACAGCTGATAGAGGACTGCGAACGTTTTCTGGTTCCATTGATATCCGGTCTGTGGCTGGACCGCATAGTAGTAATCATTAAAACGCGCGGCCACGCGTCGGTCGGGCGGCGGTTGGTGGCTCTCGAGGATCTCGAGAGTACTGCGCGGATTTTCGGTGATTCGAGGTGTTCGCGGATCGGGTGCGACGTCGAACTCCGGCTCCTCACTGATCCCGCGTCCGATGAAGGTCAACACCTCGTGGAAGCTTCGCAGCCGCAGCCTGCCGTGGATCGGAAACTCACCGCCGGCCTGACCGGCACGGATATCGATCAAGATGTCGTTGTAGGGTGCCTCTTCTGCCTTTTGATGCAATCGCAGTCGTTCCTCGTTTGACAGGATGTCCGGATCGTAATTCGTGATCATGACGCGTCCGTTGATGCGTCTCGACACTTGATAGACATGTTCGGCCGCGTCATGGAAGATCGTGAAATCCTTGTAGGTCGATGCGTACGTTTCCGGCGTCACCAGCGCCTCCGCGACTTTCCATGTGTGCGTGAAGTGCAGCGGCTCGACATACAGCGCATGCTGATCCTGGATCGCTGATAGATGAGCGACGACGCGCCGGAAGGTTTGATACCCCTCCCGATCAGAGGGACGGTTCTTGTGAATTGTTGCCGCTCCGGTTCCGTCACGATCGAGACGGAACTCTGCTCCCAGCAGGCGAAGAAGCGAGTCAACGTCATAGCCCTGTCGCAGCAGCAGAGTGAGCTGCGTTTCGCGGAATGGAGTAATTCATCCCCTTGCATGGGCGCGATGCTGATCGTTGGACTCGACTCGGCACTCGTACCGAGGATCGGGACGACGAGACCGCCGCTGTTGCCTGTCAGCGCAGGTCCGATGCCTGCGCTGGTAGTCACGCGGTAAGTGGCCGCGATACTCGACACCGCCGTAAAGTGGATCGGCTGATTATTTCGGGCGCGCGCGATGTTCAGCAGCAACTGTCTCTCCACGTTCTCGGCGGTCGTCATGTCATAGGCGACGACGACATGATCGAGCGGAACGATGGAGGTGCAGCCGGCCAGACAAAGACCGATCAACGCGGTGGCAATGCGTAAACCTGACACGTTGCCGTAGAGAATACCCTCAAGGATAGTATCCGCGAATGGTCTTCGCCCGTCCGTCGCTGACCCGCACCGACACCTCGCGCCACTTCGATCCCGCTTTGATGCTGTCGGCAGGGTAGAAGCCGAGGATGTATTGGGACCTCAGTTCGTTCTGGATGTCGGAGTAAATCCGGCCCAACTCCGCCGCATTTTCGATGTAATACGCATTGCCGCCCGTCTCGCTGCAGAACCGGCCGAGCTTATAGCGGACGTCGACCTCAGTGCCGTGAATGCCGATGCCGATGGCATAGATCGGGACCGCGGCGCGCCGCGCGTACTCCAGCGCCTGATCGAATGAGAACTTCGACGCGGTGTCCTTGCCGTCGGTGATCAGCACCAGCGCTTTCTGTCCCTTCACGCCGACGAAGTTGTAAAGCGAGTAGACCACCGCGTCATACAGCGCGGTCGCTTCCTCAGCGCGCAGCTTGGCGAGACCGGCGTTGACATCCGATAGCTTCGCCGACCATCGCTGGATCAGTTGCGGCTGCGTGTCGAACGAGACCAGGAACGCGCGATCGCCTTTCCGCAGCACGTTCGCGAAAAATTGCGAACCCGCTTTGCGCGCTTCATCCATGCGCGGCTGCATTGAGGCCGACGTGTCGACCGCCATGCCGATCGACATCGAAAGATTCGTGACGTGCTCGAACTTCGTCACTTTGACCGGCTTTCCTTCGTCGAGCACCTTGAACGCTGTTTCCGGCAGATCGTTGACCGGATGCCCGTTGCGAATCACTGTCGTCGGTAACTCGATGAGGTGGACGTTGACTTCTTCCATGAACTGGGGCGAGTTGATCATCACGAGGTCCTCGACCGGCGGCTGATTCGGCTCATCCTTCAATGACGCCACCGCGCGCAAGTATCCGACGCCCTCGCTCTTCGGGATGTCGACGGTCTGGACCCATGGCGCACCAAACAGCGTGGCGAGCCGCGCCTCGTTGAGGAACAGCTCGACGCGATCGAGTTTCTTTCCCTCCGGGACATTGACCGCCATTTCGACCCGTGTCCTGCCGCGGAGATTGATCGCGATACGCGGAGAAATGATGCGCACGCGGAACGGCTCGTTGCCGGTGTTCGCGAGGATCTCATCGCCCGCCAGCGTGGCGCCTTTCTCGTCCAGAGCGACCGCGCGAATTCGGTGTTGCCGCGGCACTTCGCCGAAATCGAGATCGAGTGTGTAAGGTGGCCGCCGTTTGACCATCACTTTCTTGCCGTCGAGATAGAACTCGACAGCCTTGATGTTCTCGCCGTAGGCCATCGTGTCGATGTGTTGAATGCCGGCGAGAAGATCATCGGAGAGAGGCACGATGCGCAACCGCGTCGTGTCGGATTCGATGTCGTCTTTCAGTTGCGCCAGCGTCGACGCCGCGTTTTCCTTCTGCTTTCGCTGCTCGGGCGTGTCGAAGAGCTCCGGTACGGTGATTGGCTTCTCGACGATTGCTTCGGCGCCGGAGTTTGAATCCGAGATCTTGATGCGCGCCTTGTAATCGGCCGGACGGAGGAAGCGATCGATGACAACTGCCACCTTTTCGTCGGTGATGTCTCCCGGATAGTCGAAGCGATAGCGATAGTTCTCGAAGAGCTGATCCTCTTTGAGCACTTCGCCGACGACGTCGAGGCTGTACTGTTTCGTGCCGCCGACATCTTTCAGTGTCAATTGCGAGCGCGGAACGAGCAGCGTCATCTGCGCATCGGTCCGCGTACCTTGCTTGGCGGGGAACTTGAGCGCGAAGTCGGCATCGAGTTTCGGCGCGTTCGGAGTCGCCAGGACGACCGAGCGAAGAATCTTATGGACGTCTTCCTCGTTGATCTGGGGCGCTTCGAAGACCCGCATCAGGTCCGTCTTGTTCAACTGCGTCTGATTGATGGCCTTCATGATCTCGTCGCCGTTCTTGCATGTGCACTCGAGCTGGGTGATTGACGAGCCTGGCAGGCATTGACCGAAGACGTAGCGCACGGCGTTCGTGCCGGTGATATCGGTCCCGACGACATCTTGCGAGACGAGCTGCGCCAGCGAATCGAAATCCATTCCGCGGCTGATTCCGATCGGAATCCACAGCTTCCAATCGCCACCATAGCGTTGCTGATAAAAGACAAAGCGAACCTCGTGGCCCAGGCCGGGAATGAAGATGTATTTCCAGACCTGGATCGGAACGAGGAGCCGGCAGTCGGAATCGATCATCTCCTCCGGCTCGCCATGAATCAGATAGATGCGTCCGCGGTCGGACGAGATGTTCCTGAACTTCTCCTTCACGGTCTCCAGCCGCGCGTAATATTGGTCGTGGAAAGTGTGGTTCGTCGTTCCCTGAAGCTGATCGCGCCGGCGCCAGAATTCTGTGATGTAGATGTCGCGCTGCGGGTCGGTTTCCAGCATCAGGAAGGTATCGAGCTCGGAGTCCTGCATGATCGGCTCGACGTCCTGCAGAAACTCACGGTATTTGTCGGAAAGATTCTTGATCCGGTCCTTCCGCTCGCGGCGGGAGAGCTTGCGGATGCCCGGGTCCTGCTTGGCAGGTGCCTTCGCCGGTTGGGGAGGATTGTTTGTTTGAGCGAGAATGTTCGGAGCAAGAAAGGTGAGAGCCAGTACGATGGTGAGCGCGATCCTCTTCATGGTTGTCCTGTGAACGACTTCAATGCGCGTCTACCTCGATAACAACGCCACCACGCCCGTGCATCCTGCCGTTCTCGATGCGCTGCAGGAGGCGTTTGCCGATGTATACGGTAACGCGTCGAGCATTCACAAAGAAGGCCAGATGGCCCGCCGCCGGATCGAGAGCGCCCGAGAGTCGGTGGCCCGTCTGATCGGCGCCACCGCCCGCGAGATCGTTTTCACCAGCGGCGGCACAGAGTCTAACAACGCCGCCATTTTTGGCGCCGTTCCACCCACCGGTCGTCATCACATTGTCACAACGGCCATCGAGCATCCCTCGGTGCGCGAGCCGGTCGAAGAGCTCGCTCGACGCGGACACGAGGTGACGACGATCGCGCCGGAGCGCAGCGGAGAGGTGAGCGCCGCTCGCATGATCGACGCCCTTCGCCCCGATACGCGGCTGTTCACGATGATGCTCGCCAACAACGAGACCGGAGTCATTCAGCCGGTCGCGGAAGTGGCGGCCGTCTGTCGCGAGCGAGGCATTCACGTCCATTGCGATGCCGTGCAGGCGATCGGGAAAATCGATGTCGATGTCGAGGCGCTCGGTGTCGATACGCTCGCGATCTCCGCGCACAAACTGCACGCGCCGAAAGGCATCGGCGCGCTGTATGTTCGCAAGGGTCTCACCCTCGAACGCTACATCCTCGGCGGCGCACAGGAGCGCCGTCGCCGCGCCGGAACGGAGAACGTGCCGCTCGCGATCGCGTTCGGCATCGCTGCCGACCTCGCGATGGAGCATCCGGATATTGCGCCGCTTCGCGATCGCCTCGAGCAACAGCTTTCCGGGCTTCCGATCACCATCAATGGAGCTTCGGTGCGCCGACTGCCCAACACCAGCAGTGTGACCTTTCACGGCGCTGATGCCGAGGGGATCGTGATCGGACTGGATCTCGGCGGAGTAGCAGTATCGACCGGTTCCGCATGCTCGTCGGGTCGTGTCGAGCCGAGCCACGTTCTTCTCGCGATGGGATTGTCCACCGAAGACTCTCGCAGCACGGTGCGCTTTTCGCTGAGCCGTTTCACGACTGCCGGCGAAATCGACCGGGCCGCCGCGCTGCTTCGGGAAATCGTCCCGCGCGCGCAGCGAGCGGCTGCAACCACTTGATCCTGCGGCCGTTGTTTGCGACAGTAGTGATGGGTCGCCATGCTCGAACGGCCAATTTTCGAAGGTGATCTGCGGCGTATTCAGATCGCGGATGTCTTGAGCTTTATCGCGATGATCCGCACCAGCGGCAAGCTGGTGCTGCGGCAGGCGAGGCTCGAGCGGACGCTGCACTGGATCGAAGGCGAAATCGTCTTCGCCAGCTCCAATTCTCCCGACCAATCCCTCGGCCACTTCCTGCTGCGCAACGGAAAGATCACGCAGCAACAGTACGATGACTCGAAGCAGCGCATCGCTCCGAATCAGCGCCACGGAAAAGTGCTCGTGCAGATCGGAGCGATCTCGCCGAATGATTTGTGGTGGGGACTGAAGAACCAGGCACTCGAGATCATCTACTCGCTCTTCAGCTGGAATGAAGGCTCGTTCGCGTTCGTGGAGGCGGCCGAGGAAGTCCTGAGCGAGAGGATTTCGCTGTCGATCAATACAACCGGCGCCATCATGGAAGGCATCCGCCGCATCGACGAGAGCGTACGGATCCGCGAGAAGATCACGAGCCTGGACATGGTTTTCGCAAAGGTGGCGGGCGAAGCTCCCGATCTCCAGGCGCTCGAGATGAGCGAAGACGAGATCGCGCTCTTCAACAACATCGACGGACGGCTCACGGTGCGGGAGTTGATCGGGAAGTCAGAGCTCACCGATTTCGAAGTCACGCGCATGCTCTTTCAACTTCTGATGGCCCGCCTCATCGATGTTGCGCCCGAAGAGCGGGAAAGCCGGCCGGTGTTTCTGGATGTGGAGGATTCACCGGAGCTGCTCAAGATCATCTCGAGCTACAACGACATGTTCGGCAGAGTGCACGAGTCGCTGATGACGGCTGTTGGCGATGAAGAGGCCCGCGAGCTTTTCAAGCGCGCGCTCGAGACTGCGGCCAGCGACGATCTGTGGACGGGCGTCTTCTTCGATCAATACGGCCGCTTCGACGAGAACATGCTCCTCGCCAACATCTCGGAATTGCCATTCGAGCAGCGCAAGGCGGTGCTCGAGGAAGGCCTCAACGCGCTTCTTTCGGTGCAGCTCTTCGAAGTGTCGCAGCATCTCGATGCCGCCGGAAAAGTCGACGTCTTCAACTTCATCTCCGACCAGAAGGCCGCGCTGGAGAGCGCCATCTGATCGTTGGCCGTCTGTCGTTAACGTTTGCCGTTAGGCTAACGGCAGCGCAGCGTTCGGCCAACGGCGTACGACAAACGAACTGCTATCCTTCGCGGCGCATGTACCCAACTCTTCTCCGGGTCGGGAATTTCGAGATCACCACCTTCGGGCTGATGATGTTCATCGCCTTCATCGTCGGCGGCTGGGTGCTCGCGAAGCAGTACCGGCGCTATGGACTCTCGGAAGATCTCGCGTCGTGAATCGTCGGCGCAAAAATCTACTACGCGATTCTTTTTCGCGACTGGCACCTGCTCTTCGATCGCGCGGGTCTAGTCTGGTACGGAGGGATGATCGGCGGAATCCTCGCCGTCTCATTCCTGATCTGGCGCCGCCGGCTCGATTACTTCACGGTCGCCGATGCGACCTCCCCGCCGATGGCGCTTGGCTACGCCCTCGGACGCATCGGCTGTTTTCTCGTGGGCGACGATTACGGCCGTCCGACGAATTCGTGGATCGGTATCGCGTTTCCGAAGGGATCGCCGCCGACGACCGCCGAAAGCCTTCGGCAGTTCGGCGTGCATGTCGATCCTTCGATCCCACCCGATCAGGTGCTGCGTGTCCATCCGACGCAGCTCTACGAGTCGTCGGCATCGCTGGTGATTTTTTTCATCCTGTTGGCGCTGAGCCGCCGCCCCCACCCGAAAGGCCGGATCTTCGGGCTGGCTTTGGTTCTGATGGGCATCGAAAGGTTTCTGGTGGAGATCGTGCGCGCGAAAGACGATCGGTTTCTGGGGCCGTTCACGGTGGCGCAGGCGATCAGCGTTGTTGCGATTGTGATCGGGATTGTGCTTCTGTCAGTCAGTTTATCCCGAGCGCAGCGAGGGATCTCCGGTGGCGCAGCGACAACCTAACATCGCGCGCGAAACGTCTGCATTGGAATGACTCGCCTTCGGATTGCATCTGTGTCCTCTGTGCCTCTGTGGTGAGAGACGTTCACCACAGAGGCACAGAGCTCACCGAGAATCACATCATCTCGACTTTTGCGAAATCGTTGATCGCGGCTCCACCGAAGATCCCTCGCTGCGCTCGGGATAAACTCTCTGAACCTGAACTAACGAAATGCAATTCACATTCATAACCGCCGGCGAATCCCACGGCCCGCAGCTGACGATCATCGTCCGCGGGATGCCGGCCGGCGTGCGGCTCGAACGCGATCGCATCGACAGCGATCTCGCGCGCCGGCAGCACGGGTATGGGCGGGGCGGGCGGATGAAAATCGAGCACGACACGGCGGAGATCGTCGGCGGCATCCGCGGGGGAGAGACGCTGGGATCGCCGATCGCGATCACGATCAGGAATCTCGATCACGAGAACTGGCGCGGCGCGATGGATCCGTGGGAGCTCGAGGCCGGCGAATCCGAGAGGCGCCGCGTTCATGCGCCGCGGCCGGGTCACGCCGATCTGGTGAGCGCGCGTCGGCGCGCGAGACGGCATCTCGCGTTGCGGCCGGCGCGATAGCGAAGGCTCTCTTGCGCGCATTCGGCATCGACATTCGTTCCGGAATCGTCTCGGTCGGATCGGCGGGCGATCCGGAATATTCACCGACATGGGACGAGCTCAGCGCCGTCGACGAAGAATCGCCACTGCGAGCCGTCAAGCGCCAGGACGAAGACGCGATGGTCAAGGCCGTCGATGCCGCGCGCGAAGCGGGTGAAACGCTCGGCGGCACGATCATCGTCGCCGCGCACGGAGTCCCCATCGGCCTCGGGTCCTACGTGCAATGGACGGAAAAACTCGACGGCCGGATCGGTCAGGCCATCCTCTCGATCCACGCCGTGAAGGCCGTGGCGATCGGCGATGGTGTCGCGGCGGCCCGGCGCATCGGCTCCGAAGTCCACGACCCGATCTACTTCGACGAACAGAAGCGCTATCACCGCACGACGAATCGCGCCGGCGGTCTGGAGGGCGGCGTCACGAACGGGCAGGACGTCGTCGTCCGCGCCTTCATGAAGCCGATCTCCACGCTGCGGCGCGGCTTGCCGTCCGTCGACATCGAGACGCGCGAGCCGCACCGATCGCAGTGGGAGCGCAGCGACGTGACCGCCATCGCGGCCTGCGGCGTCGTCTGCGAGGCCATGCTGGCGGTGACGCTGGCCGACGCCATGCGCGAGAAATTCGGGGGAGACTCCCTCGAAGAGATGCAGCGCAATTACGACCTGTACATGGAATCGGTGCGCCGCTACTGAATGATGCCTTGACATTCCCGCGCCTTGGCCATAAATTGACCGAACGGTTAGTCAATTAAATTATGGCGCCACGACGCTATCGAATGGAACGGCGGGCCGAGGGGGCGGAGGAGACCCGACAGAGAATCGTGCAGGCCACCATGGCGTTGCACGCTGAACAGGGCGTCCTGGCCACCTCGCACAAAGACATTGCCGCTCGCGCCGATGTCAGCGTCNNCGGTCTATCACCATTTCCCAAGTGTCGATTCCATCGTCCGCGCGTGCGGCGTGCACGTTGCCGACGTTCTGCCGCTTCCGTCGGCCGATATAATCAACCCGCGAGACCCGCGCCGCCGGCGCATCGAGTCTCTAACGCGCGCCGTCGTCGGTTTCTACGCGCGCGCACCCTGGTTCGAAAAACTTCGCATCGAGCGCCACGCTGTTCCGGCGCTCGACATCGGGATGTCGATGCGCGAAGAAGCGATTCGAAAACTCATCCGCCGCGCCCTCGGCCACGCGCCCTCCACGAAAAGGGTTCGGATCGTCGAGTCCATCCTCGACACGGCCGTCATCAATCATCTTCTCGAATTCGGAATGGATCAGGACGAGGTGGCGTCGACGCTGGCCTCGATCATCAACGCATGGCTCGAAGGAGGCCACTCATGATTACCAACGCACAGACTGGAACGAACGTCGCCGAAATCGCCCCGGGCATCTATCGCATCAATACCCCGGTCGCGGAAATCCCGGGCGGATTCTCATTCAATCAATTCCTCATTGTCGATGACGAGCCGCTGCTGTTTCACACCGGACTGCGCCGGATGTTCCCTTTGGTGCAGGAGGCGATTGCTCGCGTGATGCCCGTCGAGAAACTGCGTTACATCGCTTTCTCGCATTTTGAGTCCGACGAATGCGGCGCGCTCAATCAGTTGCTGGCCGTCGCGCCGAACGCCGTGCCGCTGTGCAGCCGCGTCGCCGCGATGGTCTCAGTGAGCGACTTCGCCGACCGCCCGCCGCGCGCGATGAACGACGGCGAGCATCTCTCGCTTGGCAAGCGCGAGGTCGTGTGGGTCGACGCTCCGCACATCCCGCATGGATGGGAAACCGGATATCTATTCGATGCGACCACGCGGACCCTCTTCGCCGGCGACATCTTCACGCAGGGGGGATCTCAAAACGCTCCGATCGTCGAGACCGATCTCGTCGAACCGGCCGATGCCTTCCGCGTCGGATTCGCCGTTCCACTCGGTCTGCCGGATTCCTGGGCGCATCTCACCGACTCCGAGCCGATCATTGAGAAGCTGGCGTCCCTCGGTGCCACGACTCTCGCCAATATGCATGGGAGTGCATGGAGCGGAGGGAGCGAAACCGCGGCGTCGATGCTCCGTGAGCTGGCGCGGAGAGTTGCCGCCACGGGAGTCCCGACCGCGGCATAGTCTCGCCGCCTGATTAGTAGATACCGGGCACCAGCCGCTTGGTGCGGGCGGCATAACTGCGATACCGGTCGCCAAAATGGCCGACCAGCGCCTCTTCCTCGACGCGGATTCGGTACGCGAAGCCGATCAGCGCCGCTGCGACGATGACCGCGAGACTCAGCCAGCTTCCGAACGCGAATCCGAGTCCGATCAACGAGACCAGCGCGCCGGTGTAGGAGGGATGGCGAAGGAATCGATAGAGCCCGCGGTCGACCAGTTCATGCGAATCCTGAATCGTCACCTGCACGGTGAAGTAGCGGCGCAGCGTGAGGATCGCGGCCGTGCGGATGACGATTCCGATGAAGATCAGCCCAATTCCCAACCAGAACATCGCGTCGCGGTCGGGCATCGGCAGAACACGTTTCAGGCTGCTCGCTGTGAAGATTCCAGCGACGAGAAGGACCCACAGGAGTCTGAACGACCCCCGGTCTTTGGCAGAGGTGCCGCCCGTAACGATGGCGACGACGATCTCAAGCCCGACCCATAGCGCGGAGACGAGCGCCAGGAGCATCGGATGGTTCATGATTCTCTTTTGCGCATGGACAAGAAATCGGTTCGCGAGCTTTTTCGCGTCACGCGCAACCTCATCTACTTCAATCATGCCGCCGTCGGACCGCTCTCCACCCGCGCGGCCGAGGCGATGGAGCGGCACGTGCGCGATCAGCGCGA
>WNFJ01374470.1_pt1 | contig 15085 bp, 18 predicted proteins | sample 5400461 | NCBI WGS metagenome assembly WNFJ01 (sample SAMN13153349, study PRJNA577476) | soil metagenome | isolation source: 115 cm saprolite on Douglas fir-dominated hillslope | place: USA:California | collected 2013-09-17 | reverse complement strand
ATCCGATGATAACTACCCTCTGCCGCGTCCCCCGGGCTTCAGAAGTCCTTCTTGAATCGGTTGCGTGGGTGGATTATGAGACTCCCAAAATCAAGCTTGCGCCGTAGTGCGGTGCTCCTTTTCTCCATCTGTACCTTCCCTCTTGGACGTGCGGCTGCACAAACGACGAACATCCCGGCTCGCATTATTCGATCGCGTACCCTCGCAATTCTAACGCTTTATATTTGTGCTTTATTGTCGGCCCTTCCTTCATCTGCTCAGAGCAATGCCATTACCCTGCCACGAAACCTCGGAGAACTCGTGCTTGAGTCGGAGACGGTCGTCCAAGGATGGGTCACGAGTGTAACGTTGGAGCCGCATACGCAGTTGAGGAACCTGGTGACCGTTGTCGTCGCCATGCGCGTTGAAGATACATTGAAAGGCAGCGCCACAAACAGTTACACGTTTCGGCAGGCCGTTATCGATCGAAAGGATTTGCGGGAGAAATTAGGCTACCGGACGGGACAACACCTCCTGATGATTCTGTACAAGACCAGCCAGTTCGGCCTCACTAGCCCCGCTGGAATGGAGCAGGGACGTTTCCGCATTGAGTCAGCGAGTAGTGGAAAGCAAATGGCGACCAATGGGTTTGGCAATGCGGGCCTTTTTCGAGGATTAGATTCCCAACTGAAAGCGAGAAGTTTGCAACTCGAGCCGGAGATCCAGGCGATGATCCTGAACCCGGGAGTGGGGCCTGCTTCCCTGGATCAACTGAAGAGCTTGATTCGAACGATCGCGGCGACGAAGTCGGCGAAATGAGAGAGCAAGCAAACAACGGTGCTTTGCGGAAGAAGGGCGCGGCAATACTACTGAGCCTTCTCCTATTGCCAACCGAAATGGTGTATGCGGGAGGGCCACTCACTGTTGGCGGACCAGCCGAAGGCGTCTCTGGTGTGCCCCTTTTGTGGGATAACACGAAGCCAATCGCATACCGCGTTGACGGCGGACCTCTCAGCCAACAGCCCAACGGCGGACCCGTGATCATCGACAATCCTACTGGCGTCGCGAGGGTGAACAAGTTATTTGCCTATTGGTCCGCGTTGCCGACGGCCAACCTCTCGTTCACCAACGCAGGTGGGCTGCTGGCGGTAGGAAGCTTCCCCGCAAATGGTGACGTCAAAACAGTTAGCGATTTTCTCGCTGTCGCAGGTGATGTTACCGGCCAGACGCCGGATCCGAATTCCTGCAATGGCGGGGGCCAAAGCCCAATCATGTTCGATGCGGACGGCAGCATTTTCGATGGGCTCGGTCTTCCTCCAGAGGTCATTGGATTTGCCTTTCAGTGTGCTTTCAATCCGACGACAGGAAAAATCATTTCAGCAGGAGCCATCCTGAACGGAAGATTTCAGGATGGGATTAACAATCCGAACGCGGGCAATTTTGAGCTTTCGCCCACGAGTTCGGGCATTTTATCGGCCTTGGACATTCGCAAATCAATGTGGACGTTTTGCTCAACGCCATCAAAACCGGCATCCCAACTTGTTCGACAGACGACAACGCGGGAATACCTCTGATGTTTCCCGTTTTAGGGCTTTGCACCGCCAGGACGACCGCCGGATTGCCCATCCTCGCTGTGGATGACGCCGCGTGGATCTCAAAGCTCTACCCCGTTGCATCTCCCCCACCGGGGGGTAAAACAAGTTTCAATCTGGCATACGGATCGATCAGCGGAACAGTATTTTTCTCCGATGGTGTGACTCCTGCCCAAGGAGTGAACGTCATTGCGCGCAACACCAATTCGCCCCGGCGCAATGTGGCGTCGGCCGTATCCGGTTTCTTGTTCACCGGGAATCCGGGACAAACCGTGACGTGCCTGAATCCCGCAGCGCCAACACGTCAAACTTGCTCCAACCTTGGGGATCCCTTCGGTTCCCGCGATCTGGCGTTGATTGGCCATTTCGAGATTCCTCTTCCGCCAGGAACTTACACGATCTCGATTGAATCGGTATTTTCGGGATTCGCCGGTGGGTCGAGCGTGGGGCCACTTGATCCTCCGATTCCTGCCCCGGGGACCTATTCTGCAGCAGGCAACGTCAGTGTCACGGCTGGCGCGACAACCACATTCAACATCACCCTGCAAGGAACTCAGCCGCGGTTCGACGCATTTGAGAGTGCATCTCTCTTGGTGCCCTATCTGCGCGCGATCTGGTTCCGACGAGCGCAAATGATTACGGAGCGGCAAACCACGTGAGAAAGCCAGCCGCAAGATGGAGTCTGCTCGCAGCTAGTTTGCTGCCTATACTCATGCTCTTTGGCTGTGGAGGCGGAGCGAGTTCTTACAACCCGCCCCCTCCGCCGCCTGCTTTGACCATCACAACGCAGTCGCCGCTGCCTCGGGCTGTTCTTGGCCAGCCTTACACCGCGAAAGTCCAGGCCACCGGCGGCGTGCCACCATACACCTGGAGCACGCAGCTTTTGGGAATACCAGGGATGACTCTAGCTTCCGACGGAACGCTGAGCGGAACGCCTGCGCAGCAAGCCACCTTCATCCCGAATTTCACAGTAACCGACTCCAAAGGGACGACGGTCACAGCATCCATCGAGTTGGACGTAATCGCCCCGCTTGCGTTCAGCACTGCGGCGGCTCTGCCGGATCAGAACATCGCTTTGCCGGTCTACATGTACATCGCGGTAAATGGTGGGGTCCAGCCCTACACATTCAGCCTGGCATCTGGTTCAACTATGCCCCCCGGGCTGACTTTCACAAATGCCAACAGTGTGGGGCTGATTCAGGGTACACCGACGACTCTAGGCAGCTACAGCTTTACCGTCCAAGTAACGGACAGTTTTACGCCACCGTTCAAGATCTCCCAAACGTTTACGCAGAAAATTTTGAATGGAGTAGTTGTTCCCAATTCGACTCTTCCCGATGCCGTGCAAAACATTCCTTATAAAGAACAGATTAAGGTCTTCGGTGGTACGCCACCCTATCACTTTGCGCTTTTTCCGCTCGCTTCTACCCCGCCGGGGCTCACTCTTGACACGAGCACCGGCTTCGTTTCGGGGACGCCCACCACCAGTTCGCAATACACCGATACCATGTACATGTACATCACCGACTCCGCTCCTACTCCTGCGATTATCCAGGCCTATATCTCGATCAACGTTCAGTCGCCACTTTCTTTTCAAACCACAAGTCTTCCGGATAGTGCGCGCGGGTTGAATTACGGAGGGACCCTATATATCGTTGGCGGAAGGGCACCTTACACTGTCCAAGTAGCGAGCGGCACACTTCCTGATGGTCTGACGGTCTCAACGACCCCTTACGGAAGCACTTTCAACGTGACCGGCGTTCCCACCAAGGATGGCACGTTCCAATTCACCCTCAAGGTATCCGACTTCTACGAAACTCCCAACACCACCACACAGAGTTTCCAAATTCGCGTCAGCGATCAGATAGCCATCACGGGACCGGGGAGCGTCGGAATTCTTTACAATCAGGGCTACTCGACCAGTTTTCCCGTCACAGGAGGAATCCCTCCCTACACCTGGCGAATGAGCGCCGTTCCACCCGGGGGATTCACATTCGACTCTACGACTGGCATCTTGAGCGGCACTCCCACAGGCCCAGGGTTTTTCGATCCGAACGTCTCAGTACAGGACAGCAGCAATCCTCCCCAGAATGCCACTTACTTTCAGTTTGTCCTCGACATCTATGGAAGGCTGATCATCACAACGTCTTCTCTGCCACCTATCGCCACCAGCCGCGACGCATCGATCGGAATCTTCTCCACGGGCGGTGCTGCACCACTTCATTGGAGCATATCCCCGGGCGCCTCGGCCCTCCCCCCTGGCATGACTTTTGGAACCAACGATTACTGGCAAATCGCAACCATATCAGGCGCACCTACTCAGGCGGGTTCTTATGCTTTCACTCTGGCACTGTCCGATGGTAACAATGGTAGCCTGCACCAAACCGTATCCCTACCATTGACCTTGACGGTCAAAGATCCTGGGCAAATGACCAGAAACGACACGCTCTCGACGGCAACGCCCTTGTCGAACATTATGATGCTGGCCTCAATCAGCCCGTATAGCGATCCGAGTACCGCAGGACCGGACATCGACGTGTATTCGGCGAGCGCGGCGCCTGGCTCAGTCGTCAACGTGGGAGTCACCACTCACAGCGAGTTCGCCAAACCACAAAATCCTCCTTACGATTCCCTCCTGCCAGTACTCGAAATCGTTGATTCGAGCGGAACTCGATACCAGACTTGTGCGCTAGGGTCCTCCTCGCCGGGTACGGTTTATAACTCGCCGTGCATCAATGACCTGCCAGGAGCAACTTACATTCAGCAGCCCTTCTATTCTTTTCAGGTTCCTGGAACTGGAACGACCCCAGTAACCTTTTATGTGCGCGTATCCGATGGGCGCGGTGATGCCCGGCCGGATTTCATTTACACGCTCAGCGTGTTTGGCGTGAATTAGAAAACTCATGACAGTTTTTCCTGGCGGGGTGGCCCGCGCAGTGAATCCTAGGACGCTCACGCCAGCGAGAACCGTTCAACCCAGCCCTATTGCTTTGAGCTTCGCTCATATCCTTTACGTTAACTCCGGGCGACTCCCGCGGCGGGCGACCGCGGCCATGGAGTAAAATGATGCAGCGAGTGAGTAAGGAGAATCCCCCCGTGCGCCCCAAGATTTTCGCCTTGGCGTTCATCCTTTTGCCCCTTGGACTGTCTGCCTCCGCACAGTCGCCCGGTCCCGCAGGCTCCTCCCCGCTGAGCATTCTTGCCCCCGCTCCTTGCACCGCAAATTGCCCGCAAACGCCTGCCAAACCGCCAACCGCGAATCCCGGTTCACCGGCCAAGCCTCCCGCGAAGCCGCACAAGGTCTACACCAACCAACGAGGACATCGATGCCCGCCCTCATGACATCACCATCGAGGGCACGCGCGACCTTCTTCAACAACTGAATACTTGCGACCGCACCTGCTTCGATCAAGTCGCCCAGCGCGCGGGACTGAATGGTGGCTCCGGCCCTCGCTGGAAATTAGCGCTTCTCGACGCCATTGAAGCCGTGAAGGCCGACACTGCCTGGCAGGGAATTCTTGGGGAGATCATCGGCGTTCAAGGATTGGCGTGCGAGACCCAAGCCAAGAAAACGCAGGACATCCAGCGATTTGCTGACCCCCGCAACATCACACCGAGCGAGTTGGCTGTCGAGCGCGAATACGAACCGAAGTTCCGCGATATTCAGAACCGTCTGAAGGCCGCGCTGGACCGCGCCAACGCGCACATCACCAAGTCTTCGCCCGGCAATCTGCAATCCCAATACATGCACATGCAAGCCGACAAAATCGTTCATGCCAGCTGCACGATCAACGTCCCTAGACCTCCGGATGACACTGATGACCCCGCCGATCCGTGATGTCTGCCTCACCCGTTTTCCTGGGCGAATGCCGTTTGCCTCCGTGCGCGGCGCCCATTATTTTTTTTACCATTGTTCTGTTGCTGATCGCTGTCTCGTGCGCGGCCGTCGCGGCGCCGCCGCAGCAATCTCAGGATCCAAGTGCGAAGCCTGCACCTGTTCCTGCAGCGCCGCAATCTTCAACGCCCGCCTCGAATCCTTCTCTTCACACCTCAACTGAGCAGACTCCCCTGCAGAAAGCCGTTCATCAAAAAAAAGTGATCACCGAAGATGACCTCGCTAAACCGGCAAAAGTCATCTCCTTGAACGATCTCGAGGGAGAAGAAAACAATCCAACCTGCGATCTTTCTTGCGAAGCGGAGCTTCGGGCACAGTTGCGTTTCGGACCCGAACGCGAGGCTGAGTTTCGCAACCAGTTGACGCTTGCGCGTCATGAGATCGGCGACGACAGAGTGTGGAGTACGACTCTGCAAGATGCGTTGCAGGCGGCGAGCGGCTATTGCGACATCAAGCGGCAAATCGAGAAGATTGTCGGCAAAGGCGTGGCCTCGGAATACATTCGAAACGACGTTCATTCGCGCTTTGCCGATCGCGAGGGCAAGCTGAGCTCGCAATACAGAAATTCGGCGGGCCTCCTCACCCAGCGGATTCAGGCGGTTCAGCGCTTCGCGCCCCTCCGCGCCACGGTCATGCAATACCAGTGGAACGAAGCCACCGCCAGAGTTTGCCCGGATTTCACTCTCCCATGATCTCCGTTTCAAACTCGCGCGCTGCCGCCGTCCATTCGGCGCGCTTTCTTGCGTCCTTCGTCCTGCTTGTCCTTCCTGGCGCGCCTCAACGCGCCCTTGCGCGCACTCCGCAATCATCCAGCACGCCGTCCGCGCAGCAACAACCCGCTCAAGGCCCTGCGAAAAAAGATTCCGTAAGCCCCCCGTTCGGTTCTCCCGCTTCCAAAACCAATGTTCCCAAGCCGCATCGCGTCTTCACCAACGACGATCTTTCCCCGAGCTCCGGCATCCCCATCGCTCCGGGAGCGCGCCGCCGCCTCAAGCAGCTCAATCGATGCGACCGCGCTTGTTTCCGTGAAGTTCAGAAGCAGGCGCTGGGCTGGGGCTACACCACCGCCTTCCCCCGGTCCACCCGGCAAGAGATGGAGGACCGGCTCGCCAATGACATCGAGGAGCTTCAAAACGATCCCAAGTGGCAGCGCCTTCTTCTCGAAATGATTTCCGCGCACTTAGACTCTTGCTCGGCAAGGCAGAAGCCTCCGCCGCCAGACGATTCCCCGCCTCACACTCCCACTCGCGCCGAACTCCTCGATGAGGAAGAGCGCATGAAGAATTATCGGCCGCCCACTTCGAGCAACGTAAACGCAGCTGGATCGGCCGTTTTGTCTTACCGTTTCAGTACCAAACCCGATCCCCTCAAAGCTTCCCTGATGGTCCATCAATATATGGACGAGCTGCACCAAGACTGCCCCGTCGCACAGTCCACCGCGGACTCCGATGTTGATCAAGATCCTTGAAACGCGCTTTCGCGCACGGGTTTTACCGAACTGGCCGGGACAATTTCCGACCCGCGTCCATCTTGTTCGTGTGTAAAGACCAGTGTTTGCTTATAGTTAGCGGGATTCCGACAAGGGCGTTCTCTGCATTCCGGATCGGATTCGCCCATCCCTTAGTCCCAGTTTTCGGCCCGGTTCTAGTACGTCGGTACTTCTCAGACTTGAATCGATTTTGTATCCGGAGTCCTATTGTTCCCTGGGTCCCACCCGGATACACTTTTCCTTCGATCAGGAGGACTTCTTTGACTGGTTCCGAACGCCGCACTACCCAGCGCTTTTCCATGCGCCTGCCGCTCACTGTTCGCTGGACCACGGGCGCGGCGGTTGGTGAAACTAGCACCGAGTCACGGGACGTCAGCTCCCGCGGTGTCTACTTCTTCCTTTCCAAGGATGTCCGGGAAGGCTCGCCCGTCGAGATTCTTCTGACCCTCCCCAACGAGATCACTCTGGCCGGACCCGTACGCGTCCGCTGCCTCGGCCGTGTGCAGCGCACCGAGCCTCGCGAAGAAGGCGCCATCGGCGTGGTTGCGACGAAGAAAAGTAAAAAGTTTCGGGAAGCTAATCCCCCCGCTCCCCGGTTCACAACCGCCCATTTTTTGAGGCGGCAGAAAATCCGCAGGCTGAACTCGCAACGCTTTCACGCTCCTGCGGCCACAAGACTTCTTGAAGAGCTTCCTGCCCTAGCGGGCGAAGCATTCTTGACGAGTTTCTTGCTCGCTCACTGCGGAGGCGGGCAGGATAAGCCGGGGTGCCTTGGCCCCTCAGCGAAGCTACCCCGGCACTTTTTTTTGCAGCACCCTGTCGCCAAGGACCACAAGGTATCGGTGCCAGGCTTCTCTCATTTTTGGTTTTTAACCTTTGACTTTTAACTTTAAACTTTCAACTTTAGACTGCCGACAAAGACGTCACCACTCATCTCGCGCGTTGTAGCCCTGGCTGCCGGCATTTTCCCCCATCTCTCTGGCTGAGGAAGCGCGGGTTGTGCGCTGCCGCGCCTTCCCGGAGCGCAGGCCGAAGCTTTCCTGCGGCCAGCCTCGCCAGCGCGCGGAGCCGCCCGCTGAGTTCACCTGCGCTCAAACGCCCCTCGCGCCAGAGCCAGCGGAGGAAATCCTCGGCCCGCCGCTTCCCCTTCTGCGAGTTGCATTCCGCACGCTCAACCAGTGCTGCCGCTGCTGATGGCTCGGCGTGGTGTTCTGGATGCTCATCTCGGAGACTGTCATCTGGGAGATGTTGACCAACGCGTTCACTCCGGCTTCCCGCGCCACGGCCGCCATGGTTACGGTCGCCTCCAGGTACCCGGCGGACACGGACATGCCGAAGTACACCCGGCCGCAGCCGCTGACGGCGCGATAAACATCGCCCGGGCGGCTCGTAGGGACGCCGCCCGTTCGTCCTCGCGCCGCACCATGGCGCGAACCGGAAACCCTCGATCGAGGAGCAGGCCGGTGACAGTGCGTCCGACCGACCCCAGTTGACCGGCTGCCCCGGTTACCAATATCGGTCCGTCATCTACCATGCGCCTTACCTCCTCGCGCCAGGCAATTCCCTGATCATATCTAAACTCCACCACTCCGAAGCGCAACTTCAGCGACTGCTCATGCCGCCGCAGTAATACACTTCATCCGTCACGCGGAATTGCCGGAGACTAGCGCCCTGGCCTTTTCACGCAGCCTGCTGCCGACGAATCTGACGCTGTTTTCGCGCCTCCTCCAACTTCCGATCCCTCTCGGCGTGGATCTCCGCCTGACGCCCGGCGAGCACGTCCTTCGGTGTGATGTAGCCAACCGCGCTGTTCAGGCGGATGTTATTGTAATGCTCGACGTAGCCCTCCACCAGACGCCGTGCATCGTCCAGGGAAAGCGGCGTTCCCGGCCGGATGCACTCTCCTTTGAGAGATTTGTGCCAGCCTGATTAGATGACGGCGTCGGCAGGTGCCCCAGATAGCGCTTTTCTACCTGGGGGTTTTGCTACGAAGGCGGCGAAGCGCGGGATGCCGCTTCTTCCTGCCGAGGTTCTTCAAGCGTTTTTACTTTTCAACCTTCAACTGTCGGCTGTTAACCTCTGTGGAATCTTTCTCTTGTCCCTTCTCTAATTTCTATTTTCCAGTTGGGCGGGCAGACCATCCTCCCCTGATTCTCTGTTTCTTGCAGCCACTCCCAGCGCGCCACGGCGGAAACACTTGTAGAAGGCCCCGCGTTTTGTTACGGCGGTGCCGGGACCGCAGCAAAAAAATCAAGTGCCACACCCAATCCTTCGGCGTAGAATTGCAAAATTATGCCGCTCAAGGTATTCCTTAGCTATAGCACCGACCCGGAAGAAAACGCCATCGTCTGGCGCCTGCAAACTCTAGCGGCTGCCAGCGGGATCCAGGTTTTCGTGCCCCAGCGAAGCGGGTCCAGGCTTCCCTCGGGCCGCAAGAATGTGCCGGTCTTGGCGGACGATGCACGGCTGGCCATCGATCAATCCGATTACATCCTCGCAATAATCACTGTAAGTACGGGGCCTGCGGTGGAAAGAGAACTCAACTATGCCCTGGGAAAAGGCAAAGTGATAATCCCGATTGTGGAGAAGGGCGTGCGCGATCACTCTTTTCTGAAGAAATTTCCCCGAATTTTCTGGTTTTCCCGACTAGAGGATAACCCGGGCAGGGTCGAAACGGAAGTCCTTCAGTTCCTGAAACAGGAGGATCAGGACAAACAAGCCCGTCAAGCGCTGGGAGCTCTAGTTGCCATCGGGATTGGAATGCTTCTTCTTTCTGGCCTTGCGAAGGAATAGTTGCGACGAATTGCCGTCATCGATAGTACGCCCCTCATCAGCCTTGCTCACCTAGACTTGGCCACCGAGCTAGTCCATTTCTTCGACGTTATCTACGTTCCCAGCGCCGTGCAGAGCGAGGTCAATCGCAAGCAAAAGTTCCGTTACCGGCTGAATAAGCTTTACAAAAGAGGGATTTTTCAGAAGTGCACTTCTGCGGATAAGTTCCGCGTCGAGCTACTTAAAGCAGAGCTTGACGATGGAGAGGCAGAGGCACTCATCCAGGCGCAAGAGAGAAACGCGCACTATTTCATTGGTGACGAAAAGCGAGCAAGGCAGATAGGTGAAGCGCTTGGATTGAAGCCCGTGGGAACTGTGCGAATCCTGGCCCGATTAAACCTCGAAAGTCGAGCGGCGGAGACAAACTCCCTTGTTCAAAAACTAAAGAAGGACCTGCGGTTCCGAGTGAGCAACCAAGTCGTCGAACAAGCGATTGCAATCGCGACCGAGCCAATCTGACCCTGCTCGCTATTTCAAAAGCACTCTGCCCGCTAATCCCGCGAAGCGATCGTGCCACGCATGCGTCATCGTGCCGGCCCCACGGTGGTTGGCCCATCCTTGCGGATTTTGCAAGGGTGCGGTCTTCCTCCTGTCCCTTTCCTAATTCCTATTTTCCGTTGGCGCTGGACCATCTTTTCCTGATTCTTTGTTTCTTGCGACCGCTCCCAGCGTACTGCGGGGAAAACCCTCGCAGCCGGATCTATTTTCCAGTTGGGCGGAATGACCTGTCACCGGATGATGTGGATGCGCGCGCCGACCTTCACCTTCTTCCATGACTTGTCCGCCGTATATACCGGCGCCTTCAAAGCCAGCCCGAGCGCCAAACAAGCCCTGTCACCCAAAGACAACCCAAGTGGGCGAGTTTGCTCGACTAGATGGCCCACAAGCCTGGCGTGCTCCGAGGTAAACGGAACGGCCTCTCGGATGGGGCTCAGTGCCGCTTCCCACGCATTCTCAGGGCGGAGGCCCCGCTCCACAAGTTTGCCATGTACTTCGGCCAGATTGACCGTGCTGATGGCCGCAACGCTCAAAAGCTCCGCCGTCAATCTTTCGGCTCCGGGCTCTTGATTGAGAATGGCAAGCAGCGCCGAAGCGTCCAGCACCACCCTATTCATTTCGCGCGGCCTCGCGGCGTTCGGCAATCAATTCGTCCACCAGAGACGTGCCCGCCTTCACATGCTCGCGGACAAGCCGCTGTGCCCGCTCAATGTTGCGTTTCAAGGTAGTGATACGCAATTCGTCGCCTTCAAGGCGCAGAACCACATCGTCTCCAACACGGATGCCCAGCTGCTTGCGAAAAGAAGCAGGAATCACCACGCGCCCGTTCTCATTAACCCGCATGCGTGTTTTTAGCTTCATGTCATTTCTCCTCTCGTGACACAACTATAGTATATGTCATTAAAACTAGAAATGACAGTATTTTGTGGGTGGCCCATCCTTGCGGGGCGGGTGGCAGCGCCTTAACTCGTGAGTGGCCTGGCGGGTGGCCGTCCTTCGACGGCTCAGCGTGAACCGCAATGCAAAGAAAGAAGCCGCCCCCCGTTACCTCTGCGCCGCCTGTACTTGAGAGCAGGCGATTTCCACAGTGCTGGTAGGAGAGGATAGAGGCAGCCCAGCAGAGGCACGGCCGTAGATGGGGAATTCGAACCGTGCTTCGAATGCCAAGAATTTGAATGCATTGAAAAGCGCGATGGCGCCAGTTCGCAAGGTTGAAGTGCGCAAGGATGCCCCAGAGCGGGCAGAAAGATCCGGGGGAAATCGTTCGAATGGGCCTGGAAATAAACGCAGTCAAAGAAATTGAAGAATTGAAGACCGAAATCGCAACGGAGAATCCCGCCCCGGCGGACGTCCTGAGCGGAGGGGATTCCATCGGAATCTCGCTCCTCGATCTTGCCGAGATTCTGGACCAGCACAAAATCTGGGTGGAGTCGGGCGGGGAATCCGGCGTCAAGGCCGATCTCTGCGGCGTAAATTTAGCCAAAGCCGACCTGACGGGCGTGAATTTACAGGGCGCTCATCTCCACCGAACAAACCTTGCGGGCGCGGATCTTTCGATGGCCAATTTGCGGGGCGTCAGCCTGGTCCGTTCGAATCTCCAGAACACAAATTTACTGGGCACGGAATTGCGAGGAGCAAACCTGATGGGCGCCAACCTGTATGGCGCCGAAGGCCTGTGGTTTGGCCGGCTGGGCGGAACAAATCTTTTCGATGCGGTGCTTCCCGAATCGATTTCTGCGGTAGACACCTCGAAAGCGATCAGCGATGCCACGAAAATCGCGCGCTGGTTTTACTTCCTCACTGTGGGAGCGAGCCTGCTCTGCTGCCTGCTGATCGCCTGCACGACCGACGTGCGGCTGCTGTTGAATACGTCGGCGCTGCCCTTCATGCGGCTGGGCAACGTGCTTCCCATGACCGGGCTTTATCTCGGTGGTCCGCTGGTTCTTCTGGCGCTTTCCCTGCGATTTCATTTTCTCCTGCTGCGGTTGTGGGGAAGCATGGCCGCGCTCCCAGCCGTTTTTCCGGATGGGCAAACGCTGGAAAAAGACGGCCCGTGGTACCTGATGGGGCTGGTGCGCAGACACTTTCGGTGGCAGGGCGAATCGCGTTCCGCGATGATCGCGTTCGAAACGGTGCTTTCAACGGTTCTGGCGTACTGGATTGTTCCCGCGACGCTCTTCCTCTATTGGCTGCGGTATCTGCCGCGGCAGGACTTCCGGGGGACACTACTGCATGTGTGTCTGATGACTCTGTCGGTGGCCACCGCGACGAGTCTGCCTTTTGTTGTCTCGCGAGTTCTTCGTCCGGGTGACATCCGTTTGCCAAAGTCGAAAAACATTTTGCGAATGATCCTGGGAACCACGCGCGCGGCACTGACCACGGCGTTCATCCTTTTTCTTTTTTCTCTTGGCGTGAACCGCGGATTGCCTTTCGACAGGAGCTCGGCCGCGGAGGAATCGCCGGCCGATGTGAGACGCTGGGCGGCAATGGTTTTTCAATCGGTGGGCTACCGTCCGTACGCGGATTTGACGGAAGCGACGCTGTCGACGCCTCCGCAGCGCGGCACGGTGTGGACAGACGAAACGGTGGAGAAAATTTCCGGCGCGCATCTGAATCAGATGAATTTGCGCTTCGCGCGAGGCTACCGCGCTTTTCTGACCAATGCAAAATTGTGGCGAGTAAATCTTGAGGGCGCGTATCTCTCCGAAGCGGATTTGCGAGGAGCAAATTTGCGCGAGGCGTTGCTGCGCTCGGCAATTCTCGATCGCGCCCAACTGACGCACGCCGTTTTGGTGTCCGCCAAGGCCACGGGTGCAAATTTGACGGCGTCGGATCTGCGTTTCGCAGATCTCTCTTACGGCACGTTTGAAAATGCTGTGCTTTCGAATGCGAAAGATTCCGGAGCCTCGCTCTATGCCGTCAATTTGAGAAATGCCCAATTGCTTCGAACGGACCTTTCCCGCACCGACATGCGAGATACCCGGCTCGAACACGCTGTGCTTTCGTTTGCGAATCTGGAGCAGACGGATTTGTCGTCAGCCAAGCTGGGAGAGGCGAACCTGACTGGCGCTATTCTGAAAGGGGCCATTCTGCTCGACGCCGACTTGAAGAAGGCGGATCTCCGAGGAGCGTTTTTCACGGGAGCAATTTTGCGTGGCGTGGAACTCGATGGGGCGAACCTGGCGAGCGCGGATTTGCGGGGCGCTTCAGGAATCACGGCGGTGCAGGTTTGTTCCGCTTTGCACGGACGCGCGGCATTGATGGATCCGGATTTGGCGGCGGAAGTTTTACAGCGCTGCGCATCTTCTCAGTAGCTCAAAATCACAGAACATGCCGGGCTAGTGGAGTTTTGCGTACTCGTCCTGGGCTTGCTTTACCGCCTCGGGAACAAGGGATCTCCAAGCGCGCAATACGCGCCCTTTCACTTCTGTGGATGGCCCAGTTCAAATGGAGGAAAATCTAAAAGATTTACTGGGCGCCGGCGGCAGCTGCGAATGCCCCTTGTTGTTCATTCTGCTCGGTGGGCAATACATTAGCCATGCTGAGTGCGGGAACTGCTTGCGTGGGATACGTAGCGTAAAGCGCCATGCCTGTCAGCAACGTCCCGGCAACCATATTGCCAAGGGTGACGGGAAGCAGATTCCAGAATAGCGCCTGGCCTACCGAGATCGGCGCGCCAAGCATCATGCCAGAGGGGATCAGGAACATGTTGACAACGGAGTGTTCGAAGCCGAGCGCGAAGAACGTCATGATGGGGAGCCACATGGCTGCAATTTTTCCGACGGTAGATTTCGAGGACATCGCCAGCACCGCCCCGATCGTTACCATCCAATTGCAGAGGATGGCCTTCACCAGCGCAGTGGCCCATCCACTCGGGCCTAGCGCCATGTAGGCTAAGGTTTTCTTTTGTGCAGCTTGCTTCAGAAGATCGGCGACCGCGCCGCCGTTTCCGGTGTGCCAATTGGTGATCGCCACAAAAAAGAGCGCGGCGTAGAGCAAGCTACCGATCAAGTTGCCGAGATAAACCCAGCCCCAGTTGCGAAGCAGCTTTGTGAAGCGAACAGTTCCAGCCATCACGCCAGCCGGCAACAAAGCGAAGTTGCCGGTAACCAACTCCAACCCCAGAAGCACGAGGATGACGAAACCTACCGGGAAAAGAATCGCGCCGACGATCGGAGCAAGACCTTGCGACAATACGACGAATACCAGCGAGGTCGCATATCCCAGAAAGGCGCCGGCGAGGATGCCTCGAATGAGCATGTCGCGAACCGTAAGCTCAGACTTTCTCTTCCCCAACTGCACCGCTTCTTGCAGTAATTCCTTTGGGCCCACGTAGTCCGTCATATTTGTTTCTCCTGGACGCAATCTTTTACTTTCATTGAGCCATCAAATTAAGCATCGAAAATCACACCTTCGCAAAGCAAACATCCTGCGGCCCGAGTTTCACGCGGGACTGGACGCGGGCGACAACGCCGCCGTGGCCGCAGCCGCGAACAAGGGATCGGCCAAGGCCGCATGCTCCTTTGCTTCCATCTGGTAGCGATATGACTGAATGACATTCGCGACCACATCCGGCAGCGATTCGTCACAGAGAACCGTTTCCAAAATCTCCTGTCCCGCAACGGCATGCGGCCCGGTCCGGCCGCCCGTATAGATCGCCACAGCATCCACAATTTCTCCGTCAACTCTTGTTTTGAATCCTCGAAGACCGACGTCAGCGGCTTGATGGTTGCCGCAACCTGCCGGGCAACCGGACCAATGAATCGTGAGAGGATTCGTGCCGGAGCCCATTTTATTGTG
>WNFJ01714778.1_pt1 | contig 15092 bp, 9 predicted proteins | sample 5400461 | NCBI WGS metagenome assembly WNFJ01 (sample SAMN13153349, study PRJNA577476) | soil metagenome | isolation source: 115 cm saprolite on Douglas fir-dominated hillslope | place: USA:California | collected 2013-09-17 | reverse complement strand
ACCGGCAGGTTCCCGGCCGGCGCCGGTCCCTTCCCGTGCAGCCAGTACCGGGTGAAAACGGGCTGCGCGGGCTCGGCCGCGGCGCCGGACGCCGCGGCCCCGTCCGCCGCCGCCCCGTCCGCCGCCGCGGCCTGGGGCGCCGCGCGGGCGTGCGCGCCGCGTTCCGCAGGTGCCCCGGCGACCGCGGCCGGAGGGCCGCCCGCGCACGGGACGGTGAGCGTCACCGTGCCGCCCGGCGGCAGGCCGACGATCACGGCGCCGTCCGCCTCCACGGCGAGCGGCGGCCCGTCGCGTTCTTCGAGCAGATCCGTGACCCGGGCGGTGGCCGGCGCACCGCTGGCTGGCCCGCGCGGCGGGCGCAGCCGTACCCGCGCCGGCCGGCCCGCGGGCTCGCGCAGCCTGACCGTGAGCGCCCCGGGCCGGTCGGGCCGCTCCCCGCCCGACGCGGCTGGGTTGCCGCGCGGCTTCAGCGCGGTGAGCACCACGCCGCCGCCTGCGCTGGCGGGGCCGGCCTCGTCCCGGCCGGCGACCTCGATGGGCAGCAGGCTGGCGGTGGCGGGCAGCGGGCCGGACCGGACGGCGGTCTCGCAGCCGAGCAGCCGGTGGTTGTAGGCCTGGCCGGCCGCCACGAAACCAGCGTCACGCCAGTCCTTTTCACCGGGACCGCTGCTCATCAGGGCGTACTCGAACGTGTGGCTCCAGTGCTGCCAGCTGAAGCTCGAGCCGTCCGGCGCGGTCCGTTTGGGCTCGTCGATCCATACCCCGGACGGCCATCCGCTGCACGAGCGCATCAGGGAGATGTTGAGCGAGCCGTCCGTGGTGACGACGCAGCCCGGCGTGCCGCGGTTGAGCAGCGCGGCCGACCAGCCCGCGAGTGGCGCTGCCGTGGCGGCGGACCACAGCCCGTCCGGCCCACCAGCAGGCGTCACGGCCTCGATCCCGGCGGACGCCAGGCTCGCCGTGACCGCGCCGACCGCCTCCGCGAGATCGAGGCCAGCCGCGGCAGCGCCGGCAATGATCAGCACCGGCAGGTCGAGGACACCCCTGACGTCGGCGCCGGGCACGAACGCGGCGGCGCGTGTCCTGGTGGCCGGCACCCAGAGGGTCGCCGCGCCGCCCGCGTCCCGCAGCCGCGCGAGTTCCTTGGCGTAGGCGGGGTCGGCCGAGGCCAGCACCTCGGCGGTGAACGCGTTCACCTCGGGGCCGCCAAGGGCGATCCGGACGTCGGGCAGGTTGGAGTCGAGATCGACGGCGCCGTAACGTGGCCCGCCCGCCACCGAGCAGGTCGCGGTGACACCCTGCTGCGCGAGCGCCGCGATCAGGCCCCGGGTCGTCTCCCGGCAGCCGTTCGGACTCTGCCCGCCCGGGGGGCCATCGTGCTCACCCGGGGACGCCCCGGACCCCACGGCCCGGAACCCCCCGCTGTGCTCCGCACTCCCCGGCTGGCGCGCCACGCGGCCGCCGTGATGGATCGTGGGTGGGCCCGGCGTGGCTGGTGTGATCACCTCGGCCACGCCGATCGCCTCGGCGCGCGTGCCGCCGCGGCCGTCGCGCACGGTCACCCGGGCGGTGGAGCCGAGCCCGAACCACGTATAGGCGGGGTTGTCGAGCGTGAACCAGTCCTGGCCGACGTCGGTGTCGACCGGCCCGAACGGCCTGCCGATGACCGCCGCCGCCGTCTCGTACACGGGCAGGCCGCCGGGCACGTTGAGCGGGAACCGGACCCGCAGCAGCCGGTCATGGCCGATGGAGCCGTGCACGTGGGTGCGGAACTCCACCTGCTCCGCGCCGTCCCACAGCAGCGTCTCCTGGGTGACGCGCAGGCCGGCCAGGGCCCAGCTGGCGACGAGGCGCATGCCGATCGGGCAGCGCTGCGCGCGCAGGCCGGCCGGGACCGCCGCCGAGCCGGTGCCTGGCCCCTTGGGCATGAGCAGCCACGGGCCCTCGTTCCAGCGCGGGTGGTAGTCGTATTCGTCCTGGATCACCAGTTCGTTGGCCAGGGAACCGCGGGTGACCTGGTCGGTGCCGGTGCGCTTGTCGAGCACGCGGGCGAGCGCGCCGCCGCGCCGCGGGTCGGCCTCGATCCGGTACACCGCGTTCTCGATCACCTCGCCGTCGACGGTGGACCACGTGTCCGCCGCGGACTCCGGCCGGCCGGCCGGGCGCGCCCAGTAGGTGCGGTAGCCGAGGCCGGGCACGCCGGTCGCGCGGAATGTCAGGGTGACCTCGGCGAGTGTGCCGTCCGGGTGGCGGCGCACACCGTCGGCGAGCGCGGGGACCACCGCGGCGCCGCCGTCGCGCAGCTCGAGCCACCAGGTGCCGGGCTGCGGGCAGCTCAGGCTGATCGTGACGAGGCCGTCCCTGGCGGCGGCCAGCGTGTTGAACACGACGACGGCCCGGCCGCCCGACTCGGCGGGGGAGCCAGGAGGCGGCGCCGTGTCCGCAGTGTCCACCAGGCCGGCCAGGTGGCGGGCGGCGGCGCGGCGCGCGGCGTCGCCGCGCTCGTACGCCTCGCGCCAGCCGCCGAGCAGGTCGAGGTAGACCTGGTCGGATTCGGTGCCGGTGATGGCGTCGTGGTGCGCGCCGTAGACCAGCTGCCGCCACGCCTTGTCGAGCGCGGCGTCCGGGTAGGCCGCTCCGTGCAGCCACGCCAGGGTGGCGAGCCGCTCACCGTCCATGACGGCGGTCTCCGCCTCGCGCTGCCCCTGCTTGGTGTCGATGTAGGACACGTCCTTGCCCGGGTAGACGGGGTTCATGTCCCTGGTCTGCGTGGTGAAGACGATGTCCGTGGCGGCGGCGTCGGCCCGCACGGCCGCGAAGAACTCGCGGGGGACCGCGGTGACGAACCTCGGCCACACGTAGCGGGCGTTCCAGTCCCGGTGCACGGGCGCGGCCCACCGGCAGGGCACGACGTGGTCCGCGCCCACGGGCAGCAGCACGTTGCGGGTCGCGGCGACCGGCTTGAGCAGCTGGAACTGCTCGAACGCGGCCCGCTCCGCCTCCTCGAGGCGGCCGCGGGACTGCATCACCCAGCCGGCGCCGTAGTGGTTGGGCATGTAGGCGGTGAGCAGGCCGGTGCCGTCCGGCGACATCCATTCGAACTCGCTCGGGAACTGCATGCGGGTGTTGTCACCGACGGTTCCCCTCGGCCCCCACTGGTGGAAGGGACCGCGGGCCCACGCGCTCGAGGTGAGCCCCGCCGCGGCCATGAGCGACGGGTAGGACGGGTCGTGGCCGAACACGTCGAGCATCCAGGCCGACGCCGGGTCGCCGCCGAGGACGTCACGCTGGTAGCCGATGCCGTAGACCGCGTTGCGGATCGTCGACTCGGCGCAGGTCAGGTTGGTGTTCGGCTCGTTGTAGTTGCCGCCGACGATCTCGACGCGCCCCTCGCCGATCAGCCGCTTGAGTTCGGGCCGGCGCTCCGGGTGGGTGTCGAAGTACGGCTTGAGGTAGTCGATCTCGGCGAGCACGAACTTGTAGTCCGGGTCCTGCCGCGCCATGTCCAGATGCAGGCCGACGAGCTCGAAGGCGGTGCGGAACTCGGGCATCTTGCCGTTCTCGTCCGGCAGCAGCAGCCGGCTCTCGGTGAACTGGGCCTGCGTGTTCCACCACACGGGGTCGTAGTGGAAATGGCTGACCATCCACATGGTCCAGCCCGGCACGGCGGCCACGATCTCGGCCGCTGCCTCGGCGCGGCTGCCGCTGCCGGTGCCGGTGGTGCCGGCGGTGCCGGCTGGCCGGGTGGCCGGCGGTGCCGCCGGTTCCGCGATGACGGTCACCCGGCGGCTGGCGCCCTCCGTGACGGGCGCCGCGAGTTCGACGCCCACCTCGGCGGTCTGCTCCTGGCCGGGTTCCGGGCTGGCGGTCATCGCCGGCCGCGGCGTCCGCACCGCGGGGCCCTCGATGCGGACGGCGGCGGGTGTGCCCGCGCCAGCGGCCGCCGCCCCGCCCGCCCCGTCTGCCGCGCCGTCGCCCGTGAGCGTGACCCGCACGATCTGCAAGGGGCGGCCGGTGGTGCCGGTGAACAGCTCGGTCGCCTCGACCCTGGTGATCCGCATCGCCGCGTGTTCCTCCGCCCGCTCGCCTGAATCCCTGGATATACCCTGCCGCCCCGCACATCCAGTGGCGGCCGGCCGCGACCGGCTCAGGCGGTACGGGGAAGCCCCGCGGTCAGGCGGGGCCGGGGAGCCCCGCGGTCAGGCGCTGCCAGGCCCGCTCGGTGCCCGCGGCGAGACAGCCGTCCACGACGGCGTCCGCGCCGAGCGCGCTCACCCGGACCTCGGGCAGCACGGGGGCGAGCCCGCGCAGGTCGGCGGCGACCGCGGCGGCGAATCCGGGGGCCTGGCCGATACCGCCGCCGAGCACGACAAGCTCGGGATCGGCGACGGTGACGACGGCGCAGACCGCCTTGGCCACCAGCATCGCCTCCTCGGCGACCACCGCGGCGGCTCGCTCGTCACCCCGCGCGGCCAGCGCGAAGACACGGCGCGCCGAGACCGGCCCGCGCAGCCCAGCCCGGCGCGCGGCGCGCACGACCGCCGCCGCCGACGCCGCGGCTTCCAGGCCGCCCAGGCGGCGCGCGTCCTGCTCGCGCACGCCCTGGCCCGCTGACAGCGGCAGGTACGCGATCTCACCGGCGACCCCGTGTGCCCCCCTGTGCAGCTGGCCGCCGAGCACGAGGCCCATGCCGACGCCGGTTCCGACGTGCACGAAGGCGAAGGTGCCGACGCCGCGGCCCTCGCCGTGGGCCCGCTCGGCCAGGGCCGCGGCGTTCACGTCGTTCTCCACCACAACCTCGGGCCCGAACGCGCCGCGCAGTTGCGCGAGCACCGCCGGGTGCGCCCAGCCCGACAGCGAGCCGCTGAACGCGATCGCGTCCCGGCGCGGGTCGTAGATTCCTGGGCTGCCGACCACCACCTGGGTGACCGCGGCCCTGGTGATCCCGGCCGATCCGCACAGCGCGTCCGCGAGGCCGACGAGTTCGCTGACGCGGCCGAGCGCGCCGGCCGAGCGCGCGGGCAGCGACGCCTTCGCGCGGACCGTGCCGGTCAGGTCCGCGACCGCGCCGCGCAGGAACCTGCGGCCGACATCGAGGCCGAGCACGAAACCGGCTTCTGGCCTGATCTCGTAGAGCCGCGCGGCCGGGCCGGGTGTCCCGGTGCGGCGCCCGGCCCGGCGGACCAGGCCCGCCCGCTCCACGTTGGCGAGCGCGCCGGACACGGTGGGCTTCGACAGGCCGGAACTGCGCGCGAGGTCGGCGCGGGAACAGGGCCCATGGCGGCGAATGTGGTCGAGCAGCAGCTGCTCGTTCAGCGCGCGGATGAGCTGGGGCCGCGCGGCCGACCCACCGTTGCCTGGCGCGACCGCCACCGTCAGTCCTTTCGTCCCCATGCTGGTGCCAGCCTGTTATCAACCTGGGTCTTGAAGGTGAATGATAGTTAGGATACTTTCCTAACAATCATCCGGGACGGAGCATATCAGCGATGCGAGCAGATGGGGGACCGGCAGGCGGCCGTCCCCCCGGGCCTGCGGGCCGGCGCGCGGCGACGGGCGCAGAAGCCCTTAGCCGAACGGCGGTGCGCGGTGACGCGGGTGATGCCGGGTGACCCGGCCACCGGTGGTGCTCGGCATCGACTTCGGCGCCAGCAAGATCGCGGTAGCGGCGTCGGGCACCGACGGCGTGCGCCTGGCGTCGGCGACCGTTCGCACCCGGGCCGAGCTTGGTGCGCGTGCGGCCCTCGACCGCGGCATCGCGGCGGCCCGCGGGCTGCTCGACGGCGCGGCCGGGGGGCGCGAGCTCGTCGCGGTCGGCGTCTCGACGGTTGGGATTCCCTTCGACGACCGCGTTGAGCTCGCCCCGACCATTCCGGGGTGGGGCGGCCTCGCGCTCGGCCGGGAGCTTCGGGCCGCCTTCGGTGGGGCCGAGATCCGGCTCGCGACCGACGTGAAGGCCGCCACGCAGGCCGAGGCGCGCTGGGGCGCGCTGGCCGGCTGCGACCCGGCGGTCTACCTCAACCTCGGCACCGGCCTCGCCGCCGGGGTGGTCGCCGGCGGCAGGGTGCTGGCGGGCAGGCACGGCGCGGCCGGCGAGATCGGCTACAACCTGCGTGCGGTCACCGACGTCGGCACCCGGCCGGGCGAGCGGGCGCTGCTCGAGCACATGGTGAGCGGCCAGGCGCTGGCGCGGCGGGCGCGGGGCACGGCCGGGCGGGGCGTCGACGCGGGCGCGGTCTTCCAGGCGAGTGGTGCGGACGGCGCGCTGCGGGACCTCGTGGACGAGTTCGTCCGCGAACTCGCCTTCCACCTCGTCAATCTCGCCATCCTCGTCGATCCGCAGCGGATCGCGGTCGGCGGCGGCCTGGTCCGGTCCTGGGCACGCCTGCGGCCCGGGCTCGATCGCGCGCTCGCCGCCGGCGTCCCGTTCCCGCCTGAACTCGTCCTCGCCGACTTCCCGTTCGACGCGCCGCTGATGGGAGCCCTCGCGCTCGCCGTCGAGGCGGCCGGGCACCGCGACGGCGCCGCGGCGCGGGCGCCCGCAGGCACCGGCGGCACGCACACGCAGGCCCCGGCGGGCAGCAGTGACGCCCGTCCCGCCCGGTCAACGCAATCGGCCGGCGCCAGCACTCTGGCGGCCGGAGTCAGCACTGAAGGGCTACCGCAATGAGACGCTCAACCAAATTCGGGGCCATCGTCATATCCGGCCTGCTCGCCGCCGCGCTCGCCGCGTGCGGCAGCAGCGGCACCTCGTCGTCCTCGTCCACGTCCGGCCCGAGCGGCACGCTCACCATCTCCAACGAGCAGGGCGCGCTGTGGACCTGCGGCTTCAACCCGTTCAACCCCTCCGTCCTCCCGCAGGGGATAACGATGGGGCAGGTGTACGAGGTGTACGAGCCGCTGGTGTTCGTCAACACGCTGCAGAACGCCAAGGCATCCCCCTGGCTGGCCACCGCCTGGAGCTGGAGCAGCGGCAACAAGGTGATCTCGTTCACCGTCAGGAAGGGTGTCAAGTTCAGCGACGGCACGCCGATGACCCCGGCGGACGTCGCGTTCACCTTCAATCTGATGAAGCGGTTCAAGGCCCTCGACCTCAACTCGATCTGGTCGGTCCTGTCCAGCGTGGCCCAGCAGGGCGCCGACCAGGTGGTCTTTACCTTCAAGGCCCAGGCGGTGCCGTACTTCTACTACATCGCCGACCAGGTCGCGATCGTGCCGCAGCACATCTGGTCCAAGATCGCCAATCCGGTGACGTACAACGACGCCAACCCCATCGGCACGGGCGCGTACGTCGTCAAGCCGTGCACGCCACAGAACATCACCTACGTGCCGAACAAGAACTACTGGCAGCCGGGCGAGCCGAAGATCGCCAAGGTGCTCTACCCCGCCTTCACGTCGAACGATCCAGCCAACACGTACCTGGCCACGGGGCAGGCGCAGTGGGGGAGCCAGTTCATCCCCAACATCCACGCCTTCTACGTCTCCAAGAGCCCGGACAACCACTACTGGTTCCCGCCGATCGCCAACGTCACCCTGATTCCCAACCTGACGGTCCCCGGGCTGAACAACGTCTCGGTACGGCAGGCGATGGCCTACGCGATCGACAGGAACCGGGTCTCCCAGATCGGCGAGTACGGCTACGAGCCGCCCTCGAACCAGACGTCGATCGTGACGCCCACGTTCTCGAGCTGGCTCGACTCCTCAGCGGCGGCCCAGTACAACTACGGCTACGACCCGGCGAAGGCGGAACAGATCCTGACGGCGGCCGGCTTCAAGAAGGGCCCGGACGGCATCTTCGCCTCGGCGAGCGGCCAGAAGCTGTCCTTCACCGTCATCAACATCGGCGGGTACTCCGACTGGGTGGCCGCGATGCAGGTGATACAGCAGGAGCTCAAGGCGGTCGGTATCGGCCTGACGGCCGACAACCTTTCCCAGAACGACTTCCTCAGCCGCCTCTACAACGGCAGCTATCAGCTCGCCTACAACAACCAGACCGGGGGACCCTCGCCGTACTACGAACTGCGTCAGTGGCTATACTCAGCCAACTCCGCTCCCATCGGGCAGCAGGCCGCGAGCAACTGGGAGCGCTACCGCAATCCGGCCACCGACCAGCTGATCAACCAGTACGGCACGACGACCGATCCGACCGCGCAGCACCAGATCGTCGACCAGTTGCAGCAGGTCATGCTGAAGGAAGTACCGGTCATCCCCGTCACGGAAGAGGTCACCTGGTACCAGTACAACACCACTAACTTCGCCGGGTGGGTCACGCCGGCCAACCCGTACGCACTGCCGGCGGCGTACCTGTACCCGGACATGGGCCAGGTGCTGCTGCACCTGCACCCGAAGTGAGACGTCCGGGGGTCCCGGCCACCCCCCCGCCGGGGCCCCCGGACCCAGTTGGTGGATGCGCACCGGTGCGCGGGCGTGAGGAGGCGACGATGGCTGCGGCAGCCGCATCGTCCAGGGCGACCTGCCGGACCCCCCGGAACGGGCGGAGGCGGCGATGAGGTTCGCCCTGCGCCGGCTCGGGTTCTTCCTCCTGACCCTGTGGGCGGCGCTCACGCTCAACTTCCTGCTGCCCCGGTTGATGCCGGGCAACCCGGCGCTTTCGATGATGGCCAAGTTCCACGGCAGGCTGTCGGGCCAGGCGCTGCAGGCGCTCGAGGTGATCTTCGGGGTCAACACCCACCAGAGTCTGGCCAGCCAGTACGTCCACTACCTGGGCGACATCCTGACCGGCAAGTTCGGCACGTCGCTGTTCTTCTTCCCCGAGCCGGTCAGCAAGGTCATCCTCACCGCGATCCCCTGGACGCTCGGCCTGGTCGGCATCACCACGGTCCTCGCGTTCGCGCTTGGCACCGTCATCGGGATCGCGGGCGCCTGGCGGCGCGGCGGCCACCTCGACAGCATCCTGCCGCCGGTGTTCGTCATCACCTCGGCGATCCCGTTCTTCTGGATCGGGATGATGCTCATCCTGGTGTTCGCTGTCCGGCTGCACTGGCTGCCGACCGCCTTCGCCTACGACCCCACGGTGACGCCCGGGATCTCCTGGCCGTTCATCTCGAACGTGCTCAAGCACGCTCTGCTGCCCGCCGCGACCCTGCTGATCACCACGATCGGCATCTGGATCCTGACCATGCGCAACAACATGATCACGACGCTCGCGGAAGACTACGTGCGGATGGCGCGGGCCAAGGGGCTGTCGTCGCGGCGCATCATGTACGACTACGCGGCGCGCAACGCGATCCTGCCGAACCTCACCGGCTTCGCCATGTCGCTCGGCTTCGTGCTCGGCGGCGCGATCCTCGTCGAGTACGTGTTTTCCTACCCGGGCGTCGGCTACATGCTGCTGCAGGCGGTCGAGAACGAGGACTACCCGCTGATGCAGGCGCTCTTCCTGCTCATCACGGTGGCGGTGCTCGTCGCGATTCTGCTCGCGGACATCGCCACCGCGCTGCTCGACCCGCGCACCAGGTCGGCGAGGTAGCCGATGACCATGATTGGCGCATCTACCGGGCTCGGCCGCCCGGCCCCGGCCGCCGGCGGGCCGCCGCAGCGGGCCAGGTCGCAGGCGCTCGGCCGGATGTTCCGCGCGGTGCGGTCCAACCGCAAGGCGACGGCCGGCAGCGTGCTCCTGGCGATCTTCGCACTGGTCGCGCTGGTGCCCGGCGTCATTTCCGGCAAGGATCCGAGTGCGGAGATCTACGGCCGGAGCCTCGGCCCATCGCTGCACCATCTGCTCGGCACCACCGCGTATGGACAGGATCTCTTCGCCCAGACGGTATGGGGCGCCAGGCAGTCCTTGATCATCGCGCTCTCGGTCGGCGCGGCGACCACGGTGCTCGCGGTGATCGTCGGCGTCGCGGCCGCGTACCTCGGCGGGGTGTCGGACGGCGTGCTCTCGCTGATCACCGACGTGCTCCTGGTCATCCCGCTCTTCCCGCTGCTCATCGTCATCGCGGCCTACGCGCGCAACGGCGGCACGCTCGTCCTGATCATCGTGCTGACCCTGACGGAGTGGTCCTTCGGCGCGCGGCAACTGCGCTCGCAGGCCCTGTCGCTGCGCAACAGGGACTTCCTGGAGGCGGCGCGGGTGCGGGGCGAGCGCAGCCTCTACATCATTGTCGTGGAGATCATTCCCACGATGACGTCGCTCATCGTCGCCGTCTTCCTGAGCAGCGCGCTTTACGCGCTGCTCTTCGCCTCGAGCCTGCAGTTCATCGGGCTCGGCGATCCCAACTCGCTGAGCTGGGGGACGATGCTGTACTGGGCGGAGAACAACGAGGCGCTGCAGACCGGCCAGTACCTGTGGGCGGTCGCGCCCGGTGTGTGCATCGCCGCCCTTGGCGGGGCCTTCGCGCTGCTCAACTACGCGTTCGACGAGATCGGCAACCCGGCCCTGCGCCCGGTACGGAGGATTCGTGTCAAGCGCGCCCGCTGACGAGATCAGCGAATTCGCCGCCGGCCCCGGCGGCCCCATGCTGACGGTGTCCGGCCTGACCGTCGAGTACGCGACCGACTGGGGTCAGGTCCGCGCGGTCGACGACGTGAGCCTGGAGCTCGGCGCCGGGGAATTCGTCGGCATCGTCGGCGAGTCCGGCTGCGGCAAGTCCACGCTCCTTTTCGCGATCGCACAGCTGCTCGCGCCGCCCGCGGCCGTCACCGGCGGGAGCGTGGCCTTCAAGGGCCGCAACATGGTCGGGCTGACCGACCGGGAACTCACGGCGGTGCGCTGGAAGGACATGTCCGTCGTCATGCAGAGCGCGATGAACGCGCTCAACCCGGTCAAGTCCATCGGCGCGCAGTTCAGGGACGCGATGCGGGCGCACGGCACCGCGTCCGCGGCGGAGATCGGTGACCGGTCGGCCGAGGTCCTGCGGATGGTCGCCATCGACCCGGTCCACCTGAAGAGCTACCCGCATCAGCTGAGCGGCGGCATGCGGCAGCGATCCATGATCGCGATGGCCCTGCTCTTCACCCCCGACCTGGTGATCATGGACGAGCCGACGTCCGCGCTCGACGTCGTCGCGCAGCGCTCGCTGATGGTCCAGATCAAGGAGCTACAGCAGCAGCTCGGCTTCGCGATCATCTTCGTCACCCACGACATGTCGCTGGTCAGCCACTTCTCCGACCGGCTCATGGTGATGTACGCGGGCCAGGTGGCGGAGTTCGGCGCGACCAGGCAGATCTTCGGCGCTCCGCGGCACCCCTACAGCGCCGGCCTGATGGAGGCATTTCCCTCGATCAAGGGCCCGCGGGTGCCGCTGACCGGCATCCCGGGCAGGCCGCCGGATCTCGCCCGGCCACCGGCTGGCTGCCGGTTCGCCCCGCGGTGCCCGCGGGCCGGCGCCAGATGCGAGCACGCGCAACCGGACCTGTACGACGTCGACGGGATCCTCGTGCGGTGCTTCCTCTACACGGACGGGGGAACGAGCGGTGCCTGAGCCGGCCTCACCGCCCCTGCTCACCACGGACGGGCTTACCAGGCACTTCAAGATCGGCAATACGCTGTCCCGCCGGACCCTGCACGCGGTCGACGACGTGAGCCTGACCGTCGGCGAGCGCGAGATCGTCGCGCTGGCCGGCGAGAGCGGCAGCGGCAAGAGCACGATCGCCCGGCTCATCGCGCGGGTGTACAAGCCAACCAGCGGCGAGATCTACTTCCAGGGAAAGCCGCTGTCCCGTATGCGCTCACGCGGCGATCTGCTGCGCTACGGCGGCGACGTCCCGATGGTGTTCCAGGATCCGTTCAGCTCGATCAATCCCGTCTACCGCGTGTCCCACGGCATCCTGCGCAGCCTGCTGCTGCACCGGCGAGACCTGGGCCGCGCGCAGCGGCAGGAGGAGGCCAGGCGGGTACTGGAGGAGGTTGGGCTGACTCCAGCGGCCGACGTCATGCAGCGCTTTCCGCACGAGCTGAGCGGCGGGCAGCGCCAGCGGCTCGGTTTCGCCCAGGCGCTCGCCATGCGCCCGAAGCTGATCCTCGCGGACGAGCCCGTGTCCATGCTCGACGTCTCCATCCGGGTCGGCCTGCTGAACCTGATGGCCGAGCTGCGTGAGCGGCAGGGCGTGTCGATCCTCTACATCACCCACGACATGGCGAGCGCGCGCTACGTCGCCGACCGCCTGGTGATCATGTACGCCGGGCGGATCGCCGAGGAAGGCCCGGCCGAGGACGTGCTCGCCAGGCCCAAACACCCCTATACGCAGCTCCTGCTCTCCGCGGTTCCCGATCCCCGCGCCCCGCTCGCGGTCGGCGCGGAAACCGACAAGGGTGAGCCGCCCCGGGTGATCGACCCGGCGCCGGGCTGCAGGTTCCGCTGGCGGTGCCCGCTCGCCGTCGACGAATGCCACCGCCGCACGCCCGAGCTGAGGATCCTCGGCCCGGGGCACTCCGCGGCCTGTCACGTGGCCAGCGCGGACGCGCCCGAAGCGCCCGCCGCGAGCGGGGTGACGGCGTGAAACTGACCGTCGTCGGCGGTGGGTCCACCTACACGCCGGAGCTTGCCGACGGAATCGCGCGCCTCGCGCTGCCGGTCGAAGAGATCGTGCTCGTCGACCCCGACAGCCACCGGCTCGGGCTGGTCGGCGGCGTCACGTCGCGGATCGTCGCGGCCTACGGCCATCAGGCGAAGGTGCGCGGCACCGGCGATCTCGACGACGGCCTCGACGGCGCGGACGCGGTCATCGTGCAGTTGCGGATCGGCGGCCAGGCCGCCAGGCAGCGGGACGAAACGTGGCCGCTCGAGTGCGGCTGCGTCGGTCAGGAGACGACGGGCGCGGGCGGCCTGGCCAAGGCCATGCGCACGGTCCCGGTGGTGCTTGAGATCGCGGAACGGGCCAGGCGGCGCGCGCCGTCCGCCTGGATCATCGACTTCACCAACCCGGTCGGCATCGTCACCCGGGCGCTGCTCGACGCCGGTCACCGCGCGGTCGGGCTGTGCAATGTCGCGATCGGTTTCCAGCGCCGGTTCGCGGGCCTGCTCGGCGTCACGCCCGAGCGGGTGACCCTCGACCACGTCGGCCTCAATCACCTGAGCTGGGAACGCGCCGTGATCGTGGCGCGCGCCGACGGCACCGGCCCCGCCGATCTGGCCGCGGGCGCTGGCCGGGCCGCGGGCGCTGGCTTGGCCGCCGGCGCTGACCGGGCCGCGGGCGCTGGCTTGGCCGCCGGCGCTGACCGGGCCGCGGGCGCTGGCTTGGCCGCCGGCGCTGACCGGGCCGCCGGCGCTGACCGGGCCGCCGGCGCTGACTTGGCCGCCGGCGCCGACCGGCTGCCCTACCTTCTCGACACGCACGCGGACGACATCGCGGCCGACATCGGGCTGCCCGCCGGTTTCGTGCGCTGGCTCGGCGCTGCGCCCTCGTACTACCTGCGCTACTACTACACCCACGACGCCGTCGTCGCCGAGCAACGCGGCGCCGTGAGCCGCGCCGAGCAGGTGGCGGGCCTGGAGCGCGAACTGCTTGCGATGTACGCCGATCCCGCGCTCGACCACAAGCCCGCGCTGCTCGGCGAGCGCGGCGGCGCCTACTACTCGGAGGCGGCCGTGGCCCTCATCGCGTCGCTCGCCACGGGCGCGGGCGACGTCCAGGTCGTCAACGTCAGGAACAACGGCACGCTGCCCTTCCTGCCCGATGACGCGGTGATCGAGGCGCCCGCGCGGATCCGCGGCACCGGTGCGGTGCCGCTGTCGGCCGCACCGGTCCAGCCGCTGCTCGCCGGGCTGATCACGCACGTCTGCGCCTACGAGGAACTCGCGCTCGACGCCGCCGTTCGCGGCGGCCGCGACCGGGTCTTCGCCGCGCTGCTCGCGCACCCGCTCGTCGGCCAGGTCGACGCCGCCGGCTGGCTGGCCGACCGCCTGATCGCCGAGAATCGTGCCCACCTGGCCTGGGCGGGGCGGGCCGGCGCCGGGTGAACGAGGCACGAACCGGGAGCCAAGCGGCGGTCCTCGCCATCGACGGCGGAAACAGCAAGACCGACCTGGCCCTCGTCGCCGCCGACGGCACGCTCCTGGCCGGCGTCCGCGGCCGCGGGGCGTCGGCGCAGAGCCTCGGCCTCGAGGAGTCGCTGCGGATCCTCGGTGACCTCGTCGCCGCGGCGGCGCGCGGCGCCGGAATCGCGGCAGGCGGGACCGGCGGCGCGCTGCTCGCCGCGCATACCTGCGCGTTCCTGGCGGGCGCGGATCTGCCAGAAGAGGAAGATCGCCTGGCGGAGGCACTCCGCCTGCGGGGCTGGAGCGCGACCACCCACGTCGGCAACGACACGTTCGCGGTGCTCCGCGCGGGCACGCTGCGCGACTGGGGTGTCGCGGTCACCTGCGGAGCCGGCATCAACTGCGTGGGAGTGGCGCCGGACGGGCGGACCACCCGGTTCCTCGCGCTCGGCCGGATCACCGGCGACTGGGGCGGCGGCTACGGGATCGGCATCGAGATGATGTGGTGGGCGATGCGCGCGGAAGACGGCCGCGGCCCGCAGACCGCGCTGCGCGAGGCCGTCGCCGCACATTTCGGCGTGGCGGCCGCGCACGACGTCGCGGTCAAGCATCACCTCGGCGAGATCACCGACGAGGATCTGGCTCAGCTGACCTACGTGCTGTTCGAGGTCGCGGCCGCCGGTGACACGGTCGCACGCGAGATCGTCGCCCGGCAGGCCGAGGAGGTCGTGCTGATGGCGGTGGCGGCGATGCGCCGGCTCGGGCTGCTCCACATGGACACGGACGTGGTGCTCGGCGGCGGCATGCTCGCGGCGCGCGACCCGTTGCTCGTCAGCGAGATCGAGACACGCCTGCGCGGGTACGCGCCGCGCGCGGCGCCCCGGTTCGCGTCCCTTCCGCCGATCGCGGGCGCGGCCCTGCTTGGCCTCGAGCACATCCAGGCCGGCGCCGGCGCTGCCGAGCGCCTGCGCGCCGCCTACGCCAGCGCCCCAGTCCCGTAGCCGGCGCCGCACCGCCTACGCCAGCGCCCCAGTCCCGTAGCCGGCGCCGCGCCGCCTATGCGAGCGCCCGGTACCGTGGCCCACACTTCGCACCCGCAGCTGCGGTACGCGACCAAACGGGGTCGTGTTCGGCGAACACATGAACACCGAA
>WNFJ01564459.1_pt1 | contig 15095 bp, 17 predicted proteins | sample 5400461 | NCBI WGS metagenome assembly WNFJ01 (sample SAMN13153349, study PRJNA577476) | soil metagenome | isolation source: 115 cm saprolite on Douglas fir-dominated hillslope | place: USA:California | collected 2013-09-17 | reverse complement strand
CTTTCCGCGACGAACTTCTCGGCACAACTACAGCAACGAAAGCCTAACCGTGCGGCAAGGGCACGTCAAGTCAGTGATGGGACACCTGTCAGTGATGGGACACCTTGTGACGTGCCCTAGACGCAGAGCGCTACGGCGGCTACACTGTTCATTCTCCACTTGCTTTGAATCAATTGTGCGCTAGTTCGTGCGAGGGAATGGGCGGGATGCTTCGCTTTTACACGGCGGGTGAATCGCATGGGCAGGCGTTGCTGGCGTTTATCTCCGGGCTGCCCGCGCAATTGCCCATTGACGTGAAGTTCATCAATCACGAGCTGCGCCGCCGCCAGCTTGGCTATGGACGCGGCGGGCGGCAAAAGATCGAAAAGGACACTGCGGAGATTTTTGCCGGAGTGCGCCACGGGAAGACCATCGGTGCGCCGATTGCGCTGCGGATCGAGAATCGCGATTGGGCCAATTGGGAGAAAATACTGCCGGTGGAAGCCGCAGAAGACGATCCAAGCGCGCGAAAACTCGTGGCGCCGCGCCCCGGCCACGCCGATCTTGCGGGATCGCAGAAATTCAACTACCACGATGCGCGGTATATTCTGGAGCGAGCCTCAGCGCGCGAAACCGCGGCACGCGTGGCGGCGGGCGCCTTTGCAAAACTGCTTTTGCGGGAATTCGACACGGAAATCGCGAGTCACACGATTCAGGTGGGGCACGTGCGCCTGGAAAAACCCGCTACGTGGAAGAAAATTCAGGCGGTGAGCGCGGACCTGGACTCTCCTTTGCGGTGTATCGACGCTGGCGTACAGGAGAAAATGAAAGCAGAGGTGGACGCGGTCCTGAAAGCGGGCGACACCGTGGGTGGGATTTTTGAAATTGTGGCGCACAATGTTCCCGTGGGGCTGGGCAGCCACGCGCAATGGGACGAGAAGCTGGATGGACGGCTGGCGCAGGCGCTGATGAGCGTGCAAGCGGTGAAGGCCGTGGAGATCGGAGGAGGCGTAGCGGGGGCCGGCTCCTTCGGAAGCGAAGTGCAGGACGAGATTTTCTACGAAAAATCGGTGCGACGGTTCCGGCGCTCGACGAACCGCGCCGGTGGATTGGAAGGAGGCATTACCAACGGCGAAGACGTGGTCGTGCGAGGATATTTGAAGCCCATCTCGACTTTGCGCCAGCCGCTGCACACTGCGGACATGGTGACCAAAGAGCCGGTGAAGGCTGCCTACGAGCGGTCCGACTGGTGCGTGGTGCCCGCGGGCGCGGTGGCCGGGGAAGCCATGGTTGCCCTTGTGCTGGCGGATGCTTTTCTGCAAAAATTTGGAGGAGACTCGTTCGCTGAGATGCGACGGAATTTCGACAACTATGCGCGACAAATCGACGAGTTCTGACGCACCCGCCCCGGCGGCCACGGAGACGCCGCAAGTGCCGTCTGCGGCACGCAAGATCTATCCGATCGTCAAGTACGGCGCCGCCGTCCTGGAGAAGCCGGGCGCGCCCATTAAGAAATTCGACGCGCAGCTGGAGCAACTAACGGAGGATATGTTTGCGTCGATGTACGCGGCGCAGGGCGTGGGACTGGCAGCGCCGCAAATCGGATTGAGCTTGCGGATCGCGGTGGTCGATGTAACCGGGGGAAAGAATCCGGAAGCCAAGATCGTGCTGGCGAATCCCGAGGTCGTTCACGCGGAAGGCGAAGTTCGGGAAGAAGAAGGCTGCCTCTCGGTTCCGGGGTTTCGAGGGTACGTGCTGCGGCCGCAGTTTGTGACCATCAAGGCGCAGAACGCGAAGGGTGAGACGTTTGAAATTCGCGGTGAAAACCTGCTGGCGCGGGCGTTCTGCCATGAAATCGATCACCTCAACGGAATCCTTTTTTTGCAGCACCTCAGCATGCTGAAGCGCGACCTGATCAAGCGCAAAATCAAGAAGCTCAGGAAACAGGGCGAGTGGTAAGTGCCGGAGCTGGCGGCCGCAGCGGGTTAAAGATGCGAATCGTTTTCTGCGGGACGCCCTCCTTCGCAGTTCCCACGTTTAAACATCTCCTCGCACAAGCAGAGTTTGAAATCGTTGGTGTGATTACGCAGCCGGACCGGCCGCGTGGGCGCGGGCAGGAAGTTTCTTTTTCGCCGGTGAAGGAAGCGGCGCTGTCCGCGACTCTTCCGGTGCATCAGCCGGAAAAAATTCGGGCGCCGGAAATCGAGACGCTGCTGCAGAAGCTGGCTGCCGACTTCGTGGTGATCATCGCGTACGGCCAAATTATCCCAGCAAAGTTGCTGCCGATTCCGAAATTTGGCTGGATCAATTTGCATGCTTCCCTGCTCCCCAAGTACCGAGGCGCGGCGCCGATCAATTGGGCCATAGTGAATGGCGAGACGCGAACCGGCGTGACGACGATGCGGATCGATGCAGGGATGGATACTGGGGAGATGCTGCTGCAGCGCGAGATCGAAATCGGCGCAAGAGAGACTGCGCCCGAACTTGCCGCGCGCATGTCGGAGTCCGGCGCACCACTCATGGCGGAGACTTTGCGCGGTTTGGCCGCTGGAACGATTGCCCCGAAACCTCAGAACCATTCGGAAGCCAGCTACGCGCCGATGCTGAAAAAAGAAGACGGGCGCGTCGATTGGAATCGGCCGGCGATGGAGATTTACAACCGCATGCGCGGCTTCGCGCCCTGGCCGGGTGCTTACACTACGTTTCGCCGGCAGACTTGCCACGTCTGGGGCGAGCCGGTGTCTAAAGCAGGGGGCGCCGGGTTGCCGAGCGGCGCGGGCGTCCGTGCGGCCGGGACTTTGCTCGGCGAAAAGAATGAATTATACGTCCGTTGCGGCGACGCAACCGTTTTGCGGGTTGGACTCGTCCAACTGGAGGGGCGCAAGCCGGTCAAGGCAAGCGATTTTGCGAACGGCGCGCGATTGAAGAGCAGTGAACGCTTTGGCGACAGCGGATTGCGTGGCACAGACGGCTAGGGCATACTCGAAATTTGCCTTGTAGCACATGAAATCACTCACTCATTAACTGATCGTGGTAACGGGAGCTCACCTTACATGAAGATCTTTGAATCAACAGCGAAACGCGGAAATGTTTATTTCCGCGGAAAGGAAGTCTTGCGTGCCGCGGCCTGCGGGATGCTCATTGCGCAGCTTGCGGGAGGGCCTTATTCGCGGGCTGCGGGCGACAAATCCGTCCCCACGCCGGCGCCAGTCAGCACGGCGAACGATCCTGTCCTGAAAGCGATGCAAGATGAGATCAAGCGAGCGACTGCGGAGCTTGGCAGATCTGAACAGCCGCCTTACTACCTGAGTTATACGGTGTACGACCAGGATTTTGTCGTTCTGGTGGGGGCCTACGGCAGTCTGCTGACCGACACCGTTGCACAGCGGCGATTCGCGGATGTGAATATGCGCGTAGGCGCACCGGAGCTGGACAACACCCACGGACAGAGCCGACCCAGCGGAGTAAATTCCGGGAGCCTGCCGCTCGGAAACGACCCGGACGCGATTGCGCGGGTGCTGTGGGAACTGACGGATCGCGAGTACAAGCGCGCCGTGCCTTCGCTGCTGAGCGTGCGCACGAATACGGCGGTTCGCGCCGAAGAAGAAGACAAGTCGCCGGATTTCTCAAAGGAGAAGCCCCAGACGCACATCGGGGAAGCGGAGCCGGCTGCGCCGTTCGACCGCGCGGCATGGGAAGGTGAGATCAAGAGACTCTCGGGTACGTTCCGGAAATACCCGGAGGTGTACTTCGCGACGGTCATGATTCAAGTCCAGCGCTCGAATTCGAGGATGGTTTCGAGCGAAGGAAGCGCGATCGTTTCGCCCAGCACTTCTACACGCCTGATCATGGAAGCGCAGACGCGCGCCGAGGACGGCATGGACTTGTTGCGAGTAGAAACGTTTCAGGCCCCCGCGGCGAGCGGTCTGCCGAGCGAAAAGGAACTGACGGGCAAGATCGAGAAAATGGCCGCGGACTTGAGCGCGCTGCGCAAGGCGCCGGTTGCGGAACCGTATGATGGCCCGGCGGTATTGAGCGGGCGCGCGGCGGCGGTTTTTTTCCATGAAGTGCTGGGGCATAGATTGGAAGGCCACCGGCAGCGCGATGAAGAGGAAGGGCAGACGTTCACGAAGAAGATCGGGCAGGAAGTGCTGCCGAAATTCCTGAGCGTGATGGACGACCCGACAACGCACGAGATGGCGGGTGTGAAGCTGGCCGGCGCGTATGACTTTGACAATGAGGGCGAACCGTCGCAGCGAGTGGAAATGATCAAAGACGGAGTGCTGAAGAATTTTCTGATGTCGCGGATGCCCATCAAAGATTTCGGCCAATCGAATGGACATGGGCGAAACCAGCCCGGGCGGATGCCCACGGGGCGCCAAGGAAACTTGATCGTCACGTCGACACAAACGGTTCCGGAAGCGGAAATGCGGCAGAAGCTGATTGATGAAGTGAAGAAACAGGGTAAGCCCTACGGGTTGTACTTCGACGACATTCAGGGAGGGTTTACGCTGACGACGCGGGCGTTGCCGCAGGCGTTCCAGGTGCTGCCGGTGCTTGTGTACAAGGTATACGCCGACGGGCGTCCCGATGAATTGGTGCGCGGGGTGGACATTGTGGGTACGCCACTCGCCGCGTTGACGCGGATTCTGACAACCGGAGATCAGCCGCGCGTATTCAACGGAGTGTGCGGGGCGGAGAGCGGGCAGGTGCCGGTCGCGGCCGTGGCTCCGTCGATGCTCTTTTCCGAAATGGAGGTGCAGAAGCGCGCGCACGAGCATGAACGTCCGCCGCTGCTGCCGCCACCGGGATTTGAAGATGCTGGCGCTGCCAAAACCGCGCAAGCGAAAGCGGAGGTGAAGCCGTGAAAATTTTACGCCGGTCGAGCGCTTTGCTTTCGTACACACAAATGACAGGAATGGTGATGGCGGCTTTGCTGGCGCTGAACGCCACGCCAAGCCGGGCGATATCCGAGGGATCGAAACCGGCGCCAGACGCCGCCATGGTCGAAGCACACGCAGCGGCGAAGGGCGACGGGTTGCTCGAGGCGCTGTTGACGGAATTGGACCGGTCCAAGGCTCAGCTTAAAATGGATCAGGTGCAGGCGCCGTATTACATCGAGTACCGCGTGAACGAAGTCGAGGACATTGGCGCAGAGGCCGCTTACGGAGCATTGCGCGAAAACCAGCACATTCACGTTCGCGTCCTGCGAGTGGTGGTACGCATCGGCGATTACACACAAGACAGCTATTTCGGCAGGGGCCAGGGCGAATCCAGCATCTTGCCGCTGGACAACGATCCGATTGCGCTGCGCCACCAGATCTGGCTAGCAACGGACGACGCTTATAAAGCCGCGGGGCAGGCACTGGCGGAGAAACAGGCGGCGATGAAGCAGTTCAGCGCAGACCCGAATCCCGTGGATGATTTTGCGAAGTCGCCGAAAATGATTGCCGTCGAGCCGACGGCGTCGCTGAAAATCGACGAAGCGGGTTGGAGAAAAACTCTCGAAGATGTTACGAGTTTGTACAAGCAGTATCCGGATGTGCAGTCGGTGACGGCGTCGGCGAGGTTTTCGGCGGTCAACGAGTACCTGGTGAATTCCGAAGGCACGGTCACGCGGTGCGGAAAGACGACCTACAGCGTGCAATTGAATGGCTCGGCACAAGCGGCCGACGGAATGCGGCTGAGCCGGAGCCCGGCGTTCATGGTGGCGCGGCCGGAAGAATTGCCGACCCGCGACGCGTTGATGGGCGAAGCAAAGAAGATGCTGGAAACGGTGGTGGCGTTGCGGCAAGCGCCGATCGTTGAAGAGGAATACCGCGGGCCGGTGCTGTTCGCGGCGGATGCGGCGGACGACATCGTGTCTTCGTTGATCGGGCAGAACTTGCTGGGGCAAAAGCCGCAGCTTGGGAAACCAAACCGGACGACCGGAGCATTCGCGACGAGTTATAAGACGCGCGTGCTGCCGAATTTTCTGTCGGTCGTTGACGATCCGACGCTGAAGGATTTTCAGGGAAAGAGTCTGGTGGGAAGTTACGCGGTGGACAGCGAAGGCGTGAAAGCTCAGGCTGTCAATACGATCGAGAACGGGATGCTGGCGAATTATCTGGTAGGCCGGCAACCTATTCGCGACTTTCCCACGTCGAATGGCCACGGACGCGCCGCGCCAGGATCTTTTCCCGGGCCTAGCCTCGGCGTACTGGTGGTGAAAAGCTCGGACGCGCAAGCGCCGGATGAGTTGAAGAAAAAAGTCATCCAGATGGTGAAGGAGCAGGGCAAGGAATACGGCTATCGAGTGGAGACGCTCGGGCCGGGCAATGCGCCGCGGTTGCTGTATCGCGTGTACGCCGAGGATGGGCATGAAGAGTTGGTGCGAGGCGCGGTGTTCAACGAACTGGACATTCGCGCGATCCGCAATGATTTGATCGCCGTGGGCGACGATCCGCTGGTGAGCAATCGTGCCGGCGCTGCGCCAACGACAATTATCAGCCCGTCGTTGCTGTTCGGCGAACTGGAAGTGAAGCGGGCGGACACGAGCAAGGATAAGCTGCCGGATTATCCGGCGCCGCCGTTGAAGAAATGAGCAGTTGTCAGTCTTCAGTTGTCAGTCTTCAGTTTCTAGTTCTCAGTGGAAAGAAGGGCCGAAAGCGCCCTGCGCATAGAATGAATGTTATGCGGGGCAAATCTTACGGACGCCTGCAAGGATGCCGGCGCCACCCGTGGGGGTTGGCTCACGGTGTTGGCGCATTTCGCAGGCGGGTGATCCAGACGCACAAACAAACAATTACGCCGACGATCAGGCCGATGGCGCCCGTGAAATAAATATAATAAAGTCCGCTGAATGCAACAGATTTGCTCGCCTGCTCCCAGCCGAGTTGGTTGAAGATCCACCCCGCGAGCAATCCGAGAAAGATCGGCCCGAGAACAATGGCAACGGTGGCAGCAAAACCAGCCACGAGACCGTAGAAAACTATTCCCACTATTTTTGGGGCGCGGTTACGCGGTGCATACATTCTAGCGTTAGTATTCGAGCCAACCGGAGCCAACCCTAAAATAAGTCAAGACGCGACACCAACCCCGTCGGCGCGACGCGCGGGATTGGCCCATCAGCGTCGGATTTAGGCGCGCGTGTTGGAAACTTAGTTCGAGTTCTGGTAAGAGATTATCCCATCGCTGAGCCGATGGCCCCCCTCCTGCTTTTTTGTAAGTGTTGCTGATAAAGGACTTAGCGTTGTTGTAAGTAGTTTAGAATCAACAGTTGCGGGGTGCTCTGTAAGTATTGATTCTAAAAGGGTTTGCCGTCGACGAGGAGGCGGCAACTGTGGTCGAAATGGAGTGCGCGGGCGTCCAGAGTTCGGGTAGGTTGCGGAGCGGGTGGACTGGTCTGCGGTGGGTTGTTGGGCTGAACGAGTGGAGCAGCCGATGGAGCCGGTTGGGTAGCGAGGATGGGATGAGATGCTTCGCTACGCTCAGCATGACAACCGGGGGAAGAGGGTGTGGGGTGGGAGGCGGGTGTTTGTGCCTGGGCTGACGTTGGAGATGGGGCGGGGAAAGAGGAAAAAGCAGATTCCTCGCTGTGCTCGGAATGACAACTAGGGGGCATTTCGACGGGTTGCCGAGATGTCACTCTGGGTGAAGGATCCGGCGTTGCGGAAGGTATCGACGGCGAGGCGGGGCGAAGAGCCTCACCCCTTGAGGGGTGAGCTACAGCGGTGGGTTGAGGCGCGGGGGGCGACGGAGGCGTGGAGGCGGGTTGAGGAGCCTGAGCCCTACTGGTCTGAAGGCGGGCCAGTACATGCTGAACGAATTCGGCGCTCGTGGGAGGGAGGGAAGTATGTGGCGTTGGGGTCGGTTGGGCTGGTTGTGTGGCGTGGATGGGATGAGATCCTTCGCTACGCTCACAGGATGACGGACAGGGCAAGCGATGCGAGAGGTTCGGGCAGGGTGGGGATGGGTTGCGGTTGAGGTTGGGGTGATTCGGACTGGTCGGGTTGGGGGTCGGGCGGGAAGAGGTAGTCGTGGTTGCCGTTGACGGAGTTGCGGACGGATTGGCGCCAGGCATTGGAGCTGAAGGCCTCGCAATATTCGTGCTGGGAGACGTGGATGGCCTGCATGAGGGTTTGGGCCAGATAGGCGACGGTGCGGGCGGTCTTGGGTTTTACATCGCCGCGGACAACGGCGGGGATAAGGCGGCCCAGGGCGGCGCTGAGATCGCAGGCGGACAGGCGGAGAGGTAGTCGCCGGAGAAGAAGTAGGCCAGGTCTTTGCCGAGTTTTTTTGCGGCGCGGTCTCTGGCTTCTTTTTGGGCGTGGTAGAAGCATAACCGCGGATGTTTGCCGCTGCGAGGAGTGAGGCAACGGCGGCCATTCGCGAAAGTAAACGAACACAAGGACGCGCGGTCCTTTAGGCTGAGAGAGGACATAGAAGTCTCCTTAGAGTTGAGATTTGGGATTTGCTTACAGAAAAGGGCCGGTTTTCAGCGGTCAGTGGTCAGTTTTCGGCAGGGGAATAAAAATCTGATTTTGACCATTGCCGGCACCCGAAGGCACAAACAGAAACGCCCCGGCCGGAGCCGAGGCGTAGTAATCAACAGAAGTATTTTACCACAACGGTAATACGTGTCAAGTTAAAAATTAGGGGCAAGAGCGATTGGTATGATTGGATGGGACTCGGGAAAATGGGCCAGCCGACTTCGATCCGGTCACTTGCCGGGCGATGCGCGCGCCGAAAAAGTGGGGCCACGATGATTCAGGGTTAAATGCGGAGGCAACGAAGAGTGATGCGGGCACAAAACGGTTGACGAATTGATGCGGAGGTTCGAGACTTTAGCTTATGACGCTGAGAGAAAGACTGGAATGGCTAGGGCGGGTGACGCTGCTGGTGTTTATTCTAGCGTCGGCGGCGTTTCTGAGCGCGATCACGGCGATGCGCATTGCGATTCATGGGCGCGAAGTGACGATGCCAAACCTTGTGGGCAAGAATGTTTCGGAGGCGAGCCAGATGCTGCAATCGCGCGGGCTGGTGCTGCGCGTGGCGGACCGAATCTACAGCGACCAGCCCATTAACGTGGTGGTGCGGCAGACACCGACGTCGGGCTTGCTGATGAAAGTGTCGCAGCAGGCGCACGTGGTGCTGAGCCTGGGGCAGCGGCAATTGCAGATTCCGCTGCTGGAAGGCAATTCGCTGCGCGCTTCACGAATCGAACTGCTGCGGACGGGATTGCAGGTGGGCGAAGTTTCCGGGGTTACGATGGCGGAGCGGCCGGTGGATACGGTGGTGGTTCAGAATCCCAAGCCCGGCGCGGGAGCGGCGACGCCGCGAGTGGACGTGCTGGTTTCGCAAGGTCCACATGAGGCGGCCTACGTGATGCCGCACCTGACCGGGCTGAACGAGAACGAAGCGCAGCACCGGCTGGACATCGCACAGATGCGCCGCAAGGTCAATTATGTGACCGCGCCGCAATGGCCGCGCGGCGCGGTGATCGACCAGTCGCCAATGAGCGGCATGCGAATTCCGGCGACCTCCACGATCGAACTCACGGTCGCGAACTGACGAAGCGCACGGTCAAGAAGCTAATTTAGAACACGTGGCGGCAGCCGCGGTCAGTGGCGGATGCACACACAGCCGCATCCCATCCCACCTTCATGCCCGGCAGCCCAGGGTAATAGGCCGAGTGGTATATACTACGCGGGCCAATGCACAGGAAACTCTCTCCGCCGGAACTGCTTGCGATTGCAGCCCTTGCGGTCTTCACGGTGTTCATTACCTGGAAGGCGAAATCGCTCGAGAAGCGGTTGCACGAAGGTAGCGATGCTTCCGCGCTAGTGAACAAGAAGGCGGGGGATTTTAGCCTGCAGGGGCTGGATGGGCAAACGGTCACGCTGGCCGATTACCGCGGGAAAAAGAAAGTGATAGTGAGCTTCTGGGCGAGCTGGTGCGGCCCATGTAGGCGAGAGTTGCCGGTGCTCGCAGACTTCTATAAGAAGTACCACAAAGACGGCTCCAATTTCGAAATTCTGGCCATCAGTATTGACGATGACCGCGCGGATGCGGAGGCCTACGCGAGCCAAGCAAAACTTCCCTTCCCTGTGCTGTGGGATCCGGCGAACAAAGCCGCGGAGGCGTATTCCGTGGAAGCGATTCCGAGCATATTCGTGATTGATTCGAACGGAACGATTGTTTACGGGAGCACAGGAATGGATATGGCCATGGAAGTGATCCTGGCGACGCAACTGGGAATCGACCTGAAATCGAAGAAGCCAGGAGTGGCGGATGACGACGGCAGCAATTGAGTTCAAAGAGGTAACGAAGGTGTACCGGCGCCGGCTGGCCGGGCAGGAAGTTCCGGCGCTAACGCATGTGTCATTTGAGGTGGGGGCAGGGGAAGTGTGCGCGTTCCTGGGTCCGAATGGGGCGGGAAAGACGACGAGTATCAACATCCTGATGGGCTTTCTGTACGCGGACTGGGGCGAGATTCGCGTGCTCGGGTACGAACCCGGCGACGTAAGGGCCAAGCAGAAGATCGGGTTCGTGCCGGAGAATTTTGCATTCTACAAACACCTGAACGCCGAGAAGCTGCTGCGGTTTCACTTGGCGCTGGCAGGCGGGGACATGAGCAAGTCGGTTGGCTTGATCCGCGACCTGCTTTTCAAGGTGCAATTGCAGGGCTACGAAAAGCTGAAGATCGGCAAGTACTCGCGAGGGATGGTGCAACGACTGGGAATCGCGCAGGCGTTGCTGAGCGATCCGCAATTGCTGGTGCTGGACGAGCCGACCTCCGGGCTCGATCCCGCGGGACGCAAGGAAGTGAAAGACTTGATCCACACCATGAAGCAGGAGGGGAAGACGATCTTCCTGAGCTCACACATCCTCTCCGAGGTGGAGCAGATTTGCGACCGCGCCATCATCATCAACAAGGGGCGGCTGGTGAGGATGGGCTCGCTGAACGAGCTGCTAGGGACCGGGGACCTGGTTGAAATGGTGGTGGATCAATTGCCGGCGGAGATGGAGCCAGTGCTGGCGGAGTGGGGCGCAACGATCGAACGCGGAGCGCAAGGGGTGCGCATCACCATGCCAGTCGCGAGAAAGAGAGAGCTGGCGGAGAAATTGTGGGATGCGGGCTGCGACGTCGTGAGCATGGTGCCGGTACGTTCGTCGCTGGAAGATTTGTACATGAAGCTGGTAGGGAGTAGCGAGCCGGTATGAAGATCTGGACAATCGCACTGAGCACGTTCGGGAGTTTGGTGCGGAACCGACTGCTAATCGTGTTCGGGGTGCTGTTCGTGTGCACGGTGCTGCTGATGATGACGCCGCTGCTGGGTGCGAAAGCCATCGCCAAGATGGGCCAAGCACAACAGGCGGAGGCGATGGTGATGGGAATGGTTTCCGCGATCATGTTTTTCGTAAGCGGGACGGGGAGCTTACTGGCGGCCTGGTGCGCGGCGGATGCGGTGGCGAGCGAGATGAAGAGCGGAACGATCCTGGCGGTGATGGCAAGGCCAGTGAAGAGATGGGAGTTTTTGCTGGGGAAATATGCGGGGGTGATGCTGCTGATGTCGATGTACGTGGTGATGATGTACGGACTGAGCTGGGTGCTGGCATGGATCGGCGGGGAGCGCCTTCATGCGACGACTTGGGTGGTGCTCGCATATCCAATGGTGCGTTACGCGGTGTACAGCGCGATGGCGATGGCCCTAGTGACGGTGCTGCACCCGGTGGTGACAATGGGAATTACCTTGATCGTGGCGGTGCTCGCGCTGATCGTTCAGCCGACGGGGCAGGCCGTGAGCAGCCATTGGAAATATCTGCGCGTGCCACTGTGGATCACGCTGCCTTCAACGTCGTTACTGTCGGAGGAGCGGTTTCTGACGATCGCACATGCGAGTGTGAAGCAGACAGGATTGCTGCAACACCTGACGACGCTGGGGTATGGGCTGGACTACGCGCTGGTGTTGGTGTTGATCGCTATGTGGTCGTTCCACTACAGAGGCTTGACGCGAGATTGACGGTTGGCATTGAACGGGCATGGCGCTGATGCGCGGCTTGTGAATTGCGGCATCCTCCACGATCGAACTCACCGTTGCGAATTGAGGAAGTTGACANNAAAGTTAAAAGTAAAAAAAAAGACAATTGAATGGTCCATTGCCGCTTGCGAGCCGTATCTCGCGGCCCAAGCTATCCCGTAAGCCCCGCATTGCAACCATCCTGTCCGTACCACGGTGAAGGACGTGCTAAGATTTCTTTTGACAACCACTACTGTGTGGCACATAGTGTGCATGACACAATGTGTGATACATGGTAGGCGGCTCTAGATGGCAGTGCTAGCCAAATCGATGAATTCCGATCTCTTCGAGAATTTACGGCTCGAGTTGCGGCGCGGCTCGCTGATCATCGCCGTGCTGGCGCAGCTTCGGGAAGAACATTACGGGTATGCGCTGCGCAAAGCCCTGGCGGACCACGGCATGGAAATCGAAGAGAGTACCTTGTACCCGCTGTTGCGGCGGCTGGAGAGCCAAGGGCTACTGGAGAGCGAGTGGCGCGAGGAAGACAAGCGCAACAAGAGGTTTTACCGGCTCTCGAAGGACGGCACGGACATCCTCAAGCAACTGCTCGAGGAATGGCAAAGCATGAATTCGTCGCTGAAAAGGATCGTTTAGGAGCACTGTATGGATCTTCTCAGGCGTTACTTGCAAGCGGTAGGGACGTACCTGCCGAAGTCGCAGCAGGACGACATCCTCAAAGAACTTGGGGAGAATCTCCGCGCGCAGATGGAAGACAAAGAGGCTGAACTCGGACGTCCATTGAATGAAGATGAGGCGGCGGCCATCCTCAAAAAGCACGGTCATCCAATGTTCGTGGCCGCTCATTACCGGCAAACGCGCCATCTCATCGGTTCGACGCTCTTTCCTGTCTATTGGTTTGTAATGAAAATTATTCTGGGGATCGTAGGATTTGGTTATTCCGTTTCGGCACTGGTGCTGATTGCCCAAGGAAAAGGGATTCTGGAGGTCCTCGGAACGATCTTCAGTTACGCCGGGGCGGTGCTGCCAACGTTCGGGTGGGTGACGATCATTTTTGCCGTGCTGGACATCGGTAACAACAAATTCCATTTGCTGGAAAAGGCGACCAGGGAATCGAACGACAAATTTGATCCACGCGCGCTGCCAGCGCTCAGACCGGCCTCGGATTCTCCGGACAACAAGCCGATTCCCCGGCACAAAACAGCAGTGGAACTCTTCTTCAGCGTCGCGTTCCTGCTCTGGTGGATTCGCGTGAGTCCGATCCGCAAACTGGCGTTGTTTATGACACTGGGGCCGGTGGGCCTGGCGGACAAAATTCCGTTCCAAATGGGGCCAGTATGGGAGACCGTTTACTGGTCCGTGATTTTGCTAACGCTCGTGGCCGTCGTGCAGCAAATTGCAATACTCATCCATCCGGACCGGATCAAGTTCTACAGGGCAATGCGAGTGATTTCGAGCGGCGGCAGCGTGGTTGTGCTCTACCTGCTGAGCCGCGCCGACGGAATAGTCATGCTGACACCAGGAGTCGCCGATGCCGCAAAATTCGCCGAGACGCTGCGCATCGTCAATGTCACGTTGCACTACACGATGTTTTTCACGGCCATCATGACGGCGGTGGAATGCTTCAAACAGATTCGGTTGCTGTTCCGCGGGAGACAGCACGCCCGGATAGCGGTAAGTTCATCGATGTGATAAGCCGGAAGTGCCGGCAACGCGGAGGATTACTTGGCGGGCTCCTTTTTGTGCAGGGTGGTGCACATGGTCAGAGCCGTGTTGGGATCGACGGCGCTATCGCCCTCCTCGACGAATTGGATGATGCCCTGCTTGTCGATAATAATGTTGGCGCGCAGAGCCCACTCGTAGGTCTCGTCCTGGACGTTGTAACCTTTCAGGATGCCGTAGGTCTTGAGCATTTTGCGGTTCATGTCGCTGAGGAGCGGGAAGGTTAGGCTGATCTGCTTGGCGAACGCGGCGTTGGCAGCGGGACTATCCAAACTAACTCCGAAAACTTCCGTATCCGAGGTGTCAATCTTACCGGAGGCGATTCCAGCCTGGACCGCCTGAAGTTGNNACCGCCGGTGAAGGCCAGGACGTAGACGGCGAGAAAGACGTTCTTCTTGCCGCGATAGTCGCTGAGCTTCACGGTTTTCCACTGGTCGCTGAGAAGCGTGAACTCAGGGGCCGTATCACCGACCTTGAGGGTCATTTTGGCGACTTGTGACTTCTCGGCTTGGGGAGCAACGGGAGCGGCCGCGAGCGCGGTCGCCACCAGGAGCCCAAGAGCGATCATGTGTTTCACAGAGAACCCCCATGGGAGCTAGAATGCAACTGACAGCAGGAGCTTACACCCCGCCACTCATGTAATACCACCGCAATGCCGGAAAAATTCCCTAAATCGTGGCACGATGCGATTAGCAGGAACTTAGGCAGGCTAAACCGCGTATCTCTAAGCACGAGGGAGGTCTTGTGAGCAAACAAACCGTAAGGGATAGGGACGTGATTGAGGCTCGGTGCGGAGCCAGTGCCTTCAGGGAGCTTGCACTTCTTGGCGTGTTTTGCGTGGTGATTGGCGTGACGGCCTGGGTGCCAGGGGCTTCGGCAGGAGCGAGTAGCGTGAAAGGGCAACAGGATCAGAGCGGAGCCGGAGTCATGTTGAGCAAGCAGGCGACCGCCAAGGAAGTGGGGCTGCCCGTTTATCCGGGGGCAAAAGCACACAAAGACGAGAAGGACGACTCCGGGAACGTTCAAATGGGAATCTGGGGCGGCTCGTTTGGCTTCAGACTCGCAGTGATGAAGATGGAGTCGAATGACGCGCCGGGAAAGATTGCGGAGTTCTACAAGAAAGCACTGGGGAGATACGGGCCCGTTTTGAATTGCTCGGAGCCATCGCCGAAGGCAAGTGGCAAGGACAAAAGCGGATCGTCGAACAAGCTGGAGTGCGACGATGACAAGCCGGAGAAGGGCGGGCTGGTGTTCAAAGCGGGGACGAAGGAGAAACAGCACGTCGTGGGAATCCAACCGAATGGGCAGGGGACGCTTTTCCAGTTGGTGTACGTGGAAGCGCGGGGCGACGATAAAGAGAAGAAGGCGAACTAA
>WNFJ01457052.1_pt2 | contig 15098 bp, 14 predicted proteins | sample 5400461 | NCBI WGS metagenome assembly WNFJ01 (sample SAMN13153349, study PRJNA577476) | soil metagenome | isolation source: 115 cm saprolite on Douglas fir-dominated hillslope | place: USA:California | collected 2013-09-17 | reverse complement strand
CGATGCGTCCCAGGGGATCCAGGCGCAGACGATCTCGAACCTCTTCCTGGCGCTCGACGCCGGACTCGAGATCATCCCCGTCTTGAACAAGATCGACCTCCCGGGGGCCGAGCCCGACCGGCGGGCGGCGGAGCTGCACGAGCTGATCGGCACAAAGCCGGAGGGCATCCTCCGCATCTCCGCGAAGGAGGGCACCAACGTGCGCGAGCTGCTCGAGGCCGTGGTGCAACGTATTCCTCCGCCCCCGGGGCGTGCCGACGCGCCGCTGCGGGCCTTGATTTTCGACTCGTACTACGACCGCTACCGCGGGGCGATTCCCAGCATCCGAGTCGTGGACGGCGCGATCCGCCCCGGGATGACGATCGCCTTTGGCGCCCACAAGGACGACGCGTACGACGTGGACGAGGTCGGCTACCTGCAGCTGGGCCACAAGCCCACCGAGCAGCTCGAGGCGGGGGAAGTGGGATACTTCGTCGCAAACGTGCGTGGCGTGCGCGAGACGCGGCCGGGCGACACCGTGCTCGACGCCGCGCACCGGGACAGCCCGCTCCTCCCCGGCTACCGCGAGGTCCAGTCGATGGTGTTCGCCGGGCTCTATCCCACCAACCCCGAGCAGTTCGAGGAACTCCGGGACGCGCTCGCCAAACTGCAGCTGAACGACGCCTCGCTGCACTACGAGCCCGAGTCCTCGGTGGCGCTCGGGTTCGGGTTTCGCTGCGGGTTCTTGGGGCTCCTGCACATGGAGATCGTGCGCGAGCGACTCGAGCGCGAGTTCAACCTCGACTTGATCAGCACCGTGCCGAACGTGGAATACCACGTCCATAAGACCGACGGCACGATGGACGTGGTCGAGAATCCCAGCCTGATGCCGCACGGCTCCGCGGTGGTCCGCATCGAGGAGCCGTACGTGAAGGCGCGGATCGTCGCGCCAGCAGAATACATCGGCGCGATCATGAAGCTCGGCCAAGAGCGGCGTGGCGTATACCAGGGCATGCACTACGTCGATCCTACGCGCGTCGAGTTCACGTGGGAGTTCCCGCTCGCCGACATCATCCTCGACTTCTATGACAAGCTCAAGACCGTCTCGCGCGGCTACGCCTCGCTCGACTACGTGTTCCTCGAATACCGGCCGTCCGAGCTCATCAAGCTCGACATGCTGCTGAACGGCGAGGCCGTGGACGCCTTTTCCGTCATCATCCACCGGGACAAGGCCTACGAGTGGGGCAAGAAGATCGCCGAGAAGCTGCGGGAACTGATCCCGCGCCAGCTGTTCGAGGTCGTGATCCAGGCCGCGATCGGCACCAAGGTGATCGCCCGCGAGACGATCCGCCAAGTGCTACGGCGGCGACGTGACCCGCAAGCGCAAACTGCTCGAGAAGCAGAAGGAAGGGAAAAAGCGGATGAAGCAGGTGGGCACGGTCGAGATCCCGCAGGAAGCGTTCCTCGCGGTCCTGCAGGTTGACTAGCCTCGTCGTCCAGACCGCCTTCCTTGGGGACGTCGTGCTCACGACGCCGCTGCTCGCCGCGCTCGCGGCGCAACACGGCCCGGTGGACGTCGTGACCACGCCCGGCGCGGCCGCACTGCTCGAGACCCATCCCGCGGTCCGCCGCGTCATCCGCTACGACAAGCGCGGCAGCGATCGCGGGCTCCGCGGCCTGCTGCGGCTGGCCCGCGCGCTCGCAGCGGAGCGCTACGAGGCGGCGTATCTTCCTCACCGCTCGCTGCGCACGGCCGCACTCGCGTGGCTGGCGCGGGTGCCCAGGCGGGTGGGGTTCGACGACGGCTGGCGCTGGCTCTATACCGAGGCGCGACGGCGACCGCGCGAGGGACACGAGGTTGATCGGCTGCTCGCGCTCGTCGACACGGCGCCGGGACGCACCAGCGCGACGTTGCACCTGACGCCCGCCGACCGCCAGGCGGCCGAGGACTTCCTATGCGCGCACGCGATTGCGGCGCCGTTCGTGGCGCTGGCACCGGGCTCGATCTGGGGGAGCAAGCGCTGGCCCTCCTACCCCGAGTTGGCCGCGCGGCTGGCCGAGCGGGCCGCGATCGTCGTGGTGGGTGGGCCCGAAGACGCAGGCCTGGCCGGCGAGGTGGCGGCGGCGGTCGCGCGGGTGGGCGGCCGGGCGGTGAGTGGGTGTGGGCGGCTGACGCTGCGGCAATCGGCCGACGTGATCCGGCGCGCCATCGTCCTCGTGACGAACGACAGCGCGCCGCTGCACTTCGCCCAGGCGGTCGCGACGCCCACGGTTGCGATCTTCGGGTCCACGGTGCCGGCGTTCGGGTTCGGGCCGCGCGGGCCGCGGGACGCGGTGGTCGAGCTCGCCGGCCTCGCGTGCCGCCCCTGTTCGGCCCACGGACCGGCGACCTGCCCGCTGGGGCATCACCGCTGCATGAAGTCCCTCTCGGTCGAGGACGTACTGCGCGCCGTGGAAGCGACCGGCGCGCTCGTGCGGCGGTGAGGGCCTTGTTTGGGATCGTCCGAGGACCCTAGGAGCGCCCATGCGCTACGTGGTCGGCATCGATATCGGTGGCACAAACATCGTCGCGGGCACTGTCGCCGAGGACGGCTCGGAGCTCTTGGGCCTCGTTTCGGAGCCGACCTTCCCGGAGCACGGTCCTGACGCCGTGCTCGGGCGCATCGCGAAGCTCGCGCGCGCGTCGATGGCGGCCGCGCGCGGCAAGGACATCGCGGGCGTGGGCATCGGCTCCCCCGGCCCGCTCGACACCAAGACCGGCATCGTCCTCCTCACCCCGAACCTCGGGTGGACGAACTACCCGGTCCGCGACCGGGTCGCGCAGGCGCTCGGCCTGCCCGCCACGCTCGACAATGACGCCAATTGCGCCATCTTCGGCGAGTGGTGGCGTGGCGCGGCGCGCGGCGCCGACTACGTCGTCGGCCTCACGATCGGGACGGGGATCGGGGGCGGCATCGTGCTCGGCGGCGAGTTGTATCGCGGCGCGTCCGACATCGCCGGGGAGGTCGGACACATGACCATCGACTCAACCGGGCGCCTGTGCAAGTGCGGCAACTACGGCTGCCTCGAGGCGTACGCCTCGGGGCCGGCGATCGCGGCGCGCGCGGTGGAAGGCATCACCCCCGGAGCCGAGACCTCGCTGCCCCGCTATGTGAACGGCGACCTCTCGAAGATCACCGCCCAAGTCGTCTACGAAGCGGCGCACGATGGCGACGAGTTCGCCCGGGAGGTCGTGAAGGACACGGCCAGGTTCCTCGGGGCGGGCGTCGCCAACATCGTCAACATCTTCAATCCGGAAGTGGTGGTCATCTGCGGGGGCGTGACCCTCGCCGGGGACCGCCTCTTCGTGCCGCTGCGGGCCGAGGTGAAGCGCCGGGCGTTCAAACCGGCCGTGGACGTGTGCCGCATCGTTCCCGGCGAGCTCACCGGCACGGCGGGCGTGTACGGTGCGGCGGCCGTGTTCATGCAGCGCACCTGGGGCCATGTGTGAAGCGGCTGGGCGTGATCGGCTCGATGGTGTGGGACTCGATCTACGGGCGCGATCCGGCGCAGCCGGCGATCGAAGAATGGGGTGGCATCTCCTACTCCCTCGCAGCGCTCGACGCGACCCTGGGCGCCGACTGGCAGATCGTGCCGCTCGTCAAGGTCGGCCGCGATCTCGCGGCCCGGGCCAACCAGTTCCTCGGCTCGCTGCGTCACGTCGCGCCGGGAGCCCGCTTTCTGGAAGTGCCGGCGCCGAACAACCGCGTCACGCTGCGCTACTATCAACTCGAGCGTCGCTGCGAGCAGATGTCGGGCGGCGTGCCACCCTGGACCTGGCCCGAGCTCGGCCCCCAGGTGCAGGACCTGGACGCCCTGTATGTGAACTTCATCTCGGGCTACGAGCTCGACCTCGAGACCACGCAGTTGTTGCGCCACGGCTTCCCGCGGTTCCTGTACGCCGACCTGCACAGCCTGTTTCTCGGGAAAGAACCTGACGGCACGCGGGTGCCCCAGCCGCTCCCCAACGCACCGGCCTGGTTCGGCTGCTTCGACGCCGTGCAGCTGAACGAGGACGAGTTCCACCAACTTGGCCCTGATCCGTTGGTCGTCGCGGCCGGGGCGCTGGCGCGCGGCTGCCGGAGCCTCGTCGTGACGCTGGGCGAGCGGGGGGCGGCCTACTTCACCGGCACTCCGGTGCGGTCCGCGCTGATTCCAGCCCCGGCTGCGCTCGCCGCCGATGGCGATCCCACCGGATGCGGCGACGTCTTCGGCGCGGCGGTGGCGGCGTCACTGCTCGCCGGGGCAAGCCTCGAGGAGGCGGTGCGCTGCGGCACGCGCCTGGGCGCGCGCAACGTGTCGCACCGCGGCGCCACCGGACTGCGCGACCACCTGCTGGGCCGGCTCACCGGCGTATGACGCGGCTGGTCGAGGTGCCAGCCCAATTCGACGACCGCTCGTTCGACCAGTTCGCGGGCGCGTGCGCGGAAGCGCTGCAGTCGGGCGAGCGGCTGCTGTTCGATGCGCACGCGGCGGAGTGGGCTTCGCCGTACGGGCTCGTAGGCTTGCTCGTGGCGGGGCAAGCGGCGCGCGGTGCGGGTGGCGGGGAGCGGCCGCTCCTCACGGCGCCCACGCACGGCGACGTGCTCAGCTACTGGACGCGGGCTGGCTTCTTCCGGGAAGCGGCCGAGCTGTTCGAGATTCACGGCAAAGTCCCCAAGGTGAAACCCGCCGAAGAGAGCGACGTGCTTCTGCCAGTGACGGCGGTGCGCGCCGTGGAGGATGTGCACGCCGTGGTCTCGAACATCCAGCAGCGCGCCTCCGCCATTCTGGCGTCCGAGTTGAGGCTCGACCCGAAGGCGACGATGGGCTTCGCTATGGCGCTTTCCGAGGCGTGTCAGAATATTGTAGAACACGCGGGGACGGGCGGCTGGGTGGCGGTGCAGGCGTATCACTGGCGCCGCAAGCTGGCGCGCCGCGTGGTGGTGATCGCCGTGGCGGACGCGGGCGTGGGATTCCGCCATTCGCTCGAGCCGACGCAGAGCAAGCGCTTCGGCGAGCGTTGGGGCGACGCGGCGGCGCTCGAGGCGGCGCTGATCCAGGGCGTGAGCCGGTTCCGCGACCCTGGCCGGGGCCAAGGGCTCGCCGGGATCCGCCGGTACCTCGTCCGTTGGGACGGCAAGATCGCCATCCGCAGCGGCACGGCGCGCATCGCCATCGTGCCCCCGTGGGACGACGATGTACCCTTGAAAGACGGCCTGCCGGCGTTTCCGGGGGCCCAGGTACTCATCATTATCCCGGAGCAGGGGTCGAGCCATCGGTGATCCAGCACATCGACGTGCACGCGGCGCTCCAGGAATCGGGCTCGGGCGTGTTCGCAGACCTCGTCACGCGGCCCACGGGCCGCTTCGTGCGCGCGTACATCGAGCGCGCCCTGGCCAGCGTCCCCGACGCCTTGGCGGTGACCCGGATCGACTTCACGGGGGTGGGCTGCATCGACTACTCGTGCGCCGACGAGATCGTGGCGAAGCTGTTGCGGGACCGGCCCGCGGTGCTGGTGCTCACGGGGATCTCGGACGGCCACTTGGAGGCGATCGAGCCCGTGCTTGCGGGCCACGGCTTGGCGGCGCTGATCGAGCGGCGGGACGGCACGCTCGACGTGTTGGGGGCGGCCGAGGCGGCGGCCGCCCTGCTCGACGAGCTCATCGCGCGGCGGCTCGCGGCACGTACCCCCGGAGGGACCTTCGCGCTGACGCTCGCGTGACCGGGGGGGGCCGCTGAAGCGCCGCCTCGGCTTCTCGACGCGCGCCGTGCACGGCGACCCGGAGACGCGCCCGGACTGGGCGCCGGTGGTGCTGCCCCTGTACCAAAGCACCACCTTTACCAACCCGCTCGGGTCGACCCAAGAAGTCATCTACACCCGTTACGGCAACAACCCCAACCACGTCGCCATCGCCAAGCGGCTGGCGCTGCTTGAGGGTGGCGAGGCCGCCTTGTTCGTCGGCAGCGGCATGGGCGCGGTCGCCCTGACGCACCTCGCGGTGCTGCGGCCCGGGGATCACTTGCTGTCGAGTGAGTGGGTGTATGGGGGCGTGCACCAGCTGTTCTCGCAGGAGTTCGGTCGCTTCGGCATCGAGGTGACGTTCATCGATCCGCTGGAGCCGCGGACCTGGAAGCGCGCCCTCAAGAAGAACACGCGCGCCATCTTCGTCGAGACGCCCACCAACCCGCTGTTGCGCGTCATCGACATCGAGCCGATCGCGACACTGTGCCAGACCGAGGGGCTCGCGCTGGTAGTGGACTCGACGTTCGCCACGCCCCTCAACTTCCGTCCGCTCGAGCACGGTGCCGACGTCGTGATCCATAGCGCCACCAAGTACCTGAACGGGCACTCCGACGTGCTGGCCGGCGCGGTCGTGGGGAGCGAAGCGGTGATCGAAGAGGTCCGCAAGCTGCTCCTCGTGTGGGGCCAGGCGTTGGACCCCATGGCGGCGTGGTTGATCGATCGTGGCATGAAGACGCTCGCCGTCCGCGTGGCGCGTCACAACCAGACCGCGCTGGCGGTGGCCGAGTGGTTTGCCCAGCAGCCGCAGTTCGCCGCCGTGCATCACCCCGGGCTGCCCTCACACCCCGACCACGCCGTGGCGAAGCGCATCCTCAACGGGTTCGGGGGAATGGTGGGGGTCGAGCTCAAGGGTGGGGCGCGGGCGGCCGAGCGGTTCCTGCGCGCGCTCACGGTGGCGACCCACGCCCCGAGTCTCGGCGGCGTGGAGACGCTCGTGTCCGAGCCGCGGCTGACCTCGCACGCGATGCTCACGCCCGAGGCGCGGGCGCGGGCTGGCATTCCCGATGGCTTCCTGAGATTTTCGATCGGACTGGAGGACGCCGACGACCTCATCGCCGATTTTGCCAACGGCCTGGCGCAGTTGTAAGCGATGATCAAGTTCACGAACGTCTTCAAAGCCTTCCCGAAAGGGGGGCTCGCCCTGAAGGACGTCTCCTTTCACATCGCGAAGGGCGAGTTCGTGTTCCTCACCGGCCACTCGGGGGCCGGCAAGTCCACTGTCCTCCGGCTGATCTTCGCTGAAGAGCCCGTGACGAGCGGCGAGGTCCGCGTCTCGGGCTTCGGCCTGGCCGAGCTGCGCCGCAGGGACGTGCCGATGCTGCGCCGCCGGCTCGGCATCGTGTTCCAGGACTTCCGGTTGCTCGAGGACCGCACGGCCGAGGAGAACGTGGCCTTCGCGCTCGAAGTGACCGGCGCGCGCCGCTCGAGCATCGCCGCGCGGGTGATGCGCGTGCTCACCCAGGTCGGCCTCGCCGCCAAAGCAGGGGCCTATCCCCGCGAGCTCTCGGGTGGCGAGCAGCAGCGCGTCGCGATCGCGCGGGCCCTCGTGAACGAGCCGACCGTACTGCTGGCCGACGAGCCGACCGGCAACTTGGACGAGCGGGCGACGCGCGGCGTGTTCCAGCTGTTGCGGGACATCAACGCGAGCGGCACCGCGGTGCTGATGGCCACCCATGACTTGGACCTCGTGCGGCAGGCGCCGTACCGCGTGATCGAGCTGCAGGAAGGGGCACTCGTGTACGATTCGGCGGTGGACGAGCCGCGCGACCAGGCCGCGTCGCCGTGAACCTGACGATCCGCGAGGCGCTGCTCGCGTTCCGGCGCGCTCCCCTGCTATCCACCCTCTCCGTCACGACGATCGCGTTCTCGCTGTTCGTGGTGGGCTTGTTCGGCCTGGTCGCCGTGAACCTGCAGGACGCCCTGCGCGGGGTCGCGGAGCGCGTAGAGATCGTGGCCTACCTCCTCCCCGGCACGCCGATCGAGGCCATCACCCTCGGCGAGAAGGACATCGAGGCGTTCCCCGAAGTCCAGGCCGCCACCTACGTGAGCGAAGACTCGGCGTTGGCGCGCGCGCGTAGCGAGCTGGTCGAGTTCCGCGACGTGCTGCAGGAGCTCGAGCGCAATCCCCTCCCCGCCTCAATCGAGGTGAAGCTCAAGCCCCGGTTTCGCAACGCCGAGCACGTGAACGAGGTCGCCGACCGGTTGCGCGGCTTCGGGTTCGTGGACGACGTGCGGTTCGGGCGCGACTGGGTGGAGAAGCTCGATCGGCTGCGCCAGATTGCCGCGGCCGTTGGTCTCGTGGTCGGCGCGGCGTTCGCGGTGGTGGCGATCATCATCATCGGCACCACGATCCGGATGGCCGTGTTGCAGCGCAGCCGCGAGATCGCCATCATGCGGCTCGTAGGCGCCACCGATGGGTTCATCCGGCGCCCGTTTCTCTTGCAGGGCGCGATCAAGGGCATGCTGGGTGGGCTGGTCGCCATCGGGCTGTCGTTCGGGGCATACCTCCTCATCAACCGCTGGCTCATCCACGCCGCCTTCTTCTCTCGGCTGCAGGCGCTCGCGGTCGTCGGGTTCGGCACCCTGATCGGGCTGTTCGGCAGTGCCGCGTCGGTGGGCCGCCATCTGCGGCGCGTGTGAGCCAGCTCGAGCCGCGCGGCGCGTGAGGGCAGGTCACCCGCTCTCGCCCTCCGGCCTCGTTGCGCTCTGCGCCGTCCTCGCCGCAGCGCCGCTCGCGGCGCAACGCCCCGCTCCCTTCGACCAGCAGCTCCGCGACAACCAGCAACGGCTCGAAACCATTCGCCGCGAACGCTCCGAGGTTGAGCAGGAGCTCGAGCGGCTGCGCACCCAGGCGCACTCGATCTCCGACGAGCTCGCGAACATCGAGCGGCAGAAGGAGACCACGAACCGCATGGTGAACGAGCTCGACCGCCAAATCAGCGGCCTGTCGGACCAGATCGACCGAACGACCGTCGACTTGCTGCTCGCGCAGAACGCCCTGGGCGAGAAGCGGGCGGTGCTCGAGCACCGGCTGGTCGACATCTACAAGCGCGGGCCGCTCTACCTCTACCAAGTGTTGCTCGCGGCCGAGAGCTTCGGCGACCTGTTGTCGCGCTACAAGTATCTCTACCTCGTGAGCCGGCAGGATCGGCTGCTCGCGAACGACATGTCGAAGCTGCAGCGGCGCATCGGGCGAGAGCGCCAGACCCTGGTCGACGCGCGAGACGTGCTGGGCCACCGCAAGATCGAGCGCACCGAGGAGCTCGACCGCTACCTCGCGCTCGAACGCGCGCGCCAGACCTCGCTGCGCGAGACGCGCCGCAGCACGCGCGAGGCGCAGCTGCGGCTGTCGGAGCTCGAGCGCGACGAGAAGAGCCTGAACGACCGGATCGCGGCCCTGGAGCGCGCGCGGCTCGAAGCGGAGGCGCGCGGTGCCGCCGTGAGCGCCGCCATCACCACCGCGGACTTGGGCCAGCTGGAGTGGCCGGTCGAGGGGCGGATTCTCTACCAGTTCGGCACCGCCGCCGGCCCCAACAACACCCGCATCCCGTGGCACGGCATCGGGATCGGGGCGGCGATCGGCACGCCGGTCCGGGCCGTCGCGGCCGGCACGGTGAGCCTCGCGGGTCCGCTCGGCACCTATTTGAGCTCAGTGCTCATCGATCACGGGGGCGGCTACTACACCTTCTATGGCTACTTGAGTGACGCGACCGTGACGCAAGGCGAGCGCGTGCTCAGGGGCCAGATGATCGGCCACGTGGGCGGCGGCTCGAGCGACCAGGGCCCGCACCTTCACTTCGAGATCCGCGGGCGCGGTGGCATCGCGCTCGATCCCATCAACTGGCTCAAGAGTCGCCGCTAATCCAACGCGCCTCGCCTGCCATCCCTGTCGGCGGCGGTGCAGCGCTTGCACCAGCGGCGCGATGACGGTCGCCGCGTCAGGGCGCCGGCGCGACGCCGATGCGATCCGGCGCGCCCTTCTTGCCGCGCTCGAGCGCCGTCTCGACCAACGTGAACAAGTCCTCGGGCCGGAGGACTTCCGTGTGCGGAAACGCCACGACACCGGCCGAGAGGCTCGGTACCCGCCCCGGCCCGAGATCGGGGAAGGTGTGGTGCGCGACGACCTGCCGCAGTCGGACCACAAACTCCCGGCCGCCCTCCGCGTCCGTCTCGGGCAGGATCAGCGCGAACTCATCGGCGCCGTAGCGCGCCACGAAGTCGGGGGCGCGGATCTCGCGCTGCATCATCGCGCCCAGCTCGCCGAGCAGGCGATCCCCCGCCTGTTGGCCGAGCTGGTCATTGACGTCGCGCAACCGGTCCACGTCGATCACCACGAGCGCGAACCGCAGCGAGTAGCGGCGGGCCCGCTCAAACTCGTCCCGCAGCCGCCGGTCCAGCCCATCCAGGCTCGCGCACCCGGTCAGCACCGCGCGCCGCTCCTCGTTTTCGAGCACCCGCGCCGCCGCCTGGGCGATCGTGTTGGCGAAGGCGACGTCCTGGGTGCGGAGCTGGGGATCGCCTTGGATCGTGCGGAGGAAGAACACGCCGGCGGCGCGACCCTGGACGAAGACCGGGAGCGCCACGGCGGCTTGCACATTCACCTCGAGCTGCTGCTGCACCCAGCGCTTGCGGATCGTCTCGAAGAGCGGGTGCTCCCGGACGTCGTGGATGATCACCGGGCGTTCCGTGCGGATCGCCTCCTGGATCTCGGGGTAGCGCTCGAGCTCCACGCGGAGGTCGCGGATGGCGGGGTTCTCATACACCGCGACCACGCGCCCCTTGTCCTCGCCCGGAGCGGTGAGCACGAACGAACAGTGCGTGAGTCCGAACGCCTGCCCCACCCGGCGCACCAGGGTCTGGAAGATCTCGTCCGCTCGCAGCGCAGCCGACACCTCCTGGAAGATGTCGAACAGCAGGTCCCGGGTGCGCAGCGCGTCGCGCGCCTCCTGGAGCTCGTGGCGCAGCTGCAGGTTGGCGTCGATGCGCGCCCGCAGCTCGCCGAAGTGCACGGGGCTGGCCATCGCATCTTGAGCCCCGGCCTGGAGGGCGTCCGCCACGGCGCCGGCGCCGCCGTCGGCCACGAGCACGATGACCGGGGCGCCGGCGAAAGGCGTGGCCGTCGCCAAGTCGCGCACCGCTTCAGCCAATCCCGCGTCCGTGGCGCCGATGCCGAAGATCACCAAGTCGGGCGCGGGCTGTGCTGGCCGCGTCGGAGCCGGCGGCGGATAGGCAACTTCGGTGACTTGGAAGCCGCCGCGTACCAGGAACCGCTCCAGCCCGTCGGGGCGGGCCGCGGCATCACCAACGACGAGGATGCGAGGGTGCGTGGGTTCCGGCAACGGTCCTAACCGCGCGATGGAGCGTGTCAAGCTATAGTTCATTCGCCCCTGGCGGGAGCCCCGTTCCACGCGAGGGCACAGCTTGGCTAGCGAACCGCCCGCTCGAGTGCCCTGGCGTGCCGGTTGGTGCCCACGGAGATGCCAGCGCGATGCCAGGGTTCCTACATCGTGGGCAGCAGGCCGGTCTCGCCGATGAACCGCGCGAGGTCCGTGGACACGGTGTGAAGCTCGCTCGCGACCTGCTCGATGTCGGCCGGTGTCGTGTCCTGGGCATCGTGGCTAAGGCCCTTATCACGCTTCGCCCTGAGCTTGAACCGGGTGACGATGTCGGCGGGTGTTCCGTCGGCGACTAGATAGGCGGAGTGGACCACGACGTTGCGCCTTTCCTCGGCCGCGGACGCTCGTGCGAGGAGGGCGGCGAGGCGCCCGATGTCCGGGCTCCCTCGCCGTCGCAGCCGGAAGAGGGCATCGACAGCCGTGACGAGCCGCGCGAAGCTGAGCTGGGGCCCGAGGATCTGACCGACGCCCAGGTTGTCCGGTGCGCTGAGCCCGGCGACGAGCGCCACGAGCGTGAACTCCAGCGTGGAGAAGTTCACCGTGACCCGGCCGAGCGCTCGCAGGTGCGCCTCAGTAACAGCCATGCCGAAGCTTATCGCCGCAAACTTACCGAAGCCAAAGCCCTCGACGCACCACCGCCCCCAGCGGGCGCCAGCCCCCTAGGCGTGATGCCACCACGCGCCGATGGCGGCGCGGACGGCGAGGACGAACGACGCGAGCAGCACGACGACGCCGAAGACGATGCCCGCCGTGGAGGGGGGCGTGCGGACGTTGCCGAAGATCACGAGCAGCCCGCCGACGAAGAGCAGGCCGGCCCAGACCTTCATCGCCTTCCACCGCTTCCCGGTCTGCTCGACGGTGGCCACGGGCTGGGGCCGGCCGCCGCGGCCGACCGGCTCGCGGGCCTGCGGGGCGAGCGGGTAGGCGCAGGCCGGGCACGCGGCCGCCTGATCGGAGATCCCCTGCCTCCCGCACTCGGGACAAGCGATGAGCGCCAAGAGCAGAATCCCACCTTTCGCGTTCGTGATAGAGGATAAGCGGGCGGCCGCCCGTCCTCCGTGTGGGCTTTTAAATCCGGGCGACCAGGGCACGCCGGTCCAACGCGCCGACACGTCCTGACTATAGATTGCGGTCGAGTGCCCTGACGTGCCCGTTCGATCCCGCTGGCGTGCCACTAAAATGCCACAAGCGACGACCGCAGCACGGCCTTCCTTAGGCCACTTCTGGTCCCGATCTGCCGGCGGCGATGTCTGCCGCGAGGTGGTCGAGGTCTGGGAATAACGTTCACTGGTTGACCCCAAGGTCAGTGAGCTCGGAGTTCATCGCCGCCTTGGCCGCGGATGGAATCTCGTAGTTCCTGAGCAGGTCGCAGCATAAGGCGCATCCTCTAGCGGTACGGGCTCATCATGAATGGTAAAGACTGACAGCTGAGCCATCATGCGAGGATCAATTTCATCTGTTGGAACCGCAGCGACCTTAGGCAAGCCTGACCTAACCTCGTGAAAGGCGGCTTCGAAGAGCGGTAGGACCTCCATATCGTCCGCTACCGACAGTCCTCGTTTCCGAAGTGTCCTCTCGTTAAGTGCGTCGGCAGCAAGCACCCACAGGGCTCCATCCTCTTTGGGGTGCTCCCAAACGGCGAAGAACGCTGCTATCAGGGGAGACTCTGTCCAGTCAAGGAGGCGGGTCGGGAGCCCGTAGTGCTGCATGAGGAAGAGCCACGTGTGGAGATCGTCAGCGTCGGGGCACCTTGGATACCTGCTTTGGGCGCGTGCCCGAAACGACAGGGCCATGTGCTGCTCAGCCTCTGGCTCGCGGCGCAGACGATAGAGTTTCGGCCGCAGGCGCCAGCGAGCGCAGGCGTGGCCGCGCCACCATCCTCCCTCTGGCGACAACGCCGCCTTGACGTCCTGTATGACCTTCAGTAGGTCCGCGACACTCGTGATCCTGCCGGCAGGTTTCATATCGCATTCGTACGCTGATGAGGAACATAGAGCGTTGAGGCACGATCCGGCGACCGCGCCACCATTACCAGAAGAGCCCTTCGTAGCCGTCCGAAGGCTCGGGCCCGAAATACATGTCCGAGTATACGGCCACGTCCTCAGGGATGCTGCTGCCCTTCGCGATATTGCACAGCCCGCAGAGCGGCTGCAGGTTCCGGAAGGCGCGGTCCCCGCCAGCGCTCTGCGGCAGGATGTGATCGATCGTCAGCCCCTCACCCGTACCGCACGCGAAGCAAACGTTGTCATAAAGCGCCTTGATCTTGCGGCGGAGCCACCGAGGTGGCTTTGGCCGACCCGATGTCTCCATCGGGATGCCGTACTGCTCCTCGAGGTGGTCGCTCAGAACGTAGACATCATCGCCGTCCCACGGACAGAGCGTGCTGTGACAGCGCCGGCAGCGAAGCGCGAAGTCGGCGTCCTCGGCACGCGCCTTCTGAATTACCTCGAGCGTATCCTCGCCGAGGCACCACGCGACGTGGCCTTCCCACTCCTCGCGCATGATATCCGGTGGGCCGCCGCTGAAAAATGGGTCGGACTGGATGCACTGGTCGCAGCAGGGCGCGCGCAGCCACAGGTCCATCCGCTCCCGAAACGTGCAGTTCAGCCGCCGCTACTCGACGTAGAAGCGGTACCACTCGTCGCGCGTCCAGATGGCCGTGGCGTGCTGCTGCGCGCGGGTCGGAATGTATGGTTGAAGGATTGACATCTGGGGAAAGGTACACGGGGCAGACCCAACCCAGCGTGGGGCGCGATCCCGCGACCGCGCCCCGAGGGCGTCACTAGCTCACGGCACCCGCAGCTGCCACCTCGGGAACGCCGCGCCGATGAGCGCGCCGACAAGGGCCCCGCCCGCGCCACCGACGACCACGGCCCCTGGGACCGCGGCTGCGGAGAAGCCCTCTGCTCCGGAGAGGGCGGCGGCCAAGAGCCCGATGCCTGCAACAGCAACAGCGCCACCGATCAGCGCCCCTCTCCCCGCGTGCGACCCGCCGCGCACCCAGAGCGAGTCGACGCCGGGGGCGGGGACCTCGATCCTCGACCCGTCCGTGCGGAGCATGACGAGATTCGGCGAGCTGCTCACCACCCACCCTTCGACGAGTCCGACCCGGCTGGCGCGGATGCGCACCCGCTGGCCGCCCCCCAGGCGCGCCAGGGCGACGCCCGCTCGCTGCGCGGCGCTGAGCGTATCGGGCTCCTGGGCCCACGCCGGCGGGCTCGCGACGGTGACCAGTCCCACGACCAAGACGGTGAAGCAGAGTGCGCGCATGAAGTAGCCCCCTCCGGTGTGTGGGCAGCAAGATCGCGCCGGCGCCTCAAGTGATCTTCAAGAGCGGGCGGCCTCGCGGTCTGAAGGCCACTGCGATCGCGCCCCTTGCGATTCGAGTCCCCTCGCGCTGGTCTCCGCAGGGAGTAGGCACTAGACCGTCAGGCTCGATGCCCGGGTCGGGACTCGAAGTGGAAATGCGGCACGCGTGGGGTGCTTCTTGCTGGAGTGCGGGGGCGCGATCCGCGACCGCGCCCACTCGGCCGCTCAGGTCCCCTGGGCGGTTGACCCCCTGGCCGAGGCGGGACCAGATACTCTACACGCCTCGGCGATGCTGGCCTCAGGGGAGGGGCCTAGCTCTCCAGGAGGGCACGGCGCTGAACGGGCCGTCGCTAAAGGTCAGCCTAGTCAGGCCGGTGCCATCTGCGTTCATAACGTAGACTTCCTCATGGCCGTCGCGGGTGCTCTGGAACGCAATCCGCATGCCGTCGGGCGACCAGACGGGGTCGTCGTTGGTGAAGCCCGAGGTGAGCTGGGTGACCCCAGTCCCGTCGGCGTTCATGACGAAGATTTGGAGGCGACCGCCATCGCGGTCGCTCGCGAACACGATCCGCTTGCCGTCGGGCGACCAG
>WNFJ01029615.1_pt1 | contig 15100 bp, 8 predicted proteins | sample 5400461 | NCBI WGS metagenome assembly WNFJ01 (sample SAMN13153349, study PRJNA577476) | soil metagenome | isolation source: 115 cm saprolite on Douglas fir-dominated hillslope | place: USA:California | collected 2013-09-17 | reverse complement strand
CATTTCATCGGATCGTACCGCTGACAAAATCCGCATAGGGCAGGCCCTTCCTTGCGCATCAGCGGGCGAATAGAAGGCGCACGCTTGTGCAAACGCCTGGTTTCGCCATCTATGATTTCTTCCGCCCGGATGGATTACCCTTTACGCTCCGCGCCCACTAACGAGAAGGCGATCACGCACTTATCTGAGGACCGGTTCTGCCAGGCGTGGCGGGTTCCGTTCTGAATGACGCAATCGCCCGCTTTGAGAACAACCTCGGCTCCATCGTCCAATTCCATCACCACTTCGCCGAAGACGACAACGTCGAAGTCTACCGAGTCCGTGGTGTGCATGCCGGGGTGATCCGCCTCCAGAGCATCCAAAATGCCCGGCAGCTTTTGCCGCACTTCTTCCAGAGCAGCCGGTGTTGCGATCGGCTCGACCTTCGTGCTCGCAGCTGGTGGCAGGGTGAAGAACCCGAAGCGGAAACCGTTCTTCGGGGGAAACCAGCCTGATGTCGCGACTCATTCAGTTGCCTCCTTGGGGGAAAGCTCATTCGCGTCTAACGGAGTCTTTCCCTCAAGGTACAGTGCCATTCTTCAGCCAATTTGCCTATCTTCTCCTCTGATCTTGCCCTACATCCCCGCGGTATACTCCAATCAACAGGGCCGCTCTCTCATAATGCATTGATCCGGATGAGTCGAGCCTCCTAGCGAGCAAGTGACCTCCGCCAACCGCAAACGGCGGGTGGCAACGGCGTAAATTCGCTGTCCCGTAGATGTCCGATTTCTGCAGAATGAGGTGCATTCGCACACATCCGTGCACACTGGCATCATTGAAAATAAATGGGGTTAGTCTGGAGCGACTCGCCGCAGTCATTTCGTAATCGGCAGGTCAGCGGTTCAAGTCCGCTCGTCGGCTCCATCCTCCTCATCCTGAAGTGCCAATTTACGGATTTGGGCTCTGCGGCCGACGCTGGATTACTGTCTAGAGATGTGCCAGCCAAGAATCTACCGCAGACGATACGTCACTCCAACTCGACAGGAAATACCCGGGTTAGGAAATCCCAGATATTCGTGAAATCGGTGGTCAAGAAGGTTGTCCACTCTGGCGAACAAACTCGTGTGGCGAAATCCGTCGTATCCGAGCACAAGATTTGTGGTCGAGTAGCCCCCAACGGAATCAATTGTGGGCGCCGGCAACTGGAAATCGTACCTCCTGGTCACCCATACCGTGGCGCTGGATGCTCGAATCTGTTTGGGTAACTTCGCATCAATGCTAAAGCCAGCCTGCCAGTCTGGCTGGTCCCGCAGAGGTTCACTCGACGATTCCATCTTCCAGTTCAAGGAGGATCCCCAAGCCTTTAGCTGTATCCCGTGGCCAACGGAGAGTGAAGCGTCCGTCTCCACGCCCTCTGTACGTACACGCGTGCGATTAACCAGGCGGAATTCAGTGGCGCTGAAGTCGATCAGATTCGAGAACAGGTTGTAGTAATAGGTTCCTGACAAGGTGAAGCGGCCGCCAAAGCGGTGCTCTACGCCCGCATCGAATCCCGTGACTTTTTCCGGCAGCAGACTGGGGTTGCCGACGCTGGGATTTTCCAGAGCATATAAGGACGGCACTTTGTAGGCCTGGCCCCAACTGGTTTTGACGATCGTATTCTTCTTCTTCGCTACCGGTAGAGCGGCGCCAACCCGCGGTGCAATCTGCGCTTTAAATCCCGAGGTCTTGTTGACCCCGAGGGCAACCATTGCGGTCATGCGCTGGGTGAAGTAGACCAGATCGCCAGTTCCATTGACGACGCCGCGATTGGTGCTGAACCGTGAGCTGAAGAGATTGCTAATCAACGTGTCATTAGCGCCGATTTCGTCTGCGCCTTGAGCGTTGAAATGCGCCTGCCATTTGGAAGCGAAATTGAACACGTTTTGTAGCGTTAGCCGCGGCCGAGTGAAACGGGTGCTGACCAGAGTGCTGGGTTGCGAGAAAGGCGATGGATTAAGGCTGGCGAGAATCGCCGGAGTGTAGGCATGCTCTCCGCGAGTGAAGACGTCGATATATATGCCCGCGCCCCATATTTTGCTGAATTGATGTTGAAAGATGAATCCGGCGAGGAAGTTGCCCGAGTTGCTGGTCTTCGGAATCCGCAGAATCGAGAGCTCCGGGCCGCCTCCGTTTTCGGGGAAGTTGGAGCCATCGAACTGGATCCAGCGCGCCGTCCAACACATGGTCGAGTCTGCACTGCGGACATAGTCGGAAGCCACCGAAAACGTGCTCGTGGCGAATGCGTCTGATTTCACTTGTTCTCCGACGCGCAAAAACGATCCGCTCAACTTGTAGCCGAATCGCCCGTCGGAGCCCTCTGCCCCGAGGTCGGTGCCGGCGGTGCCGAATGAACCTGCTTCCACTCCAGCGGTGACATTGGGTTCGTAGCGCTCCGGTTTGGTGATGACGTTGATCACGCCGCTCATGGCTTCCGATCCATAGCCCGAAGAAAGAGGACCGCGGACGACCTCAATGCGTTCGACGTCGTGTGTGGTCAGAATCGAGAAATCAAAAGATCCGCCAAGCAGATTACTGAGATCGTTGACCGGGATGCCATCGATCAACATCAGCACAAGGTTAGGCTTGCCTCCGCGGATGGTGAGAGTGCTCAGGGAGCCAGCACTGCCATTTTGTTCCAGATTGACGAATGCCTCCGTCCGCATGGTGTCGGAGGAAGTGAGTGCGTGAGTGTTTCTCAATTGTTCGCCATCAACAACGCTAACCGACGCTGGCGCCAGCGAGACGCTCAGGGGTTGACCCGTCACCGTCACCACGGTCCGTAGCGTGGGCTTAGGGGTGGTCGCATTGTTTGGAGTTGTTTTGTCGGTGGTGGCAGTGCCGCTCTGTTGAGAAGAACTGCCTTGGGGCGGCGCCTGGGCCGGGCACAGCGAAACCCGAGTCCCCAAATATAGGACGACAATCACCGGGCGAAGACGGACGAAGGTCATCGCGCCAGATCCGCGAACGCAATCCAGCCGATCAGATGCCGGAGGGACAAAGTCATGGCAAGAATCTTATCGGAAGGTGCCAAATCGAGTCGCGGGACAGAATCGATGCTGGGGGGCTGGGACAGGATCGGGACGAAAACAACGTCTGGTCGCCTTGCCTGGTAAGGCTGGCGGCTGATCGGCTGGGGTGCTAAACTTAGCCGCTTCGAGGATATCCTTACTCCTCGTTTGGGGCGAATGGAAACCGGCACCCGCGCACTTATCGGCAGGCGCTACCGCATCCAAGGCCGCTTGGGAAAGGGCGGGATGGGTGAGGTGTGGAGCGCCCTCGATCTGCTTACCAAGCAGAAACTGGCGCTAAAGCAGCTGGCCCTTAACGAGCTCAGGTCCCCGGTATCCGCGCCTGACCCCACGCCAACGCCGGACGCGGAAACGACGCCGGGTTTTGACGCCCCGACCAAGTTGGAGGCCGGGGCTTCGGGTGCCACTGCGCCTGCGGCTGAAGCTACGCCGAGTCCGCGCATAACGGACTCCAGCCAGGCTCTCCGCCTGGCCTTGACGCAGGAATTTCGCGTGTTGGCATCGTTGCGCCATCCCTGCATCATCAGCGTGCTGGACTACGGTTTCGACGAACAGAAGCAACCCTACTTCACCATGGAGCTGCTGGAAGAGCCGCTCGATCTGTTGGCCGCCACCCGCAATCTACCCGCGACCCGGAAGGTGTCTTTGCTGATCAAGACGCTACAGGCGCTGGTCTATCTGCACCGGCGCGAGGTTCTGCACCGCGACCTTAAGCCGCCTAATGTGCTGGTGCAGGATGGTGTCGTCAAAGTGCTTGATTTCGGTCTGGCCAGAAAGGAATACGCAGAAGCGGAACTTTCCGGCACCCTCCGTTATATGGCGCCCGAAATTTTCCAGGGGCGCTCCGCCTCGGTCGGATCGGACTTGTTCGCCTTCGGAGTGATGGCTTATGAAGTACTCGCTCGCGAACATCCTTTTCCGGTTTTTAAAAGCGTTCAGGACCTGGTCCATGCGGCGGCCCCGGATTTCAGCAAAATCCGAACCCTACAACGAGAATTGAAGCCGGATGCCACACCAGGACTGGACGCGGTCCTGGGGCGATTGCTGGCACGTAATCCCGAGGACAGGTATCCCAGCGCGCGAGCGGTTATCGAAGACTTGAGCGCGGCGATTGGAGAGCCACCGCCGGCGGAAACGACGGCTATCCGGGAAAGTTTCCTTCAGGCTGCGGAATTTGTGGGCCGGGAAACGGAAATCGGAGAGTTCCGGAAGCTTTTGCATGGGCTCGATGCCGGCCGAGGTGGCACGGTTCTGATCGGCGGCGAGAGTGGCGTTGGGAAGTCTCGGCTGATCGAGGAGATCCGGACGGAAGCACTGGTGCGCGGCGTGCTGGTGGTACGCGGACAGGCGGTAGCCGAGGCCGGGCTTCCTTATCAGGAATGGCGCGGACCCCTGCGCCGGCTTTGCCTGAGCGGCGAACTGCGCAACGAAGATCTGACCTATCTGCAAATCTTCGTGCCAGATGTGGGCGACCTCCTGGATCGCGAGGTCCCTCCAGTACAGCGGCCAGAGCCGGGGAGACTCCAAAGCATTCTGGAGGCGACCGCGGCGGCGTTGTTCCAGCAACAAACCACCCCAGTGTTGCTGATCCTCGAAGACTTGCATTGGACGAGTGAGGAAAGCTTGTCCCTGCTGCGCCAGCTGGACCAACTCACAGGGAGCCACCCGCTGTTGATCGTCGGCACCTTCCGAAATGACGAGAAGCCGGAGCTTCCTTCCTTGCTGCCAAAGGCCCGGTACATGAAACTCGCGCGGCTACAAGATGCGGCCATCGCGAAACTCAGTAAGTCGATGCTCGGCGCCGGCGGCACCCGGCCAGCGGTGATCGAGTACTTGAAGAAGCAGACGGAGGGGAATGTTTTTTTCCTGGTTGAAGTGGTCCGATCGCTGGCAGAGAGCGTCGGCGGACTGGACTTCATCGGTTCTGATCAGGCCCCCGAACGCCTGACAACCAGCGGCATCTCCGAAATCGTACGCCGGCGTTTGAACCGCATCCCGGCCAAGTGGTGGCCGGCGATGGAAGTGGCGGCGATTCAGGGACGACAGCTGGATGTGAATGTCCTGGAAGCGACCCTGCCGGAGATCGATCTTGCCGAATGGCTGAGTGTGGCGGCAGACGCCATGGTGCTCGACCTTGACGAAGGCCGCTGGCGTTTTGCCCATGACAAACTTCGCGAAGCGCTCTTAGCTGGCCTGGTGGAAGACAAGAGCGTGCAACTTCACCAACGTGTGGCGTTGGCCATCGAACAGGTCTATCCGGAATCCTCGCGACCGGCTCCCCGCCTTGCTTACCACTGGGCGCGGGCCGGCAAAGACGAACGCGAGCAGCATTACGCAGCACTGGCCGGTTCGGAAATGCTCAAGAGCGCCGCCTATCCCAGCGCAATCGAGTATCTGGAGCGCGCGCTCGAGCTCCTTCCCGCGGTTGCCGAGGGACGAGAGCAGCAAGAACTCGGACTCCATCTGAGTCTGGGGACAGCGTATCTGATCACAAAAGGATTCACTTCGGTTGAAATGAAGCGGGCTTTCGACCGCGCAGGCGAACTTTGCATCAAGCTGGGCGATCCATCGCAACTGTTTCGCGTGCTCTTTGGCCAGGCGGCGTTCTACCTTTTCAGCGGGCAGCTCGATGCAGGCCGCGAACTGGCGGAACGATGCCTGAATCATGCGCTCCAGAGCGGCGATCCGGAGATGCTTCTTGAAGCCCATTTTTCGCTTGGCAATGTTCTCTACTGGCAAGGCGAATTCGCGGCAGCGGCCGGCGAAATGCAGCAAGTGGTTGCGCAATTCCGGCCGTATCAGCATGAAGTGCACACCGCGCACTTTGGCCACAATCCGCGGATTACTTGTCTAACGTATGGCGCATGGACGACCTGGGCGCTGGGCTATCCGGAGCGGGCGTTGAGCCTGGCCCAGGAAGCGGTGACGATGGCGGAGGAGCGCGACCACGGGTTCAGCCGCATCATCGGTGTGCAGACGCTGGCGTTTCTGCACCATCAGCGGCGGAATGTGCAGGAAACCAAGCGGTATGCGGAAACGCTCATCGAGCATGCCAGCCAGTACCCTCCATATTGGATTGCGGGACGCTTTCTGCTAGGCTGGACGCTCGTTCGTCTGGATCGTGTCGGGGAAGGCACAGAAATCATCCGCGATGCCTGGCAGAAATGGGGTCAGGCAGGCGCCGGACTGGCGCATTCGCTCTATTCCACGTTCTTGCTTGAAGCAGCCCTTCAGTCGGGTGACTTCCAGGAAGGGATCGACCTGGCTACGGCGGCCTTGGCGAAGACACAAAAGCTCGGCGAGCGCTCGCACGAAGCCGAGCTTCACAGGCTGCGCGGCGAGTTGGTGTGGAAACTCTCCGGCGATCTGCAAAAAGCAGAAGCGGACTTTATCGAAGCTGCGAATATTGCGCGCCGTCAGCAGGCCCGCTCCTATGAGTTGCGCGCGCTGAACAGCCTCTGCCAGCATCGGCTGGATGGTGAAACCCGCGCCCAGCTTGCTTCCGCGTACGGCTGGTTTACGGAAGGTTTTGAGACCGAGGACCTGAAGACAGCACGTCAACTTTTGGAGGCGACGAAATGAATATAGAAGCAATTCCTGGACAACCGCTCACGAGTCAGCAGCTGCAGTACATCCTGGACGGCGCTTGCATTATGGGAAGCGGTGGGGGCGGACCTTATCCAGTAGGTCAACAGGTCCTCAAATACATTGGAACCCGGACCGTGTACCTTCTGCCCGCCGTCAACGTGCCCGACAATCTCTTCACGGCGGTCAGCGCATTCGTCGGATCGCCCGACGCCGCCGCCAATCAGGTGCTGGATTTCAGCGTGGCCACGACCGCCTTCAACGCGCTGGCCGCAGCAGTAGGCAAGTCCTTCTCTTATGTGCTGCCCGGCGAAGTCGGCGCGGGAAACAGCCTGATTCCGATGGCCGTGGCCGTGGATAAAGGCATTCCCGTCATCGACGCCGCAGGCGCGCCCCGCGCTATTCCTGATTTTCTCATGGTCAGTTACGCTGCGGCTGGTATTCCTGCCTCCCCCATGGTCTTGGCCGACAAGAACAATCAGGTGACCGTCAACTGCGCGAATGCCATCGCCGATCCCGTCACCCGCGGCGTGATCAGCGGCAATGTATTCCCCGAGGATGCGGGCATCGCGTTCTGGACCATGAACGGGAAAACTCTGAACACTCTCGGCAACGCCGTGAAGGGGACCACTAGCCAGGCTCTGGCGATCGGCCAGGCGCTGGCCAATGCCATCGGCAGCGGACAGGATCCTGTCCTGGCCGTGATGCAGAATATGGAAAAGCCGAACTTCATCCTCTGCACCGGAACCATCAAGAACCACACGGAAGCCACCAGCGGCGGATTTGATTTCGGCACAGTAGTGATCAGCGCCGACGACGGGTCCGAGGTCACCATCTACAATCAGAACGAGAACCTGATCGCTTTCAGCAACAAGTCGTACGTCCCACTGTGCATGGGGCCCGATTTGATTTGCTATCTCACCACCAAGGGCCAGGTGTTTTCCAACGCGGATCTCCAGACACTCCCCAAGAACGCGAGGATCGCCGTGTTTGGCGTACCCGCCCGCGTGATGCGCAGTCCGTTCATCCTGAACCAGTTCGCCATAGCGCTGGCGGGAATCGGATACGCAGGCTCCTACGTGCCCATCGAGAAGTTGAACCAAGAGCGAATTGCGGCCTGACCCTTCCGCGCTTGCCTCCGGGCATTATGTGCCCGGAGGCATGTCGCACCAACGCTCAAGCAAAGTGCGTTTGCCGTCTGACATTTCACGCGTGTGCGGCATGTACAGCGTGGAATTCCACACGCCCTTGCTGATGCGCGCCTTGAGAATGGCCTTGTTATTCGCGCTGCCCACCACTTTCGGATCGTTCAGCATCATGTATTTGTCCATCCCCGGGTAGAGACGGTAATAGTACTGCAGCACGTTGCTGTAGATGAAGTTCCAGTTGATCTGAGAATCCGGGACCGTCGCCAAATCGCTGTCTGCCGGCAACACCCTCACGTTGACAAAAAAGACCCATGCCATCTGATTCATCCATCCAACCATGGAGGGATTGAGCACAGGCACCGGATTATCCGAAGCCGGCCCCGCGATGAACCGCAGAAGACCGCACCCCGGGCACAGCGCCTTGATGGTCACCGATGCCATGCCGCTGCTGCCGACGCTTACGCTGTCGGGCGTTACCTCTAAATAAGCGGGAAGCGGCGGCGTCGCATTGGGCACGGGATACATCCACTTCAAAGGGACATCTTTGACCGGGTCAGCCTGATTGGTTTCAAGACACCGATACTGATTGAAGGTCACAATCGCCGGCTGCGTCGGAGGGTTCCCCCGCACTGCTACCCGGAAGTTCAGCGTCATGGATTCGCCTTCGGTCAAGTAGATGCAGTGCTCATCGCAATCGGCGACGTTGATTTTTTCCGTGAGCACGGGATTGACTGTAGCCGTGGAACACGTGACCTGAAGGCTGCCGTTAGCGATGGCCGAAGCCTGTTGCGCCGTGAAAGGAATCTCGACCACTCCCGCCGTCGCGAGATAAGTGGGCGTATCGTACGCAAACGAACCGATGCTGGTGGTGCTTCCGTCCGAATTCAGCCCCTGCAGGGTAGCAGTGCCGAGATTGATTTTCTGCAGTGATGCAGGCGGCGGTGGAGGCAGCGGGCCATTCGGCTGCGGCGGCACATTGATCTCCGGGAAAGCGTTGGCCAAGTCCATGGTGATCACCTGGCGTGTGGTGTCAACCACCGCTGATATAGGCCCCAGGGTAAACGGAATCGGCTTTTGTAGGGCCGGTGGTGGCGGCGTGTAGGAAAGAAGAGTGGTATTGGGCAGAAGCATCCTGCCCGGGGCGTAGGTTGAGGGCTCGTTCGGATTCCAGACGCCGATCGTGCCCAGCAGAATGCCGACACTCTCATTCATGGCGAAGTTGCCTTGCTGAAAAAGCGCGTAGAGTTGCGGGTCAGTGTATTTCCGCTGAAAGTAGTAGTTGGTTAGGCGGACCACCAATCCAGCTCCCGCGTTCGCCATCTGCTGAAGCGTGGTGAGCGTTTTCGATTTGTTGCCCGAAGTATCGAACTGCAAGTTGCCTTTTGGCAGTGCTTGAATCCAGATGGTGCCGAAGCGCGCGTCCGGGAAGGCGAGAAGATTACGCGACAGATCGATCCATCGTGCGAAGGCGCGCGGCAAGGCCGCGGCATCGTTGCTCGCGGCGGTGCAGCCGCACCCCGTTCCGCCAAACGAGAATTTGCCGCTGAATAGTTGCGTGGAAAAATCGCTGGTAGGGTCACTGTCTACCATCAGGGTGGGCATGGTTAAGTCACCCGACTGGTTCCCAACCATTTGAATCGGCGTTCCGATCAGACCGTCCTGGGCGGGTGAAGTAATTCGCTGGGCACCCGTGTTGCCGTCGCTTTCAATGGAGTAAATCGTTACGTTCTGCAGGGTGTAGGCATTGTCGCCAAAATAATTCCAATTGCCGTTCAGCACCTGTTGTTCGGTATTGATGAACGGCTTGAAGCTCTTCGTGACCAGCGTGCACATGTTTTTCCGGAAAGCCGCGTCGCTCATGCTGGCTGGATCGTAAGGCGGGAAAAAATCCACCGTCTCTGGATCGAGCACCCGGTTGTAGTTATTGTTGTTGGTGGTGGGAGGAGTGCATCCGCTGATGCCCATGAAGTGAACGCGCGGAAGAGAGAGATAGCTCATACGTAATTTTCCTCGGAAGGTTTATTGGGCTTCGCGCATGGACCAGACGAAGTCCAGCGGCACATACGATTTCATCGGCGGCGGACTGCCCATGTGGCCTTGCTGATTGCCTCCACGAAAGGTCCACAAGCTGTACCGCTTTCCGTCCGGCCCAATCGAAGCCGTCGAATGGCAGGTCAAACAGGAAGAACTGCCCTGGAAATAAGTTTCGATTTGCGAGTTGGCCAGGCAACTGTCTTTGGAATCCACAATGCAGTTCGCCGCATTCGGATCATTGGCGTCCGCGGTCTGCACTCCGTCGAGCCGGTAATAGGCCCATTTCATGCCGGCCATCGCCCTATTCATTTCCTTATTGAGCAATTGCACATCGGTAGCGATGGGCAGCTTCAGCGTGATAGGAGTGGTGGCCGGATTTTCTATCTGCTCGAACGTGCACCAGAACCATTGCGGCAGAACCTTGCTGGTGATGTGCAACCCATTCAGGCCCACCACCCGGTCTTTGCCCCGGTATCGCACCGTCGCAGTGAGGTAGTGGGTGGGATCGTCGCCCTTGCCCAGAAAACGCCAGGAGGCTTTGATCTCCATTGCAGTATATGGAAACGACACTGGCGAGCCGCCTTGCAGCAGCTTGAGCTGGCCGGCTTGCGTGTACAGGTTGCGCTGGATGATGTAGTTGAGCGTGTCCTCGCTCTCCCGAACTTCGTACATCACGGGTTTGCCATTGTTGTCGGTGAGCACCTTGCCGTCGATCATGCCCGATTGCAGCGCCGGCCGCTGGTAGATCGGTCCCTGGTTCCAGGGTAGCGGCGTTTCTCCCGCCTTGACATAAAGGTTCTGGCTGGTTTTCCAGGTTTGCCAGACTACGGGTCCCGGCCCGCCGAATGGTTTGTTGGGGTCAGGCATCCCCCGGACATCAAGCCGCGCCGGCCAGTTGAGGTTGATGAACAGTGACCAGGCGAAGAGGAGTGGATCGTTCGTGGCTTTCGCTTTTGCCTTTTCGGGAGACTGCAATGTGGCTACGATCTCCTGAAGGTCAAGGACGCGGCCAGCGGATGCTGCCCTGGCCGCGGGTTTCGAGGACGCCGTCGCTGGAGCTTGTGGTTGTTGGCCGCTGAGAATCAAAGCGGCGGCTGCCACCAGGCAGGCCATCGCGGCACATTTACTCACATTTTCGATTGGGCTTCCCACAAACTCCTCTCCTACGTGACAGAATCGCCGGGAACAAGTTTACGCCCGGCAATCAAAAGAAAATCTTGAGTCCGAACTGAATTTGACGCGACGGATTGACGGTGCTGAAAATCTGTCCTGCGTTTGGGGCTGGAATACCTTGTCCCGGGAATCCGCACAGTGGCCGCGATGGTGGACAGACGCCGAGAAACGTTTCATCGCCGTTTCCGCCAGTCCCATTCGGGCCTTCCGTATTCGTGGGCACGGCAAAATTCGGCCGGTTCGCGATATTGAATATCTCGGCGCGGAACTGCACCATGCGATCTTCGCCGAAAGGAATGTTCTTAAGTATCGCGAAATCAAGATCGGCAAAGTCCGGCCCGGCCAGACTATTGCGGCCTGCATTGCCGAATGAGCCGAAGGCAGGCGGAGCATACGCCGAGGGATTGAACCAGCAGGTCACGGTCCCTACCGGCGCGCCATTCGGGCATGTGCCTTGATAGGGATTTCCCACAAGGTTTGGACGGTCCGAATTAACCGCCGAACGCGTGCCGGCATTGTCGAAACCAAGCACCGGCGTGAAGGGTACGTTGCTATGGAAACTGCCAATGCCGGTCACTGACCATTGTTCCATCACTTTTGCCGCCCAACCGGTCGCATCGTGGCCAAATTTCTTGCCCGGCCCGAACGGCAGCTCGTCAATGAAGTTGAACACCAGATTGTTGCGCACATCGAAGCTCGATCGCCCGCGGTCGCCTTTGCGGTTGAACAGGTTCTGAGATTTCCCGGCTTCATTGACTGCGTCGCTGGGGAACGCGCCCGAAGCGTCATCCACCGAGTGCGCCCAGGTGTAGTGCGCCGCCAGAGTCAGGCCATGACTGGTGCGGTGTTCAAAGCTCGACTGCATGGAGTTGTAAAACGATTGCGCGTCCGTCACGATCCGGATGAGCGACCCGAAGTTCGGATTGAGATAACTGCCCAAAAAGGGTTGGAAGGGATTGGCTTCTCCCATTCGGACCAAGTGGTTGCCGCGCGCGCCCACGTACATCAATTTGAAAACCGAGTCCCGCGTGATCTCGCGTTCCAGATTCAAGTTGTACTGGATGGTCGAGGGGAACTTGGGGTTGTAAGTCATGGTCGCGTTGGCTGTGGTGCTCACCTGGGCCGCAGCCAGAGGGTTTAGAAATGTTGGGAACACGTTGAAATAGGCCTGATAGAAAGGCGGCAGGGTTCGCGCGTTGCCGTAGAGGTTGGCCCAAATTTGATCGCGGAAGATGCCCGCGGCGCCGCGCAAAACCGTCTTCTGATCTCCCGTTAACTGCCACGCGAAACCGAATCGCGGCGAGAACAAATCCTTCGGTGTTTCCGCCAGAAATTTGCCCACGGTGGGGGCCGTATCGGTGGCCACATTCTGGATATTTACTTCCTTACCTTCAGCTTCCGTCGGGTTTGAATAGAACTCGTAACGGAGCCCAAAATCCAGAGTCAGCCGCGGAGTCGCACGCCAGTCATCCTGCACGTAGGAAGACAACCAGTGCTGCCGGAATCCACGGTCAGAGTTCGAGAGTTGGGGATTAGTCCCCAGATAAGAAAACGCCATCCCGTGCAGGAAGGATTCCAGGGCAGGATTATTGCTGGCGTAGGGAACCCCGAGAAAGCTCAGATCTTGAAAGTTGTACTCCCCGTTTACGAATAGATCGAACGGGCCATTCATCTGCAGCCGCCGGTATTCGCCTCCGAACTTGAGGGCATGATGTCCGCGCTGCCAGGCGACGTTGTCCTGGATCTGGAACGTGTTGGAGAAACTGCCGAAAGGATAAAGAAAGTTGTTGCCGAGCGAGGTCAATCCGGTGATGGCCAGCACACCCAGCGGGCGATTGGGCGCAAGCGCTATGGTCAGCCCCGGATGGGTGTCATGTACTTCTGCCAGATAGGTGGTCCGGTTGAAGCCGAAGGCAAGAAGATTCAGCCAGTTGGTGTGAAAGACCCTCTGGTCTTGCAAAGTAAAAAACTGACTGCGGTTGGAAGACTCTCCGGGAAAGCCGGGGACCAAGGTGCTGAGATAAGGATTCTTCGAGTCGCCGTCGTCAACGATGTAACGGGCGAACACCGAGTGGGTGCCTGAAAAAGCATGATCGAGGCGCGCCAGACCGTAGTCCTCGCGGGTGGCACGTTTGTCGCTGCTGGTGAACAAGCCCACGCCATTTCCTAAGTCAGGCCCATTTGGCGGTGGAGCGAGGCTGAGGAAGGGAATGACTGCGGGATTAAGGCCCACATTCACGCAGCCGCCGGGATTCTGTTGGGTACAGGCTGAAGGATTGGCAGGGGACGGCAGAAGCCCTTGATGGGCCAGCGAGTCAGGCACGGTCGCGACGGCGGTGATGCCCAGTCGCTCGCGAAATCCTTCATAGCTGACAAAGAAGAAGGTTCGATCGCGCTGGATAGGTCCACCGGCGCTGCCTCCGAATTGATTGCGCACAAACGGAGGAATGGGGCGACCGGAAAGGTCGAAGTAATTCTTGGCGTCCAAAGCCGCGTTGCGCTGAAATTCGAACAACGAGCCATGAAGGCGATTGGTGCCAGACTTGGTGACCGTCTGGATGACCGAGCCCGCGTTTCGTCCGTACTCGGCCGAAAAAGTGTTGGTGAAAACGCGGAATTCCTGTAGCGCATCCACTCCCAGCAGCACGCCTGAGGCTCCTCCCGGCGACACATTAAAGGCGGGATCGTTGGCATCCATGCCATCGATGGTCAGATTGTTCGACGTGGACCGCTGCCCATTCACCGACAATTTCCCAACGCCCCCCTTTTGCCACGGGCTGGGGCCGGCACTCGGAGTAGGCTCAACCCCCGGCTGCAACAGCACCAACTGAAAAATGTCGCGCCCGTTGAGTGGGAGTTCCCGCATTTGCTTGGGATCGACCAGCCCGCTCACCGTGGAATCAGCGCTCTCCACAAGCGGAGCTTGCTCCCCGTTGACTTCAATTTTTTCCGCGACGGGGCCGACCTTAAGGGTGAAATTGACGACGGCTTGTTGGGAAACGGTGAGGGTGACCCTGCGCCGGACTGCGACCGCAAAAGACGCGCGCTCCGCCTGAAGATCATATTCGCCAGGAAACAACCCCGGAATTCGATAGAAACCGCCGGCGTCGGTCATCACATCAACACTGATCCCGGTATCTGCATTGGTGGCGGTTATCTTTACATCCGGCAGGACGGCGCCCTGCTGATCGGTGGCCGTGCCCAGGAAAACAGCAGTGCCGGTTTGGGCGAATACCACCGCCGAAGTCAGAAGAAGCGAACCCAAGACTGCGAAACGTCGCAGCTTTCGCCAGCGCTTATGAGCGCCGGTTGGGATGGAGGTTGGCGACGAACAAACAGGAACCCGCGACACCCCGCCGTGGGCGGCGAGATCGGCCCGGGAAACGTCTGTACGCAGACCGAAGACTCGTGGCGCGGTCGCGATTGTGGAACTCCTTCGAGTGCGAGGAAGTTAGCACTGGCCGTTGGGAAGTGTCAAGGCTTGGTTGTAGGAATTACGCGCGCGCACTTTTCTGAAGCGTTTGGCGCGTCGTATCATAGAAATTAAATGGCTTTTCCCATCAAGGTCTGCGCCGTCTGCGGTGAAGAGTTCGAGTTGAAGCCTGATAAACCTGGCTTCGCCAACCGCTGCCCGGACTGCAGCGCCCCCGAAGCGGCTGCCACCGCCAGTCAGCGCCGGATGGACGCCGACGAGCGCAAGACTGCAAAAGAAGCAAACGAAGCTCGCAGGCAAGCGATGCGCAACTTGTTGTACCGCAAAGACGGCTGAGAGATGAGAAGGGGTACTATGTGCTGGCGAAGCACATAGCCCGTACTCCAACCGAGCAAAAGTACGCGTTCGGAAGATGGCATTGAACAAGCCGGTGGGGGTGTTAGGTTTCTTCTCCAGCTCAACCCACTTGCTTGGACTCACCATTGACGGCCCGTTAGCCGCCAGTTGAGGGGCGGTAATGTTCCTCAAGGCGGGCTCAAGACCACCTACCGTCTGTGCTGGTGGCACGTCCACAATACCTAGTATTATGATTCCTAAATAACATGGCAACAGGGAATGGTTAGGTAGCTATTGACTCTGCGTCCGGCGTCGCCAGCTTGTACTTCCACTTGAACACC
>WNFJ01146188.1_pt2 | contig 15102 bp, 9 predicted proteins | sample 5400461 | NCBI WGS metagenome assembly WNFJ01 (sample SAMN13153349, study PRJNA577476) | soil metagenome | isolation source: 115 cm saprolite on Douglas fir-dominated hillslope | place: USA:California | collected 2013-09-17 | reverse complement strand
CGCTCCCAGGGCGTTATGAATGGCTACAAAATAGGCCCCCGCAACCAAACCCCCTTCCTAGTCAATAACTTCCAAGAAAAGCCAATAGAGGCCGAAAAGAGCTTGCTACCAAACTGCTCGAACTATGGTCGATTTCAGGCCTCCTGCGCCGCCTCTACCTCCTTCCAATTCTCGCCGGGACAAGGCGCTTGCCGAACTCTCGATACACGCTGGCGGGCCTGATTTTCCGCATTTTTTCGTATATTAAGCTTAACGGGATCTGCATGTCTGAAAGGCGAACGCGCCAGCGTGCCACCCCGGGGGAAAGTGTGGAACCGTTGGGTCCAAAACCCAACGGGCGACGGGATTTGAGGTAGCATCAAACAAAGCTGTTGGTCCCGCTAGTAGGGGATTGGTAAGGCCCGTTTGAAAGCCCTGGCGGAAGTGCTCACAGGCCGCATAGAACGGGGAACGCGGTTATGACCGAGAACGGTTCAGGCTCTCTCCCATTCGAGCCTCCAGAGCAGGAGAACACTCGTCTTCGCGACGAGAATGCTCGCCTGCGGAGGCTTCTAGCGGTTCACAGCATTCCGATTCCGCAACTCGCGCCAGAGAATCCGGCTCCAACCAAAACCGTCGAGACGGCGCCTCCGGTGGACAAGGAGGAGCGCGCCAGAAAGAGGATTGCGCTGTTTCGAAGCCTGTTTCGAGGGAGAGAAGATGTCTACGCACGGCGATGGGAGAGCGATGACGGCCGACACGGCTATATGCCGGTGGTCGTAAAGGACTGGAAAGCTATCAACAGAAGCCGCCCGGAGGAGCGGAAGAAAGTCGACCAGAAGACACGGAAGTTCATCCCGCTGACTGATGCCGTCGTTGAGAACCACCTCTTGGGCAAGGAAACCGTCGGCGTGTATCCTCTGCTGCCAGACGAAACGTGCTGGTTCCTCGCGGCGGACTTCGACAAGAAGACTTGGGAGTATGACTCCCTGGCTTTCCTGGAGACCTGCCAGGAGTTGAACGTGCCCGCTGCTTTGGAACGTTCTCGTTCCGGGAAGGGCGGTCACATTTGGATCTTCTTTGACCGTGCGCTGGCGGCGATCACCGCACGCAAACTGGGATGCGTGCTGCTCACGCGAACCATGGAGCGTAGGCATCAGGTTGGCCTTGATTCCTATGATCGCTTCTTCCCCAACCAGGACACGATGCCCAAAGGCGGGCTCGGGAACCTGATTGCACTCCCCCTACAATTTGCGCCGCGCAACGCGGGCAATAGCGTATTCATTGACTCTGACTTCCGCCGGTATCCTGACCAGTGGCAGTTCCTTTCGACGATCCGACGAATGCCGGTCGACACCGTGGAGGAGATCGTCGCGGAAGCCCAGCGCAAAGGCGACCTGATCGGAGTCCGGATGAGTATCGCCGATGATGAGGAGGCACAAGACCCGTGGACCTTGCCACCGTGTCGCAAGCGGCGGGAGAAGCCGATCGAAGGGCCGCTGCCAAAGACTGTACAGATCGTCCGAGCGAACCTTGTTTACGTGGCAAGCAAGGATTTGCCGCCAGCTATGCTGAATCGTCTACTCCGGCTGGCTGCATTTCAGAACCCTGAGTTTTACAAGGCGCAGGCGATGCGGCTCTCTACATACGACAAGCTTTGTCCAGCATATCGCTGTGCCTCGTGGATGTCTGACGGAAACCTTGGCTCTTCTTGAGGCGCACAAGGTCCGGCCCGAAGTTCGGGACGAACGGTACGCGGGCACCGCGATTGAAGCGGAGTTCCAGGGTCAGCTTCGGCCGTTCCAGGAGGAGGCCGTTGCGAAGATCATCGCCCACGACGAAGGTATCCTCTGCGCTCCCACGGCGTTCGGGAAAACCGCCGTTGCGGCGTGGCTGATCGCGAAACGCAAGGTCAATACTCTGGTTGTCGTTCACCGGCAGCAGTTGCTCGATCAGTGGCAGGAGCGCCTTGGGATGTTCTTGGATCTGCCTGCCAAATCGATCGGGCATATCGGTGGCGGCAAGATGGACCGGACAGGTCGTATCGACGTTGCCGTGATCCAAAGCTTGTACCGAAAGGACGAAGTGAAGGACTTCGTTGCCGAGTACGGCCAGGTGATCGTCGACGAATGCCACCACATATCCGCTTTCACGTTCGAACAGGTGATGCGGCAGGTGAAGGCGAAGTATGTTGTCGGTCTGACCGCCACGCCGACGCGGAAAGACGGACACCATCCGATCATTTACATGCAGTGTGGCCCCGTGCGGTTCAGCATGAGTGCCAAGACGATGACCGAAACGACTCCCTTCGAGCACAAGGTCACTCCCCGCCACACAGAATTTCGAATGGCGCCGGAACTCACCGAGGTCACGATTCAGGATATCTACGCGGCACTCGTCAACGATGCCTCGCGCAACGAGATGATCGCCAACGACATCGTGCGCGCCATCGAATCGGGACGTTGCCCGTTGCTTCTGACCGGCCGGACAGAGCACCTTCAGTATTTTGCAGCCAAGCTTGCCGGTTTCGCCAAGCACGTCTTCGTCTTGAAGGGAGGCATGGGAAAGAAGCAGCGTCGGGAAACGTCGGCGGGGCCTTGGCGGCAGTGCCGGAAGACGAATCGCGAGTGATTCTGGCGACGGGAAGCTACATCGGAGAAGGGTTTGACGACGCGCGTCTGGACACGCTATTCCTGACCATGCCGATTTCCTGGAAGGGCACACTGCAACAGTATGTGGGCCGGTTGCATCGTCTCCACGACAACAAGCGATTTGTTCAGGTTTACGATTATGTGGACAACTACGTGCTGATGCTGGCCAGGATGTACGAGCGCAGGCTGAAGGGTTATGCCGCGATTGGTTATATGATCGAGCAGGAGACGAATCCGCCTTGCCCGTCGGCGGCGGCACGTCCGTAGACTTGGACCGGCACTGGAGCCTGCGCCGCGAGGGAGAGTAAAGAGACAACACCATGGGGACAAGACGAACAGGGAAGAACACACCGCCTAAGGAGCTGCACTTGAGCAAGGCACGGCTTGATGAGCTCATCGAAGAAGCGGTGGTGGACGCAAACGGCGAATCGGAACAAGCGAGCGGGTTTTACACGATGCTGGAAAATGACCTTCGGCTGCCTTTCGAAACGCAGATCCTCGGCGTGACCGCGACGGTGGAGGGCATCGATATCACCGAAGACGACCAGCTTGTCGCAGTTTGCCGGGCGGGCAAGATTCGGCAACGGATCTCGCTCTCGGAGTTACCGCTGCCCTCGCCGCCTCCGGAGGGAGCCGAGTGAATTGTTGCGTATCGGTACTGGCGAACAGGCGTGATCCGATGAGCACTAAGGCCAGAGAACCAGCACTCTTACTGTGTCCTTCGCTGATTCACTCTGAATCTGGCTCCGTGCGTCTGGTTAATTGCTCCCGAACGCGGATGACGGCATCATGCAGTTTGGCAGCGAGAATGTTCTTGGCCGGTAAAGCAGTGAGGTATTCGGCCACGCGGATTTCGCCCTGATTGAGTTGCAGAAGTTCGATCTGCTCTTCGTCTTTGGCGCTGCAGAGTATTAGGCCGAGCGGAGCCTCCTCGTGCTCGGTGAGACGCTCATTCTGATCGAGCCACCGAAGGTAGAGTTCCATCTGACCTTTGTAACCGGCTTCGAAGCGGCCGAGCTTGAGATCGATCGCGATCAGGCGTGCGAGCCTCCGGCAGTAGAACAGCAGATCGAGGTAAAAATCCTGGTTACCGATCATCATCCGCTTCTGGCGCGCGAGAAACGCGAAGTCCGTCCCGAGCTCCAGGAGAAACCTCTCGAGTTCCTGCAGGATGGCCGCTTCCAGGTCGCGTTCGCCGAACGCATCTTTCAGACCGAGAAAATCGAGCAGATAGGGATCGCGGAAGACGAGTTCGGGTGTCAACCTGTCTGCCTCCCGAAGTTGCTGGAGATCCTCGCGAATGGTTAGTTCGGGCAGTCGGGAGACCGCTGTACGTTCGAACATCATGCTGCGAACGCGATCACGGAGCGTGCGGACGCTCCACCGCTCGAGTCGGCACATCTCGGCATAGAACTGGCGGGCCAGCTCGTTTTGCAGGGATAGGATTTCCTTGAAATGGCTCCAGCCGAGGTGCTGCGCTAACGCAGACATCTGAGCCTGTTCCGGCAAAGCCTCGACGAACGAGGATATCCCGCCGTATCCGGCTCCCAACCTCCCAGTAGAGCATCACGAGTTCCGCGTTGACGGTTCGCGCCACACGAAGCCGAGTTGTCTCGATCAGACTACGTAGATCGGCGGCCAACTCGCCGAGAACTCGAGGCCCCTGCACTGGGCTCTGCGGGTCCTGCTCTTGTCGCTGGTTTCTGTCGCTCATCGGCCGTCCCGGTTTACCATCACCCGTCGGATTGCGCGATCGAGAGCGTCCTGCGGCCGACCAGTCTGTAGCCAAAACCTGATCAAGCGTGGCCCTTGCCAGGTGACGTTGGTTCATCCGTCCGGCAACGGCGATCAGGACGAACCGAAATGGATCCAGGACTCTCGGCATCTCGTAAGCTCATTATCGCGAGCTTCTTGGCGACGACGAACCAACGGGAATTCAAGCAGATCGACTCTTCGGACCATACGGGGTGGGACGCTCTTGTCGGCCGTAGTGTTCCGCGAAGTGCAGCCTGCCTTGCGGAGCCTCTGTCGTTCTCAGCGCTTCACGGCAACCACGAAATACGGAGCCTCGCGCTCCAGATCCGGGTAGATGCGGCCGGCGCCTTTTTTGTCGACCACCTCCACGAAGTACATCAAGTCCCATTTGGGATCGATGAACGCCGAGGGGACGACCGCCTTATATAGGCTCGTGGCGCGGTCGAGTTTCATCTCAGCGGTCTGGTAGTCCTCATATTGGTTCACGTGACGATACCGCAGGCGAGCCCATTTCACCCCTGCTCGCGTCGTAATGCGGGCCGCGACTTCCAGGTCTTTTCCAGGCAGCGCGACGGAGACTGGCCGTAGTTCGGCGACGGGCGCGTCCGCGTTCGGCTCGGGCTGAACCGTGGGGACGATCTTCGCCCCTGTTGTCTCCACCGCGTTCCGCCGCTCCGCGACGAGCTTATCGAAGTCCGCCTGCACGAGCGCAAATTCTTCCTTCCAGTGGCGGCGAAACCCGACGTTGTGTGCGCCGAAAGCAAGGTCGGAACTGTAGACATCGCCCGCCGCCGGCACGATCTCCGACCACGCCTGGACGGCGCGCCTCTCCTGCGCGATCGCATCATCGAATGCCTTCAGGCTGCATCCGCTCTTATAGAGGTTGTACGATACCGCCGCGAGCAGCCTGGCCGAGTGGTAGCGGGCGAGCCCGGCCAAGATCCTGAGGTCCGTTACCGTGGAAAGAAACTCGTTTCCCGGCTTCGGACCGGCGGCGGCCTGCGCCCGCTCCACGTGCTCCAGAACGCCGGCGCTCGTCTGTGCGAACCAGTAACTGGTCTCCTGCGGGCGGCGCATTGCCGTATCCCCACCCTGCAGAATCCGGGAGGCTTCGTCCCTGGGATTCTCGAATTGCTGGATGTCGCTGCCTTCCTCTCCGGCGAACTTCGAAAGGTCGTCCTGATGATTCATTTCCGCCCAGCCGCGAGTGGTCGGGAAATACTGGTAGCGATAACTGGCCGCGACGATTCGCGGCAGGATGCGGCTGGCGAGGTGGAGCGCCTGCATGAGTTCCGGACCGGCCTTCGGGCCAAAGCGCGATTGGAACTCCCGCTCCCAAACCTCGGGAGATGTGGACGGATTGTACGTGAGGCGGCCCCACAGCCGGAAGAAGTGCCAGTAGCGCTCGAACTCGTAGTCGTAGTAGCGGTACTTTGGATTGAGGATGTCGAGCGGTTTCGCGTCGTGAGGCTCGCCCAGCATCTTCGTCGCCAGCATCTCGTTCACTTCGAAACTGTTGCCGTCGTAGAGGCGCGCGCTCCGGGCGAACCGGCGCACATAATCGGGATCGCCCCAAAGCAGGACCCGCGTTGTCCCGCCGCTCCAAAGCTGCCAGTGCATCCTGTACCGCTGCGGATAGCGGAGAAGATCCGCGTAGCCGTGGCGGCGGTCGTGTTGGTTCTGCACGGGAACGTGCGTGGGATGAAAGGGCATGCCCATCTGCTCCATCCAGTACTTGGTATTGGCGCGCGATTGAAGTCCCTGGTCGAGAGCATCGTTAATCACTTCGTCTGGCAGGTCCTTCACGCGCAGGTCGACTCGCAGGTCGGGCCGCGCCTCTTTCATCAACTGGAAGACGTCGTGCCAGAAACCGGCCATCTCGCTTCGCTTCAGGCCGCTTTCGTCGTGCATCCGGAACTGGATGCCGTCGATTTCGGGGAACACTTCGAGAAACCGTTTCAGCGCGGCCTTTGTGTACGGCGCCAGGTTGTCCGTGGTCACACCCCACACAAGGCCCGGCACCCGCTTGCCTGCATTTTCCGACGCTCCCGGAATCCCGCCGCCCTGCACGCCGCCGCGGTAGATGTGGTCCCAGATGCCGGCCGTAACCCGGATTCCGCGCTCGTGTGCGATCCGCATCATAGCTCTGAACGCGGCCGTATTCCGTTCCTGCTGCTCCCGCGTCATTCCTACCAATTCCACATCCGGGAACTGCGCCACGTTGAAGAAGTACGGGTAAAGCGGCGCCATGAATCCGCCGTTTTCGTACCCGAAGATCACAACGAAGCTGTTGATTCGGCCGGCAGCAAGCAGGTCGAAGTACCGGCGCCAGTAAGCTTCGTCGTAAAGGCGGCTTTCGAACCACGCGCGCTGCATGGTGTAGATTGAAATGCCTCGCTCGGCCAGATACGGCTTCTCCGAAACGTCCCGGACATACTGGAATGGATCCTTCGAAGCGCCGCTCCACCGCACCCGATCGGCCGTGTCCAGCGCGGCATACATGAGGCCGTTCGGGTCGGCCCCGCAGAGGATGACCGCCGGTTTGCCGGAATGGTCGCCGCGGCGGACCGATAGCGCTTCGCGAGTTTGCGGCAGCCCCGCGCAGCGCGAGCGAACGTTGACAAGCACGGCCACATCGGCGTTTGCCGCGNCGGCCCCGTTCGGCTGGAGAGTTTCCTTTAATTTGCCGAGGCCGTAGGAGCCGGAAAGGCCGGGGTCGCCTTCCGAGAGGAAAACGACCCGTCGCGGGCCCGCGGCCGGGAGCGTCGCGGCCAACAGCAGCGAGGAAAGGAGGAGGCGTTCGAGTCCTGATGACATCGCACCCGATTGTATTCCTTCGGCCGGAAAATTTCACGGGCTCGCGCGAAAGAACTTCTGCCGCCCCCCGATTTGATGTACGATGCCTCTCATGAAAACAGCCGCCCTTTTCGCCATCGCCGCCCTGTCGCTGCCGGCACAACGCAAGCCGGGCAGTCAGTTCGACAACTTGCCTCCGAAAATCGAAGTGCTGACCCACTTCGGCGAACGCGCGGACATCTCCCCGGACAACCGGCGCGTAGCATTTATGGTGAAGAGCTTCGGCGATGCGATGACGATCGACCTGCAGACCCGGGTTCTCCGCTGCCTTACATGTAACGTGCCGGCCTCGGCCTTCCTGCGGGTCATGCACCTGGTCAGCGGCGATTACATCCTGATCGGCCCCGAGCATTTTCAGGACATCCATACCAGCCGGACGCGCGACAACGAACTCTTGGTTCCTGAACAAGGAGGCCGGCTCAAAGCCGGTCCGCTTGGATCAGAAGATGAGCGAGGGCGCCGCGATCTCGAAAAAGAGCCTGAAGATTGCCTTTTCCCAAACACACGAGCAGGCGCCGGACCTGGCCGGCGGAGCTTCGCGCCTGATCGTGGCGGACGTAGACCTGTCCTCCGGCTCGCCCAAACTCGTCAACAAAAAGACGGTACACGAGAGCAAGGACCGGAGTTGCGTCCTGGAGGCCCAGGATTTCTACGACAACGACAGCAAGATGACGTTCACGTGCTATGAGCCCCAGGGACTTGCCTCGGTCATGGGCATCGACCTGAAGTCCGGCAAGGTGGTCAACTGCTCGAAAGCGCCCGGGACGTACAACGAGGTCGAGGGCATCTTCCCCGACGGCCAGTACACGTGCGTGGAGTCTGACCGGCAAGTCGCCGAGCTGGGCGGCAGGCGCGGCTCGTCCAACATCGATATCTGGAAGTTGAAACTGGACGGCACGGGCAAAGACTTCGTCCGCCTAACCCATTTTCAACGATTACGAAGGCGGTAAGGCATCCAATCCCGTCGTGTCCACAGATGGGAGGTTCATGGCCTTTCAAACCGCACGGACCAGCGATCCGGCGGGCGTAGGATACGGCGTCCTGCTGTACTGGTTCCGTAAGTAGCAGGCGCCGGCCGCGGGCATCAGAAGATCAGTTTCATGGACGCCTGCAGAATCCGCGGGTCGCGCGCACTACGGATCTGCCCAAACGTCGCGGAAGAAATGTTCGAATTCGGCGCGCCGAAATTGGGGTGGTTCAGCGCGTTGAATGCCTCTCCACGGGCCTGCAGCGTGAAACGTTCCACGAATCGGAATTCGCGGGTGACGGCCACGTCCACATCGAAGTAGCCCGGCGCCCGCAAACTATAGTGCCCCGCGTTGCCGAACTTTCCGGTCTGGTTCGCGGCGAATAGATTTGGATTGATGTATTGATAGAGCAGTCCGTGCGGCGCGCCCGTGTATGTTTGGGTGGAGATCACGTCGGGCCGGTCATTACCCACGCCGGTGAGGGAGTTGTCCTTTCCGGTTACGGGATTCACGGGCAATCCACTCTGGTATCGGATCAGCGGCGCGATGTTCCAGTGGTTCAGCAGCCGTGAGGACCATCCTGTTCCGCCCCAGTGGCTCACGTAGACGATGCTCGCGTTAAAGAGATGAGGGGCATCGTAAGAACAGGGCCCGTAATCGCCGCGTATATTGTTGGGGTCCTGAATCACGCCGGTGCCCAAGGATGTAACCGGGGCAATCCCGAGGCATTTCGACCACGTGTAGTTGAGAAGCAGGGTGTAGTTCCGCGCGAAGCGATGGTCGATCGAAGTGAGCAGGCCGTTGTAATTCGCGCTGATGCCGTCATTGCCGAGCGTCATCTGCGAGTAGTATTGGCCTGCCGCCGGATTCGCCAGCGTCAGGACGCGTCGCGCCTGTGTGTTGCTGGTCGAAGAACAGGGCTTGCCCGCGCAGGTTCCCGGGATGTAGACCGCCGGATTGCTTTCGTTTCCAATCCACAGATGGGACGTCTTGTTGCCCAGGTACGATATGGAGAAGACCCAGTTGGAGCTAAGCCGGCGCTGCACGCTGGCGTTCCATTGCACCACGCTGGGCGAGTGGATGTGCGGCGGCAGGAAGGCCTCCGCGTTCGTGAGCGGGAAAGGAACATTCTTGGCCGGCGGGGGAAGCGGGAACGGATTCCCGCCCGGTACGCTGCCCCAGGGATTGCTGAACTGGTAAGGTCCGCTTGTATTGGTTACCTGCGGGCCATAAGGCGGGTTCTGAGCAACCATGCGGTACGGGATGAACGTCCCTACCGAATCGTAGAGCAGCGCTCCGCCAAGCCGCACCGTCGTTTTTCCAGCGCCGTCCGGATTGTAAACCAGGCCCAGGCGGGGCGAAAGATTGGCGAGGCGCTTATCCGTGAACCCGTTCGGAATTCCGGGATCGCCGTAGAACAGAGAGCCCGCGGGCGCGTTCACGTATACCTGGCTGACCTGTCCGGCGTCGAAGGCGGCTCTGGAAAACGTGCTGCCGCGATTGTACCGGTCGTGCTCCGGCAGCAGCGGTTCCCAGCGCAATCCGAAGTTGGCCACCAGGCGCGGCGTCACGTGGTAGGTGTCCTGCGCATACATCATGAACACGGTCTGGACCAGGTCGTTCAACTGAAGCGGGTCGTTGCTGTAACGCCCGTCGAAGTTGAAGACCCCGTTGTCCTGGTAGTGATTGTCCTGGCCGTCGCGCGTGCGAAGCACATCCACCCCGAATGCGATCTGATGCTTGCCCCGCAGGATGTCCACGTCGTTCGCAACCTGAAAACTCGTGATCGGAAACCTTCCCAGCGCGCAGGTCCCGCACCCGATCGCGAAGCCGCCGTTATTGACGGAGAGCTGCAGGAAATTCGTCGTGCCCTGATACAGATTGGCTACGCCCAGCGACGCTGCGTTGATCCCGTTCGGATTGGTGCCGCGATCGTTGCGCCTGCGGCCTACCGTGAGGTGCAGCGAGTTGACCGTCGTGGGGCTGAATGTGAACGTATCGCCCAGAACGAATGTCTGCGCATGCTCGTCGTTTCCGGTAGTTGAGGTCACCAGGATGTTATGCGGATCGAAAAATGCGGCCAGGTTGTACGAATCCGAGAAGTAGCGTCCGTACAGCGAATGCCGCGGGCTGATGATCCAGTCGACCCGCCCGATCAGCTGCGTCTCGTTCGACTGCACCGGAATCCCAAACGATACTTTCCCGCATGCGTCCGATGTCTGCGAGAGGTAGTTCGCCAGCTTGACGGAAGCTGGGTCGAACAGGGTTGGACTGATCCGGTTTCCCGGAAGCGGTATCCCGGTGGTAGGGTCGTTCACGATCCTGGCAACCCTTGTTGCCTGGCATCCGGCGCCATCCGGCACGCTGAAATCGCCCGCCAGCGCCGCGGCGGTGGGCACGTACGCGGTGCTCGAGGACGGGTCCTGCCGGATGTACGATTGCTGGAATCCGGCGAAGAAAAACAGCTTGTCCCGGATGATCCTTCCGCCGAACGTTCCGCCGAACTGGTTCCTCTTGAGGCTGTCCTGCCGCGGCGCGAAATAGTTGATCGCGTTCGCATCGCCATTGCGCAAGAACTCGAACAGATTGCCGTGCCAGCGGTTGGTTCCTGACTTGGTCACGGCGTTAACCACACCGCCCGGATGAAGACCATAGCGCGCAGGCAGTGTACTGGTCTCCACGCTGAATTCGGCCAGCGCGTCGGGGAACGGGATCGGCATGTTCACATTCGTAAAGCTGTCATTGTTGTCCCCGCCATCGAGCAGGTAGTTCGTCGTGTTCCCGGCACCTCCCGCGATCGAGATCGATTGCGAACTGAAGAAGCTCTTGCTTCCGGTGTTCGTCCCGTCGCTCCTATTGACCGCGGCGCCGGAGAGCGTGATCAGTTCCGTAGGATCGCGCCCGTTGAGCGGAAGCCCCACGATTCTCTGCTGGTCGATCACCTGCGAGATCGTGTTCTGCTGCGTCTGGACCAGTCCAGCGCCGGCTGCAACCTCCACCTTTTCGGACACGCCCCCACCTTCATCGTGATGTTGATCTGGACGTTGTCGCCCACCCGAAGCCCGATACCTGTCTGGACGTAGGTCTGAAAACCGGGGACGACGGCCTGAAGCGTATACGCCCCGATGGGGAGGTTGGGAACTGTGTAGATCCCGTCCCCGTTGGTCAGGACGCTATATACGGCGCCCGTTTCGACTGCCGTGATCCGGATCCGCGCGTTGGGAACAACGGCGGTTTGTTCGTCCGTAACCCGGCCGCATGGAGCAGCGGCGTGGTTTCCGCCATCGCGAGCAGGAGCAAAGCGGCCGTAGAGATGACGACGCTGGACGGCTTCATGGGCATCGCAGACATCCTCCCCTTGCAGTTAAGTTCAGTCAGGCCAGGAAACTGGCATGGTTGGGTCGATTATATCCCCGAACATCTGGTTTGGCGAGAGCCTTCCATGACGAAACTGCGGCGCTATCCCCTTCCACCGGGGGCGGAACCCCACCCGTTCACAAATGAAACAGATAACTGAACACAAAACCTGGCGCCCCGATGAGAAGGATGGTGATTGGATTTGCGGAAGTAGACGGCGCCGTACGGAAAGACGGGCAGGTCGGCGGCGAAGACCGGAGCGGCCGCAAGAAAGTACAGCCAGCGATCTGATTGCAATTGTCATGAGCCCTCCGATCAGAAATACAGTTTCAAACCGAATTGAATCTGACGGCCGGTCGCCGTGCCGCTGGTCAGCTTACCGAAGGACGCGTTCGCGGCATTGCAGGCCGCTCCCGCCGGGCCGATGCAGGTAAGTGTCGGGCTGCTCGCCGCCGGTAGGAAGAACGTGGGAGTATTGGTAAAGTTGAAGAACTCGGCGCGAAACTGCAGCCAGTGGCGCTCGGTGAAATGGAAGCTCTTGAAGACGGAGACATCCGCGTTCTTGGAGCCGGGGCCGCGTGCCACCCGGCGCGCGGAATTTCCAAACTGTTGGATGGCCGCGCCTGTATCGCTGCGTAGCGTGCCCGGAACCGTGAAAGCTGCAGGATTGAAATAGCTGTCCACACTCCAGTTGTTCACCACCACCTCCTGCCCACTTATGCGATCGGGGACGTTGAATGTATTGAAGATCTGCGGCAGTACGTTGGTCCGAATATCCGTGGGGAAGCCGCCGCGCAGAGAGGCGATGGTATTCACCTGCCATTCGCCTGCGATCTTTCCGAACGCACCATGCGCTAGCCACCGCTTCCCCGGACCGAACGGCAGCTCGTACGCAACGCTGGCCGTGAAGATCTGCGGAATGTCGATGGGCGCCACCGAGCGCTCGCGCGCGATGTTGTACGTGTCCATCGCGATACTGGTCCCGCCGTTTTGCGTATACGCGTCCGGGCCGGCGCCGCCGGACTCCAGGTTCTTCTGAATGGTGTAATTCACCAGTAGCGCCAGTCCTTGCGAATAGTGCTTTTCCACGCGGAGATTGACGGCGTTGTAATCGTTTGTGGCATTCGAAAAGGTCGGAATCACCGTTCCATTGATATAGGGGAAGGGCCGGTCCGCCTGTCTGTTCAGACCGCGCAGCGCTTGCGTGAACGGAATCTGGTTCATATTGATGAACAGGCTGGAGAGATCGTGTCCGAGCGCGCCGCTATAGGAGGCCTCCAGCAGCAGTGAACCCGTTGCCTGATATTGGAAATCGAGATTGAACTGGTACAGCATCGGGTCGCGCGCGTCGTGAAAGCTTTGGCTGCGAATCGTGCCGACGTACGGGTTAGCGGCCGTAAACGAGGCGAGCGAGGGATCGGTCGGAACAATCTTGATTGGCGTGTTGATCGTGTAGGGTGGCGTTACGGTCTGGGTAGCGGAGACGCTCGGCAGCGAGACCACGGGCACATTGGGCAGGTTGCCGGAAAACTGCGTGACCTGCTGGTTCTGGTCGCGCTCGCCATAGAACAGTCCGGCGCCGCCGCGGAGCACGAATTTCGGTGTGGCCTGCCAGGCAAAGCCAAGCCGCGGCCCGAAATTATTATGATCCCCGTCAACGATGGCGCGCGTGTAGCCGTTCTTTCCCGGCAGCGCATACTGGCCGTTCAGCACGTTGAAGAGGCTGCCCAGATCGCGTGCGTCCACTGGCTGTGTGAACAATTCATATCGCAGGCCGAAGTTGAGCGTGAGCCGCCGCGTCAGCTTCCAGTCGTCCTGCACGAAGCCGCCGAAGTAGATGGAGCGCTGGCGGCCCCAGTCGATCATCGGGGTGCCCTGGATAAAGCTGGGGTAACCGAGCAGAAAATCCGCCAGCGGCAAGCCGGAGCCGGCCGCGTTGGAACTGGAGGTAAACGTCGCGCCGAAGATCTCCTGGCCGAAAAAAGGCGTGCCTTTCAGGGTGTCAAAGCGCTGGCGGCGAATGTCTTCGCCGAACTTCACAGCGTGCGCGCCGTGCGCCCAGCTCATGCTGTCCGCCCATTGGAAGCGGTTCTCGATATTCAGATTGGGGTCGCCGCCGCCCCATCCCGTGAACTCCGCCGTGCCGGAGAGCTGGCCGGAGTAGTTGAAGGCGATGCTCGGGAACCCCAGCACGGGCGCGGGAAACAGCGCAAGGTTGTGCTGCTGCGCGAACGCGACGCCATCCTGTCCGCTGCCGAGGATGCTGCCGTTATGGCGAATGTAGCCGAAGCGGAACTCGTTCACCAGCGCCGGAGAGAAGATGTGGATGTCGGAAAGGACGGCTTGCGCGGAGTTGTCCTGCGATGAAGTGCCGCCGCCGATGAACCCGGGAAAGCTGCCCACGGCGGGCTGCGTGTTGCGCGTGATCGAGAATCGGCCGTACAGGTTGTTCTTTGCGGAGACGGTCTGGTCGACGCGAATATCTCCCTGGTCCGTATTCGAAAATCTCGCCAGCTGGTAGAAGAAGTTGCGGGCTAGTGCGCCGGGCGCCCCGAAATTCGGGTCCGGAACCAGTTGGGCGATCGCGACGGCCGTCGGATTCAGGCGATTCTGCGGGATGATATTGCCCGCGAAAGGCGTCGCAATCACCACTCCATTCGGACCGATCTGCCGTGTCGCCGGATCGTAGATGGGTGTGGCGACACCCGAGAAGCTGCCGCCGCGCAGGGCGGCCGGCGGGACGTCGCGGATGGAACTGCCGGCGGATGTCGCTTGCCGGGTGCCTTGGTAATCGGCGAAGAAGAAGGTCCTGTTGTGGACCACCGGGCCGCCCATCGCGGCGCCGAACTGGTTCTGATGGAACGGAGCTCTGGGCAGGCCGGCCGCGTTGGTGAAGAAGTTGTTAGCGTCCAGGTTGTTATTGCGCAGAAATTCGAAAGCGGTGCCGTGATACTGATTGGTGCCGTTCTTGATAGTGGCGTTGATGACCGCGCCCGCTGCATGGCCGAACTCTGCCGAGAAATTGTTGGTCTTGACCTTGAACTCCTGCACCGCATCCACTGACGGCACCACCGCGATACCATTGCGCCCAATCGACCCGGCGTTGGAGACGGTGTTGTTATCGACGCCGTCCAGTGTGACCTCATTTGCCGAAAATCGCCCGCCGCCGGCGATGAAAGGCAGATTCGAACCCATGCCAAACATGGGCGTAGTGTTGCCGGAGAGCAGACCGAGCGAAAAGGGATTGCGCCCGTTCAGGGGCATGTCGACGATCGCCTTGTTCTCGATGACCTGCCCCAGCGATGACGTGGCGGAATCCACAAGCGGAGCGGCGCCCGTCACTTCAACTGTTTCCGTAGCAGCGCCGACTTCCAGCTTGATCTGCAGATTGATCGTCTGATCCACCTGCAGCGTGATACCGGTGACTGTCTTGGTCTTGAAACCGCTCGTTGTGGCGGCGACGGCATAGGGGCCCACCTGAAGGAACGGAACATTGAACTCGCCCGCGCCGGTGGTTACGGTCTTGCGAGTATCTC
>WNFJ01165023.1_pt5 | contig 15104 bp, 16 predicted proteins | sample 5400461 | NCBI WGS metagenome assembly WNFJ01 (sample SAMN13153349, study PRJNA577476) | soil metagenome | isolation source: 115 cm saprolite on Douglas fir-dominated hillslope | place: USA:California | collected 2013-09-17 | reverse complement strand
CCGCCGCCGCCCGCCCCCAAGGTGAAGTTCCGGGGCCGCGTGCTCGAGCACGAGCCGCTGGCGCGACACACGACGTATCGCATCGGCGGCCCCGCCCGCTACCTCGTGCAGCCGGCCGACGCCGACGACATCGTCAAGGCGTTGGAGCTGGCGCGCACCCGCGACCTCCCCTGGCTCGCCCTGGGCCTCGGGTCCAATCTGCTCGTCAAGGACGGCGGCTTCCCGGGCGTGGTGATCAAGCTGGGGAAGGGGATCGACCGGTTCGAGATGAAGGGCGCCACCGCGATCGTGGGTGCGGGGTTGCCGACGCCGCTCCTGGCGCGCCGCACCGCGGAGGCCGGGTTCGCGGGCGTGGAGCGCTTCATCGGGATCCCGGGCACGGTCGGCGGCGGCGTGTACATGAACGCCGGCGCCCACGGCGCGGAGTTCGCCGAGGTGCTCACGGAGTGCACCGTGATGGACGCGGCGGGAAAGATCCGCCAGGTCCCCCGCAAGCAGATCTCGTTCAAGTATCGTAGCTCGAACCTGGGCGCCGTGATCGTGCTCGAGGCGAAGCTCGCGCTGATCGAGGAGCCGCCGGCCAAGCTCAAGGAACTGCAGGGGCGGCTGCTCCGGTGGCGCAAGGCGGGCACCCCCTTCGACCTAGCGTGCTGCGGGTCGGTGTTCAAGAATCCGGGCGGCCCGCGCACCGCGGGGGTGCTGATCGACGAGAGCGGCCTGAAGGGCTTCACCATCGGCGGCGCCCAGGTATCGCCGCTGCACGCCAACTACATCGTCAACACCGGCACGGCGACGGCGAGCGACGTGTTGCGGGTGATCGACCACGTCCGCAAGACCGTCGCCAAGAAGACGGGCGTCGAGCTCGAGCTCGAGGTGAAGGTGGTCGGGTCCTAGATGGCCGACTACTTCGTCCACCCGTCGAGCTACGTCGACGAGGGGGCCCGCATCGGTCGGGGCACCAAGATCTGGCACTTCTGCCACGTCATGCCGGGGGCGGTGATCGGCGAGCGCTGCAATCTGGGTCAGAACGTCGTCGTCATGCCCGGCACGCGGATCGGGAACAACGTGAAGATCCAGAACAACGTCTCGATCTACGAAGGCGTGACCCTCGAGGACGACGTGTTCTGCGGACCCTCCTGCGTGTTTACCAACGTCCTCAACCCCCGCAGCCACGTCCCGCGCCGGGACCAGTACCGGCCGACCTTGGTGAAGCGCGGCGGCTCGATCGGCGCCAACGCGACGATCANNTACGCGTTCATCGGTGCCGGCGCCGTGGTGACGTCTGACGTCCCCGCCTATGCGCTCATGGTCGGGGTCCCCGCCCGGCGCGTGGGGTGGATGTGCCAGTGTGGCGAGCGGCTGTCCCTGGCGGGCGGCCGCGCCGTGTGCGCCAGTTGCGCGACACCCTACGAGGAGGCGAACGGCACCCTCCGCCCGACGGCGTCCGCGCGGCGCGCTGGCTGATGGAGGGCGCGCCCGCCGGGAGCCCCACCCCGTGAACGTACCGCTGCTGGACCTCGTGGCGCAGTACCGCACCCTGCAGGAGGAGATCCTGCCCGCGGTCCAGGCGGTCGTCGAGTCGCAGCAGTTCATCATGGGCCCGCCGGTGCCCCAGCTCGAGGCGGCGATCGCCGGGCTGTGCCACGCGAAGCACGGGATCGCCTGCGCCAGCGGGACCGACGCCCTGCTCCTGCCGTTGAAGGCGCTGGACTTGAAGCCCGGGGATGAGGTCATCACCACGCCGTTCACGTTCTTCGCCACCGCCGGGACGATCTACAACGCGGGCGGCACCCCGGTGTTCGTCGACATCGACCCCGACAGCTTCAACATCGATCCGGGAGCCGCCGAGCGGGCCATCACGCCCCGGACGCGGGCGATCGTGCCCGTATACCTCTACGGCCAGATGGCGGCGCTCGAGCGGCTCCTGCCCGCGGCGGCGTCGCGAGGCATCAAGGTGCTCGAGGACGCGGCGCAGGCGATCGGGGCGCGGCGGGCCATCGACGGCGCCTGGCGCGTGGCGGGAGAGCTGGGTTGGGCGGCCGCGCTCTCGTTCTTTCCCAGTAAGAACCTGGGGGCGTGGGGCGATGGCGGTATGATCGTGACCTCCGACGACGCGCTCGCCGAGCGGCTGCGCCGGCTGCGCAGCCACGGCGGCGCCAAGCAGTACCACCATGACGAAGTCGGCACCAACTCGCGGCTCGACAGCCTCCAGGCCGCCGTCCTCCTGACGAAGCTGCCCCACCTGGCCGCCTGGTCGGCCCGGCGGCGCGAGCACGCCGCCTACTACACGCGCGCCCTCGCCGACGTGCCGCGGGTGCGGCCCCCGGTCGTGGAACCGGCCAACGAGCACATCTTTCACCAGTACACGCTGCGCGTCGAACGGCGCGACGAGCTGCAGGCGCACTTGAAAACCCGGGGCATCGGCAGCGCGGTCTATTATCCCCTGCCGCTACACCTGCAGCCCTGCTTCCGCCATCTCGGCTATCCGGCCGGGCGGTTCCCCGTCGCCGAGCGCGCGGCGGGCGAGGTGCTCTCGCTGCCCGTCTATCCGGAGCTCACCGCCGCGCAGCTCGACTACGTGATCGACGCGCTTCGCGGGTTCTACCGGTGAATCGCGTCAAGCTCGGCGTGGTGGGCGCCGGGATGTGGGGGAAGAATCACGTCCGCACCGCCGCCGGCCTCGCGGAGGGCGAGCTCGCGGCCGTGTGCGACACGGATGCCAGCGTCCGGACGCGGCTCGCCCGCCAATACCCGGGCGTCCACGTCACCGGGGACGTGGGGGACCTGCTCGAGCGCGTGGACGCGGTGGTCATCGCCGCGCCAGCCGCGACGCACCCGGCCCTCGCGCTCCAGTGCGTCGCGGCGGGGAAGCCCTGCCTCGTGGAGAAGCCGTTCGCGCTCACCACGCGCGACGCCGAGGCCGTCGCCCAGGCCGCGGCCGCGCGTCACGTGCCGGTGCTCGCGGGGCACCTGCTCTTGTTTCACCCGGCGGTCGAGCGGCTGCGCGCCTTGGTGGCGGGGGGGGAACTCGGCAAGCTCTACTACTTGTACGGCTTGCGGGTAAACTTGGGTCAGGTCCGCGCCGACGAGAACGCCCTGTGGAGCTTCGGCCCGCATGACGTGTCGGTCGCGCTCTTCGTCCTGGGGGAGCCGCCCGTGCGGGTGACCGCGCAGGGCAAGAGTTACCTCCAGCCCGGCGTGGAGGACGTCGTCTTCCTCACGATGGAGTTCGCGAGCGGCGTGCTGGCGCACGTGCAGCTGTCCTGGCTCGACCCGCACAAGGAGCGCAAGCTCACCGTGGTGGGGGCGAAACAGATGGTCGTGTTCGACGACATGGAGCCGCGCGAGAAACTCCGCATTTACGACAAGGGTGTGGACCGGCCGCCCGAATACGGTTCCTACGGCGAGAGCCTGGCGATTCGCGAGGGCGACATCTTCATCCCCAAGATCCCGAACGTCGAGCCGCTGGCGGCCGAGCTCGCCCACTTCGTGCGCGTGGTGCGGGGCACGGAGCCACCGCGCGCCGGCGCCCAGGACGGCGTCGCCGTGGTGCGCGTGCTCGCCGCGGCCACCCGCTCCCTCGCCGCGGGCGGCACCCCGGTGACGCCATGAGCCGCAAACGACCGGCTACGCGCGCGGCACGCCCCGCGCCCACCGCGCCCGCCGCGGCTCCCGCGGCGGCGGCTCGACCCCCCGCGCCCCACAGCCCGGCCGAAGTGCTGATCGCGCGGACGCAGGACCGCTCGGCGCTCATCGGCATCGTCGGGCTCGGCTACGTCGGAGTGCCGCTCGCCCTGGAGTTCGCGCGCGCCGGGTTCCGCGTGCTGGGCTTCGACGTCAACGCGGGCGTGGTGGCCGGGCTCGCGGCGGGACGCTCCCACGTTCAGGACGCGCCCGCCGCCGACGTGGCCCGGTTTGCCGCCGCAGGGCAGCTCGCCGCGACCACCGAGCTGGCGCGCCTCGCCGAGCCGGACGTCGTGTCGCTCTGCGTGCCGACGCCGCTCTCCAAGACCAAGGACCCCGACGTCAGCTACGTGCTCGCGGCGACCGAAGCGGTAAAGCGCGCGCTGCGGCGCGGCCAGCTCGTGGTGCTCGAATCCACCACCTATCCGGGCACCACGCGGGAGCTGCTGCTCCCGGCGCTCGAGAGCACCGGCCTCAAGGTGGGCGAGGATTTCTTCCTCGCGTTCTCGCCCGAGCGCGTCGACCCCGGCAACCCGCGCTGGCACACCCGCAACACCCCCAAGGTCGTCGGTGGCATCACGGAGACGTGCCGCCGCGTCGCGATGGCGGTGTACCAGCCGGCGATCGAGCACCTCGTGCCCGTGTCGTCGACGGAGGCGGCCGAACTCGTCAAGATCCTCGAGAACACCTTCCGCAGCGTCAACATCGGGCTCGTGAACGAGATGGCGATCGTGTGCGACAAACTCGGCGTGGACGTCTGGGAGGTGATCGAGGCCGCCGCGACCAAGCCGTTCGGTTTCATGAAGTTCACGCCGGGCCCCGGCGTCGGAGGACATTGCATCCCGCTCGATCCGCACTACCTGGCCTGGAAGATGCGAACGCTTAACTACAAGACGCGGTTCATCGAGCTCGCCGGTGAGATCAACGCCGCCATGCCCGAGTATTGGGTCGCGCAGGTCGTCGATGGCCTGAATGAGCAGGGCAAGGCGGCCCGCGGCAGCGAGGTGCTGGTGCTGGGCGTCGCCTATAAGAAGGATATCGACGACGTCCGCGAGAGCCCGGCGCTCGACTTGATCCGCCTCTTGCGCCAGCGCGGTGCCGTCGTCCGCTACCACGACCCCCACGTCGCCACCCTCAAGGACGACGACATCGACCTGCGTTCGACGCCGCTCACCGCGGACGGGCTCGCGAGCGCGGACTGCGTCGTCATCGTCACGGACCACTCCACCATCGACTATCCGCTGGTGGCGCGGCACGCGCGCCTGGTCGTCGACACGCGGAACGCCCTGGGACGTCTGCGCGGGCGGGGCGGCGCCGCGCCCGAGGGCCACGGCCCGGAGTGAAAATCGCGGTCGTCGGGACCGGGTACGTCGGCCTCGTCGTGGGCGCCTGCCTCGCCGAAACGGGGAACGACGTCGTGTGCGCCGACGTCGACACGGCGAAGATCGAGGGGCTGCGGCAGAATCGCCTGCCCATTTACGAGCCGGGGCTCGAGCCGCTCGTGGTACGGAATCAGCGGGAGGGCCGGCTCGCGTTCGCGACGGACGTCGGTGATGCGATCGAGCGGTCCGCCGTGGTGTTCATCGCCGTCGGAACGCCACCGGACGAAGACGGCTCGGCCGACCTGCAGCACGTCCTCGAGGCGGCGCGCACCGTGGGCCAGCACCTGCGACGCTCCAAGCTCATCATCACCAAGAGCACCGTCCCGGTGGGGACCGCCGAGCGGGTCCGCGCCGAGATCGCGCGCCACACCACCACGCCGTTTCACGTCTGCGCCAACCCCGAGTTTCTGAAGGAGGGCGCCGCCGTCGAGGACTTCATGAAGCCCGACCGCGTCGTCGTGGGCGTCGATTCGGAAGAGGCGACGCGGACGCTCGAGGAGCTGTACGCGCCGTTCGTGCGCACGGGGAACCCGCTCATCTTCATGGACATCGCGTCCGCGGAGATGACCAAGTACGCGGCCAACGCCATGCTCGCCACGCGCATCTCGTTCATGAATCAGATCGCCCAGCTGTGCGAGGCCGTCGGGGCCGACGTCACACTGGTGCGCAAGGGGATCGGCAGCGACCGGCGGATCGGACCGGCGTTCCTGTTCCCCGGCCCCGGCTACGGCGGGTCGTGCTTTCCGAAGGACGTCCAGGCGCTGATCGCCAGTGGCGACGCCCAGGGCGTGCCGCTCGATATCCTCAAGGCGGTGACGGCGGCGAACGAGCGGCAGAAACGCTTGCTGTTCGACAAGCTGGCGCGGCACTTCGCCGGTCGCCTGGCCGGCAGCACGGTGGCCGTGTGGGGCCTCGCCTTCAAGGCCGAGACCGACGATATGCGCGAGAGCCCGGCGCTCGTCCTGGTGGACGCCCTGCTCGCCGCGGGCGCGCACGTGCGGGTGCACGATCCCGCGGCGCTCGCGGCGGCGCGCCGGCACTTCGGGGACCGCGTGACCTACGCGGCGCAGGCCTACGCCGCCCTCGAGGGCGCGGCCGCGCTCGCCATCGTCACGGAATGGCTGGAGTACCGGAATCCGGACTTCGAGCGCATCAAGCGGCTGCTCACGCGGCCGCTGATCGTGGACGGACGCAACCTCTACGATCCGGCGCGCCTGGCGCGGCTCGGGTTCACCTACGACTCGATCGGCCGCCGGCTGGCATGCGCGTCCTCGTAACCGGGGCCGCGGGATTCCTCGGCTCCCACCTGTGCGACCGGCTGCTCGCGCAGGGGTACCGCGTCGTCGCCATGGACAACTACCTCACCGGACACGCGGCGAACGTGGCGCACCTCGAGCGCGACCCCGGGTTTCAATTCGTGCGCCACGACGTGACGAACTTCATCGAGCTGGCGGGCCCGCTCGACGGCGTGCTCCACTTCGCGAGCCCCGCCAGCCCGGTCGACTATCTCGAGTTTCCGATTCAGACCCTCAAGGTCGGCTCGCTCGGCACCCACAAGGCGCTCGGCGTGGCCAAGGCGAAAGGCGCGCGCTTCCTGCTCGCCTCGACCTCGGAAGTGTACGGCGATCCGCTCGTGCATCCGCAGCCGGAGAGCTACTGGGGCAACGTGAACCCCGTCGGCCCACGCGGCGTGTACGACGAGGCCAAGCGGTTTGCCGAGGCCATGACGATGGCGTACCACCGCTTCCATAAGCTCGACACCCGCATCGTGCGCATCTTCAACACGTACGGGCCCCGCATGCGCCCGCACGACGGCCGCGTGGTGTCGAACTTCATCGTGCAGGCCCTCAAGGGCGAGGCGCTCACCGTATACGGCGACGGCTCGCAGACCCGATCGTTCTGCTACGTGGACGACCTGATCGAGGGGATCCTTCGGCTGTTCGAGCGCGGCGGCCCCGACCCCACGAACCTGGGGAACCCGCACGAGTTCACCGTGCGCCAGCTGGCCGAGCTGGTGCTGCGCCTCACGGGGAGCCGGAGCCCCGTGGTGACGCGCCCGCTCCCCACGGACGACCCCAAGGTGCGCCAGCCCGATATCAGCCGCGCGCGCACCACCTTGGGTTGGGAGCCCGCCGTGTCGCTCGAAACCGGTCTCGGTCGCACCATCGAGTATTTTCGCGGGCTGGCCGGGTGAACCCGCGCATCCTGGTCACCGGCGCCGCCGGGTTCATCGGCTCCCACGTATGCGAGGCCCTGGTCGCCCGCGGCGACGAGGTCATCGGCGTCGATAACTTCGATCCGTTCTACGCCCGCGCCGTGAAGGAGCGAAACCTGGAGGGGCTGCGGCAGGCCCACGGGTTCCGCTTCGTCGAGACGGATCTGGTGCGCCGGGCGCTGCCGCTCGACGACGTGGCGGTCGTGGTCCACCTCGCCGCCCGGCCCGGCGTGCGACCGTCGCTCGAGGACCCGGCCGCCTACATGGACCTGAACGTCACCGGCACTACGCGGGTGCTGGACGCCACCCGGCGCGCCGGCGTGCGCCGCGTCGTCCTGGCGTCGTCCTCCTCGGTATACGGCACCACGACGCCCGCCCCGTTCGCCGAGACCGCGGCCGCCGCGACCCCGATCTCCCCGTACGCCGCAAGCAAGCGCGCCGCGGAGCTCGTCGCCTACGCGTTCGCCCAGCTCTACCCGCTGCGCATCGCCTGCCTGCGATTCTTCACGGTGTACGGGCCGCGCCAGCGCCCCGATCTCGCGGTCCACACCTTCACCGATCGCATCGCGCGAGGACTCCCCGTGCGCCAGCACGGCGACGGGTCGAGCGAACGCGAGTTCACCTATATTAGTGACGCGGTGCGGGGCACCGTCGCCGCCGTCGATTGGACCGCGCGCGAGCGCGGCGCGGGCGGCGCGGGCGGCGCGGGCGGGGGCGGGCAGGGGAGTGCGCGCCCCGGCGGCCCCGCGGCCGCCGGAGTGCTGGAGCTCTTCAACATCGGCGGGGGCGAGCGGGTGCGACTCGACCGACTGCTCGCGCTGATCGGCGGCACGCTGGGCCGCACCCCGGTGGTCGAGCAGGTGGCCGACCAGCCCGGCGACGTGCTCGCCACGGCGGCCGACCTGAGCCGCGCGGCGCGCGAGCTCGGCTACCGGCCCAGCATCGGCATCGAGCACGGCATTCGCGAGTTCGTCCGCTGGTACGAGGCGACCCATGGACGTCAGTCCTGAGCATCTGGTCGAGCAGGCGCGCGAGCGGTTCCAGTTGCAGGACTACTACGGCGCCATCCACCTGCTCGAGGAAGTGGTGGCCACGGGCCGCGCCTTCGCCGACGCGCACCACCTGCTCGGCGTTTCCTACTCGCTCGTCGGGCAGCCGGAGGCGGCCCTGACGCAGCTCGACCGCGCGCTGGCCCTCAATCCGCGCTACGTCGAGGCGCTGGTGCACCGGGCCATCGTGCTGAACGAGATGGGCCGGGAGACGGAGGCGGACGCGGCGTTCCGCCGCGCCGCCCAGATGGGCGGCGAGCCCCGGCAGGGCTTCGCGGCCCACGTGGCGGCCAAGCTCGCCAACCAGCACGCCGCCCTGGGCGACGCCTACCTGGAAGCGGGCGGCATGGCGCAGGCGATCGGGCAATATCAGGCGGCGCTCGCCCTGGGACCCGCGTTTCACGACTTACGGTATAAGCTGGGTCGCCTGCTGCTCGAGGCCGGGCGGGCCCTCGACGCGCGCGACCAGTTCGAGATCATCGTGCGGGCCCGCCCCAACAACGTGGACGCCGCGGCGATGCTTGGCTTGGCCTGCTATTTGGCCGGCGACGGGCTGGCGGCGAAGGCGGTCTGGGAAGCGTGTCGCGACCGGCGACCGGAGGACCCCCGAGTGGAGGCGTATCTGGCCATGCTCGCTCGCAACGACAGCGCGGGGTCGGGGGCAGGCACCCCGGCGGCTGCCCGGCAGCCCGGGCCCGCCGCGCCGGACCGGGGGGGGCGGAAGAAGCGGTCGTGAGGCGCTGGGGCATCGCGCTGGCGGCGCTCTCGCTCGGCGGGCTGGCCTGTCAGCCGAGCGCCGCCGACCATGAAGACCTGGGCGACCGTCAATACGCCGCCGGGGAATACCGCAACGCGCTCGCCGAATACGAGCTGGGCCTGCGGGCCCACCCCGGCAGCACCGACCTGTACGCCAAGGCGGCGGCCGCGGCGCTGCACGTCGGTGAGTTCGGGCTGGCCGTCGATAACTACAAGGCCCTGGGGGAGCGGGACCGCTCCCGCGCCGGCGAGGCCGCCGACGGACTCGAGCGGGTGGTGCGCGCCGCACTCGCCGCGTCCGACCGCGGCGATGCCGTCAAAGGGCTCAGTGGCCTCCGCGTCGTGGCGCCGACGCGCCCGCTCGGCCGCTACGCGCGGCTGGCCGCGCTCGATGCGGCGCAGCGCGGGGACACGGCGGGTGCCCTCGCCCTGCTGCCCAGCGCCGCCGCCGTCGCCGGCGACGCGCGCAACGCCGACTCGCTGCTCTACGTGTACGGCGTGACCGCCGTGCGCGCCCACGCGTGTAGCACCGCGGTGCCCGTGTTCGAGGGCGTGCTGCGGCGGCAGCGCGAGCCGGCGGTCGCCGACGGGGCGCGCGAAGGACTGGGGCTGTGCGCCCTGGTCGAGGGCCAGCGACGCCTCGAGAGTGGCAAGCCCGCCGAGGCCGAGGAATGGTTCCGTCGCGCCACGGCCCCGGGCGCACCGGCGGACGTGGTGCGCGGGGCCTTCCTCGGACTGGGCGACGTGAAGCTCGCCCAGGGCGACATCGCGGGCGCCCTGGAGAGCTACCAGCAGGCGCGCGTCGGGGGCGCGCCCGGTGATACGATCAGCGAGCGGGCGCAGCAGAAAATCAATGCCCTCGGCAAGGCCGACGCGCCACCGCCACCCCCCTCGTCCTCGCCCTCCTCGTCCCCGGCGCCGGCCGCCTCGGTGCCCACCCCGCCGCCCGGCCACGCATGACGCGCCTGGGTCGCCCCGGACTCGGCCGCGCGCTCGCGGCGCTCGTGACGCTCGCCGGCGCGGCCAGCGCGGCGTGTCATCACGGGCTCCGCCCGGTGCCCGCGCCCGACCCCGTCGGGGAGCTGGCCCGGGCGCGCGCCCAGTTCCGACAGGGTGATTTCGGCCACGCGCTGGCCGCGTTCCGCCGGCTCACCCTCGTGCTGGGGCCGGCGCAGCCAGAGCTCGCCGAAGTGCACTACGACCTCGCCGAGTGCACCTTCCAGACCGGCGACCTGCTGCAGGCCGCCCACGATTTCCGCCAGGTAGCCGATCAGTATCCGGCGAGCGAGTACGCGCCCCTGGCGCTGTTGCGCGCGGGCGATGCGAACCTGCGGCTGTGGCGCCGCCCGGAACTCGATCCCTCCTCCGGGGAGACGGCGCTGGCGTTGTATCAGGAGCTCGCCGGCCGCTACCCGGGCACCGCGCCGGCGGCCCGCGCCCAGGCCCACGTGCTCGAACTGCGCGAATGGTTCGCCGAGAAGGACTTCAAGAACGGCATGTTCTACTTCCGCCGCAAAGCCTACGACTCGGCCATCATCTACTTCAAGGACGTGATCGCCAGCTACCCCGGCACGACGCACGTGCCGCGCGCCCTGCTGCGCTTGGTGGACAGCTACCGCGCCATCGGCTACGTCGAAGAGCGGAAGGAGGCGTGCGCCAATCTGCGGCAGTACTATCCCCAGACGGACGGGCTCGCCAAGAGCTGCCCGCGCGACACGAGCGCCGCGCGCCCCTCTTGAGTGCCGGTGGAGGCCCTGTTCGGCGGCTCGTTCGACCCGGTGCACCTCGGGCACCTGGTCGTGGCCGAGGCGGCGGGCGAGACGCTGGGCGCCGCCGTGCGGTTCCTCCCGGCGCGCGCGCAGCCGCTCAAGCGCGCGGCGCATGGGGCCACGCCGGAGCAGCGGGCCCACATGCTGGAGCTCGCCGTGGCGGGCAATCCCCGGCTCGCGGTCGAGCGGATCGAGCTCACCCTGCCGCCCCCCTCCTACACGGTGCGCACGCTGGCCGCGTTGGCCCGGCGCGAGCCGGGGAACCGCTTCACGTTATTGTTGGGGGCGGATGCCGCGCACGACTTGGCGGCCTGGCACGACGTCGAGGCGCTACCGGGCCTCGCCGACGTCGTGGTGTTCACGCGCCCCGGCACGGCCCCGCCGCGCCATCCCCTGATCCAGCGGGTGATCGAAGTGCCGGCGCTCGCCATCTCGGCGACGCTCGTGCGGGACCGCGTCCGCGCGGGACGCTCGATTCGCTACCTGGTGCCCGATGCGGTGCGCGAGTACATCGCCGCCCACGGGCTGTATCGCTAGAGGACTGATGTTCAAAGCCGTCGCGACCAAGCTGCTCGGCACGCGCTTCAAGCGCGAGCTCAAGCGCATCCAACCGTTGGTGGACGCGATTCACCGCCACGAGGAGCGCTTGCGGGGGCTCGCCGACGCCGAGCTGCAGGCTCAGACGACGAGCTTCCGGGCGCGCATCGCCGAGCGCACCGGGGCGCTCGCCGCCGAGGTGGGCCGCTTGAAGCAGGCGAAGCACGAGTGCCCCGACGCCGAGGAGCGGCTGCGGCTCGACCGCGAGCTCGGGGAGGCCGAGAAGCGGCTGCAGGGCGAGCTCAAGGCGACCTTGGACGACCTCCTCCCCGAGGCGTTCGCCACGGTGCGCGAGGCGTGCCGCCGGCTGCTCGGCAGCGAGGTGGTGGTCACCGGCCACGCGCTCAAGTGGGACATGGTGCCCTACGACGTGCAGTTGATCGGCGGCGTCGTGCTGCACCAGGGGAAGATCGCCGAGATGGCGACGGGCGAGGGCAAGACGCTCGTCGCGACGCTGCCGCTCTACCTGAACGCGCTGGCCGGCCGCGGGGCCCACCTCGTCACCGTCAACAATTACCTGGCGCGCCGCGACTCCCAGTGGATGGGCCACCTGTTCCGCTGGCTCGGGCTCACCGTGGGGTGCATCGACGACTCCGAGCCCTCCACCCCGGAGCGCCGCGCCGCCTACCAGTGCGACATCACCTACGGCACGAACAACGAGTTCGGGTTCGACTACCTGCGCGACAACATGGTGTTTACGCTGGACCAGCGCGTCCAGCGGGGCCACGCCTACGCGATCATCGACGAGGTCGACTCCATCCTGATCGACGAGGCCCGCACACCGCTCATCATCTCCGGGCCCGTCGGCACCGAGTCGGACGAGCAGTACGCCCGGTTTAATGCGCAAGTCGTGCAGCTGGTGCGCAAGCAGACCGCCGTCGCCAACGACTTGATCGCGCGCGCCGAGCCGCTCATCGGGGACGAGAAAACCATCTACGACGGCGCCGTGCTGTTGTACCAGGCGCAGCTCGGCATGCCCAAGAACAAGAAGCTCCTGAAGCTGCTGCAGGAGCCCGGGGCGAAGTCGCTGGTGCAGCGCGTGGAGCTCGACGTGCTGGCCGATCGCAAGCTGCCGGCGCGCGAGCAGAAGCTGCGGCACTTGGAGGAGGAGCTGTACTTCGTCTTGGACGAGCGGGGCCACTCGGTGCACCTGACCGACAAGGGCGTCGAGACCATGTCGCCCGCGGACCCGAACCTCTTCATCGTGCCCGATATCTCGCACGTCGTCCACGAGATCGAGCACGACGAGGCCCTGACGCCCGCCGAGAAGGTGGAGCGGCGCCGCATCGTCGAGGCGGAGTACGCCCAGAAGAGCGAGATCCTCCACATCATCCACAAGCTGCTCCAGGCGCACGCGCTGTACGAGAAGGACGTGGAGTACGTCGTGCAGGACGGCAAGGTGCTCATCGTCGACGAGTTCACCGGCCGCCTGATGCACGGGCGCCGCTGGTCGGAGGGGCTACACCAGGCGGTCGAGGCCAAGGAAAGCGTGGCGGTGCAGGAGGAGAGCCAGACCCTCGCCACCATCACGATCCAGAACTACTTCCGGATGTACGACAAACTAGCCGGGATGACGGGAACGGCGGAGACCGAGGAGACCGAGTTCTTCCAGATCTACCGGCTCGAGGTCGTCGTCATCCCGACCAACCGCCCGGTGCGCCGGGTCGACAAGCACGACCTGATCTACAAGACCCGCCGCGAGAAATACAACGCCGTCATGGACGAGATCGAGCGGCAGCACAAGCGCGGCCTGCCCGTGCTCGTCGGCACGGTCAACGTGGACGTGTCGGAGACGCTGTCCCGCATGTTGAAGCGGCGCGGCCTGCGCCACGAGGTGCTGAACGCCAAGTACCATCAACGCGAGGCCGAGATCGTGGCCCAGGCGGGCCAGGCCGGCGCCATCACCATCGCCACCAACATGGCGGGCCGCGGCACCGACATCAAACTCGGTCCCGGCGTGAAACAGTGTCAGGTGTGCGGCATCCGGGCCCGCGGCGAAGCCGCCTTCGGCCAGGTGACCGAACACCCCGACCTGACGCCGGAGCGGATCAAGGAGCTCGGCTGCAACGACGACCCGCCCTGCGGCCTCGTCATCGTGGGGACCGAGCGGCACGAGGCGCGCCGCATCGACCGCCAGTTGCGCGGCCGCTCCGGCCGCCAGGGCGACCCGGGCCAGACGGCCGCCAGGGCGACCCGGGCCAGAGCGTGTTCTTCCTGTCGCTCGAGGACGACCTGATGCGGCTGTTCGGCTCCGACCGCATCGCGCGCTGGATGGATCGCACCGGCGCCGAGGAGGGCGAGGTCATCACCCATCCCTGGGTGACGGGCGCCATCGGCCAGGCGCAGAAGCGCGTGGAGCTGCAGAACTTCCAGGCCCGCAAGAAGCTGCTCGAGTACGACGACGTCATGAACCAGCAGCGCGAAGTGATCTACTCGCTGCGGCTGTTCGCGCTGGAGGGGGGCGAAGAGCTCAAGGCCGAGGCGGTGCGCATGATCGAGCAGGCGGTGGCGCAGCTCGCCGACGAGCTGATCGGCGCTACCGCCGACCCCTACCAGTGGGACCGCGCCCAGCTCGAGACGGAATTCCTGCTCAAGTTCCTGCTGTCGGTCCCCGGCTTGAGCGACCCCGCCCGGGTGCGCAGCCGCGACGATTTGGTGCGCGCCGCCCAGCAGGCCGGCCGCGAGGCGTTCCAGGCGAAGCTCGACTACTTCAAGGAGATCGAGACCAAGATCGGGGCGGCGAACTTGGGGGCCCAGCTGCTGTCTCAGCTGACGCTGCGCGTGATCGACGATAAGTGGAAGGATCACCTCTACGACCTGGATCAGCTGCGCGTCGGCATCCAGTTCCGGCAGTGGGGCCAGAAGGACCCGGGGCCAGAAGGACCCGCTCATCGAGTACAAGCACGAGGCCTACGAGATGTTCGTCGGCCTGATGCACGACCTGCGCGCCACCTTCGCCGAGCAGTGGCTGAAGCTGCAGCTCGAAGTGGGGCCGCCGCCCGGCCAGCCGGCCCGGGCCCCGGCGCGCACCGTCACGGGCCCGGCGGGCGGGCGGCCCCTGCGGCGCCCCACGCCGATGGTCGCCACCAAGGCGGCCGCTGACGGCCTGGTGAGCGCGGAGGCCCGCGCCCCGGTCGCCGCCGGGGTGGGGGCGGGGGTGGGGGTGGGGGCGGCCGTGTCCGCTGCGAACCCCTATGCGGGGGTGGGCCGCAACGACCCGTGCCCCTGCGGCAGTGGCAAGAAGTTCAAGAAGTGCCACGGCGCCGCCCTCTAGCGCGGCCCCGTTCCGCGGACTCGTGGTGGCCGCTGCCACCGCCCCGACCCCCTCACGGGTCCCAATCACCCCGACCCTACCGGGCGGCGTTACATTTCGTGCTGCGAGGCTCGCCATGCCCCAGTGCCGGCCGGGGGGCCGGGGGGCCAGGGGGCCGGGGGCCCAGACGTCTCTCACGCGAGGAGCAGTCACGTGTCCAAGAGCGACGACCAGAAACTCGCCGCCCTGGTGAAGAAGAACGCCGCCAAAGCCGCGGCGGCCAAGCGCAAGGTGCAGCGCCAGTACGATAGCACCCTGCCGCCCGAGACCACGGACGCCGATCTGGAGCGGCGCGACTTCTTCTCGGAGATGAAGAAGCGGGAATTCTGAGCGAGTTGC
>WNFJ01061971.1_pt3 | contig 15105 bp, 12 predicted proteins | sample 5400461 | NCBI WGS metagenome assembly WNFJ01 (sample SAMN13153349, study PRJNA577476) | soil metagenome | isolation source: 115 cm saprolite on Douglas fir-dominated hillslope | place: USA:California | collected 2013-09-17 | reverse complement strand
TCAGGATGAGGGCGGAGCAGCGCTGTGCAATCTCAATCGGCGCTGATCGGCCTCAATCCGCGCTGATGCCGGCGGCGCGGATCGCCTTGCCCCAGCGCGCGACCTCCTCGGCGACGAACTTCGCCAGGTAGGCGGGCGTGCGCCGCTCGGGACCGACGATCTCAAGCCCGAGATCCTCCAGCCGCTTGCGGACGCTCGGATTGTCCAGCGTCTCGCTCATCGCCTTGTTGAGCTTGGCGACGATCGGCTCCGGCGTGCCCTTCGGCAGGAAGAACGCGTTCCATACCGTCGCCTCGACCCCGGCCACGCCCTGCTCGCCCGTGGTCGCCAGGTCCGGGATGATCGGCACGCGCTTCTCGGACATCACCGCGATGCCTTTCACGGTGCCGGCCTTGGCCTGGACGGCGCCGGTCTGGATGGTGTCGCACATGTAATCGACGCGCCCGCCGATCAAGTCCTGCATCACCGGCCCGGCGCCGCGATACGGCACGTGCGTGATGTCGAGACCGAGCGTCAGGTTGAACAGCGCGCAGGGCAGATGCGTGCCCGAGCCGACGCCGGCCGAGCCGTACTGCATCTTGCTCTGGTTCGCCTTGGCGTAGGCGACGAATTCCTTCAGCCCGTTCACCGGCAGGTCCTTGCGCGCGATCAGGATGCGCGGCGACTCGGTCATCAGGCCGACCGGCTGGAAGTCGGTCACGGAATTATAGAGGGGCTTCTTGTAGAGCGTCTGGTTATAGGCATGCGTGCCGGTATTGCCGATCAGGAACGTGTAGCCGTCGGGCGGCGCATTGGCGACGCGCTGGCCGCCCACCATGCCGGCCGCGGCGCCGATGTTCTCCACCACGATCGTCTGGCCCAGAAGCTCGCTCATGTGCTGCGCCTGGATGCGCGCGCTCGCGTCGATGCCGCCGCCGGGCGAGAACGGCACGATCAGGGTCATCGGCCGGCTCGGCCACTCCTGGGCGCTGCCCGTGCTTGCCGCAAACACAGAGGCGACGAGAACCGCCGCCGAACAGACGCTGGTGTACCGCATGCTCATCGTCCTTTAGTCCGCGCTCACGCCGCTTGCCTTGATGGGCGCCGCCCACTTCTCGATCTCGCTGCGCACGAACTTGGCGAGATATTCGGGCGAGCGCTCGTTCGGCGCCGCGACGGTGGCGCCCAGGCTCTCGAAGCGCGTCTTGACCGACGGCGTCTCGATCGTCGCGACGATCGCGCTGTTGAGCTTCCGCACGATCGCGTCGGGCGTGCCCTTGGGCAGGAAGATCGAGCTCCACGTATAGGCCTGCACGTCGGTGCCCTGCTCGAGCGCGGTCGGCAGGTTCGGCAGCACCGGCGAGCGCTGCTTGGTCATCATGGCGATACCCTTCACCGTGCCGCCGTCGATCTGCGGCTTCGCGGTCGCGATGATGTCGCAGAGATAGTCGATGCGGCCGCCCTGCAGATCCTGCATCGCCGGCCCGGTGCCGCGATAGGGCACGTGCGTGATGTCGACGCCGATCGCCGAATTGAGCACGACGCAGCCGAGATGGGTCGCCGAGCCGGCGCCGGCCGAGCCGTACTGCATCTTCGCTTGGTTCTGCTTGGCGTAGGCGACGAACTCCTTGAAGTTCGACACCGGCATGTCCTTGCGCACGATGAGCGCGATCGGCGTCTGCGCGATGAAGCCCACGGGGGTGAAATCGGTCGCGGCGTTGTAGAGCGGCTTCTTGTAGAGCGTCTGGTTCTGCGCGTGGGTGCCGACGCTGCCGAGCACGAACAGGTAACCGTCGGGCGGCGCCTGGGCGACGCGCAGCGAGCCCGTCATGCCGCCGCCGCCACCGACATTCTCGACGATCACCTGCTGGCCCAAGACCTCGCTCATGCGCTGGGCGAAGATGCGCCCGAGCGTGTCCTGCGGTCCGCCCGCGGCGAACGGAATGATCATGGTCATCGGCCGGGCGGGAAAGTCCTGCGCGGCCGCGCCCGTGAGGCTCGCAAGGGAGAACGCGGCGAGCGCCAGCAGATGTCGGAAAAACATTTGTCACCCCTCAAAATTGTCGCGCAAAGTCGCCGATCCGCGGCGCTGAGGTCAATGCGGCATTTGCGGCAAGACGGGCCGGTGTTCCCGGTCAGCCGCGGCGCCCGAACAGGCGCTCGATGTCGGCGAGCTTGAGCTCGACGTAAGTCGGCCGCCCATGGTTGCACTGGCCGGAATTGGGCGTCGCTTCCATCTCGCGCAGGAGCGCGTTCATCTCCTCCGGCTTGAGGCGGCGGCCGGCGCGCACCGAGCCGTGGCACGCCATGGTGGAGGCGACGTGCATCAGGCGGCGCTCGAGCGGCAGCGCCTCGTCCCATTCGGCCATGTGCTCGGCAAGGTCGCGCACGAGCGCGCCGGCGGCGATTTCGCCGAGGATACCCGGCGTCTCGCGCACCGCGACCGCGCCAGGGCCGAACGATTCGATGACGAGGCCGTAGCGCGCGAGCTCGCCGGCGCGCGCGACGAGGCGCTCGACGTCGGCGGGCTCGAGCTCGACGATCTCCGGGATGAGCAGGATCTGGCGGGCGACGCCGCTCTTGTCGAGCGCCGTCTTCATGCGCTCGTAGACGAGACGCTCGTGCGCGGCGTGCTGGTCGACGATGACGACGCCGTCGCGCGTCTGCGCCACGATGTAGGTCTCGTGCACCTGGGCGCGCGCCGCCCCGAGCGGACGATCGATCAGGTCCGGCGCGGGCTCGATCACGGCGACACGCGCATCGGCCGAGGGCCCGCCGACGTCGAAGGCGCGCTGCGCGGCTTGCGCGAATCCGGCCGGCATGCCGGCGAGCGCAGTGGCGCCGGCGCTCGCGGGGGCGGCCGGCGAGCGCCGCCAGTCCCAGCCGCTCCGGCGCGTGGAGAAATTCGGCTGGAACGCGGCGATCGTCGCGGTCCCGCCGGTGGTGGCGGCGCGCTGCGTGTCGCGCGCGAGCGCCTCCTGCAGGGCGCGCACGATCGAGGCGCGCACCAGGCCGGGATCGCGGAAGCGCACCTCCGCCTTGGCGGGATGCACGTTGACGTCGACCTCGCGCGGATCGAGCGTGACGAACAGTGCCACCACCGGATGGCGGTCGCGCGGCAGATAGTCCGCGTAGGCGCCGCGCACCGCGCCGAGCATGAGCCTGTCGCGCACCGGGCGGCCGTTGACGAAGAGATACTGGCCGAGCGCGTTGGCGCGGCTGAACGTCGGCAGCCCGGCGAACCCGTCGAGCCGCAGGCCTTCGCGGCCGCCCTGCACCTCGACCGCGTTGGCGCGGAAGTCGGGCCCGAGCACGTCGGCGAGCCGCGCGAGGCGGCCGGACGGGCCGGGCAGCGCGGCGCCCCAAGTCACCGGCGCGCGTTCCTCGCCGGCAAGCGTGAAGGCGACGTCGGGCCGGCTCATGGCGAGGCGGCGCACGATGTCGCGGATCGCCTCCGCCTCGGTCCGGTCGGTCTTGAGGAATTTCAGCCGCGCCGGCGTCGCGTAGAACAGTTCGCGCACCTCGACGCGCGTGCCCTCCCCGAGCGCCGCCGGCTTGACCTCGGATTTCGCGCCCGCCTCGACCGCGATCGTCCAGGCATGCGGCTCGCTCGCGTGGCGCGTCGCGATCGACAGGCGCGCCACCGCGCCGATCGAGGGCAGCGCCTCGCCCCGGAAGCCGAGCGTGCGGATGGCCAACAGATCGTCGTTGTCGAGCTTCGAGGTGGCGTGGCGCTCGACCGCGAGCGCGAGGTCGGCGCGCGTCATGCCCTCGCCGTCGTCGGCGACGCGGATCAGCCGCCGGCCGCCGCCGTCGGTCGTGACATCGATGCGGCGCGCGCCGGCATCGAGGGCGTTTTCGATCAGCTCCTTGACGACAGCCGCCGGCCGCTCGACCACCTCGCCGGCGGCGATGCGGTTGATCAGTGCGGGTTGGAGCTGACGGACGGGCATGCGGCGACTCGGGGTTCAGGGCACCATCTTATCGTCGTGGGGTGGGCAAAGCGAAGCGTGCCCACCCTACTCATCTAATCGTCGTGCCCTGCGCGGCCGCGCAACGCCTTGATGCTGGACCGCCGCTTCTTCGACTCGAGCCGCTGTCGGCGTGACGCCTTCGGCGGCCTGGTCGGACGCCGCGTGAGCGGCCGCACCGCGGCCTGGCGAATCAAATCGACCAGGCGCTCGAGCGCATCGGCGCGATTGCGCTCCTGGGTGCGGTGGCGCTGCGCCGTGATGACGAGCACGCCCTCGCGCGTGAGCCGCTTGCCGCCGAGCCGCTCGAGCCGCGTGCGCACGTCGTCGGGCAGCGAGGGCGAATGCCGCACGTCGAAACGAAGCTGCACCGCGGTGGAGAGCTTGTTGACGTTCTGCCCGCCCGGGCCGGATGAGCGGATGAAGCTTTCGCTGAGCTCGCTCTCGTCGAGCGCGATGTGCTCGGTGACGCGGATCATGGGCGCAGGAGTCTAATCGTCATGGCCGGCCCGACCCCATCATTACGAAAGAGAAGGTCGGGAACGGCCTCAGCCCCCTCCGGCCAGATACTTCTTCGCCAGCACCTTGCCCTCCTCGACCGCCGGCTGGTCGAACGGGTCGACGCCGAGGAGGTGGGCCGTGACGATCGTCTCCAGCATGAAATGCATGAGGAGCTCGCCGAGGCTCGCCTCGTCGAGGCGCTCGATGTGGAGCGTGCGCACCGGACAGCCGTTCTTCGCCAGCGTCTCCGCGGTGGCGCGGCCCTCCGCGGCGACGAGGTCGCCCATCGTCTTATTCCCGAGATCGGGCTCGCCGGCGAGCGCCGCGAGTTTTTGGTCGATGCGCGGCCCGCGACCGGCGGCGCCGACCGTGACGACGGTAAAGAGCTTGTCGCGCGGCCCGGCGATGAAGAGCTGGAGCTGGCTGTGCTGGTCGACCGGCCCGAGCGCGCCGATCGGCGTCGTGCCCTTGCCGTCCTTGCCGAGGCTCTCGGCCCACAGCTGCACGTACCAGCGCGCGAAGCGCTCGAGCCGGTCGGCGTAGGCCATCAGCACGGAGATCGACTTGCCCTTGGCCTGCGCGAGCGTCACCGCGAGCGCGGCGCCGACGCAGGCCGGCACGTCGGCCGCCGGCTTGCCGGCGAGCACGGGAGCGAGCGCCGCGGCGGCGCCGGCGCGCACCGCCGCGATGTCGAGCCCGGCGACCGCGGCGGCCAGCAGGCCCACATTGGTCAGCACCGAGAAGCGCCCGCCCACCTGCGGATCGTGATCGAGCAGGCGCACCTGCCAGGGGCCGAGGAGATCGCGCAGCCCGTTGCGCCTGCCCGACGCGGGCTCGCTGAGGCCGAGAAAGCTCGTCGAGATCTTCGCCTCGAGCCCCGCCTCGCGCATGGCCGTGAGCGCGGCCGCGGTCTGCATCAGCGTCTCCGCCGTGCCGCCCGATTTCGAGATGGCGACGAAGCGGGTGGTCGCGAGCGGCGCGCGCGCGAGCAGCACCGCGTAGCTCTCGGCGTCGAGATTGTCCATGAAGTGGAGCCGCGGCCCGTCGCGCCAGGCGCCGACGCCGGGCACCGCGTGGCCGGCGAGCTGCGCCAGCGTCTGCCCGCCGAGGCTCGATCCGCCGGTGCCGAGGAAGACGACGTCGGTCGCGCCGGCGGCGAGCTGTTGCGCGGCCTTGGCGATCCCGTCGAGGTCGTCGCGCCGCTCCGGCAGCCGCAGCAGCGGCAGCTTGCCATCGGCGTGGCGCGCGCGCAGCCATTCGAGCGCGCCGGCGGGACGCGCGATTTCCTCATTCAAAGCCTTCGGAGCAACGCCATGCCCGCCGATGCGCTCCTCGCGGGCAAGCTCGATCGATTGGACGACGGGCATCGAGGTCTCCGATGCGGAAGTGGGCCGGAGGTCCGGCCCACTGTCAATGATGCTTGAACACATTCCCCGTCATGGCCGGGCTTGTCCCGGCCATCCACGTCTTACTCGCCGGCGCCTTAAGACGTGGATGCCCGCGACAAGCGCGGGCGTGACGACTAGTCGATCAGCCGCCCTTGGCGGGCGCCGGCTGCGGGCGGCCGACCATGGTGACGAGGAGACCGCCGTCGAGCAGGCGCTTCGCCACCCGCTGCACGTCGGCGAGCGTCACCGCATCGATGAGGCCGTTGCGCTTGTTGATGTAGTCGATGCCGAGATCCTCGAGCTGGATCTGCACGAGCTGCCCGGCGATCTTGGACGAGGTGTCGAAGCGCAGCGCGAACGCGCCCTTCTGATAGGACTTGGCCTTGGCGAGCTCGTCCTCGGTCGGGCCGGTCTCGGCGAGGCGACGGATTTCCTTTTCCACCACTTCGAGCGTCTGGCGGGCGCGGTCGCCGCCGGTCGCCGTCGCGGTCATGAACAAGGCGGCGTGATCGAGCGGCAGCAGCATGCTGTAGACCGAATAGGCGAGCCCGCGCACCTCGCGCACCTCGCGATAGAGCCGCGAGGAGAACGAGCCGCCGCCGAGAATGTGATTGACCAGATAGGCGGCCATGAAGTCCGGATCCTTGCGCGGGATGCCGGCGCCGCCGATCATCACGACCGACTGCTGCACGTCGAGGTCGACGGTGACGACGCGTCCGAGTCCCTGCGGACCGGCGGCGGCGACGGCGTGCCGGCCGGATTTCTGCGGCAGGCCGCCGAACACCTTGGCATCGATATTGCCGACGATCGCGATCTTGAGGGTGTCGCGCGCAAACACCTTGTTCATGTAGGCGCGCAGGTCGTCGACCGTGATGGTCGGCACGCTTTCGAGCGTGCCGCGCACCGGCCGGCCGTAGGGATGGCCGGCAAACGCGGTCTGCCACCAGTGCTTGTTCGCCATCTCGTTCGGGCTCGTGCTCTCGCGCCGCAGGATGGCCAGCGTCTGGTTGCGGATGCGCTCCATGTCCGGCGCGTCGAGGCGCGGATTGGCGAGCGAGAGGCGCAGCAGGTCGAAGGCCTCGTCCTTGTTCTCGGTCAGCGTGCGCAGCGAGCCGCTGAAGTAGTCGCGGGTGGCGCCGAAGGACAGCTCGATCGCCTTGGCTTCGAGCCGCTCATGGAAGGTGCGCGAGTCGAGCTCGCCGGCGCCCTCGTCGATCGTGGAGGCGACGAAGTTCGCGACGCCGGCCTTGTCGGCCGGATCCTGGCTCGCGCCGCCGCGGAATGCGAAGTCCATGGCGACCAAGGGCACCGGCGGCTCTTCGACGAGCCACGCCTCGATTCCACCCGGGCTCACCACCCGCTGGATTTTCGTCGCGGCGGCTGGCGCGGCGAGCCCGACGAGCAGCGCGGCGCCGACGAGCGCGCGGGCCGCAAAGCCGCGCATGAAACGATGTGGCATGAGCGCCGTCACGAGTGCTTCTCCTTCGGAAGTTCCTTGACCAGATAGCCGGTGACCGAGCGGCGCAGGTCGAGCCAGGCGCGGGCCGCGTCGCGCACGGCCTCCGCCTTGACCGCGCGGATGCGGTCCGGCCAGGAGCGCACGTCGGCCACGGTCGAGCCGGTGGTGAGCGCGACGCCGTACCAGCGCGCGAGCGTCGCCTGGTTGTCCTGCGCATAGACGGCGTCGGCGATCATGCGCGTCTTGGCGCGCTCGAGCTCTTCGGTCGTGATGCCATTCTTAGCGATCTCGCCGATGACCTCGTCGAGCGCGGTCTCGAGCTGGGGAAAGGTCACGCCCGGTTGGGGCGTCGCGTAGACGCCGAACCGCGTCTGGTCGAACGCCGTGCCCTGATAGTAGGCGCCCGCATTGGTGGCGATGCGCTGATCGACCACCAGCGCGCGGTAAAGCCGGCTGGTCGCGCCGCTGCCGAGGATATGGGAGAGCACGTCGAGCGCCTCGGCGTCGCGCGCCGAGGTCGAATACGACGGCACCAGATAGCTGCGCTGCATGCTCGGCTGGGCGACGCGGGGGTCGGCGAGCGTCACCTGCCGCGGCGCGGCGGGCGTCGGCTCCTGCGGGCGCAGCCGCGGCGCGACCTCGGCGACGCGCGGGACCTTGGCGTAGGTCTTCTCCGCCAGCCGCTTGACCTCGTCCGGGGTGACGTCGCCGCTGATCACGACCACCGCGTTGTTCGGCGTGTAGAAGCGCCGGTAGAACGCGAGTGCATCCTCGCGGTCGAGCTTCTCGATTTCGTGCCGCCAGCCGATGACGGGACGGCCGTACGGATGGTTGAGGTAGAGCGCCGCCGTCATCTGCTCGCCGAGGCGCGCATCGGGGCTGTTCGCGACCCGCATGTTCCATTCCTCGAGCACGACGTTGAGCTCGGGCCGCACGTTGTCGTCGGTCAGCACGAGGCCGGTCATGCGATCGGCCTCGAACGTCATCATCTCTTCGAGATGCTCGCGCGCAATGCGCTGGAAGTAGCCGGTGTAGTCCGAGGTGGTGAAGGCGTTCTCCTGGCCGCCGAGCGTCGCCACCGTCTGCGAGAAACGACCCTCGGGATTTTCCGCCGTGCCCTTGAACATCAGGTGCTCGAGGAAATGCGCGAGACCGGATTTGCCGGCCGTCTCGTCGGCCGAGCCGACCTTGTACCAGATCATGTGGGTCACGACGGGCGTGCGATGATCGGGCACGACCACCACCTCGAGGCCGTTGGCGAGGGTGAAGTGCCCGACCTGAGGACCGGCGGCGGGCGCCGAGCAGGGGAGCGCGACCAACGCCAGCGCCAAAGCGTACAAGGCGAAGGCAGCCTTGAAACTGAAGGCAGCCTTGGAACTGAAGATATGGGTCATGGTTCCTCGTTCGTCGCCCGAGGCGATCCTTATATGCTTATCCTGATTTGCCCGCACCAGCCGGCACTCGGCGCATTCCGAGGACGCGGGGATACAACGGGTTCAGGCCGTCGCGTTCACGGCCGCGTCGGCATGCCGGTACCGACGTTCACCTGGTCGGCCTGCCCCTTGGCCGCCTTCGACGTGTCGGACCGAATCCCATAGGGCTGGTTCGGCGACGGCGAGCGATAGCCGCTCGGCGGATCGGTGAGGCTTGCGCGCGGCGGCTCGGTCTCGAATTTCGCGGCCTCATCCTTGTTGTTGCCGCTGAAAAAGTCGGAGACGCTGCTGAGGCCGCTGAAGACCCCCTTGGTCCCGAGCTGCGAAGGCGACGATTGCTGCTGGTATTGCTCGGGATTGTCGGCGGAGCGCTTGCTGAGCGCCGTGTCCTTCGCGGTCGCCGCCCCCTTCTGCAGCTCGGCCGGGCCGAGCTGGCGGCCGAGGTCGGTCCACTCGAACGGCTTGGTGTCGCTCTTGCGCTTCTTCGACGCTTCCTTCCTGGTCGAGCGGCCAGGCAGGATTGCCCTGCGCCGCGTCGCCCGTCTGCGGCGGCGGCAGGTCGCGGCTCGGCGGCACCACCAGCGGCGCGCGCTCGCGGTATTCGATGCCGTTGTTCTGCAGACCGTCTTTCTTGAGGCCCAGATTGTTGAGCAGGCTCCTGAAGAACTTGGTGTCGGGCAGCTCGTCGTCATCGTCTTCGGCGAGCGCATGTCCGACGCCGCCCGCAACGAGAAGCAGCGCGGCGAACGAGCTGGCGAGCGCGTGGCGCCTCAACCTGCGGATGATCGATTGGTCCATGGCCGTACCCCGTAACGCCGTCCAACGCCTTTGCGGCCGGATCGGACCGGCGGGCCCCAGGGAACTCTATAGGGCTGATCAGGGCGCTTTTGCGGCGTCCTTGCCCAGGAGCGATTCATACAAGAGTCCGACCACCCCCGCAACGATGGCCGCATCGGCGAGGTTGAAGACGTACCAGCGGAAGCTCCATTGCGCTGTGCTGATGTGGAAGAACACGTAGTCGACCACGGCCCCATAGGCCACGCGGTCGATCGCGTTTCCGACGGCGCCCCCGATGATCAACCCCAGAGCGAGTGCGGTGAAGCGCCCGCCCGCGCGGGCGAGCCAGATCCACAGGAGCGCCACCGCGATCAGCTTGACGCCGAGCAGCGCCCACTGGCCGAGCGGGCCGACCTGCGGGAAGAGGCCGTAGCTGATCCCGGTATTCCACGCGAGCACGAGGTCGAGGAACGGGCCGATACGCACCGGCGCGCGGGTGGCGAGGTCGAAGCCGAACAGCAGCCAGCCCTTCACCGCCTGGTCGAGGCCGGCGCTCGCGACCGCGACGGCGAGGCCGAAGCGAGTGCACGGCCCGTAAAGGTATGATGATATGGTCATCTATTCGGCAGCGCGGCGCAGGGCGTCCCATTCCCGCAGCGCCTTGGCGTCGCGGGGGGTGACATCCGGATAGTCCGCGTCCGAGCCGACCGACGGCAGGATCTTCCAGGAGCGGGCGCATTTGCGCCCCTCCGCCGGCCGGAACTCGACCGCCACGCCCGCGACCTCGTCGAGCCGGAAGGCGTCCTTCGGCCCCTCCGCGCGCACGACGGTGATGCCCGACGTGATCGCCACCTCGGCCATGTCGACGCCATCGAGCACGACGGCGAGCGCCGGGTCGGCGATATGGATGATCGGCGCGGCCTCGAGCGACGCGCCGATCTTCTTGTCGGCGCGCGCGAGCTCGAGCGCGCCGGTGACGACGCGGCGGACCTGGCGGATCTTCCGCCACTTCTCCGCCAGCGCTTCGTCGCGCCAGGCGGCGGGCATCTCGGGAAACAACGCGAGATGCACCGAGTCGGCGTCGGGATAGCGCGCGAGCCAGGCCTCCTCCGCCGTGAACGCCAGCATGGGCGCGAGCCAGATCACGTTTGCGCGGAAGATCTGGTCGAGCACGGTCAGGCACGCCTTGCGCGTCACCGAGGAGATCGGATCGCAGTAGAGCGTGTCCTTGCGGATATCGAAATAGAACGCCGAGAGGTCGACGGTCATGAACTGATTGAGCGCGGCGAAGATGCGCTTGAAGTCGAAATTCCCGTAGGCCTGCCGCACCAGCCGGTCGAGCTCGACGAGACGGTCGAGCATGAGACGCTCGAGCTCCGGCATGGCGGAGAAATCGACCCGATCGGTCTCGCGAAAATGCGCGAGGCTGCCCAGCATCCAGCGCAGCGTGTTGCGCAGCTTGCGATAAGTCTCGACCGTGGTCTTGAGGATCTCGGGCCCGATGCGCTGATCGTCCCAGTAATCGGTGGCGGAAACCCACATGCGCAGGATGTCGGCGCCGGACTGCCGGATCACGTCCTGCGGCTCGACGCCGTTGCCGAGCGACTTCGACATCCTGCGGCCCTGCTCGTCGAGCGTGAAGCCGTGGGTGAACACGATGTCAAAGGGCGCGCGGCCGCGCGTGCCGCAGCTCTCGAGCAGCGAGGATTGGAACCAGCCGCGGTGCTGGTCCGAGCCTTCGAGATACATCAACGTGTCGGCGCCGCCGTCGCGCTTGCGGCGGATGCCGGCGAGCGTGGGGAAATGCTGCGCGTCTTCCAGCACGAAGGCGTGCGTCGAGCCGGAATCGAACCAGACATCGAGGATGTCGTCGACCTTCTGCCAGCCCTCGCCGGCGCGCTCGCCGAGAAAGCGCTCGCGCGCGCCCGGAAAGTACCAGGCATCGGCGCCCTCCTGCGCGAAGGCCTCGACGATGCGGTGATTGACGCGTTCGTCCTGCAGGATCTCGACCGCGCCGTCGCCCTTCTCGCGCACGAAGACCGTGATCGGCACGCCCCAGGCGCGCTGGCGCGAGATCACCCAGTCGGGCCGGCTCTCGATCATGCCGTTGATGCGGTTCTCGCCCTGCGGCGGCACCCAGCGCGTCTCCTTGATGGCGGTGAGCGCGCGATGGCGCAGGGTGTCGCCGGGCTTGGCGACGCCGTGGTCCGCGATGGCCTTGTCCATGGCGATGAACCATTGCGGCGTGTTGCGGAAGATCACCGGCTTCTTCGAGCGCCAGGAGTGCGGATACTGGTGCTTGAGGCGCCCGCGGCCGACGAGCATGCCGGCCGCGACGAGCGCCTGCATCACCGCGTCATTGGCGTCGCCCTTCTGGCCCTTGTCGGTGATGACGCGCTTGCCGGCAAAGCCCGGCGCCTGGTCGGTGAAAAAGCCGTCGCCGTCCACCGTGTACGGGATCGCCGTCGCGATGCCGCGCGCCGCGAGCGAGCGCGCATTCGCCATCCAGATGTCGAAGTCCTCGCGCCCATGGCCGGGCGCGGTGTGCACGAAGCCGGTGCCGGTATCGGCGGTGACGTGATCGCCCTCGAGCAGCGGCACCGAGAACTCGTAATTGCCGCCCACGCCCTTGAGCGGATGATTGCAGATCATATTGACGAGATCGCCGGCGGCGACAGCGCCGATCTGCTTGTAGGCCGTGACCCGCGCCTGGCGGAAAACGTCGATCGCGAGCGCGTCCGCGAGCACGTAGTGATCGCCGACCTTCGCCCAGTTCTCCATCGGGGCGTCGACGACCTCATAGAGGCCGTAGCTGACCTTCGAGGAAAAGCTGATCGCCCGGTTGCCCGGCAGTGTCCAGGGCGTCGTCGTCCAGATCACGACCGACGCGCCCGCAAGCGCCGCCGGGGCGGTGCGCACCGGAAACTTCACCCACACCTGGTCCGAGACATAGTCCTCGTATTCGACCTCGGCTTCGGCGAGCGCGGTCTTCTCCACCACCGACCACATCACGGGCTTCGAGCCGCGATAGAGCGTGCCGTTGGCGGCAAACTTCATCAGCTCGCGCGCGATCGTCGCCTCGGCGGCGTAATCCATGGTCGAGTAGGGATGCGCCCAGTCGCCCTCGACGCCGAGGCGCTTGAACTCCTGGAGCTGCACGTTGATCCAGTGCGCCGCGAAGGCGCGGCACTCGCGGCGGAATTCCACCAGCGCGGCCGGATCGGCAAGGTCCGGCTTGGGCTTGCCTTTGGCGCGGTAGTTCTCCTCCTCGATCTTCCATTCGATCGGCAGGCCGTGGCAGTCCCAGCCGGGCACGTAATTGGAGTCGAAGCCCATCATCTGCTGGGAGCGCGTGACCACGTCCTTGAGGATCTTGTTGAGCGCGTGCCCGATATGGATGTTGCCGTTGGCGTAGGGCGGCCCGTCGTGCAGCACGAATTTCGGCCGGCCCCTGGCGGCGGCGCGCAGGCGCTCGTAGAGGCCGAGCTTCTCCCAGCGCTTGAGGATCTCGGGCTCCTTCTGCGGCAGCCCGGCGCGCATGGGAAAGTCGGTCTTGGGTAGAAACAGAGTCTCGCTGTAGTCGCGAACGGCCTCGGTCATGACGGCGTATCCAAGGATTTGGGATGGCGATGAAGGGCTCGGAAGTCCCGGTCCTTCGCCGACCAGATGGTCAAGCGAAAGCCGGGCCGATAATTCGCCGAGCGACCGACCTTATGACCGAAGCGAATATTGCCTGCGCCATCATGGCGGCGTTGCTAGCAGATTTGCGTTTGGAGCGCCAGCGCATCTGCTCTCGGAGACGGTCATCCCGCTGTCGGCGCGCCGATCGGCGGGAACGCGTCGGGCTCGTGCGCGAGCGCGGCGCGCGCGAGGCCGCAGTCCTCGTCCATGCGGCGGACCAGGTCCTCCACCGAGGCGAAGTCGAGCTCCGGCCTGATCCAGTGGAGGAGGGCGACGTCGATCGTCTGGCCGTAGAGATCGCCGTCGAAATCGAACAGGAACACCTCGAGCAGCACCGCGCCGGTGTCGAACATCGGCCGGCGGCCGAAGCTCGCGACGGCGTCGTAGCGCTTGCCGGCGACGCCGACGCGCACCGCGTAGATGCCGTGCTTGAGGCCGCAGGCCGGATCGAGCCGCAGGTTGGCGGTGGGAAAGCCGAGCTCGCGGCCGCGCCGGTCGCCGTGGATCACCTCGCCGCTCACGAACCAGGGATAACCCAGCATGTCGGCGGCCTGCTCGACGCGTCCGGCCGCAAGCGCGGCGCGCACCGCGCCGGACGAGATACGCACGCCCGCGTCCGAAAACGGCGGCACGACGTCGACCGAAAAACCGTGCCGCCGGCCGGCGGCCTCGAGGAAGGCGGGCGAGCCCAGGCGGCCCTGGCCGAAATGGAAATCGAAGCCGACCACGACGCCGGCGAGCGCGAAACGCTCGACAAGGATGCGCTGCACGAAGTCCTCGGCCGGAAGGCGCGCGAGCGCGGCGTCGAAGCGCATGACGATCGCGCCGTCGAGCCCGGTCGCGGCCAGGAGACGCAGCTTCGCGCGTTCGTCGGTCAACCGGAAAACCGGCTCGCCCGGATTGAAGATCGTGCGCGGGTGGGGCTCGAAAGTGAGCACTGCGGCCTTGCGGGTGAGCGTGCGGGCGCGCGCCTTGGCGACGTCGATGACGGCGCGATGGCCGCGGTGCACGCCCTCGAAATTCCCGATCGCCGCCACCGCGCCGTCGAGCGCGCCGCCCGCGCCGGCCGGATGCGTGACATCGCCGCGGACGACGATGAAGGGCGCGGGCGGACGGTCGGTCATCGGCGATTGCGGGCGGCGCGATCGAGGGGCATGAGCGGCGAGGACCGTGCCGTCCCGCGCGGGGCCAAGTCAAGCTGAGGGGCCGCCGCGGATCGTGCGCCGCCATGGTTAACGAAGCGAGACTGCGGCGCGCCCGACGCCCGAATCCTGCCCGGGCCGGCGCCCGCCAAGGCCTATTTTGCCTCACCCGTCGTGTTTTCCCCGGCCTGTCATGCCGTCTTTAACCGGATGTTCAATGGGCATTGTTAGCTTCGCCCGGCGGTTTCGGGTGATGGGACCTGGTCCAAAACACCGACTTTGCAAAAACAGGGGCGCGGTGACGGTTCGCCGGGCGACACGCTAACGGAGCAGGTGAGATGGCTGTCGATCTTTCGATGCCGGTTCTCGTGGTGGACGACTACAACACGATGATCCGCATCATTCGCAATCTTCTCAAGCAGATCGGATTCCAGGACATCGACGATGCGGCCGACGGCTCGGCCGCGCTTGCCCGCATGCGCGAAAAGAGATACGGCCTCGTCATCTCCGACTGGAACATGGAGCCGATGACGGGCTACGAGCTCCTCAAGGAAGTGCGCGCCGATCCCGGCCTGTCGAAGACGCCTTTCATCATGGTGACGGCCGAGTCGAAGACCGAGAACGTGATCGCGGCGAAGAAGGCGGGCGTCAACAACTACATCGTCAAGCCGTTCAACGCGCAGACGCTGCAGAGCAAGATCGAGGCGGTGTTTCCGGAGCTTGCTGCTTCGTAGGATGGGTTGAGCGCAGCGAAACCCATCATCGCGAATACCG
>WNFJ01202247.1_pt1 | contig 15107 bp, 18 predicted proteins | sample 5400461 | NCBI WGS metagenome assembly WNFJ01 (sample SAMN13153349, study PRJNA577476) | soil metagenome | isolation source: 115 cm saprolite on Douglas fir-dominated hillslope | place: USA:California | collected 2013-09-17 | reverse complement strand
TGACGGACTCAATCAGTTGGAAGCCGATCCTGAACGCCTCCGTTCGATGACTTACTTCCCTCATTTTAGAAGTGCCTCTTAGAACGCGAGTTGGTATCAGAAGCCGGTAAGCTCGCTCGCCAGCCCCCAATCAGTTGCCGAACCAGCGAGGCCGATCCGCGAAATCCCTGAACCTCGATCTCGTGTGCGAGTAGCCGCCCGTTGTGGCAGCCCTGCTCCCAGCGCTGGCGAAGGTAGGGCAGGTAGGGATCGAGCTGGCTCCCACGTTTGCCTGGCAAAGCGCGTTCGGGAAAACTTTGAGCGACCACGTAGCGATGCACACATCCACGACTCAGATGCAGTTGTCGGGCGATGGCACGCTGGCTGAGTCCTGCTCGAGCGAGCGCCAGGATCTGCTGGTAGCGCGCGTAGCGATTGGCGCGACTGACCTGCTGACGACGCTGGGCAGCCGTCAGCTGTGGGGTCTCTGCTGAGATGGTCCCAGCCTCTCCAACTGCTGGCCGGGGTAGTGCTTGAACGGGGAGGGGCGCAGCAGGAGAGGGTTGGACAGGCTCTTCGGGGGACGAATCTGCTTGCTTCCCATGCTCTTCCACCACTGGTAAGCTGTCCTGGTAGCGCGCCAGCGCATCCTTGAGCGTGTCGCGCAGGTTAACCAGGAGATGATAGCGATCAGCGATTTGCTTGGCATGTGGGGCGCCACGTTTGGCGCCCTCCGCATACATGCCAGCCCGGTCGCGGCTGATGAGCTTGACCCCCGGATGCTCACGTAACCAGCGGGCCACGGAAGCGGCTTCCCGATCGGCCAGCAGGTCCACTGGGCACCGCGCTTCGAGATCGACCAGCAGGGTGCCGTAGCGGTCGCCTTTTTTCCAGGCGAAGTCGTCCAGGCCCAGTACGCGCGGGGTCTTGCGCTTGGGGATTTCAGAGCCGCGGATGAGCCGCAGCAGGGTCTCGCGACTGGCCGGCATCCCCAGGCGCTTCGCCAACTTGGCCCCCGCTTTGCCTCCCTGCGCGAAGGCGATCTCCGTGAGGGACTCGGCTTGTCGCAGGGTGCGCCGGGCATAGGTGCGCGTGAACAACGGGAAGCGTTCTGCAAAGGTGGTGCGCGGACATCCCCGGGTGCGGCAGGCAAAGCGGCGCACCTCCAGGCACACGCGCACCGGTCTCTTCTGGCAGGGCAGATCGGCAAGCCGGCGCGTGTAGTGGCCATGCACTTGGGTCGAGAGCTGCGCGCATGCAGGACACGCAGCGTTCGTCTGATTTGATCTCAGCACTAGAGTTAGTCCCTCGCCCTCCAGACGAACATCAACGAGGGCCAGATCGGCAGACAGCGAGAATAAGGTGGATAGCAACATGGAATGAAGCCTCGATCGGGTAATAGGGGTGGAACCGTAGATACCTTTATTCTACCACATGGAGCGCTTTCGGGTACCACACAAAGTGCGCATGAGCCACTATCCTCTTGACGTTTACACTTGGTTTGAAGTGCTGACCGAAGGGCTGCTGTAGCGTCTACATACTGTTGGAGAAGCTCTGCGACCAATCCAGCAGTGCGAAAGGTAGAGACGATCCGCCTCCACGCCGCTTTGTAGGCTTCAGGTTCATAGCCATTCCAAGGACCATTGAACTCAAAGCCGATACGGACATAGGCTGGCCGTTGCAGCAGGCGCAGTCCCTCACAGAAGGCTTGGATCTGTTCATCGAGCTGTCCATCGGCTACCTCCTGTTCATAGTGTGGCGCAGCCTGCTCATCCAGCGCATCCCCTGCTAGATGCAGTCCAATTTGCGGGATCAGCTCGTAAGGCAGGTACTCATCCAACTGCTCTTTGAGCCACTGAAAATAGACGGGCATCTCGTCTTTGAGCGTCACGTAGCTCATGTAGAGCAGCGGTTTGTGATCACCAAGAGCCTCAAAGTACTCTTTGAACGCTTCCGGGCTCTGACCTGCACCATGCAAGACCACATCACCGCTGGGCTCCAGCCGCCGCTCAAAATCCAGACGTGGAATATGCAGTGTGTCACTCAACCTTCTGCTCATTACGGCTCCTCGTGAGATTGCCTGAGCAGTTGTTGCTCCTTCCTGGCTCTGGCCGCTGCGGTCCCCCGCTCCCTGGCCTGAGCATCGTAAGCCGCCTTGTAGCCCGGGTCCTGGTGTTTGAGCGCATGATGGGCATAGCTTCGCAAACGTGGATCGGTCTCGGTACGCAGGATCTGCTCCAGCGCCGCTCTAGCACGTGGGTCCTGTGGGAGGCGCCGCAGCCCCCCGAGGGCTTTCAGTCGTTCACTCTTGTGGGCGGATGAGAGCGCTACCTGCATATGCAGGCCAACAGGATCGCCCTGGTAGGTTGGGTCCTGGGAGAGAAGCGCATTATAGGCAGCTACTTGCAGTTCTGGATCAGCGTCGCGGAGAATGCTCTTTAATGCTGCTACCGCCCGTGCATCCTGCGGCTGGTGCAGCCCCCAGAGAGCGTTCAGTCGGATACGCCTGTTCGTATCTGAAAGCGCTACCTCAACGAGCAGGCCGACGAGATCGCTCGTCAGGGGGCATGGCTTGCACGCCTGACAGCTCGCTGAATGAACCGCCGTCCGCCGAACGGAGGGAGCGGGATCGTGGAGCGCGACCTGCCGCAGTGGTGCGAAACAGGCGTCGGTGCCGTGATGATCCATAAAGCCGGCGCATCCCCTTCGCACTCGCACGTTCGGGTGGGACAGACCCCAGATCGCAGCAGCAATTCCAGCTTCGCCTGTACCCGCCAGAGCGGTCTCTGCTGCCCTGGCTGTGTTCCAGTCCTGGGCACCCAATTGCTCCACCAGGGCCTGCAACTCATCAGTCGAGGAAAGTTCATTGCTCATTTCACTGCCTCCTTGTAGAGCTTAGCCGATGTTCTTTCACGCCACGCGTGGCAAGAAAGAGTGTGTGCAGTTTAAATTGCTGCTCGTTTGCCAAGAAGCTTCCCTTTCTAATGTGTAAGCAACCTTTTTAAACAATCTCGCTATACGGATCGCAATACCCGCTATCTCCGCCGCCTCATCATTACTCCCCGAGCGCGCATTCGCATTCTCGATCTCGTCGCGTAGAGTAGCTTGTAATTGCATCCTGAGCTTCTGCCGGGCCGAGTGCAGGCGCTTTTTGACGGTCGTCAGCGGAATCTTGAGCAATGCGCTCACTTCGTTGTAAGAATACCCGCAGCCATAGAAGAGCGCTGCTACCAGTTGCTCATGCCGGGGGAGGGATGCTAGAGCCGAGCGCACAGATGCCTGGACCTCCCCCTTCACTGCTATATCTTCAGGATTGCTCTCCGCAGGCAAGCCATCGCGTACTGCTTCGAGTGATGTACACTGCAAAGTTGCCTGTCTGAGTACACGAGTACACTGCCGGAAGACAATCTGGCGAAACCATCCTGGGAACGCACCCGGCTCCTTCAGCTGGGGAAGATGAACAAAAGCCTCGAGGGCGGCCTCCTGGACGAGATCCTGAGCCAGGTGATGATCTCCCAGATATCTGTAAGCGGTCGCATAAGCCATCTGCTGGAAACGCTGCATCAGGGCAGCATATGCCTCGCTGTCGCCAGACTGAGCAGCCTTGACAAGTTCAGTTAGTTCTCTCATAGCTTGAGCCTCTTCAAAAACAAACCTACTAGTAGAGAAGTGCCAAAAACGCATGCAAAGGTTACCGGCATATCCATCGCATTGTACACTATCCCATTGCGAGCAGGGCCTCTCAAAAGTTCCCTTGCCAGGTCACGCTCCTCGTTTTTCTTTGACAGGTCCGCTTGCGAACCGAGGCTTGATCGGGAGAAAAAAGAAGGGGACTTTTAAGGGCCTGAGCCGGTTGCCGCAGTAAAGAGAGCAGCCCATCAAGGGCGAGCACATAGTTCTCGAATAGCGGCACTCATTGCTGGACTCACCTCAAAATGTTGTTCGAGAAAGGTCAAGAGTGCCAGGGCAGATTCGACATTGTGTTCATAACCCTGGATAAATGCTGGCAGTGACTTTGCTGTCTGCGGATAGCGTACCTCATATCTGCGCTCATGGTTGAATGGATCTTCAGCATGTCCCTGTGCTGTTTCAAGCACTTTGGCCAGCGCAAGCACATGATCGACGGCATAGCTCTGGATGAAGCGGGTGCCGGCCAGCTTCTCTCCTCTCTGCACACGGCCAAGTCCAACATATAGATTGGTCAGCGCCTCGCCCAGATGCCACTCATTGGTGCCTTCAATGAGGTGGGCACGCTGCTGTTTTGGCGGTGGTGTACACAACTTCTCATCAAATGAGTCGTCTTGCCAGATAAGGCGTCCGCGCGCAAACGGGATGTGAGAGAGTTCGTGCGCTTCAAACACGGCGAATTCACAAAATATCCCATCCTCAAACAAGACTTTGTAGCCGTCTACGGTATTCCGAAACACATAGGCCAGTGAACATAGAGTGGACAACCAATCCAGGCTAGCGATATAGTGGGTCTTCCATCCCGGTTTGACAATCACAAAGAAATCCAGATCAGAATAGTCATCCAGCCTCTCGGTTTCAAGCCCAACCGATCCCAGACCAAGCAGCGCAAGAGCTGTCCCCGAATTTTTCAATACTGTTCCAATTGCATCTAGCCGTTCGAGAAGGTGCTGCTTTTTCTGCACAAAGACTCATCCTCGCGTTCTTTAAGAAACCAATCATCCCCATCATTGTACAGCTTCTTCCCTGACGGAACAATAACGATATAGTGGAAGCTCAGGACACTAGAGAAATTGACTCTCTTTTTTCATCCTCTCCCGGACTTTTGAGTTGCCCTGGTTTGCGAGAGACTCACCTTGACGTTGTCGAACAAGCGTGCTAGTATGAAACTGAACAGGACACACCTCACAGTGCAAAGAAGTTGCCTTCGTAATTGGCATCGACTATTAGGAGAATTCATGATAGATCAAAACGACTACAACCGACAGGTGATCGAGGGGTTCCGCGCGGACAGGGGGAAGCCCGGTGGGCGCTGGGAAGGCAGGCCCTTGCTCCTGCTCACCACCACGGGCGCCAGGAGCGGTCAACGCCGCACGACGCCCATGATGTATATACCCGATGGCGACCGCCTGCTCGTGATCGCCTCCAACGCTGGAGCACCGGCCCACCCGGACTGGTACCGCAACCTGGTGGCTCACTCGGGAGTCACCGTCGAGGTCGGAACCGAGACTTTCAACGCCACTGCCATCGTCGCGGAAGGTTCGGAGCGGCAGCGGCTGTGGAGCAGGGTAGTGGAGTTGTACCCCTTTTTCACCGAGCACCAGGCGAAAACATTCCGGCAGTGGGAGAGCACTGCCAGATGCTCTTCACCCTTCTTCCAATGACGCCAGATGACTCCAAATATTCCTGGGCGAAGTTCCATCCAGTCTCCGACCTCCAGGGATAAAATACTTTGTCGGCGCAATCCAGTACACGACATGAGCAAGATCGTGAGTGCAACTGCCCAGTAAATCACTGCACGTACACTCTCTGTTGGTTTCAGCGGTCGATTCCGTCCGCTGAGTATGCACAGATCAGGAGAAGTACTCATGTACGCAATTCCCGCTTGAATATCAGCAAAACAATGGGTAAGCACCATTTGCAGTTCTTCTTCAGAGAGGAAACTTGATGCGGGATCGTCGTGTGGGAGTGAAATGAGATCCTGGAGCCATCCGGCGATTCGATGGAGTTCGTCCTCCTTTGCTGCTCGTGTCTCTTGGGCGGAGGCTAAGAGCGTTTCATATGTGCGCATCAGTCCCATCCGAGCACGCCGACGAAGCACTGGTGATCCTGGATAAGCTACCCAGGCTCGTTGAATCTGCTCAAGTGAAGCATGACGCACATCGGGGATCGTTTCTCCAAGGAGTTGCCCAGCCAGGTCAAACGCCTGATAGTGCGTATGAATCGTGGCAAGAGCCAAATCTCCCATCTGCAACTCTTCTCGAAGCAGCGGCCAACTAATCGCTGCAATATCGGGTCGGAGCTTGTCACTACGTAATATCCGCAAACCAGCAGGGCGCAGATCCCACATATCACTGTCGAGATCGATCCAGGTACCAGCAATGTGGCGCAGATGAGAACCTTGAGGAGGAGTCTCCTGCTCGTTGTGGCGTTGCTGCAAGGCAAGATAGGCGGCACGATAGAGGTCAGAAAACCACCATCCATATCCGTATTTACCCACCCCCGTCATCTCGGTAATAGACTTTCTGGAAAAATGTTCGAGAGGGGTATTGCTCTCAACGAGCTGCCAGACGAGTGCCGTAACTCGTTCCCGTGGCGTGGGAAGCGTCTCAAACCGTTGTTGCCATTCTTTTCTCAGGAGTCGAAAGAAGACTACTTTTGAAACTCCCGCCCGGCTTGCAATCCGCTGTGCGGAAAAATCTTCCCGTGTTTGTGCGGATCTGTATAGGGTATCCATTGCCTGCTGTAAGCGTTCTCTGGCCCAGGCATCTCGCAATGTCGGCCATCGTGGTGGCGGGAACACATGGTCTTGTAACCAATACACACTTTTCCCTGTTACTGCAGAAAGATGGACGAGTGTCAGATCATGGTAGTTTTCCGTCTGCGCACACAGTTGAAGTGCCAATTGCCTGATCTGCTCTACTTCATCTGTTTGGTGTACTTCGTCAGTCATAGAAAGATCTCCAAAAGGCCCGCTTGAGCTAGGAGATGTTCAATGCTGGCATTTCCTTTCGGCAAAAGATCGTCTGCGAAAGCTTCAGGTCCTGCTGCATACGGTTCACTCGAACGGCTTGAGGCGTGACGCATGCCGGTCACGACTGCCGCGGCTCCAGCATGTTTCTGGAGTTCATATCCAAAGGAGTGGCGCAACATATGGGGAGTCAGCTTCGTGTTCCAGGGCGGGTCGAGGCTCGTTCGTAACGTGGAGACAATGGCACGAACACTTTGATCAGAGAGAGGCTGCCCGTAATTGCGCACACTATGGCTGGCAAAGAGGAGAGCATGATCGAGCGGCTGTAATGCTCGGCTGGAGGGATCGCACTGCCTGAGAGGGCGAAAACGAGTGACGTAGTTCCAGATGGCATCGCCTACCCAGGGATAGAGCAGCACAGGAACATGCCGTCCTTGTTCAACACGATGGCCTTTCGTGGGAAGATAAAGCAGAGAGACAGGGCGGTTCACGTCTTCTAAGCGAATTTGAACCACTTCAGAGCGTCGTCCTCCAGCACAGCGAAGCACAAGAAGGAGGGCAAGATTGCGGGAGAAGAGCGCCCCGCGTTGAGCTTCGGGATCAGGAGCCCAGGCAAAATCCCCATCAGCGATCAGGTCGCCCCAGCGTTCATGGGCGGCCCTGAGTAAACGCACAAACTGCTCATCAGGGAGGCCGAGCACTTTCCGTGGTATCCAACGAATGGAGTGGGTACGGCGTGTCTTGGGTGCAGAACTCGACGATGGCCTTGCCCCAGGGACTCTCCCAATGTCTCCCTTGTACCGGAGCCAGTCAAACGTCGTGTCATATCGCTCCGCAATGTCAGTAGCAAGAGAGTAGAGGAGTGTTAGCATGAGATCCGCCGTTCTTCGCCCGCGGTTTCCACTGAGCGTTACGAATGGACCAGAGGCCGAGGCGAAGGGATCACCGAGCAAAGCGTGCTTAAACCAAAAGAATTCTTCATTCGAGACGCCAATGAGGGATTGTTGGCGATGGGCACAAAACTCCAGGTAGAGATGTGCGGCACGAACGTAGGTATCAAGCGACGCAAGCGTGGCTCCTCGCTCTCGCTGCTTCTGTTTGAGGACCAGATTTATTGGAGTAATGGGGAGTCCTCCTGCCAACAACTTCGGGAGGTCATCAAGGATGCGAACTCGTATCGGAAATTGAAGAGGGAATCGAAGTGAAAGGTTCGTTTCAATATCCATCAGCACTGCCCACTTTTCCGCTGTTTTTTCAATATATCTCAAAGAATGAGTTGCTTCTATTGTACTCTTGTCAAAGGGATGAACAAAACAGGTAGGACAAAAGTTTGTTAACATTGCCGATTACACAGAGTCGGTATCGATCAAGTAGAACGGGGTATGCTCTGCAAAGAGCGTGTGCAATTCCTGCTCGACCTGCCGCCGTGTGTCGATCCAGCGGAAATAGATGCGGCAGGAAATGCAGTACCGATGCTTCACGCCATCGCGGAGGGTATCATAGATTCGGTAATCGCTGTGTTTCTGAAGCCCTCGTGCAGGATTTTCGCAGCCGCAGCGCTCACAGGTATGCTTCTTCGCCAGCGCTGCGCGTGCTTTTGCCAGGGAGGCCAGTTGTTTCTCGCTGGCTTGACGACGTGGTGACATTTCCTTCCTCACTGCTTCTCTGATTTTGTGGTGAGTTGAACCAGTTGGGTGCGCAGCTCGTCATTTAAGGTCCCCAACCGGTCGGCGCGTGTACGAGTGCTTGCCAGTTCTTCGCGCAGTCGATCCACTTCGGCGCGTTCCCGCTCCAGGCTGGCGCGGGCCTCCGCTCGGTCAGCTTCAGCACGTTTGCGGATACTTGCCAGTTCTTCGCGCAGCCGGTCTACTTCCGCCCGTTCCCGCTCTAGTGTGGCGCGAGCCTCTGTGACGAGCTGCTCAGCGGTGGCGATCTGGGTACGCGCATTCGTCTCTGCGTCGTGTGCGCGGGTCTCGTCTTCTCTTGCCTGGGTCTGGGCCTGAGCGGTCGCGGCCTCCGCCTTAGCAATGGCTTCCCTGGCCTGCCTCTCGATCTCTTCTTTCTGGAGCACAGCCTCGGCTTGCACCTGGACGATCGCGCTGTCTTTCTCCGCCTGGAGTTCCGTCATTTGTTGCTCTGCCTCCTCCCGCTGGAGCCGTGCCCTCTCCGCCGCCGCCTCCATTTCTCCAATGGCCGCCTCAGCAGCCTCTTTCGCCTCCTGAGCTTCACCCTCGGCCTCCTCTCGGGCTTTCTCAGCAGCCAGGCGCCGAGACCGCTCTTCACTCGCCTGTCCCTCAGCCTCGGCGATCCGGATGCTTGCCTGGTCCTCAGCTGCCCGGATCTTTGAGAGGGCAAGATCAGGATTCCCTATAGCTCGCAGTTCCGCAAGGTAGCTCGGCGTTTTCTCCAGATGAAGAATAAGGCTCATGATGGAATCATGTAATGTTGTCGGGGAACGCTTGTCGGCAGGCGATGAGGATTCTTGTGCAGTTTCGGCAACAAGTGCCTTGAGTCGCTGACGCTCTTGAAAAGCTGTGGTGATATTATGCTCCTCCAGGGAGCAATATCCTTTTCGCCTGCCGCTCTTTCCTGTCGCTGGTTGCCGCTCATTGGGGCAGCCAGGATAGAGGCATAGTACACCTGCTTCCTTCTTCTCCTGAAGCCCTGCCAGGATCGCAGCGGCCTCGGTCGGATTGTTTGTACGTGGGAATTGGTGAGGCTCCATGGTGTTTGTCACTCCTTCTCTTTCGTGTTCGTTCAAGAATAGTATCATTTCATTTTATTGCAAAATAATAAAATGAAATGATAGAAGAGTTACCACCTTTGTGGAAGAGCCGAGAGAAGAACCTGCGGCGAGCGGGCGTGTGGGCAGAGGTACGGGGCGTGTCTCTGCTTGCTATTTGCCGCGGTTCGTGACAGGTGGGGTAACGGCATCGCTCATGATCTCCTCGTTTCTGGGTGTGCTTCTGATCTCAGAGCGAGTGTACTATCATTTCATTTTATTGTCAAGTAAATAAAATGAAATGAAAATGATATGAAAATGAGAAGCCATGCTAGCACACATGGGCGAGGGAAACATGCGCGTGCCTGGAGCGCCTGGACGGCACGCTTCCAGAGACAAAAATGAGAGGATGCGCTCACCGTTCAGAGCGTCCTCTCGAGAGCAGGAGGGAGGCGAGTTGGCTGATCTCCTGTGGGCAGTTATCAGAAGAGGCTTTCTTGTTGTGGCAGGGTGCCGCCGCGTACCCGGCGCCACTCCTCTTGGAGCCAGGTTTTGACTTCTTCAAACCGTTCGTCTGACACCTGATCGTACTTCGCCACGCGGAAATAGCGCTTGAAGCGTCCGTAGACCTGCGCATACACCTGTGCATAGGTGAGCGGACGCCCGGGGCTGCGCCGGTCAATTTCCTGCACAATCCGGTCCACCATCTCATGCACATATTGTGCGTGCTTTGGCGTCAGGTGCGCGGTTCGCTCGTCAATCTTTGCTACTTTCGTTTCGGTGGTGGTCTGGCGGCCTACCAGCGTTTCCTGGTGGCCTACCAGCCCCTCCAGCAGTGTAACCACGTAGTCGAGTTGCGACGAGATCATGTCCGTTCGTGTGAGCAGTTCCTGCTGATTGGCCGCAACCACCGCCATCGCGCTTCCCTCTGCCAGTAACGCCGCTTTATGCTCCTGCATCAGCTCCACAATCGCAGAAAGCGTTTCAATCTGCTCGGAAAGGGGGTCCCGACATTTTTTCCCCGTAAAATCCCCGCTAAGGAACCAAGGCACTCTGGAACAGGCATGGGCAAGAAATGCAGCCCGGTGCTTTGAGGCAAAAGAAGTCGTGTTCTCCAGCACTGCTGGCTCAAAACATGGCCCGGAGAAACCTCCCAGCAGGGTGGTATGGCATTGGAGCAGTCAGTCAACCAGGCTTAGCGGGGATTTTACAGGGAAAAAATGTCGGGACCCCAATATGGGACCGGAGCCGTGCTCTCCGATGTGGCAGGCTTCTCCTTTGTGACCCGTGGCAAGGAGTACACTGTCCTCGACCATCCGCAGGTTCAGGCGCGTCTGCACCTGCCTCCCGATCAGTTCCAACAGCGTCCAGAATGCCAGATGGTGCGCAGCCTCTACGATTGCCCTGCGATCCCGTTGGGACCAGAGGGCGTACCGTGCCGCGTGGTTGTGGCAACGCATCCTGCCGGCAAAAAGAAGAGCCCTGTTGGCGTCACGCGTGCGGGTATCGTCTACGAACTCTTCTTTACCAACTTGCCGCAGCACTCCTTCACCGCCTCTGACGTCGTCGCGCTGTACCTGCATCGTGGCGCCTTTGAGCCGACATTGGCAGACGAAGACACCGAGCAGGACCCCGACCGCTGGTGCAGCCACTCGGCCTGGGGGCAGGAATGCTGGCAACTGGTGGCACAATGGGTGTGGAACCTCCGCCTGGAGCTGGGGCATCAATTGGAGCCGACTCCCCTGCGCATCACCGAGTTTGCTCCTGCTGTCCGACCTCAGGGCGAGCAGGTCGCCACGCGTCCGGCCTCACCTACGCCCGCGTCTGGGTATGGTCCACCCACCACCGCCACCCGCCTCGGAAAACGGGCCGCTTCACGGGGCAAGACTTTCCTCTCCAACCGGATGGGACGCTGCGCTGCCCGGCAGGGAGAACGCTAACCTCCCAGGAGCGACGCCGCGAGGCCGATGGCAGTCTGCGCGTGATCTATGCGGCCAGCATCTGCAGTTGCCGCCCCTGTCCTGTGCGCGAGCAGTGTCAGTGGCGCGGGACAACAACGAAGAAGCCGCGCCGGGTGAGTCTGCTGTTGCATCCCCTCGGCATTGGAGAGGCTCCTGTACTCTGGAAGGATTGGAGCCGCAGGCAATATCGGCGTGCTGCCATGCAGCTCTCTCGCAGCCAACGGGCTGAGGTGCAGGTAGAACAGGTGAGCCAGGCTGACCCTGCGGCTTCGCCTTCGATCCTTTCCCGTGAGCAGCGTGCCCATTATCGGCTCTCGTGGGAAGAGCGGCTGGCTCGCAATGCTCGTCCTCCAGGAGCTTCTCGCGTGAGGATCAAGCTGTTCGGCATTCCAGAAGTCTTTGCCGCATCGCTCGGCCTGGTGACGGCTTTCAACAAACTCGTTGCATAATTCGTGGACATAGGGGACGCAGCATCTCCCGGAGACAGCCGCGACCTCCGGCCTGTCACGTAGTCAAGTTTTTGAGCAGGAACACAACGGCTCCCGTACATGCCACTCATGCTCAACAGCACGCATCAGCAAGGCGCAATCCAGTTCTATGGACCCTGCTGGGAACCTACCGCAGTCATCGAAAAAGCTTGACTCAACTCTTGTGACCTGGAGAGGCTCAATCTGCCAATTCCTGCTGTGCAATTCGAGACCATCGAGCGTATTGAGCCTCTTCGTAACGGAATACCCTACCGATCCCTGCTCAAAAAAGGCCGATGCCTCTTGCAGCGATTCGAAGAGCGAGGTCGTGGCAAAGTTGCTGGTAAGCTGGGCCTCCACAACCAGTCGCGTCTCATGATCGGAGCTTTCTACCTTGACACGAAATGTCTCGTTGCTTTCCATGACCTCAAAATCTGCATGCCGCTGCAGGCCGGGGAAGAGCCGATCACCGGCCAGGACATTAACATGCGATGAGCTGTGCCGCATAGGGATATAGACGCCTGTCCGCTGCTGCCCATGTTCTTCCCACTCGACAGCGATCCTGTGAGCAGCATTCTCCGATGACAGGCCAAGAACTGCGGGCATACCACGTGGTCTGAGGTGGGTGAGCCGGATCAAACAAAAGCCTGCTATCGCCATCCCACGCACGAGTTGAGGTCGGAAGGGAGGAGGCACAATGTCTTCTACCAGTGCCGGAGCTACATGATAATTGACAAGGATACGCCGATCGATGATACCTTGAATAGTCGGAAGATACAAAGCATCCCTCCATTTCAGTGAAAAAAACTATAAGACCGCACTCCAGCGGGCCTGGCAATGGAGTCTACGTTGAATGGCTACGAAGCCTGCGCCAGTGAGTGCCCCTAACGGTAGAGTCATCCATCCAACGAGGATCAGGCTCGCGAAGGACAAAAAGATCAGGGTAGAAATGGGATCTCCTGGTATCACACCTTCCTCGTGCTGCATAAAAGAAAACAGCAAGGCGAAGAGCCACGTGAGCGGATGAACGGCCAAACTAGCGAGAAAGCCGACAAAGGCACCTTGCCCTATCGTCAGACGGCGCGGCTTGATGATGAAAAACCACCACAAAGGAGGAACCACGAGCAGGCTAGCAAGGGCAGCGGCAAGGTAGATATCCAGTCCTGTCGAGACCTGAACCAAAGAAAGGAGTACCGTCACCAACTGGACGCAGAGAAAGGTGAGTCCGAAGGCGATGAATGCAGCACCAATCCCAACAAACAAGAGGGTAAACCAGATGTCTGATAGCCTGGCAAGAGAACGGAACATCGCAAACTCCTTCTGCATTTTTACTTTTGACCGATTGGTCGGGGGACCTGCGACTTGAAGTTTTTCACTGCTCTAAAATGAACGCATTCACTTCTTTATAGAATATAGAACTTTGGGGGGGCAGTACGCAAGGGTTCAGGAAGAGATAGGGTCACATGTACATATGAACCTATAGGTGCTTTGTCAGGTTTGTAGAATCTTCCCACGGGGTACGTAACGGCCTGACAACAAGCATGCTGTATAATGTGAAGTGGCTGCGGAAGCAATCCTTGTGACATCGCTTGTTTGCTGGTGATAGTAGAGCAGTTCCGTTTCACTATAGAAACCAGGAATGCAACAAAGTATGGTCTAGAGCCACTTCGCTTGGCGAAGTATATCTCGTTGCGCAACTCGTGGGCTTTTCCAGGGGCAAGCGGCAGTCCTGGATGCTTGCGTTCCAGGGCCTGCACCCCGGTCAATTCGTCGGTACTCACCGACTGTTCGCCCTCGGTTGCCAAACGAGGGGCTTCCTGATAAAGCGTACAGATGGCTTTCACGGTCTCTTCCTTGTACGGATCGGTCGGTGGGGTCAACCAATAGCGAATCAGATGCGGTTTGAGATCCCCTTTTTTAACAGCCGAGCGGCGTGTCGCGGTGAAATCTGCTCGATGATCCTTCGCGCTATTATTTCATCAGCAATCTCACGTCCGGTCCACTGGCTGATCGGGCGCTCTTTGGGTTGCTCGCAGGCCAACGCTACTATCTGGCAGGTTTGTTCCGCCGTGATCTGCGACGGCCGCCCTGGACGTGCATCATCGCTGAGCCGCTCGTTCACTGGCAGGTCTTCCAGCGACACCGCCTGCAAGCCAATCCAACGCATCCGCCAACTCCGCACGGTATCCACACACATATCCAGTTCTCGCGCGATCTGACTGTTATTCTTTCCCTCGTGTGCTAACAAGATCACTCGTCCTCGCTTTGCCAGTTGTTGGGGTGTACTATGTCGCCGTACCAGCACTTCTAAGGCCGCTCTTTCCGCATCGGTCAACTGTAGAGCTGTTGGCTTCGGACCACGCATGAGTTGAGTCCTCTTTCCTTCGTTCTTGAGGTCTCAGTATACTCCAGATCTATTTCAGCCGCCATGTACTAGTCTGTGAGCCCGGTCAAGCCCCTGGTTGGTAGGACCGGGGCAGCTCCCAAAACCGACAATCATCTGACGACGAGCATGCTCCGACTCCCCGTGCCGAATCAAGATTAATCTCATTGCATAACCTTTCCCTGTTTCACTTCAGGCGAGGTGTGAGAGGACCGCGTCAGAGCGTCTCAAAGGCCGAGGTAAACGGCTCTGCCCACTCCCGCAAGGTCAACCGTTCATCCCACCAGATCCGCTGCTCCCGCTGGGCCCACTCCCACATTCCCAGGCGCTCACCGAGCATGTAGAGTGGGAAGCGCTCCCGCCAGCCTGCACGCAGGGGCCGGCGTTGGCTGTAGGCGCGGAAAAACTCCTGAGCAAGAGCCGGGCACTCATCGAGATAGGCAGCAAGAGGTCGCGAAAGATCCGATTCGGGATCTTTGAACCCGGGATACAGGTCAAAGACGCCGCTGACGCGCCATTGGCCATCTCGTTCCTCGACGAGGACATTCGATTCCTGATAATCACCATGCACACAGCACGGCTGAAAAGGAGTTTGAAGGGCCTCTCTTCCCTGGGCAATGAGCTCCTCAATCCATGCCACATCTTCCGGAGTCGTGTGCAGTGTTGGGTGCAGATGGGAGAAAATGTGCTCGGCGTAGTTCTGTTCTAACGGTTGAATGCCACTGCGCGCCGGATCGTAGTCGCCAGCGAAAGGCCAGGTCAGACGATGGAGTTCTGCCAGGGTCTCTCCCAGAGCACGAGCAATGCTCTGACGCGCTTGGGGAGAAAGACTCTGCTTTACCTGCTGATCAGCCAGTGAGAGCCCTGGCAGGCGAGGCATGAGAATGTAATTCCAGCCAAAGATATCCGAGCGTTGGTCCAGCAAGTAGGGCCAGGG
>WNFJ01596602.1_pt2 | contig 15111 bp, 16 predicted proteins | sample 5400461 | NCBI WGS metagenome assembly WNFJ01 (sample SAMN13153349, study PRJNA577476) | soil metagenome | isolation source: 115 cm saprolite on Douglas fir-dominated hillslope | place: USA:California | collected 2013-09-17 | reverse complement strand
TCGCGATTGCCATCATCGCCCTGATTTTTGCCTTGCGCTTTACTTGGCCGAGCCGATGAGGGATTGCGTCGGCCGTTTGACAATAATGGCTCACACCGCATTTGACAATAATCCACCCAAGCTAATCACCTAATCACTCACTCAGGCTAATCATCCACCCAAGCTGACCTGACAACCGCGCGCCGGTGCACTGGTCAACCCATTCCACACATTGCCGTTACCAGTCGCATGATACAAACCGAAATAGCCGTACTGCGTTTCGGCTTAGGCGCAAGGCCGGGGGATCTCGCCGCCGCCGCCGGCGATCCGCGCGGCTGGCTGACGGAACAAATCAAGGGCGCGGTGCCGCTCGCCGGGAATACGCCGCTGGCGGCTTCCGACCAGATTTTCACCGAGTTGCTGTCGGCGCGCGACAAGTTCCAGGAAATGAAGCGGGAGGCCGCGGCGCAGTCCTCGGCGGACCCGCATTCCTCCACCGACCCTAAGGCCGCGGCTGCGCCGGCTTTCAATCCGGTGCGCGACGCCTATCTGCCTCACTACCGGGCCCAGGTACTGGCTGGAGCCCAAAGTGCCGCTCTCACCACGCGGCCTTTTGCAGAACGCCTGGTCCACAGAGGGGCGCTCGCGCAACGGCTGGCGGGTCTCGATAAAGCGCTGCGCGCACTCAAGGATCAGTTGGGGTCCTTGTGGCAGCAAACCGCGGTACTGGTCGTGACCGAGTTCGGCCGTACCGCCGCCATGAACGGCACTCGAGGTACCGATCATGGGACGGGCGGTTGCGCCTTTCTCGCGGGCGGGGCCGTGCGCGGCGGCCGCGTGATAGCCGATTGGCCGGGGCTCGCTCGCTCGGCGCTGCTCGATAACCGCGACCTTCGGCCGACTCTCGATTTACGCAGCGTTTTCAAAGCCGTGCTCGACGAGCATCTGCGCGTCGACGCAAAGACTCTCGCCACCCGAATCTTCCCGGACAGTAGCGGCGCGCGCCCTCTCCAAGGGCTGATACGCGCCTAGATCACCTTCGGCGGATGTTCAAAACGCCAACGGTTCTGTACTGGGAGGCGTCGTCGACGTCGGTGTCTCTGAGACCGGCATCGTTGGCGGTGTGGCCATCGGCGCCGGAGTCGGCGGCGCTGGAGCCTTCGGCCGGGCCATCGTTGGCTTGGGCGAGCTCGGCTTGGGCGCAGCCTTCTTGGCGACGGGTTTGGCTTTGGCCTTCTTGGGCGCAGCCTTGACGGCCTTCTTCGCAGCCTTGAGTGCTCTGCCCGCCTTCTTCGCCTTGGCCTTCATCGGCCGCGCTTTCTTTTTCGCGGCACTCTTCTTGACGGCACGCTTAGCCTTTGCCACTGGACGCTTCTTAGACTTGCTCTTCTTTGCCATGATCACTCTTCTCCTAGAGATCGTTCGAACTCGCTGTGAGAGTAGCCCTGAAAAAGTCTGCTGTCATCTGTGTGTGAAGCTGGAGTCAGCAACACGGATTGCGTAGGCTGCCTGAGTGCTGCCGACTGACCCCATTCGCCCGCTGAAAGATGTCTGGTTGAGACCCCGACGCGTGTTTCGTGAATTAGCGGCACGACCGCTCGGGATCGCCGACTACTTGCTGGCGGCGGCTCAAGGCGTGGGCAACCTTCTCGCGCTGTGCCGGCATGTAGGAGCCGGAGCACACAGCAGCGTGGAAGCAATTCTCGCAATATCCTTTGCGTACGGCGCCGTCTCGGGCGTGGTGAGCGTGTACTTGATGGCCATTATCTATGGGCGCTTAGGGCTTCGCGCCGGCGGCAAGTCGACGACCACCCAAGTCATTCATGTCCTCGCCTACGGCGGCGTACCCATGGCGGCCTCGCTCGCCATCTGGGTGCTGACGGCACTCCTTGCCGGGGAGGCCACCTTCGTCGAGACTCCACGAGCCGATCTCGAGGCCTTCCTGGCGCTGCTGCTCCACCTGCAGTTCACCTCCTATGTTCTGTTGTTTATTTGGAGCATCGTCCTACAGGTGATGGGGTTGAGCGAAATCCAGGGCCTCACCACGCGCAAGGCCTTCGGAGTGTGGTTCCTGGGGCAGATCATCGGGTTCCTGGTCTCCCTGTTTCTGGCCTTGGCGATCGAAACACTATTCCCGGGAATCCTGATCCACTTTATCCCATAGCGCCCAAAGACCTCGGCGTTCAGACCGAGGATATCCGTGGACTCTTGGCGCCAGACCGGCGTCGCAGGTCTTGGAATAAGAGTATGGACTTGCGGCGATTGCGAAACGGTCCACGACCGCGACGTCAACGCCGCGAGGAACATTCTCGCGGCGGGACGTCGCCGTCTTGCAGAAGAAATCCCCCCCCTTTGAGGGCGCGGGAGGACGTCAACCCGCAGAACTGACGCCGGGCGCAGGCGGTACGCTGTCGACTTCCGCCGCCAAGGGCTCCGGTACCGCATCCGGCGCCGGTACAGGTGCTTGGTTCGGCGTGGCCGGCTGCTTCGGCGCGACGGCTCGCTTGGGTGCGGCGGGTCGTGGCACGCGCCACGGATTCGGGGATTTGGCGCGCTGTGACGATCGCTTCGATATCTTGGTAGCCGACGGCTTAGATTTTGACGCCTTAGGTTCTGACGCCTTAGCTGTTGACGCCTTAGGTTTTGAGACCTTGGGTTTTGAGACCTTGGGTTTTGACGCCTTGGGTTTTGACGCCTTGGCGCGTACTTTCGTGCCAACTGCGGCTTTTCGGGGAGCGGCTGCCTTGGCGCGAACTTGCAGCGCAGTCTGCGCCGCTTTGGCCTTTTTCCTTGCTTGCTTCGCGGCCTTTTTGCTCGCTTTCGCTAATTTTCGGGCCCGCTTGAGCACGTTCTTGGCGGCGCGCACCTCCTGCTTCGCCGCATCGGCACGCGCGACAGCCGTTGCTGCATCGGCATTCAGTCGTTGCGCCGAAGCGGCACGGTTCGGATGCGCATCTGATGATCGAGAGATTGCCACGGTGCGATGCCTCGCCAAAACAATGGTGGCCGCTGAGCTTAGCCCCCGTTACCGGGGCTGTCACCCATCCGCTGCGCTTCAATGTCGCGTCGATGCCTCAAGACAGCACGCGGAACAGGAATTCGCGAATGTCGGCGACTTCCGCAGCGCAGACGGCGTGTCCCATCGGATACTCATGCCAGTCGACCAAGTATCCCTGCACCTTGAGGAAGTTGCGCGCCTGCACCCCCATAGCCAGAGGGAGTACGGTATCCCCTTGACCGTGAGCCATGAATATCGGAGTGGAGTTGTTTGCGGGTGCGCGCTCGGCACTGAAGCTGCTCTCTCGCGGGAAATAACTGGACAATGCCATGACGCCCGCCAGGCCCTCCGGCAAACGCACTGCCGTATACAGAGACACGGCGGCCCCTTGTGAAAAACCGGCGAGGACAATGCGATTCGCCGGAATTCCACGCTCGACCTCCCGGGCAATCAGCCGCCGAATCTGTGCATCCGCATCGCGAAAACCGGCCACGTCTTCCGCCGCCTTGCGGTCCAATCCCTTGATGTCGTACCAGGCACGCATGGACATGCCGCCGTTGATGGTCACCGGACGCACCGGGGCATTGGGAAAGACAAAGCGCCACGCCCGTTCACCTCGACGCACGATCTCGGGCACGATGGGTTCGAAATCATGCCCATCGGCGCCCAGACCATGCAGCCAGATCACGCTGGCGTTCGGCATTACCGCGGTTTCTACTTCAATGGTTTCCAGCATGGCCGGCAATATATCATCGCGGTATGCGGGTCACGTTGGATCATCTGCGCCGTTACGCCATCGCGCGATCGCTGTTCAAGCCCACGACCCTTAAGCGGGCGATAGACAAGCTGGGATTCGTGCAGGCGGATCCGATCCGTGCTCCGGCCCGCGCCCAGGACCTGACTCTGCGCCACCGTGTGGCGGGCTATCGGGCGGGCGACCTCGAGCGCCGCTACCCGAAACTGCCGCTGGAAGAAGACTTCTTTGTGAATTATGGATATATGCCGCGGGCCCATCATCAATTGATGCACCCACGAACGGCGCGAACGGTGTGGACGCCGGCGCGTGCCGCGCAAGCAGCAGCGGTGCTGGAATTCATCCGCGCACGCGGCGCCGTGCACCCGCGCGAGGTGGACGCGCATTTCGCGCACGGCAAAGTGACCAACTGGTTCGGCGGATCGTCGAACGCCAGCACGGAATTGCTCGACGTCATGCACTACCGCGGACTGCTGCGCGTGGCGCGCCGTGAAGGGGGCACTCGGGTGTACGCCGCGCGCGATACCGCGGAAGGCCCGGATACGGTCGCACTGCCGCTCGACGCGGGCGCCGTGAGCGCAAGGATGGACGCGCTGGTGGACGTGGCCGTCCGCAAATATGCGCCGCTCTCGGCGAGCACCTTGGGTCAGCTGGTCAGGCATTTGCGCGGCGGCGCGCCGCAGTGGACCGCGCACCGCGGCGACGCGCTCGCTCGCGCCAAGCAACGCCTTGCTCACGCTCGCGTTGACGGCGTCGACTGGTACTGGCCTGCCGCGGACAGACCCACATCGGCCCGTTGGCGGCCCGACGAGAGCGTGCGCTTGCTGACGCCCTTCGACCCGATAGTCTGGGATCGCCGCCGCTTCGAAGTCTTCTGGGGCTGGGCCTATCGCTTCGAGGCTTACACGCCCGCGCCGAAACGCAAACTCGGCTACTACGCACTGCCCCTGTTATGGCACGAGCGGATGATCGGATGGGGCAATGTGGCGGCGGCCCAGGATGGGCTGCGCTGTTCTTTCGGCTACATCGGCGGCCGCGCGCCGCGCTCCGCCGCGTTTCGTGCGGGCCTCGAGGCGGAACTCGCGCGGATGCGCACCTTCCTTGGCATGGCGGGTTGAGCCGCGCCGGTAGCGCGGATAAGAGCCCGTCACGCGACCCTTCAATATCATCTACGCTTTCGCTGCCAGGCTCTTGCGGATATCGGCGGCGATTTCGTAGGAGCGCAGCCGTGCGGCATGATCGAATATCTGCGCGGTGATCATCAATTCGTCCGGCCGCGTCCGTTCGATGAATGCAACCAGGGAATTGCGGACCGTCTCGGGCGAGCCGACGGCCGAGCAGGTGAGCACGTCGGCGAGCAGAGCCTTGGCGGACGGCGGGAGTTGGCTCTCGTACCCGTCGATCGGAGGCGGCAGTTGCATCGGCCGCCCGCTGCGCAGGTTCACGAATGCCTGCTGCATCGACGTGGCGAGGAAGCGAGCCTCCGCGTCGGACTCCGCGGCAAAGACGTTGAATCCCAGCATCACGTATGGCCTATCGAGCTGCACCGAGGGCTGGAATCGCGCACGATAGATGTCCATGGCCTGCATCATCATCGCGGGTGCGAAATGCGAAGCGAATGCAAAGGGCAGTCCCAGAGCCGCGGCGACTTGCGCGCCGAAAAGGCTCGAACCCAAAATCCAGATCGGCACATTCAATCCGACGCCGGGGACCGCCATGACGCGTTGCTCCGACCCTGAGGGCGCAAAGTATCCCATCAGTTCCAGAACGTCTTGAGGGAACTGGTCGGGATCGGACGCGAGATTGCGCCTGAGAGCTCTCGCGGTAACTTGATCGGAACCCGGCGCCCGTCCCAGTCCAAGATCGATGCGGCCCGGAAACAGGCTTTCCAAGGTACCGAATTGCTCTGCAATCACCAGCGGCGAGTGATTGGGCAACATGATGCCGCCTGCTCCGACCCGAATCGTCGACGTTCCGGAGGCAACGTGGCAGATCACCACCGAGGTGGCTGCGCTGGCAATTCCCGGCATACCGTGGTGTTCGGCCAACCAATAGCGCCGGTAACCCCATTCCTCCGCATGTCGCGCGAGATCCAAAGTGTTGCGGAGCGACTGCGCCGCAGTGCTGCCCATCGCCACCGGAGACAAGTCGAGAACGGAAAATGGAATCATAGGCTCACTTTGAGGCCGCAATGACACCTGTCTGGGAGCCCATCGTCGATTATCAAGGTCGCCGACGGGCATTCCGCCGTGCCGCCCTTCGAGACCAAGCGCTGTCTACCGCGCAAGGCCCGTCGGCGCAAGCGCGCCAATTCTGTCGAGAATGCCCTGCAGCGGCGACATGGATCCCATCGCCTCGAGCTGCGCCGAATCACCCATCAGGAGGACCTTGGCGCGAGCCTTGTCGACGACGGCGAGCAACCGTTCCAGCTGTTTGAGCCCGATCATCTCTGCCCCATCGACCACAATCACATGATTCAGGGTCAAGGGGTTTCGCCCTTCCTGCCATTCGAGTTCGTGTGAGGCAAGCGGTTGCGTAGGAATGCCCGACGACGCCTGCAATGTCTCGGCGGCGATTCTCGAGAGCGCGACACCGATGACGCTCAGCCCTTGTATCTCCCAAGCTTCACGCATGGCGGCGAGAAGCACGCTCTTATCGTTGCCCGCCGCCACCGCCAGGGCCTTGATATCGCCCCCACTCATCGCATACTCAAACGCGCCGCGCTGCTCCTCGGTCAACGCGAGCGGCTCCTCGGTCAACGCGAGCGGCTCCTCGTTTAAAGCTAGTGGCGGCAACTTAGTCATTGGTGGGTGGGGCGGTATTCGGAGTTGGTGCGGGACGCCGTGGCCGCGTCGCATCGCCATCGCTGCCACGCGCTTCATCAGCGACTTTTCCGCGTCGAGCATATCGCGGCTGGTGAAGCGGAGCGGATTGCCACCACCGGGGTTCAGCGTCACCAGTTCGCCGGACTCCATGACCGCGGCAAGCACCGCGCCGAACTGCTCCTGATCGCCGGTACGCGACTTCAGAAATTGAGCGAGTTCCTGATGGGTAAAGGTAGGCCGCAGACGGGACAAGGCACGCAGCGCTACCGTGGGGTCCTCTAGGATCATCTCGCCGTTCTCTTGCGCAATCCGTTGCCGCTCGGCGACGCGCTCCTGCAGATGGCTGGGCAGTGTCTGCTCGCCTTGGGTCCAGCGGCCGACTCCTTTGCGACCCGGCGTGAGCTCGATCTGCTGAGCCTCCAGCGTCCGGTGATCGATTCGCACGGCGTGCCCGGCTCGCGCCAAATGTTGATTGGCACGTTCGGCCCAAGCCGAACGCCACTCAATGAGATTGGCTTTCCGGTTCCAATGCCGCATTTTGGGTCCAAACCCCGACGGCGTGGCTTCGCGCAGGGTAAGCAAGATCTGGGCATACGGATTGTTGGTGTCATTCCGACGGATGCTGAAGTCCGCGATCATGCCTTTCGAGACAAACTCCTGTGCAATGTAATCGCGCACGAGCGCCACGCTTTCCGCGTGGGACAGCTCGACGGGCAAACCGATTTCGATCGCGCGCGCGAGTTGCGAGTCTTTCCGGCGCTCGCCCGCCTCCACCCGATTCCACAACATTTCCCGGTCGTGCACCCAGGCCGGCGCGCCATCAGGCGACATGATTTCCGAATGCGCGGCTTTGCGGCTGCGTGTGTAATTGTGCGTGAGCCCGTAGCGCTCATCACGCAGCGCGGACCCGGACCGATACGCGGCGGCAGCGGTGATGCTCTGCCCCCGCCCGCGTGAGATGACCTTCGCCGTAAGATGGTAGATCGCCAGATAATTCTCGGTGGAGCGGGTGACGTATAGACGTATAAGTGTTTAATGCCTCGGTTGTCGTTAGACTGTACGCGTAGCTCTGTGCCAAAATCAATGGCGAACCGGCGCCGCTATTCCGGCCGGACTCTTTGACCGCGGACACGATCCCGATGCCCAAACTCGACGATCAGATTTCGACGCTACAACAGAAACTCACCCAGTTGAAGCTTCGTCAGGAGCGCCTCGATGCGCGCAAGCGTGCCGTCAGTGCGCTGCGCGAACGCAAGGCCGCGACCCGCCGGAAGATATTGGTCGGCGGAATCGTACTGGCCAAAGTGGAACACGGAGAAATCGACCATGAGCAGTTTCGCGGTTGGCTCGACCAGGCCCTGACCCGACCCGAAGATCGGGTCTTGTTTGGTTTGCCCGTAAGCGAGAGCGGACCTGGGGCGCAGCCATCCGACGCCGGTGGATGATTTCCGCTCGCGTCACTTCTTCTCGACGCCGGTGAGGAGCGAGTAGCTCGTGCTCCGTCCGCCGCCTGGGTCCTTGCGCAGCGCGCCGCGCTCGACGAGATCCAGGATGTCGCGGTAGGCCGTGTCCTGCGAGCAGTTCGTGAGCTTGCCCCACTTTGATGTCGTGAGCTTCCCCTCGAAGCCGTCGAGCATTCTGTTGAGCACATTAACTTGGCGTGCGTTCAACGGCTGCTGCGCAAAGCGCTTCCAGAAGCGCGCCTTCTCCAGCACCGCGCCGAGCGTGTCTTGCGCGCCTTCGATCGCGCGGTGCAGGCATGCAAGGAACCATTCCTGCCACGGCGTAATATCGAGCGCACCTTTCTGCGTGCGCTCCAGCGTCGCGTAATAGTCGCTGCGCTCGCGTCGGATTTGCGCTGACATGCTGTAGAAGCGCTGGGTGCTCCGCTCTGAGCGGGCGAGCGCCATGTCGCCGATCGCGCGTGCGATGCGTCCGTTACCGTCATCGAAGGGGTGGATGGTGACGAACCACAAATGCGCGCGCCCCGCGATGAGGAGCGGGTCGGTGTTGCCGGGCGCCTCGAACCAGCTCAGGAAGCGATCCATATCTTCGGGGACACGCGCGGCGGGCGGTGCTTCATAGTGCACCTTCCGCCGATCGAATGGCCCCGAGACAACCTGCATCGGCCCACTGCCGTCATCCCGCCAGTTGCCGACGGTGATTTTCTGAAGGCCGCTTCGGCCGGTGGGGAAGAGTGCTGCGTGCCAACCGAACAACCGTTCGGCCGTCAGGGGCTGCGCATAGTTGATGGTCGCGTCGAGCACCATGGCGACGACACCCTCGACATCGCGGTCGGCCGGCACCAACCCGCCGACATTCATGCCGAGCCGCCGCGCAATTGAGGATCTGACCTGATCGTCGTCGAGTTTTTCGCCCTCGATCTGACTTGAGCGGACCACATCTTCGGTCAGCGTGCTCAGCTGGGCTTCACGGCGCAGTTCGAAGCCGAGGTCCTGCATCCTGCCGAGCAGACGGCCCTGCTCGCGCGAGACCTGTCCGAGCAACGCGGCAAGGCGCTCACTCTCCCAAGTCAGATCAGGCCAATTATCTTGTTCCCAGATGTACATCCAATCTCCGCATATTATGCGGAGATTATGACCTCGATTCTCCGCATGGGCAAGTGCATCTCCGCATAGTGTGCGGAGATTAGGCCGGCTATTCTCCGCAGTCCCATGTTGACAGCAACTTTATGCACGGGCCAGATTCGATGCTCAGCTCCGATATCGACAATAACACCAGCGCTCCGGCGCGCCGCTCGATGCTGGCGAAGATCATTCGCGAGCAGGCCGTAGGAAGGCAAACCGAACTGGTGGCGATGTTGCGCAAGCATGGCCATGTTGCGACCCAATCGAGCGTCAGCCGGGATCTGCGCGAACTGGGGGTGGCTAAAATGGGTGATCGCTATGTGCTGCCCGATACCGCCGCTCCACCCAAGAGCGATTTTTCGACCCTAAAGCAGTTCGTCAACGCTCGTTTGACCGCCGGCACGAATCTGACGGTGTTGAAAACGACCGTGGGCTCGGCGCAAAGCGTGGCCGTCGCCATCGACACCGCTCGATGGCCGGAGGTCATCGGCACGCTGTCCGGCGATGACACCATCTTCATCGCCACGGCCGGCGCGCGCGACCAGCGCAAACTGGCCGACCGCCTTCTCGCCATCTTCGGACGCTAAAACCCCATGACATCGACTTCAAGGCAGGGCGCCGAGCCCATACTTTTGGCATTTTCCGGCGGCCTCGACACATCCTTCTGCGTCCCCTGGCTCAAGGACACCTATCAGCGGCCGGTGATCACGGTGACCGTCGACACCGGCGGCATCGACGAGGCCGCGGCAAAGTCCTTGGCCGAGCGCTCGGTGCAGCTGGGCGCCATCGAACATCATCTCATCGATGCACGCACCGCCTATTTCGACCAGGTGCTCCAATATCTGCTCATGGGCAATGTGCGCCGCGGTGGGGTATACCCGCTGTGCGTCGGCGCCGAGCGCGTGCTGCAGGCGCAGACGATCGCACAGATGGCGCTCTCGCTGAAAACCACGATGGTCGCGCATGGCTGCACGGCCGCGGGCAACGATCAAGTGCGCTTCGAAGTGGCGTTGCGCACTTTGGCGCCGGACCTCGAGATCATCGCGCCGGTTCGCGACCGGGCGTTCAAGCGGCCGGAACAGCTCAAGTATCTCGAAGATCATCGTCTGCCGATTCCACCCTTCGGCGCGGCGTACTCGGTGAACCGCGGACTCTGGGGCGTCACCATCGGCGGCAAGGAGACATTGACGTCGGAGGGCAGCATTCCGGAGGAGGCGTGGGTACTCTCCAAGAACGCATTCTCGGCGCCGCGCCTGCCTGAGCGCCATTCGATCGGTTTCAACCAGGGAGTTCCGGTCAGTCTCGACGGCGCCGCATTGTCTGCCGTCGCCATCATCGAGAAATTGGAGGCGTTGGCCGGTCCCTTCGGCATTGGACGCGGCATCCATTTGGGCGACACCGTGATCGGCACCAAGGGGCGGGTCGCGTTCGAGGCCCCGGCGGCCGACGTGCTGCTGACGGCCCATCGGGAGCTGGAAAAGTTGGTGTTGACGGGCAAGCAGGCGCGCATCAAGGACTCTGTGGCCCAACCCTATGGCGACCTGGTGCACGAAGGACAACACTTGGATCCGGTGTGCCGGGATATCGAGGCGCTGTTGCTGTCCTCTCAGGCGCGCGTCAGCGGCGAGGTCAAGGTTCTGTTCCGGCCGGGTTCCGCGTTCGTGGAAGGCGTCGCGTCGCCCTATTCGCTGATGGCGGCATCGAAAGGCGTCTACGGCGAATCCGCCGGTGAGTGGACGCCGACCGATGCGTTGGGGTATTCGAAGATGCTGGCCCTGACCGGCGTGTTCTACCAGCGTGCCGGAACCAATGCGCAGGCGCGGGCGGGGAAGTCATGAGCGGCATGCGCACCGTGGTCGTCGATAAAATCGCCTCAGTGACGCAGGCCTGTGGCCTGTCGCACGAGATCCGCATCGCAGCGGACATTCCCTGCGAGGAGGGTTTGGTTGTCGTGGTCGAGATCCTCAACAACAAGTCAACCTACAACACACTGGAGCTGACCAGCGGCCGCATGGCGAAGGTGGCACGCGGGGATGTGGTGGTCGGCGCCTTGGGTCATCGCAAGGCCTTGTTCGGCTACTCGGGCCACATTCCGGAGACGCTCAAACCCGGCGATGTGATTCAAATGCTGAATATCGGCGGCGTCCTCGGCATCTGCGACTCCGCAACGCCCGACAAGGGCAAGCCTTTCGACTGTAAAGTCCTCGGCGCCGTATTGACCTTTCCGTATCTGGGCGAGCGCATCGGCGTGCCCGCCAAGGTGGGCTACAAGGCGCTGGACTACAACGCCGCGCTCGACGTGCGCGGCGTACCGGTGGTGGCGCTGGCCGGCACCTGCATGGAGGCGGGCAAGACCGCGGCGGCCTCCGCCATTATCGCGCGCATGCGCCATCGCGGACTGATCGTGGATGCCTTCAAAGCGACCGGCGTCTCGCTGCGCCGTGACGTCCTGGCGTTCGAGGACTCGGGCGCGCGGCGTACCATGATTTTTACCGACTTAGGGATCGTGACCACGACCGAGAAATGCGGTCCGGCGTTGACCCGCACCATGCTGACGGAAATGGCCACCGGCCAGCCGGATGTCATCGTGTTCGAATTGGGCGACGGACTCTTGGGGACGTATGGTGTGGAATCGATTCTGCGTCAGGCGGACATCAAGAAGGCGTTGACCGCGGTGGCGTTGTCGGCCAACGATCCGGTCGCCGCCTGGGGCGGCGTCAAGTTGTTGCGCGAGCGCTTCGGCATCGAGCCTTGCGTCGTCACCGGTCCCGCGACGGACAATCAAGTGGGGATCGAGATCATCCGTGAGCAGATGAACGTCCAGGCGTTCAATGCCATCAGCAATCCCGCGGATCTCGGCGACCACATCATCACTTGGCTGGGCTTGAGCCACGTGCGTGAATCCAAAGTAGCCGGCGAATGAACGGCCCCACCCCCGCGATCGTACTGGGCGGCACCGGCTATGTGGCCGGAGAGCTGCTGCGCCTGATCGCGGGGCATCCGCAGCTTTCCGTCGCCGCCATTCTGTCGGATAGTCAGCCCGGTGCTCCGGTCGCCGGCGCATTCGCGCATTTGCGCAGCGCCTATCCGGATCTCAAATTCGCCGATCTCGACGAGATCGAGACCGTCGTGCGGCGCATGCCGCGCTGCGCGTTGTTCTCCGCCGCACCCCACGGCGTCGCCGCGGCCATCATCGATCGTCTGCTGACGGCGGCCGAGGCGGCGGGCACACGGGTGCACTGCGTGGATATCTCGGCCGACTTCCGCTACTCGAGTTCCGCCGCCTATGAGGCGGTGTACAAGCACGCCCATGGCGCGCCGGAAAGAATTCGTGAATTTACCTGTGCCGTTCCGGAGCATTTGCAAAAATCGCCGACACCGCATGTCGCGCATCCCGGATGCTTCGCAACCGCGACGCTGCTCGCGAGCGTGCCGCTGCTGGCGCTGGGGCTGACGGATATGCGCCTGTTCGTCACCGGCATCACCGGCAGCACCGGTTCCGGCCGCAAACCGATCGAAGGCACTCATCATCCGCACCGGCACAGCGATCTCTATACCTACGGTGCCTTGAGTCATCGACATGTGCCGGAAATCATCGCCTGCGCGAAACTGGCCACGGGTCTCGAAGCGGAGCTCAATTTCGTGCCGCACTCCGGTCCCTTCGCGCGCGGCATCCATGTCACCGTGCAGGCCAGTCTCAAGAAGCCGCTGGGCACGGCGCAGGCGCTGGAGGCGCTCCGGTCGTACTACAAGGACTGTCCTTTCGTGCGCGTCAGCGACACCGCACCGCGCGTCAAGGATGTGGCGACCAGCAATTATTCGAATTTGAGCGCGGTGACCAACGGTAACTCCATCGCTGTCATGTCGGTGGTCGACAATCTCAACAAAGGCGCCGCCGGCGGCGCCATTCAATGGATGAATCGCTTATTGGGTCTTGCCGAGACCACCGGCCTCACGACCCCGGCGCCCGGATGGACTTGAGGCGCACGGAACCACGACACGGCAGACAACAGCGACAAACTCGGTAAGCAATTCAAATGGCGACACCTCTGACAACTGTGACGACCCAGGCTCTCTCCAGCCACCTGGCGCAAGTGTTTGCGCAATATCCCATCGAGGTGGCCCACGGGGAGGGCGTCTGGCTGCACGCGCGCGACGGCCGCAAGATCCTGGATTTCTACGGCGGGCATGCGGTCGCCGGCTTGGGTTACGGTCATTCACGCTGGCTGGCCGCGCTCGAGCGCCAGGCTCGGCAAATGGCCTTTCAGACCAACGCGCTGCCCATGGTAATCCGCGAGCGCGCCGCCGCCCGCTTGGCCAAGTTCGTGGGGCTTGGTCTCGATACGGTGTTTTGGATCAACAGCGGCGCCGAAGCCAATGAAAATGCGCTGAAGCTCGCCTTCAAGCTGACCGGCCGCAGCAAGATCGTGGCACTGGTACAGGGCTGGCACGGCCGAACCGCCGCGGCCGGCGCCGTGACGTGGGGCGCGCTCGAAAAATGGTACGGTTTTCCGCGCACGCCTTTCGACGTGAGATTCACGCCGCGCGACGATCCCGCCGCCGTCGATCAATTCGTCGACCGGGATACGGCCGCCGTGATCGCCGAACCGGTGCAAGGCGTGGGCGGCGCCTACGATGTGGGCAAGCCGATGTTGCAGGCGCTGCGTCGGCGCTGCGATGAGGTCGGCGCGTTGCTGATATTCGACGAAGTGCAATGCGGAACCGGCCGCACCGGCGCACCCTTTGCCGCGAATTTCTACGGCGTTACTCCGGACATGATCACCGCCGCGAAGGCCTTGGGCAACGGGTTTCCCGTATCGGCCCTGCTGTTGTCGCGACGCATCGCGGGGCAGCTCAAGTACGACGACATGGGTACGACCTTCGGCGGCGGCCCCATGGCTTGTGCCGTGGCCGAAGCGGTGATCGACACCATCGAGTCCGAGTCGCTGCTCGCGAACGTGCGCCAGGTCTCGGCCTATATTCGCTCCAGCTGCGTCATTGGCCCGGTCACCGGTGTACAGGGCGCGGGATTCCTCCTGGGTCTGAAGACTTCCCGACCGGCCAAGGAGGTGCAGTCGGCGCTGCTCGCCAAGAACATACTCACCGGCACCAGCGCGGATCCGCACATCCTGCGCCTGCTGCCGGCGTACATCTTGAACGAGGGTCATGTGGATCAGCTGAGCGACGCTTTGGCGAAAATATCCGCATGAAGCGCTTCCTCAATCTGGCCGATTTCAGCCGCGAGCAGGTTCTGGATCTGCTCGCGCTCGCCCAGGCCTTGCAAGATAAACCGGATCCGCGGGCGCTCGCGGGCAAGATCCTGGGGTTGGTGTTCTTCAATCCCTCGCTGCGCACTCTGGCGTCATTCCAAGCCGGAATGGCGCGCCTCGGCGGCAGCTCCTTCGTGATCACTCCGGGCCAGGGCACGTGGCAGCTCGAGACTCGGCAGGGCGCCATCATGAAGGGCGCGGCCGCCGAACATATCCGCGAAGGCATACCGGTGCTGGCGTCGTATTGCGATGCGCTGGGCGTGCGCGCCTTCGCCGAGGGCAAGAATCTCGAGCAGGACCTTGGCGAATCCCTGTTCGGAATGATCGACGAGCTTTGCGACAAACCGCTGATCAACATGGAATCGGCGATGAATCACCCCTGCCAGGCGCTGGCGGACTGGCGCACGATGGATGAACTCAAGGTACCGCAGCGAGCCAAGTTCGTGCTGAGTTGGGTCTACCATCCGAAGGCGCTGCCCTTGGCCGTGCCCGCGGCCACCGTGCACATGGCGGCGATGCGCGGCATGGAGGTGGTGGTGCTGCGTCCGGATGGCTTCGCCCTGCCGCGGCAAGTCATGACCGTCGCGCGCTCGGCCGCGGCCGCGGCCGGCGGCTCGCTCAGCGAGACCTCCGATCGCGAGGCGGCCCTCGCCGGCGCGAGCGTGCTGTATGCGAAGGAGTGGGGTACCACCACGTA
>WNFJ01176266.1_pt2 | contig 15113 bp, 15 predicted proteins | sample 5400461 | NCBI WGS metagenome assembly WNFJ01 (sample SAMN13153349, study PRJNA577476) | soil metagenome | isolation source: 115 cm saprolite on Douglas fir-dominated hillslope | place: USA:California | collected 2013-09-17 | reverse complement strand
GGGCGGGAGGGCCAGCATCAGACGCCGCTGAGGATAGTCCTGGCAAAAAATCCATCGCCTCCGACGGAGCATGAATAATCAGGATCCCCGCGGACCGTGCCACTTGCAGAACTGGCTCCATCTGGTGGGCTAATTGGCCAACCCGTTGAGTCGAGCCGGAACACCAATGACGTTCCCACATATCGCGAATCACGATCGCGCATTCGCGAATCGAGAAGTCCTGTTCAAAGTAAGCTTTCAGCCAGATGCCGCTTCCTTTGGATGTAATTCAGTTTTTTGAATCGTTCAGCGGCAAAGAGGTGAGTTCCGTCGCCGTGCGGCCCAAAAGGGCTTATGCACAACAATCCTAGCCGCTTGGAAGAGTGAAGCGTTGCGGCACCCGAGGAACCGGAAGGCTCGCTCCAGGTATGACGGGTCCTAGGGGGAAGAGCAAGTGGGCAAAATTATCTTGACAAGGTTCTTACATAGATTACACGAGGCTTCCGAGCGTTAAAACACCAATTCTAATCGCTTAGAACTGGTGGGCTTGCGGGCCCAAAGAATCGGCTTGGGGCGGAATTCCGCGAGTTCTTACCGGTATGAACAGTTGGACAAAATTACCTTGACAAGGTTTTTGTAAGGGGCTATAGAAAGGCTCAATTCTAAGATGTTGGGGTTGTGTGGCATACGAGACATTTAGGCGGTCCACGTCGAGAGGTGGAACGGGGGTGCAACGTATTCCTGCTGAGGGGGTGGGCAATGTTACATTCGATTTGCAAGAGGTTTAGTCAATTTCTGATCGCGGCATTGTTGCTTTTGGTGTGTGCTGGCGTCTTGCGCGCGCAGGTAGATACCGCAAGCATTGTGGGCACCGTACAAGATCCTTCTGGTGCAGCAATAAGCGGAGCTCGAGTCACCGTGACCAATGCCGCGACCGGCGAGCAAAGTACGGTCACCTCCGGCGACAGCGGCAATTATATTTTTCCCTATCTGAGAGTGGGAACCTACAACATCTCGATCGAGGGGACCGGGTTCAAGACAGCCGTTGTTACCGGGATCAAGCTAGACGTTCAAGATCGCAGACGGCTAGACATCTCGATGGAACTGGGTACTACGACTCAGACGGTGAACGTGGTCGAAAACACGCCTCTGCTCGATACGCAGACGGCGGACGTCGGGCACGTCACCGATGCGGAGCAAGTACAAGATCTGCCGCTGAACGGTCGCCGTTACGATGAACTCTCTTTGCTAACGGCTGGCGTGAATGTAACTACTCCAGGTTTCCAGAGTCGGGCGGAAGGCGTCTTTAGCATTAACGGAAACAGCTCGACGCAGAATAACTTCGTCCTTGACGGCGGCGATAACAACTCTTATACGACTAACCTCCAGGACCAGAGCGCACAAAGCGTTCAGCCATCAGTCGACTCCTTATCAGAATTCAAGATTCAAACGCGGGACTACAATGTGGAGTACGGACGGAGCGCCGGGGGGGTGATCAACGCTTCGATAAAGTCCGGCACAAACGGATTTCACGGCGATGCCTACGAATTTTTCCGCAACGACCATTTGGATGCGAACGACTTCTTCCTGAACGCAGCGAAACAACCGAGAGCGATTTACCAGCAGAATCAGTTTGGCGGAACGCTGGGAGGTCCCATTCGGAAGAACACGACCTTTTTCTTCCTAGGTTACGAGGGCACGAGGATCAACCAAGGCAATACCCTGGTTGGTACTGTTCCAACCCCGCTGATGCGCGAGGGCGACTTCAACGAACTTCCCACTCGTCCAACCTCTCCCACGATCCCCGGGCTTACTCAATTCTCAAACTGCATAATTGCCGGAGTGATCCAGAGCGCGTGTATCGACCCAACGGGGGCCAAAATATTCGCGCTATATCCGATGCCGAATACCAACCTGGCACAGGAACGTGTGATCGGAGGATTTGCCGGTAACAATTACATAACCAGCGCCAAAAGCTTGCACAACTCGGATGTAGGTGTGGCGCGTATCGACCAAAAATTCAGCGACTCCGACAACGTCTACGGTCACCTGGTCATCTTCGACTTGCGCAGAAACCTCCCTGGCATCTTTAGCGCAATTGACCCGATCGCAGATGGAACTCTGGGTTCAACGGACGGAATAAACTTGGATCGTGGGACGAGCATCACTCTGGCTTGGATTCATGCATTTAGTCTATCGTTGTTCAACGACGCACACTTTACCTTTAATCGCGCGGCCTCCCACTCGGAGCCGGACGCTCTGGGCAACTACGTTGCACCTCAGTACGGCTTGATCGGTATCCCGAATTTCGGCCCGGCGGTCTCGGGCGGTCTCCCTGAGATTGACATCTCCGGCTTTCAGCAATTGGGAAGCCCGCGCTGGCTGCCGCAGAGCCAGTTTGCCCAGGTTTGGCAATTCAAGGATGCGGTTACCTACATCAAGGGAGCTCATACGCTAAAGGCCGGCATTGAATGGCGTCGTGATACGGACAATTTTACCGATCTGTGTTGCAACCGCGGCTTCTACAACTTCAGCGGACAGTATACAGGGCAGGGGATTGCGGACTTGCTCCTTGGATTGCCCGCCAACCAAGAATTGGAAAACCTAGACGTCGCGCACATTTACCGGGATGGAATCAACTGGTTCGTTGCAGATACATGGAGAGCTACGAATCGCCTGACCATCAATTACGGAATTCGGTATGAATACGTAAGCCCCTTGTACGAGCGGAATAACCACGTAACGAATTTCCTCCCGAGCCTCGGCGCTCTTTTCACTGTTCCCTCGAACGCCTCTGGCGCCTATGCACGCACCACCATTCATCCGGTCTACGATAATTTTAATCCGCGCTTGGGCATAGCCTACCAGATCACTCCGAAACTCGTCTGGCGGAGCGGTTTCGGCATGTACACCTCAAGCTACTATCGCTATGGGAGTGAGAGCCAAATGGCCCTGAATCCTCCCTTTCTGACGGACCATGCGATCAACAATTCCCCTACCCAGGCCCCGCCCTACTTGCTCCAGAATGGTTTTCCGGGCGACTTCCTGGCTCCCGTTGCGATCACGGACATCGCCGCTGTGAGCCAACTTCAGCTCCGCACGGTTGACCCCAACCTTAAGCCTTCTACCACTTTTGAGTACAGTTTTGGCTTTCAGTACTCCTTGGCCAACAACTGGATGCTAGAGGCGGCTTACGTGGGCAACCAGTCGCGACACCTCTGGGACCTGAGTAACTTGAACCAAGGGAATTTGATAACACCGGGATCGCCTCCCGTTTTCCCCTATCCGGCGTACGTGGTGAACAGCCTGCCCACGTTTATCGAAAACCTGCAAAGCGCCTCCAACGCGAACTACAACGCGCTACAAATCACGCTTGATAAGAACATTTCCAACGGGTTGCTCATCCATGCCGGCTACGTGCACAGCAAGGCGATGAGCCAGGTTAGCGACTTTGAAGCCGGTCTGCGCGGAACGCAAAATCGATACGACCGAAAGAACGAGTGGGCACTTTGGGACAACGACACCCCGGATCGTTTTGTAGCCAGCATCACCTACGTGCTGCCGGTGGGAGTCGGCCACAGCTACAATCCTGGGGGGATTATTGGCCAAATCGTCGGTGGTTGGCAATGGAACTCGATCATCACCTACAGCTCCGGGCAACCTATCGTTGTTGGAATTCCTTTTGACCTCAGCGGAACCGGCACGGGCAGTCGGCCCAATTGCCTGCACACGCCGGGTGGCTTCCACCAGACTATAAATGACTGGCTGAACCCCGCGGAGTTTGCGCAACCTGCGCCTTACTACTTCGGGAATTGCTCCGCGACGCCGGGTCCGCGCGCTCCGGGCATCAAGAACTGGGATATGTCCCTGTTCAAGAAGTTCCCTATAAAGGAAACGAAGTACGTTGAATTCCGAGTCGAGTGGTTCAATATCTGGAATACGCCGCAATTTGGCAGTCCTTCGAACACGACCATTAATACCGTTGGGTTTGGACAGATTACAAGTCTCTCGCTTAATAATCCTCCACGCCAGATTCAGTTCGCTCTGAAGTTCTACTTCTAGCGCGTGACTGGATTTAGCGTAGAGGGTGCGGTCCGGATGGGATGTGGGAATAGGAACGCACCTTCGGGGTGCAAGGAATCGTCGTGGATCTTCCAAAATCGGGCGCGCCGGGTGCAGCCTTCCCCTCGAGCCACAGGCGCGCTTGGGCGCAGAGAAGCCTCAGCAGCCCAAAACTAGTACGGCAGTTGCAAACTGACTCAGAACAAGCGCGACGGCAGCCTGGGAAGCGGCACTGAGTGAGGCAATGGCCTCTTGAAGTTGGCGCAAACGAAGCGAATAACAATTTGGCGCATCGCGATTCGGCTTGAGGGGACAAAGCCGGCGACCTTTTCAGCCGGTCCCGCGAAATCGCATAGATCTTGCATGCACCCGTCGGGACTTGCAGATACAAGCCCAATTCGCCGATACTCCCCCAGATACAAGCCAAAGTCCGTTCGCTGGCAAGTTCTCTCACGGGGAGCAGCAGGCTATGTCTCGCGATGATAGGTGCGTGATTGGCCTTGACGTCGGAGGCACGAAGGTAGCCGGGGGAGTGGTTTCCTTTCCCGACGGAACCATCCACGAACGGCAAACGATCCCCACGCGCCCGGAGCGCGGTGGCGCGGCAGTCCTCGACGACGTTTTTGAACTGGCTGCCTCGCTGGCCCAACAAGCCAATCGCGAAGGCCGGCAAATCCATGGCATTGGGCTGGGAGTCTGCGAACTCGTCGATCTGAACGGAAGTGTGACCAGCCGGCAGACTCTGGATTGGCCGGGCTTGCCAATCCAGGAACGCTTCACGGTCATCGTTCCTAGCCTGGTGGAATCAGATGTCCGTGCCGCCGCTCTGGCCGAGGCTCTGTTTGGAAGGGGGAAGCCATTCCGTCTGTTCGTGTACGTGACGGTCGGAACCGGTATCAGTCACACGCTCATCCACGACGGTCGGCCTTTTCGAGGCGCGTACGGGAATGCAATCACCGTGGCAAGCGGAGCGCTTACGACACACTGTCCTGCCTGTGGTGTGCGTTCAGACTTTGTGGTAGAAGAGTTTGCGTCGGGCTTGGCCTTGGTCGCCCGGTACAATAAGGAGTCCACAAGGCCGGTCGTCCACGGCAAGGAAATATTTGAGGCGGCCGATCGAGGCGATTCGGTGGCCGTCCGTATCCTGGCAACGGGCGGAGACGCCTTGGGAAACATGGTCGGATTCCTTGTCAACATACTCGACCCGGAAGCCGTAGTGATCGGAGGAGGTCTGGGCATGGCCGGGGGCATATATTGGCAAAACCTCGAGGCTTCGGCGCGAAGGCATATCTGGTACGAAGGTGGCCGGGGTCTGCCGATTCTCCCCGCCGCGCTCGGGGTTGATGCCGGATTAATTGGCGCCGCCGCTGCCATGTGGCAAAGGTTGAACAACCCCGAAGGCCAGAGCGGGGAAAGCTAGAGCAGCGGGCAGATCGGCACCAGAGGAGCTCTCGTGGCGAGAGATATTACCGAACGAATCAAAAATGAGATTGTCGTTGGCGACGGCGGCTATTTGATCGAGCTGGAGAGAAGAGGTTACGTGCGCAGCGGCTCCGATCGCGAGAAAGTCGGAACCGGCAAAGGCAGCGGCCAATTCACGCCGGAAGTCGCCATCGAGCATCCCGAAGCGCTCATGCAATTGCACCGGGAGTTCCGGGAGGCCGGGGCGATGGTTTTGCAGGCCTTGACGTTCTTTGGCACGAGGGAGAAGTTGACGCGCGCTGGTTATGGGGCTCAGACCGAAGCGATTAACCGTGCGGCGGTGCGGATCGCCCGGGAGGCCGGAGGCAAGGAGACGTTGATTGCTGGAAGCGTCTCGCGAACGCAATTGTTTGAGCGAGAAGGGCCCTCTGCCTCCGGCCACGTCAAGGACCTTTTCGAGGAACAGATCGCTTTGCTGCAAGACGCCGGGGTGGACTTCCTGATTCTTGAAACCTTTTTTCGACTTGATGAAATGCGGATTGCCTTGGCTTGTGCTCGCAAGACAGGTCTGCCTGTTATGGCCACCTTCAGCTTCCGGCCGACGATGGACTTCACTTCCGACCAGCACAGACCTGAGGAGTGCGCTCGAATCCTGGCCTACGAGGGGGCAAACATTGTGGGTGCGAATTGCGAGCAGGAACCTTCCAGAATGTTGCGTATCCTTCGCGCAATGCGCGGGGCCGTAAGCATTCCTATCGCTGGCCAACCGGCGGCGTTCCGGACCACCGACAGCACCCTCTGTTTCACTCGCCTGCCACAGTTCCCGGACGAACTTGAGACCATCCAAGTTTCCCGGCGAGAATTCCAGGAATTCGGCGCGGCAGCTAACGATGAGGGAATCCGCTACCTGGGTGGCTGCTGCGGTTGCAATGCAGCCTACATTCGCAGCCTTGCACGCGGGATATCGAACACGGGAAAGGCTTCCGGCTGAGGCGTCGTCGAAGAGAAGGATAGGAGCTGACGTTGCGGGCGCTACGTCGGCATTGAAGGCATCTTGCTGCCTTCTGCTTATCCGGTTGTTTCAGCAAAACCGGGCCGGTTGTTTCAGCAAAACCGGATTGAAACCGGATATCTTGGGTGTCGTCGAACCCAGCACCACAACGGCTGGTGGCGACCTGAAAGAACCGGATAAACGAGTGCTGCCTAAAGGCCGAATGGACTTCTAAATTATGGCGATACTCGCAAAACTCCGGGTGAAATGGTTTTGGTGCTCTGTTTTCACCGTGTTGGCCTGGGCGGCCTGGGCGATTTGCGCGAAGATCGGATCGAACGAACTGTCCGCCAATGCCATGCAGTTTTTCTTTAGTATAGGTGCCGCTCCGCTCGCCGTTCTTCTCCTGATCAAGCAGCGCTTCAAGTTGGAAAGAGATTCTTTGGGGATTTTCTATGGTGTGACCAACGGACTGCTTTCCAGTGTCGGGAATCTGGCGCTTCTTGCGGCTTTCCGAAGCGGTGGCAACACTGCGGTGATTACCACCGCCACGTCATTGTATCCGATGATTACCGTTGGATTAGCCATCCTAATCCTCCGAGAGCGGCTGACCAAGAGGCAGATGCTTGGAATTGGCTTTGCTGCTGCGGCTATCGTCATCTTTTCGCTTTAAGGGAAAGTCGGTTTCATGCATATCGCTGCCTGGTTCTGGTTCTCGGTTACGGCTCTCCTTGCCTGGGGAGTGGTCGGGCTGTTGCAAAAACTTTCCACGAATCGTCTTTCTGGGGAGTCAGCGGCGATCTGGCTGATCGTCGGATTTCTTCTGTTTATGCCATTCATTTTCCCCGGCAGAGCCGCGCTTCACCTCTCCCTCACAGCTGCGATGTTAGGCGTGTTGAGCGGCCTTTTGAACGCGCTGGGTGCATGGGCGCTTTTGGAGGCCATGCATAGTGGGGGCAAAGCATCTGTCGTGGCACCCTTTACTGCGATGTATCCGATGGTTGTCGTAGCGATGGCTCCATTCGTTCTTCATGAAACGATTACGGCGTTGCAGGGCGTCGGCGTGATTTGCGCTCTCACCGCAGTCGCCCTCCTGTCCACTTAAGCCAAGCCCTTGAAGTGGGGACAGGAAATCCAAGTAGCCAGTGTTGAACCCCATGGAAGTCGCAACTTCGTAGCAAGGAAGGCGCGCCCAATGGGTCTTGTAGTAAATTCAGACCTCTCTTGTTATTTCTGTTTGCCGGAAATGAAGTCTACCGTCGTCGGGTTCGTCGTTTGAAGATTCATCCAAATCACCAGGTTGGTCCCCTCAAGGGTGTTTACCTGGCCCACTCGAAACTCAGGGCCCCACGAGACGTCTTTCCCGTTGATCTTTATGCGCGGTATCGGATCGTTCCAGTTGCGAATAACAATCGCGGGATTAACTAAGGGTGAGCTGTCCGACGCCTCAAACGTGGCATGAAGCTTCTCCGTGCCGGTGCTTTTCACCCGCGCAATAAGGAATGCACGCTGTGCGGGGTCATACCCTTCGGCTCGAAAGGAATCTGCAACGAGGGTCATTTTCGGGGGCGACAACCATGACTTCGCTAATCCCACCAACTCCGTTGGAGGTTTCGTCGTCAGCCCATCGAGCATGAGCTTGGTGATGGAGTCCTCGGTCTGCGCGTACGGTTGAGCTTCGATATGGGAAAGGGACGAGTGGGAGACCTTATCGGGCGCTACGGCGGAAATTCCGCTCGACTGGACTTGTTGTACAGGCCAATGATTCCACCATTCGAAGATCGAATAGGTCTTTTCTTCATGGCGGTAGACCTTCAGCAAATCGTTCATCGGAGCGACGATCTGGAAGGTTTCCACGATGACTTGAGGTTCACGATCTGGATGTTGGCATTTGTCGGACGATCCAGTTTTGCCGGAGATTCAGGCGCCCACGAATAGGTGAAGGTCTCGCCCGCCATGTTCGCCAGGGTAAGCGCATCGGTGGCGATATTATCCTCCGAAAGGCTCCCCGGAGGATTGATGATGATGGTTTCCTGAAATTCGTGTTCCGGCTCTCCGTTCCGCGCGGTGAAGACGGAAGTCCAAGCAACCTGTTTGCGCACGGCCACGCCGTCTGGATACACGGTGTAATAATTCGTCTCCCCAATCCGTCCATCCCGTATAAGGATCGGGATTGGCGCAAGCGGAATGCTCTACCTCGCACAAGCCGTAGCGAAAATGGACCACCGCGCGGGCGGAAGTGCTCTCCAGGATGCGCACGTGAGCATAGCGGTTCTGCTTGTCAGACATAGGCTCGCAGTCCCCGCCATCCGGACAACCCGGCCCCCACGTTTCGATGAACTCATCGCTATACCATTTGCCATTCTCGGTGACCCAGGCGGGAATGTAGTTTGTCCCCTGCCAAAAGACCAGGCGGATTGGGAATTGATCAAAGCGCACCACCACATCTGAGTCTGGGCCTACTCGCCTGGGGGCATCCCACAGATCGTCGTAATTCAGAGTTGCGTAGTACCCAACAAACTCACCCTGATCTTCGGCCGCCGCATCACTCGCCATCACGCCGGCAAACTCCAGACCGTGATCGAGGATCTGAATCTACCCCAACCCGGTGATCCGCAGCCACTACCGCAAAGGTTTCCTCAAGCAATACGTCCGCGATCGCTTCCTCCTCCGCACCGAATCGGCAACCAACAATATCTCGACGGATTACCGCATTGGCAAGGCCGTGGAGAATCTTCCCCAACTGCGAGAGAGGCTTGACGGCATCCTCGACCGCTATCTGGATGTGCAGCAAGACATTCTGGAAACCTTTGTGGACCGAGAGCAGCTCCGCAAACTCACCCAACCCACGCTCCTTCCCAACGGCAGACGCATCCCTGGTTTGAAGCTCGATCAGCCCCGACAGTTGGCCCTCATGCACTCCCTGGCGCGCTTCTGCTACCTTGCGGCCGAAGGTACCTTCACTACTGCTGACTTATACCCACAGACCTTGAAGGCACTCCGGACGACACCGGAAGAGTACAAACTCGGATCCCTCCGTTATGACCTCTGGAAGTTGCGCGCCAAGGGTTTGGTCGAAAAGATCCCCCATTCCCGCCGCTACCGGCTGCTCCCACACGGCTATCAAATCTGCTTGGTGTTCCTGAAGCTCTACGACAAACTTTATGCTCCGCTCGCTGCCGGCATCCTGCAGCCCTTTACTGCTGACGAGCGTATTCCCACGGCAAAAATCACCGCCCTCGACCGCCGATACACCGCCGTCCTTCAGGCCCTCGATGATCTCGTCGACGCCGTGGGGTTGAAAGCCGCCTAAAAGAGCGCGCACTATGTGAACAAAATTCTCGTTGGGGCCCCAATAACGGTCTAAATCAACTACTTACGGACGCATCAAGCTGCAACCGCTGCTCCATTTGAAGGAAAGTTTTTACTATTTCAACTGGAATTTCGCCTGTGTAGTGAGCGGTCATGCTTGCTGATGCGTGTCCCATCTGCTGACGAATTACTGCAAAAGAAGGACTTCGAAGAGATAGTATGCCTGACTTCGGCGCGGGAGGCCTCCGTCAACCTCTGCAAAAATCTGCAATGGAATCATCCGATGTTTGCGTCCTTAGTTGCAGCACGTTCCGCGCATCCGATCGTTTCACTGCCACCGCATGAATTCGCCGGGGACATCCATGAAGATCTTGAAAATCGGGAGCTGGCCAGGGGGCATTACGAAGTGGCTGCTGCCAAGCAATCAGCTGAGGATTGCAGCGGGTTCCGCTGACTTGGCACGCGTATTTGTTAAGGGAATATCGTTTACGGCGACTTGAATGCGAATCGTGTTTTTAGCTGATTGGCTGGTCCATTCTCAAAGATTACTTTGGTCGAGCACTTTGTAGAAGACTATAGATGCTCTCCCTGTGGTCTGTAATACTTGCCCGGACTCCGATTTGTTCAGGAGAAACAAATCCTATCGGCAAGATGGCAGTGATATTCAATTAAGACAAGCGGCTTAGGCCGGCCACTGTCTTTTGGCGAAACTGCAGTTCTTATCGTTCGGATTCAACCAAGCAAAAAATCGTCCCGCCCCATTCATCCTCCCACAAGCCGCACTTCACTAAATTCTGCCTTGACAGTCCTGCGGTCAGTAATTATGCTTCCAAAACAAATTGGTTCATCCAATTATTGAATCCAATGCAACTGGTTGTGCGGAGCGCAATTGCAATCAGGGGTCGTTGCTTCAACGGTTTTCATGAACTCGGCGAGTCTAGTCCATTGGGCAGAGGAGATTATGCCCAATCGAAGGAGATTTTGTTATGAGCTATACACGACGAGATATTTTGAAGGCCGGATTGACCGCTTCTGCAGGCTCACTCATTGGAAATGCTTCCAGTCGTGCAGCTGTAAAGACAGATGGAGCGGAAACAGCCCACCCGCCGAGGAATCAGTTTCAGCCGACGTGGAATTCTTTGCGGACAGTCCCATCTCCACAGTGGCTGAGAGATGCTAAATTCGGCATCTATACACATTGGGGTGTTTATGCAGTTCCTGCATTCGGCAAGAACGCCACCTGGTATATTCACAACGTCTACTGGAAACCAGACTCCCCTGAAAGAAAGCACCACGAGACAACGTACGGTCCATTGGAGAAGTTCGGTTACAAAGAGTTTATACCGATGTTTACCGGAGAGAAGTTCGATGCTGACGAGTGGGCAGACCTATTTCACCGAGCTGGAGCCCGGTTTGCGGGACCTGTCGCTGAACACCACGATGGATTTTCCATGTGGAATACTAAATACTCAGAATGGAATGCGGTGAGGATGGGGCCAAAGCGAGACGTCGTTGGTGAACTCGCGAAGTCGATTAAGAAGCAGGGAATGAAGTTTGTCACAGCTTTCCATCATGCAGAGAACTGGTTTTTTTTCCCTACAACAGATAAGCGTTATGACTGCGCCGATCCACGTTACTCAGGCCTCTATGGTCCAATTCACGAACAGGGAGCCCTCCCGGACAAAGCGTTTCTCGACAAGTGGCAGGCTAAGATCGTTGAAGTTATGGATAATTACGACCCGGACTTGCTCTGGTTTGATTTTGGGCTCGAACTAGTGCAAGAGGATTATAAGAAGGAAATGCTCGCCTATTATTTCAATAAGGCAGTGCAGGAGAAAAGGGACGTAACTGTCACATATAAGAGACACGACTTGGTACCGATGGTCGGAGTTGATGACCTGGAACTTGGCCAAGAACGAGAAATGACCTACAACGATTGGATCACCGATTCGTCCGTAGATAATCAAGGTGCATGGGGCTACGTGCGTGGTGCTGGTTTTAAATCAGTCGACAACCTTGTGGACAACCTAGTGGATCGCGTCAGCAAAAATGGTTACTTGCTGTTAAACGTCGGGCCTAAGCCGGACGGCACAATCCCGGATGAAGCTAAAGAGCGTTTACTTGGGTTGGGCAAGTGGCTTGAGACTAATGGGGAAGCCATTTACGGCACAACACCTTGGCTTATTGCCGCCGAGGGGCCTACGCAACTCGATAAAGTTGGGCCATTTAATGAAAACAATGAATTGAAGTTCACCGCACAGGACATCCGTTTCACCTCCAAAGACAACGTCCTATACGCTACCGCCCTGGACTGGCCAGGCGAGAGAATTGTCATAAAGAGTCTCGCCCCTCGTGGACGAACATGGGCGGGTCTATATCCATCAGAAATCGTGTCCATCACGATGCTCGGTGACGATAAAGAGCTCAAATGGGAGATGACGAAGGAAGGTCTGGTGGCCCGCCGTGAAGCCGGGTGATTATGCTTTCACTTTCAAAATCACCCGCAAGCGTCCTTTCTGATGGGGTCTTTTAGAAGTTCAAAATGACGTGCAATCACACTTGTTCTTAAGATTCGGTCTAGGCATTTATTACAGATGAGCTGAATCTCCTTAGTACTGCCACTGTTTGTTGCAAACAGGCCGTAAGACCTTCTGAACTTCAGCCAAGAGGCTTGAATCGTACGGTTGCTCATGCCAGGCAATATTTTTGCGAACAGATTCCGGGTCAGCAGAGCTGAAAAGAGTTGTCGGGATGTCGGAATTCTGACTAGCGAACTGCAACGCCAACTGAGCGATGCTAGTCCCTTGCCGCTGGCAGAATTCGGCGGCGGATTGGAAGGTCATCCTGTCTTCGGCCGTTGCGGGATGCCAGGTTGGAGCGCCTCGGTCTGTGAGCAGACCGCATGCAAATGGCGAGGCATTGATAATTCCAATTCCCTTGGATCTCGCGAGGGGGAGCAACTCAAGGATGCTCGTATCACTGAGGCAATGGTGATTATGGATAAGTCCCGCATCCACGTGGAGAGAAGAGAAGATGCGTTGCCACAAATCTAAAGGGTAAATCCCAAAGCTCACACCACCAACGCGTCCTTCTCGCTTAAGTTCGAGCACCGACTCATAGCCTTCCGTTAGCGCCCATTCCGTATACTGCCGATCTCGGTACTCAATGTCGTGAATATGGACAAGATCGAAATAATCTATGCCAAGACGTTGGGAGCTTTCGTCGAAGGAAGCCCGAATCCTGCTGCGTGAATAGTCGAATGTATCCTCTCCATAGGTTCCAGGCTTCGTATACTTGCCGACTTTTGTTGAAATGAAGTACCGTTCGCGAGGAATGCTGGCCAGAGCTTTCCCAAGAACAGTCTCGGCGAGTGTGGCGCCGTAGGCCGGTGCTACATCGAAATAGTTAATGCCGCAGTCCAATGCAACATGAACCGACCTGACCGCGTCTGCCTCATTCACCGCTCGGAAAACGCCGCCAAGGGATGACGCTCCGAAACTCAACCGAGAGACTTTCAAACCTGTCTTGCCAAGTTCGTTGTATTTCATATAGTTCTCAATCTTCCCCAGAACCTCTATTGAAAATAAACCGATTCTTTCAATGTCCTCATCAGTCCAAAGCGTAGGCCTCGTTCGCAGTCCCCCCCCATGATTCGATCCTTTTCATCTGTTGAAAGGGAAGTGATCATGTGCCGGACAGTGTCCACCCAACGTTTGTAAGAGCTGGCAACAAGAATGACAGGCCAATCTGAACCGAACATGACCCTCCGCGGTCCAAAACTCTCCAGAACGATATCGAAATAAGGTTGAAGATCATTCTCGGTCCAGGAAGACCACTCTGCTTCGGTAACCATCCCTGATAGTTTGCAGTAAACATTTTCCCTGCGCGCAAGCTCCGAGAGATTCTCCTTCCAAGGCGAAATAGCGCGATCCCGAATTCGAGGTTTTGCGATGTGGTCAACCACAAAAATCTGATTTGGGTGGCGACTTACAAATTCGATTGTTTGCGATAAATGGTGCTCGAAAATCAAGATGTCATAGCAGAGGTTGAACTGTTCCAGGAGTGCAACCCCCCGGTTGAAATCCTCTCGCATCATGTAAAAATCATTTGCCTCGTCGTGTAACACATGCCTCACAGCCTTAAGTTTCTTGTGTGCAGTAACCCTTTCTAGCTGCCCATGGACTGCCGGATCAATCAAAGGCACCCACCCGACCACCCCGCGTACGAAGTCATCTGAGGAAGAAAGATTCAGGAGCCAGTCAGTTTCAATAAGTGTTTGTCTAGCTTGGACCACCACGGTCCCTGTAAATCCCAACTCGAGCGAGACGGATTTTAGATCCTCGACCAGAAAATCTCGTCGGATAGCTTGCATTCCCTTAGTCATCCAAGGGTATTCCTCTGATGAGTATCTCCAAAGGTGGTGGTGAGCATCAATACAATGAGTGGCCATATCGGCAGCAATCATCTAAAGAGGAAATAGAGAAGCGCCATCGTTGCAACAAGGACTCCTGCAATGATCCGAGGGGCCACGGCCGTGTGAGCTTTGTCGCCAAAAATCACTGAAAAGGGGTTTGCCCAAGTGAGACCGTCCACTTGCTCGTCGGAAGGCGCAGGAGTGAGCAGGCTGACAACAATGAACAATACGCTGCAGAGACAGAATGCCCACCATGCTTGCATAAGGAAGGGAATCCCTAGTGTGTGACTGATGATTTTCTCCCTGCCGAAAACCGGAAGATCTAAAGCAAAACACAAGGCCCCGAGTAAAAAACCGAACGTTAGTGTCGAAATTGAGGCCTCTTTCGTGCCACGGCGCCAGAACACGCCAAATACGAAAACGGTCGTAATTGGTGGGGCCAGATCGGCAGCAATAACGTTGATTGCTTCGAAAATACTAGAGTAACGACCGCCTTGTGTAGACCAGAGTATCGCCAGAAGCATAACCATCACAGAGCTGATACGGCCTACGAGTACCTGCATTTTGTCCGATGTTTGCGGCCACAGTCTTTTAACTATGTCGACTGCGACGAGTGTTCCCGAGCTATTTAGGGCGGCAGAAACGGCGCTGAGCAGAGCTGCGAGAACAGCTGCAGAGATAAGACCCTTAAGACCAATTGGCAACAATTGATTAATGAGAACTGGCAAGGTTTGATTGCTGAATGTCCCGATCTGGTCTTTAAATAGAACGAATGCTATTACTCCAGGCAAAACCAAAAAGAAAGCCGGCAAAATCTTAAGAAACCCGGCAAATAATGGGCCAATCTGGGCGTCCCTCTCAGATTTTGCCCCCAACACGCGCTGCACGATAGTTTGATCGGTGCACCAATACCATACACCCAAGATTGGATAG
>WNFJ01100105.1_pt1 | contig 15114 bp, 12 predicted proteins | sample 5400461 | NCBI WGS metagenome assembly WNFJ01 (sample SAMN13153349, study PRJNA577476) | soil metagenome | isolation source: 115 cm saprolite on Douglas fir-dominated hillslope | place: USA:California | collected 2013-09-17 | reverse complement strand
CTACCGCAAGGCCCTGACGGAAAGAGCCCAAGCGCTCACACTCCGTCGATCGCTTATTGACGTGAATCGACTGGGAGAAAAAATGTACGCGTCGCTCCTTCAGCCAGTGGAGGGCGCCCTCACGTTCAGCCGCAGGCTGATTATCGTCCCCGACGGGGCACTCCACTACCTTCCGTTCGAGACGTTAATTCCCAGCGGACGCCACGGAGCGCCCGGCGAAAGTCATAGGACCTATTTGGCGGAAAAGTTCGCAACGGTCTACGCTCCGTCCGCGTCCGCTCTAGTAACGGTTCGCGCGATAAACGAGCAAGTTGCTGCGCCGACGAAGGTGCTTCTAGCATTCGGTGATCCCATCGCGCCACCCGCACCAGAGCGGAAAGTGGCCTCGGACAATGGCACGCGGACGGCGCTTCCAGTACCGGACACTCCAGTCACAGACGAATACGGGGAACGCGGTTTTTCTTTTACCCGGTTGCCCTACACGCGTGAGGAAGTGCTTGGAATCAGCAAGCTCTACAGCGCCGCACACAAGAGCGAGAAGATGGATCAATTCCGCTATATCCATTTCGCGAGCCACGGTTTCATTGATGAGTCCAAACCAGGCCGTTCGGGCATCCTGCTCTCACGTGATGCGCATTCCACGGAGGATGGTGTCTTGCAGATGGGCGAGATCATGCGCCTCAAACTAAACGCGGACCTGGTTACGCTTTCCGCTTGCAACACAGGTCTGGGCAAGCTGGTGAATGGCGAAGGGATCCTGGGCTTGACCCGCGCGTTTTTCTACGCCGGTGCGCGCAACATCACTGTCAGTCTTTGGAATGTGAACGATTCCTCGACGTCAGCACTGATGAAAGTGTTTTACGAAAATCTCAACCGGGGATTGTCAAAAAGCGCGGCCTTGCGCCAAGCGAAGTTGACCCTGCTACACGGCAAGGAAGCCGCATGGCACCACCCTTACTACTGGGCAGCATTTGTTCTGGTCGGCGAAGGCAAGTAAGGCGAGAGCAGGTTATCGTCTGCATTTTCACCTCTCACCCGCAAGCCGCAACTTTTGCCCCTACCCGCTCACCTTAGGTGTCAGCTCATAGCGGTAGGTCGAGGTCCCCGGATTTTTAGCCCGGCGTTTTCAATGATGGGCGAAAGAGTATAATCCCGACCTAGTTCAATGGTGTGGACTGCAGTTCACTCTGTTTGACTCGCACCTCCTGATTGAATCTGGGAAAGGACAGTCTCGATGATCCGCCCACTCCTGTTTTGCCTTCTGGTCGGGACCAGTGTCTCCGCACTTGCGCAGCATTCGGCTCCGTCAGAATTGGCCATGCTTACTCTAGACCAGGCCGTAAGCATCGCACACGCCAACAATCGTTCCGTAAAGAACGCTCAATTGGTCACCTCAATTGACAAGGACCAGATCGCCGAAGCGCGCACCTATCGTTTTCCATCTCTCAATCTCTATGCACTGGGTTCGCAGCTCTTGACGCCGGTGGACTTCACTTTTCAGCGGGGGGCGTTCGGCTCCTTTTCCGGCATCGGACCGGTACCAGCAACGGATACCCGCATTCACACACCCCTGCGGCCGACCTTCTATGCGGTGACGCAGTTTTCTCAGCCGCTTTCCCAGCAGTACAAAATTGGATTGAACATCAAACAAGCCAAGTTGGCCAAACTAGTAGACGAACAAAAGCTGCGTGCGCAGAAGCAAGCGCTAACCAACCAGGTGAAACAGACGTACTACGCCATTCTGCGGACGCAAAGCTCCCTTGCTTCCAGCGAAGAAAATCTCAAGTTCGATCGGGAACTGGATCGCACGACCGAACAGTACGTGGCGGAGAAGACTGCCCTCAAATCAGACAGCATGGAAGTAAAGGCGAAAATCGCGCAAGAGGAATACAACAACCTGGTGCTGCGCGACTCGCTCGCGAGTCAGAAAGAGCAGTTGAACGATTTCCTGGGGCGCGACCTTCGAACCGACTTTGCAGTCGCCGAAATGTCCGAGCCGACCAATGTCGAAACCAACCTGGATGCGGCCCAGGCTCAAGCCCTGTCTGCGAGGCCAGAACTGAGCGAGGCTCGCTTGGCCGTACAACAGGCGGAACTGAACCGTCGCATCACCAAGACGCAATACATACCGGACGTCAGCCTCGCCGTGAACAACCTCTCGCTCACAAATGTAAATCTCTTGCCATCGAATGTGGTTGCCGCTGGTGTGCTAGTCAGTTGGGATCCACTCGATTGGGGGCGCAGGAGGCACGAGTTGGCTGCCGCCAGCAAGACCATCGAACAGTCGAAGAATAGCGCGAACGAGACAGCGGCCCAGATTCTGGTGGAAGTAAGCGCCAAATTCCGGAAGCTCGGCGAAAGTCGAGCGCTGGTGCGCGCGACTACATTTCAGCGCGACGCGGAACGCGAGAAGCTTCGCGTGATCATGAACCAGTTCGAACAAAAGGCGGCGCTTTTGAAGGATGTTCTCCAGCAGAAAACGTCCTTGGAAAGCGTCACCGACCAGTACAACCAGGCTTTGTTGTCGTTCTGGACGGCAAAAGCAGATTTCGAGAAGTCTTTGGGCGAGGAATAGCACATGCCGAAGAGTCTGAAGCGAATCCAAGTTCGTTGGAATGGCATTTTTGTCCTGGCTCTGCTGGCGGCTGCTGAGCTCTCCGTGAGCTGCAGCGGTGAGACCACCACCAATCCACCGACACCCGTGCGCGTAACCTCCGTCGGCACTTTCGAAGGGAGCGGCGGAATCCGCTACTCCGCGAACATCAATGCCTTCACTCAGGTGACTCTCTCATTCAAATCCGCTGGATACGTGGACAACATTGCGCAACGCAGAGGCGCCGACGGCCGTATCCGCGTGTTGCAGGTGGGCGACCCGGTGACGCCGGACGAAGTGCTCGCACACGTTCGCGAAGGCGATTACCTGGACAAAGTGAATTCAGCAAAGGCCCAACTGGCGCAAATTCAAGCTGCTTACGGCAAATCGCAGCTCGATTTCGAACGTGCCTCCAAACTCCTCTCCAGTGACAGCCTGACCAAGGCTCAGTACGATGCGGCTAAGGCTTCGTTCGACTCTAACGCGGCAGAACTTGGGAACGCCAAAGCAAATTTGCAGCTGGCAGCTACCGCGCTGAACGATTGCTCGCTGCGGTCACCAATCAACGGGTGGGTCGTAGAGCGCGACGTTGAAATCGGTGCCTTGGCGGTAACCGGAACGCAGGCATTCATTGTTGCCGATACGCATCTCGTGAAAGCAGTTTTCGGTGTTCCAGACACAACTATCCAGTCCGCAAAATTAGGAACGCCGCAAACCGTTACCACCTCCTCTTTACCTGGCGAGTTTTTACCTGGCGAGTTCCACGGAAAGATTACTGCCGTCTCGCCGTCAGCGGACCCCAAGAGCCGGGTATTCTCCGTCGAAGTCACCATTCCCAACGGGGACAACCGGTTGAAGCCGGGGATGGTCGCAACGTTATCCGTGGGCGCAGCCAAACTAGAGCAGCCACCAACAGTTGTTCCCTTAAGCGCGGTTGTCCGTTCCACCAAACACCCCGACGGTTTTGCGGTATTTGTGATTGAGGATCAAGGTGGAAAAAGTTTTGCCCACGAGCGTGTCGTTGAAATAGGAGACACCCTCGGCAACATGATCAGCGTCACGCAGGGCTTGAGGGTTGGGGAAAACGTCGTTGTCGTCGGCGGTACGCAGATCAAAGACGGCGATGAGATTCGCGTGATTCCTTGAAGCGCTCTACCTGTGGGAGAGCGAAATATGGCTCATAGAACCGATGCCGACATCATCGAGAAGACTCACAATACCGCTCGTTTCTTCGTTGAGCATCGGCACATCGCTTGGGTTCTCCTGATCGCCACGGTCTTGTGGGGATGGTATGGATACAATGCAATGCCGCAGCGGAAAGATCCCGACCTCCCTGTGCGCGTCGCGGTCGCACTCACTCCCTGGCCCGGAGTCAAAGCACAGGAAGTAGAACAGTTGGTGACGCGGCCCATCGAAGAAAAAATCGCTGAGAACTCCCCCGGTACCGCAGCGGACTATGGCATCAGGTCAATCACTCTGCCGGGTCTTTCGATCATTTACGTTCAATTGGCGGAAAATGTCACCGACACCAAAAAACAGTTCAGCGACATCAACCTGAAACTCAATGCCTTGAGTAACCAGCTTCCTCAGGGCGCGGGTCCCATCCAGTTTCAGAGCGATTTTGGAGACACCGCGGCGCTCATGCTTACCGTCGCTAGCCCTCGGCTCGACGAAGTCGAAATCGCCATTCGCGCGCGCAGTGTACAGAAAGCCGTCGAAGAAGCGCGCAAGTCAAAGCCAAGCACGTCAACCGATCCCCGTGTCGGCGCGGTGTATTGCTTTCCTCAGTCGGTCTCTCCCGATGCGGTGCGTCGGGGCTTCGACGCCTTCGTCCAGCTTGCCCAGCAAGACGGAGTGTTTCGCGACGTTCGGTTATTTGCCGGCCCCGGCTACATTGGGCTCGACGGATCTTCAACGCGTAGCGATGCCCAAATTCAAACTTACATCGACTGGTACATTCGCGAGCGTCTGCGCGTTTCGGAGTTGCACCCCGATGCCTGGGGCCCTGTCTTGATTCGCGATACGAATGAAACTCCGAAGAAAATGGCCGCGGTCGCAGGCGATAAGTACAGCTATCGGGAACTGGATGATTTCACGGACCTGGTGGCCAGGACCCTCATTGGCACACCACAGGCCTCCAAATATCAGCGCGCGGGCGTTCTTTCTGAGCAGGTTTACCTCGATTACTCGCAGGAGCGCCTTGCCAACTATGGCGTTCAACCTTCCAGACTTCAGAGTCTCCTCCAGGCTCGGAACATCGCGCTTCCCGGCGGGTCCCTCGAAGTTGGTCAGAAAAATGTCATTATCGACCCCTCCGGCGAGTTTAAATCGGCGAAGGCTATCGGCGACGTTATTATTGGCTCTTCTTCTTCCGGCAGTCCCGTCTATTTGCGCGACCTGGTGGAGATCAGCCGCGGCTATCAGAGTCCCGCCAAGTTTCTGAACTACTACAACTGGCGCGACTCGCAAGGAAATTGGCAACGTAGCCGCGCTGTGACCGTGGCTGTCTTCATGCGCTCGGGTGAACAAATCAGTCAGTTCGGCAAGAACATTGATGAAAAGATCGCCGCGGTTCGCCAAATCTTGCCCGCCGACCTGATGATCGTGCGGACCTCGGACCAGCCGCGTCAGGTGAAAGAAAACATTGATCTCTTTATGGACGCACTGTACGAGGCCATCGCACTCGTCGTCCTGGTTTCCCTGGTGGGATTCTGGGAATGGCGCTCCGCGCTGCTGATGGCCATTTCGATTCCCATCACCCTGGCGATGACCTTCGGCTTCGCGTACGTCTTGGGCATCGATTTACAACAGGTGTCCATCGCAACGTTGATCATCGCACTAGGCTTGTTGGTTGATGATCCCGTCGTCGCGGGTGACGCCATCAAGCGCAGTCTGGCTGAAGATCATCCGGGCATCGTATCTGCATGGCTAGGGCCCACGAAGCTGGCTACGGCCATTATGTTTGCCACCATCACGAATATCGCGGCGTACCTGCCCTTCCTGATGCTCACGGGTGATACAGGAAGTTTCCTATACAGCCTGCCAATCGTGATGGCATGTTCGTTGGTCTCTTCTCGTCTCGTTTCCATGACCTTCATCCCGCTCCTTGGCTACTATTTGCTGCGCCGCGGCGATAAACCAGAGCCCTCCGTGGAAGAGAGACGGCAGCGCGGGTTCACGGGACTCTACTCGCGTGTCGCCACGTTGGCGATTGAACACCGGTGGAAGGTCCTTATTGGATCGTTCGCTTTTCTTCTCCTTGGATTTATTTTGGGGAAACAGCTGCGGAGCCAATTCTTCCCCGATGATGTCCAGTACTGGGCAACGGTGGACATTTGGCTGCCGAATGATGCGCCTCTTTCCGCCACTAACGAGATCACCCAGCAAGCGGAATTAGCTATTCGTCAATCTGCAGAAGCCTATGGCCGGCTGCATCCGGGCAAAGACGGAAAGCCCCGGCAAGTCTTGCACTCGCTGACGACCTTTGTGGGCGGTGGCGGGCCGCGGTTCTGGGTATCTGTCTCACCGGAAATTCAGCAGCTAAATTACGCCCAGATCATCCTTCAGGTAGACGACAAAGAGGATACGCCGACTTTGGTAGGGCCAATTCAGGACGCCGTCAGTTCAAAGGTTCCCGGGGCGCGCATCGAAGTCAAGCAACTTCAGACCAACCCCGTCGAGCAACCTGTTCAGATTATGATTTCAAGCCAGGCGGATGTTGCTTCCGACCGAGAGCCAGAGGACATCCGAACACTCCGAGCCCTCGCGGGGAAAATCGAGGACATTTTTCACGCGGTTCCACGAGCTGCTCGGGTACACAACGACTGGGACCAGGAAAGCACGACCGTCAGGCTGGAGATCGACCCGGATCGCGCGAATCTTGCGGGCGTAACTAACTCAGATGTGGCTTCTTCGACCACCGCTGCCCTAAGCGGCACCACCGTTGCAACTCTCCGCGAGGGACAAAGGCAGATTCCCGTTGTGGCACGTTTGCGTATTGAGGAAAGGGCGCAACTTTCCGATATCCAGAATCTTTACGTATATTCGGCGCAGAGTACGCAAAAGGTTCCGCTCGTTCAGATTTCCTCCATTAAGAATGATCTGGAATCACAGCGGATTCGCCGACAGGAGCATTTCCGCACTATAAGCGTGGAGTGTGCTCCCACTGCGGGCGCACTCTCTTCCGAAATCCTGAGCGCGGCGATGCCCAAGCTCTTAGCCTTCCAGAAGTCGCTTCCTCCAGGCTACAAGATGATTATCGGGGGCGAGAATGCCAAGCAGGTCGAAGGCTTCCAGAATCTCGCGGTTGTCATGGGAATTTCGATCGCTGCAATTTTTCTTGCACTCGTGTTGCAGTTCAATCACGCCGTCAAACCGCTCCTTGTCTTTGCGGCTGTGCCCTACGGAATCGTGGGCGCTTTGCTTGCACTGTTTGTCACCGGAACGCCTTTCGGTTTCATGGCATTTTTGGGCATTGCCAGCCTCATTGGCGTCATCGTGAGTCATGTCATCGTGCTCTTCGACTTCATCGAGGAAATGCACGAAAAAGGCGAGCCCCTGGAACGTGCACTAGTCGACGCGGGAATTGTCCGGCTCAGGCCGGTGTTGATTACCGTTGGCGCTACCGTGCTAGCTCTCTTTCCGCTCGCATTGCACGGTGGACCTTTGTGGAAACCCCTTTGTTATTCGCAGATTGGCGGACTTGGTGTGGCGACCTTCATCACCTTGTTGCTCGTCCCCGTTTTCTACAGCATTTTTGTTCTCGATTTGAAGCTCGTTAAGTGGGAAGGGCCAACCGAATAGGCCGCTGCTGGCTTCCACCTGCCGCTGCACGGCGATGCGATTTGTGGCAAACTGGCTGTTTACACGGCACGGTTTTTGCGCTGCGTGCGTTGCTCGTTCGAAAGCAGCAGGCCCGCCGGACAAATTACGCGGGCGATTCGCATCCTGCCCGCAATCGAGAAAACTGCTAAGCGAGAAAAATGGACCCGAAGTTCATTCGAAATTTCTGCGTCATCGCGCATATCGACCACGGCAAATCCACGCTCGCCGACCGTCTGCTCGAAATGACCGGCGCGCTCTCGCAGCGGGAAATGCACGAACAAGTGCTCGACTCCATGGACCTCGAGCGCGAGCGCGGCATCACCATCAAAGCAAAAAGTATCCGCCTGCACTACAAAGCAAAAGATGGAAATACGTATCGATTGAATTTAATTGATACGCCCGGCCACGTGGATTTTTCCTATGAAGTTTCGCGCGCCCTGTCGGCTTGCGAAGGCGCGTTGCTCGTCGTTGACGCTTCGCAAGGCGTGGAAGCGCAAACTGTCGCGAATACCTTTCTCGCGGCGGGGCACAATCTTACGATTATTCCGGTAATCAATAAAATCGATTTGCCCGCGGCGCAGCCGGAGTTCGCAAAAGAACAAATTGAAACCGTGCTCGCCATTCCCGCAGAGGACGCGCTGCTGATCAGCGCGAAGAGCGGCCTCGGTGTCGAAGACGTGCTCGAAGCTATCGTTGCGCGCGTGCCGCCGCCCAAGGGCAGCGCCGAAAATCCATTGCAGGCGCTGATTTTCGATTCGTGGTTCGACATTTACCGCGGCGCCGTCGTTCTTGTACGCGTGATGGAAGGCCGCATCACGAATCACATGAAAATTCGCCTCGTCTACAGCAACGAGGTTTACGAAGTCGAGCAGCTCGGCACGCTCACGCCGAAGCCCGTCGCGCTCGAGGAACTCGAAGCCGGCGACGTTGGTTTTGTTGTTGCCAACATCAAGCGCGTGGCCGATGCGCGTATGGGCGACACCGTTACGGACGCGAGCCGCCCCGCCGCAGCGCTGCCGGGATTTGAAGCCATCAAGCCCATGGTTTTCGCGGGACTCTTTCCCGTGCTCGCCGACGACTACGAACCGCTGCGCGACGCGCTCGGAAAATTGCAATTGAACGACGCGGCGTTTTTCTACGAACCGGAAAATTCCGTGGCACTTGGCTTCGGTTTTCGCTGCGGCTTCCTCGGTTTGCTACATATGGAAATTGTGCAGGAGCGGCTGGAGCGCGAGTTCGGCCTCAATCTTATTACGACGGCGCCGAGCGTACGTTATCGCATCACGCGAGTGACGGGCGAAGTGATCGAAGTCGACAGCCCCGCAAAATTTCCGAATCCCAGCGACATCGAAAAAATCGAAGAGCCGATCATCAAAGCGATGATCATCAGCAACGACGATTCCATCGGCGGAATCCTGCAGCTTTGCCAGGAAAAGCGCGGCACGCAGAAAAAGTTCGAGTACCTCTCGCCGACGCGCGTCATGCTCACCTACGAACTGCCACTGAACGAAATCGTTCTCGATTTTTACGACCGCTTAAAATCCCTTTCACGCGGTTATGCTTCGCTCGATTACCATCTTGCGGGCTACAGCGAATCCGACCTCATCAAACTGGATGTGCTGGTCGCCAGCGAGCCGGTCGATGCGCTGGCGCTGATCATCCATCGCGAATTTGCGACGGAGCGCGGGCGCGATCTGGTGACGCGCTTGCGAAAACTGATTCCGCGGCAAATGTTTGAAGTGCCAATCCAGGCCGCGATTGGCAGCCGCGTGATTGCGCGCGAAACCGTCGCGGCTATCCGCAAAAATGTTCTCGCCAAGTGCTACGGCGGCGACATTTCCCGCAAACGCAAACTCCTCGAAAAACAAAAAGAAGGCAAGCGCCGCATGAAGCGCGTCGGCCAGGTGGACATCCCGCAGGAAGCGTTCCTTGCCGTCCTGAAGGTGGCTTCTTCTTCCGACGACGAATAGTTCTGGTTTTCAGTTTCAGATTTTCATCCTTCCTTTTTTTTTACTTCGGTGGTTAGGCGGCCGCGGTGGAGCTGGATGGCGACGGAGTCGCCGAGAGCGACCTGGGCGGCGTCACGGAGGAGGTTGCCGGCGGCGTCGGTGGCGATGGCGTAGCCGCGTTCTAAAACTTTTAATGGGCCGCGTTCCTGGAGTTGCAGCGCGAGGCGCTGCCAGCGTTCGCGCTTGGCGCGCAGGAGGCGCTCGGCGCGGAGGCCGAGATCGGCACTGCGTTTTTCGAGGCGCAGGCGGAATGCGGCAATCTTCACGCGAAAATCGAACGCGGCGATGCGCAGATACGCGGCATTGAAGCGTTTGCGCGATTGTTCGAGGCGCGCGCGGAGGCCGAGCGCGACGCGCGAGGTCATTTCGTCGGCGCGCTGGCGCTGCTGGCGGAGGAGATCGAGCGGGCGGCGGAATCCTGGGCGCGCGGAAAGTTCGTGGACACGGCGGCTCAGGACGAGGATACGGTAGCGCATCTGCTCAGTAAGAGCATCGCGGAGAACGGCGATGTGCTTGTCGAATTCGCGGCGCGTCTGAACGACGAGCTCGGCCGCTGCGGATGGAGTTGAAGCGCGGACATCGGCGACGAAATCAGCGATTGTGAAGTCGGTTTCGTGGCCGACGCCGGAGATCAAGGGAATTTCGGAAGCGAAGATCGCGCGAGCGACGATTTCTTCGTTGAAGGCCCACAAATCTTCCAAGGAGCCTCCACCACGCGCGAGGATGACCACGTCGACGAACTTCCCTTTATTAAAAAACTTCAGCGCCTTGACGATTTCTTCCGCGGAGCCTTCGCCCTGGACGCGCACGGGATAGACGGTCAGATGCACATTCGGGAAACGTCGCGTGAGGATGCGCACAACGTCGCGAACGGCGGCGCCCTTTGGTGAAGTAATGATGCCGATGCGGCTGGGGAGGAGCGGCAACGGTTTTTTGCGCGCGGTATCGAATAGGCCTTCGGCTTCGAGACGTTTTTTCAGCTGTGCGAAAGCAAGCTGCAACGCTCCTTGCCCCACCAAGTCAATTTTCTCGACGTAAATCTGGTATTCGCCGCGCTGCTCGTAGACGCTGATGCTGCCGCGCACGGTGACCTGCAATCCATCCTCGGGACGGAATTTGATGCCCCGCTGTTGCTGCTTGAAGTAAACGCAGGCGAGCTGGGCGCGGTCATCTTTCAGAGTGAAGTATATGTGGCCGGATTGGGCTTGGCGGCAGTTGGAGATTTCGCCCTGGACGGAGATATCGGTGAAGTTTTTGGCGAGGAGGTCGCGGATCTTTCCCGTTAGTTCGCTGACGGTCCAGGTCTTGCGGTCGGGCATGAGGTTGAAAGTGAGTTGCTGGGTCATGAGGCATGATTCCGAGTGAAGAAAAATGATGAGGTGAGGAAGTAAGGAAGTAAAGAGGCAACGAGAGGACGCGGCATAGAAGGACTATAACACTTGTCCCCAATGCCGTTGGAGAAGCGAGAGCGCGATCAGTTAGGTTTCGGGGACCAATTGCTCGGTGGGATCAACTCTCAGCCACATCAAGGCGCTTAGAATCAGCATGAAAACCATGGGGATGAGCGGGACGTTGTAGCTGCCAGTCAGCTTGACGAGATACCCGAAGACGAGCGAGGACAAGAAGGCGCCGGCTTGAGCCGCGGTGTTCATGGCGCCGGCGACGGCACCCGCATAGCGGGGAGCAATTTCAATACACACCACGAAAGCCGTGGGCTGAATCAGCGTGACTCCAAAAAAATAGGTGAGTGAAAGGAAGACCAGCGTCCAGAATGGATTAGCCGTCAGAATGGCGGCCACCAAAGCGAGTGCGCCGCCCCCGGCGCCGATGATCCCGATGGTCCTGCGCCCCCACTTGAGCCCCAGCCTTGCGACCAGAGCATCACTCGCAAAGCCTCCGACAGCATTCCCAAGAGCGCCAAGGAGGAAGGGGAATGTAGATAATAGCAACTGTTTTTCGCTGAAGCCGCGAGCCTTGACGAGAAACGTTTGGAACCAGGATAAAAAGAAATACCCGGCGTAATAATAACCGAAGGCCATGAGCATGTGGCTCCAGAGGTTCACGCTGCGCAAGGCAATACGCCAAGGAAGAGAGTGATGCGTCGGAGCGGGAGGATCGCCGATTTCCCGGAGCTCTGCCTGGGACACCTTGGCCATTTGTGAAGGGGTGTCGCGATACCACGGGTACCACACGAGCGACCAGAGCACGCCGAGAATTCCAAAGAGGTAGAAGGAAGTTCGCCAGCCATAGCGCGCCTGAATGGGCACGACGAGCAAAGGCGCGAGCGCTCCCCCGAGCTGCACGCTCATGATCACTAGGCCGAGAGCCCGCGCGCGCTCCAGCCTGGGAAACCATTTGGAGATGCAGGAAGAAAAGTTAGGAAAAGCGCCGGCTTCGCCGACTCCAAAAGAGAACCGAATGGCGATGAGAAGCCAAAAGCTTGATGCTGCACCGGTAAGGGACGTAAAGACAGACCACCAGAGGACGATGCGCGTCAGCACTTTTCGCGGGCCAAGACGGTCCGCCAGAGAGCCGGTGGGAATCTCAAATGCCGCATAGGCAAAGGCGAAGATGCCAACGACCCATCCCCAAGCGGCGGGGCTGAGATGAAGGTCCGCTTGCATGCGCGGGCCGGCGACGGCGATACAGACGCGGTCCAGATAAGTGATGATCGCGAGAATGCCCAGCAGAAGTAAAACCCAGTAGCGATGTTTCAAAGAGCACGACCCGCGGCAAGCCGCGCCTTGGGAAGATATCGAAAGATGTGGAGGTGAGGATATGGGAATTCCCGCGCAAATGCCAACGGCGCGACGAAGGTGAAGCTATTTGTGGCGTTGAGAGAGGATGCGGAGGTTGGGGCTGAGGCGGAGGCGGTTGACACAGAGTTGGAGGGAGGGGCAATGGCAGCGGAGGAGGCCCTGAAGGAGCGATTTGAGTTTTAGGGAGCGGGCGATGGTTTGATCGACTTCGATGAGCTTGCGAGCGGCGAGTTTTTTCCAGCGAGGACCGACAGGAGCGTTGTCGCGGAGGCCGTTGAGGAAGAGCTTGATTTCGGCGAGGGTGAAACCCATTTCGGTGGCAAAGCGAATCAGGAGGACGCGAGAAAGGGCGTCACTGGGATAGCGGCGCTGGCCGCCGAGGCGCTGAGGCGGGGCGAGGAGACCGAGTTTTTCGTAGTAGCGGATGGCGGAGGCGTTGAGGCCGGCGGACGCGGCAAGTTGGCCGATTTTCATTTTAAGACTTCCTTCTCAAACCTAGGGGCGGTGGAATCCCTTTTAGGGGCGTGCCGCTCTTAAGTCCCTAAACTGGTAGCCGAACTCCCGCACCCCAAAGATGCTGGCAAGGGTGCCCGCGCTATACAATCTCAGCAAAAGACCGCTTGACTTAAAGCTGACTTTAAGTTTTAGCATTTCCGGATGGGACGTGGCAAATCCTAATTGGAGGAAAGCCATGAAGAACAGGAAACAGCGGTTTATAACGTGGAGCAGGAAGAGCACCGCGGGCATGACCTTAGCACTTTGGATTGGAAGCGGTGCGGCGATGGGACTGGCAGCGCAAGGCTCGGCAATCTTAGTAAAGCCGGAGAGGCAGGTGGCAACGGTGCAAAGCAAGTTCTATTGCAATATCAAAGCGCTGACGCCCGAAGAGCGGGTGCGGCACAAACAATTGAACGAAAAATTGATGGCGGCGAGGAAGGAAATCGTGGAGACGGAGAAAGGGTATGAATTCCAATTCAGCCCGGAGGACGTATCGCTGGCGGAGTTGGCGGAGTGGGTGGCGGCAGAAAGCAAGTGCTGCCCGTTTTTTGATTTTCACATCGACCTGGAACGCGGAGGAAAATTGGCGTGCTTGCGATTGGCAGGAGAAGAAGGGATCAAGGCGTTTATTCGGGCGGAGTTCAAAATAGAGAATATGAAGTAAAGAGGTAACGAAATAAGGAAACGAGCCACGAGCAGGAACTGAGCGTCACTTTCGGAAATGGGAGAAGAGCCAGAGGAGGAGCGAGAGGGCAACGCTGAGGAGAAGGCAGGTGACGATCGGGAAATAGAAGGTGGTGTGTTCGCCGCGGTGGACGATGTCTCCAGGAAGGCGGCCGAGGCGCAAAGGGAGTTTTCCGCCGAAGTAGAGAAGAGCGCTGATAAGGACGAGGAGTGCGCCGAGGACGAGGAGGGCGCGGCCGACTTCGCGGAGAGAGTCCACAACAGAATTCTACCTTAAGCGGCCGAAAATTCCTTCTGAACTCCGGTCTATTATCCAGTAAATACACTTGACATGTGCATATCAATTAGATATAGCCTATCCCTTATTTAATTCTGTACGTCTATTTACGGATAATTCCAACGAGAGCGGCACCGAACCCACGGCCGTGAATAGCGCGTTCCGCACGGAGGTATTGTTCGATGACCCTCCACCATTCCCTGGTTCTCGAGATGGCCGCTTTCCTTGCATGGAATTCCGTCACGGCAGCGCCGACAGTGCTGGGCGTGGTGCTAGGAGCAGATCGCGCGCACCTCAATAGCGGCGCACTTTCGGAGGGCGCAACGGTCTATGACGGCGACCACTTCTCAACCGAAGCGGGAGGCATGCTGCGTTTGCGCGGTAACGCAGCCACGCTCGAGCTTGCCGGAGAAAGCACGGTGATTGTTCGGAGTGGGGCCAGCAGCGCGCAAAGCACGGAAGCGGAGCTTAGCAAGGGAACATTGGTCTTCCGCACTACGCGGGCCGCTGCACTGGAGATCGCTGCACAGGAAGCGCTTATTCGCCCGGCGGGGGATGCACGGACAATTGGGCAGGTGAGCATCATTGGCCCAAAAGAATTACACATCTACGCAAGACGAGGATCGATGCAGTTTTCGTATCGGGGAGAGATGCAGACGATAGCCGAAGGAGAATTTTATCGAGTGATCTTGGATCTCTCAGAGGACGCTACCAAGAAGAAAGATGCGGTTAACCCTGCCGGACGGGGGAAGGCATTCCTATTCGTCGCCATCGGCGGGGGAGGAGCAGGACTTGTGGCTGTGTTTTTCGAGAATCGCAGGCACAAGCACGTAGAAAGTCCCGACCGGCCTGATTAGGACCACGCTGATGAACATGACGGGATCCGCCACATGACGCACTGGGGAGGCAAGCACGCGACCATTCCTGGTGCAATTAAGCAAGAGGATAATTCCGCGGAATCAAGGAAATGATCCGATCAGATGAGTTCGAGGCCGGAGAAGAAGTAGCCGATTTCGAAGGCGGCGGTTTCCGAAGCATCAGAGCCGTGGGTGCAATTGTTGCCGATGCTGGTGCCGAGATCGTGGCGAATGGTGCCGGGAGCGGCCTTCTTCGGATCGGTGGCGCCCATAGTGTCGCGCCACTTCTGGATCGCGCCTTCGGCTTCGAGGACCAGAGCGAAGATTTTGCCGGAGCTCATGAAGCTACAGAGTTCGCCAAAAAATGGGCGCTCTTTATGGATGGCGTAGAAACCAGCGGCTTCGCCCGGAGTGAGGATCATCGTTTTGATGGCCACGATACGGAAGCCGGCTTTGTGGATGCGCGAAAGAATCTCACCTTGAAGATTGCGGGCTACTGCGTCCGGTTTGATGATGGCAAACGTGCGTTCGAGAGCCAAGCTATTTTCTCCTCTTTGTAGGTTTTTTATGAGCGCGTTTGGTCGTCTTAACGTATTGGCGATCCACGTAAATG
>WNFJ01028167.1_pt1 | contig 15114 bp, 18 predicted proteins | sample 5400461 | NCBI WGS metagenome assembly WNFJ01 (sample SAMN13153349, study PRJNA577476) | soil metagenome | isolation source: 115 cm saprolite on Douglas fir-dominated hillslope | place: USA:California | collected 2013-09-17 | reverse complement strand
CCCGCCTCGCCGACATACACGTCGTGTAGGCCGCATGAATCCTTGCCCTTATACCCTTTGACACCTCCCACAACTACCTCTCCGGCGCTGCCCCCGGCATTAGAAAAGGGTCCGCCGAGGTCATATATGGTGTCCGCGTTGCTTCCTTGGAGCATCACGATTCCGCTGGCAGAGGCACCTACCACAAAGCCCGAGACGGTGGTAACCGTCGTGCCCACGTTGCCATGATCGTCAACGACGACGCAACCGCTCACTCCAAAATGCAGGCCCGGCACCGTAACGCCGAAACTCGCACAGATTCCGCTGGTGTTGAGACCCGTAGGATCCGAGGAGTTGAGCGGCGAATCCATCCCATATCCGAATGGCTGGCGCGTCTTCGCAACCATCGGATCCATGGAGACAAATGACGCTGTGACAGGATCGTAGTAGCGAGCGCGCAGGTAGTAGAGGCCAGATTCAGCATCTTGATATTGCCCGCAGAATCTGAATGGGTTTGTGATTGTTCCCGTGCTCGAGGCAAGGCCTCCGTACGGATCGTACGTATACGCAGCCTGCGACGTCCCTGACGAATCTGTGAGCAGTCGAGTGGATCCTAGCTGGTCGTGGTGGAAGTAGTAGGTCGCGTTCGCGTTAATCAGCTCAAGCGGTAGACCGCCAGGTCCGTAGACATACGATGTTGAGCTCGTTGCGGAACTTTCCTTAATCAACACCGGCAGCGAACCGCCCACCTCCCACAGGTATTCGGTATTCCCGCTTGCGCTACAAGGTTGGGTGAAGCTACCTAATACCTTGCACATTCGTATCCCATCGCCGTTGTAGCCATAGCTAGGTCGTCGTCCATTTGTTGAGGGGCTCTTCAGGAGGAGTATGCAAATCTTTGCATAGGCGAGACTCGATGAACGAAAGGCACCTCGCGCCTCAGGTCTTTGTTGTTGAGCGCGACATCAACAGTGACGTAGAAAGAAGAACCAACCCGACCCCACCCGTCGCGAACGCTGTAAGCCACGATCGGGTGCCACTGCAAGCCACGTATTCACCGTACTGCTGATCAGTGATCAACTGAATGCCAGATCGTGACTCGACTCCGTGTCGACCGTTGATCGTTACAAGATTCCCCCCCGGCCCGCAGTCTGGAAAGCGGCTCAGGTTACTCACTGTAATAGCGACACCAAGCACAAGAATCGCCGCGACAGCGAAACCCCCGACGCCAAGTACTGAGCTCAACAGGTTTGCCTTTCGGGCCAACCCTAATCCGGCAAGCAACACGCCCAGGGCCACGAGATCCATTAGGCGCGGCAATGGATTGTTCGCCCATGCTTCGCTGTGAGCGAACGGACCTACACTTTGAGATATTCCAAGCGCGACGATCAATGCCGCGGCTACGGCGATCCCGTAAACGCCCGCGAGGGTCTTGAGCGCTAACGTGCGTATTGAAATGGCCGACTAGCCCTTCCCGCTCCACAACGAGCCGACCGATCCCTTTAGTGCGTTCCAGCCACCGCCGAGATTAAGCGACCAATCAACGGTCGTGTTTGTCGGGTAGAAGGCGCCGCCTGCTCCGACTGTGGATCCAACCGGAGTGCCAAAACTGTACACGTCAACATGATTGGGCCCGGGAGCAAATGCATAACCAATCGTTGCTCCGGCGTCGCAACCCGCTCCAACAGTCGACCCCTCAAACGGTCCTTGGAGTGCATACTTTCCGCCTGGCTGATTGTTCGCGATCGCTTGGGCGTTGGGACTCCACATGAGTCCCAATCCGGCGGACACTATCGCACCATTTGCTCCCTGATCTCCGTACGTGTGCCCCTCGCCCTGCCCAACTCCCGCGCCACCACCCTGGTTTGTGATGCCGCCAACGTAACCGTTGCTGCACACTGCCACACCTTGATTGAACTCGTGAGAACCTCCAAAGACGAATCCCAATCCCGCGGCTGCGAAGTAACCGAGATTGACGCCTGCACACCACAGGCCTGATGGGTCCGCCAGATTTAGTGGATTTCCTGCGGCATAGCTAAATGGCTGCATTGTTGACTTGACTTTCACATCGAGCGCGACGAACTGCGCTGTCGAAGCATCGTAATACCGAGCCCGAAGGTAGTAGTAGCCGGACTCGGTTGAGGACGGATCCTGGTATTGACCAGCAAACCGGAACGGGTTGGTAACCGAGCCGGTGCTCGACGCAAGACCTCCATACGGGTCGTATATGTAAGTCGCCTCTGACACCCCAGTGGAGCTGGTCACTAGGCGTGTAGAGCCGAGCTGGTCGTGGTGGTACCACAAGGTGGTGGCCCCGCTGATTTGCTCGAGCGGCAGCCCGCCTGGACCGTAGACGTATTTGGTGGTACCGTCGTTGAGCAGCAGCGGCAGTGATCCGGCGACATCCCACAGAAACTGCGTGTTGCCTCCCGGCTGGCAGGGCTGGGTAGAACTGCCCGCGACCTTACACATACGGAGGCCGTCGCCGTTGTAGCCGTAGCTGGTGGTGCTGGCAGCGGCGTACTGGGTCAGCCGGTTGGCCTGGTCGTAGGTCAGGGTCTGGGCCTGGCCGACGCTAGGCGTGACGCCGGTCCGGTTGCCCCCGGTGTCGTACTGGTAGGTGGTCTTCCCCGAGGGCGGGCTGGCGCAGACCGCAGAGCTCGAGGCGGTCCAGCAGAGCTCGTCGGCGTTGTTGAAAGCCTGAAACACCGTGCCCTTCTTGGTCAGATTGTCGGCGGCGTCGTACGTATACGGAATGCTGCCAGTCGGCGGCGAGCTGCAGGCGTTGGTGCTGCTCGAGCCGGCGTAGCAGAGCTGGTTCAGCAGCGTGTACTTGTCGGAGCCCGTACCCGACGCAGCCGAGGTGTCACTGGCCAACTGGTTGGCTGGGTCGCGCGTGTAAGTCGCCGGGAAGGGCAGGATGTCGCTTCCACTCTTGGACGACGTGGCTCTCGTCATCTGGTCGGAAGCGTTGAAGGTGAAGCTGTCGACCACCCCCGAGGCTGCCTGAAAGGTCTCGGTGGTCAGGTTGGAGTTGGCGTCGTAGCTGAAGGCGGTGGTGTTGGAGTTCCAGTCCTGGACCGATGTCCAGCGGCCGGCGTTGTCGTAGCCTCGGGTCACGTTCAGCGGGCCTGGAATTTCCACTCACCGAGTTCGCAGGAAGGACGATCCATGGATGCCTTTATGTAGTTCTTTGAGTTCGTGGGAAAGCGAGACGAGACACTCCCGCAAGTGAACTCCGACCGCCTGAAATTGCTCGGCCTCCTCCGCCGATACGAGTGCATCAGCCCCTTGCTGCCACCGCCGCCAAACGGATTTGAAGATGTCCTGCGCGGCTGGGTTAATCGGCGGCTGGGTTCGCGCCATAACTCGAAGGGCGAGGCCTATGTGGAATGTCAACGCGACGTCTCGGCTCTTCAGGTCCTTTTGGGAATACAAATTCATTGGGTTCGTTACTACCCACCATCGGTCTCGCTGTCCGACATGGACGTCCCAGATTTCAAAACGCTGGCCGCCGACGTGTTCGATCGCCACGCGATCGATGTGTCTTGCCTTGAGTCCATGGAGTTCCGACTCGACGTAGGAGCGCACCTCTTCGCGGACGTTAGGCGCCTCGCTCGCCATTAACTCAGTATCGCGGCCTCCTCAGATCTCGACCAGCACAACCTCATCGGCCTCACGATAGTCGTCTCGTCTCGTTAGCAAATATCAGTCTGGAGAACTTCGGGGCGGACCTGCGACTAGATACCCCGCCACCTACCCGGCGGTCAGCCGCTCAATCGACTTGAGGAAGACGCTCCAATCTTCGACCGCGAATCTAGGGTCGAAGTCTGACAACTTTCGAATTGCGATTTCGAGAGGCCAGACCACTGCTTCGCCACCCATGCTGATCACGTAGCCCCACTGGGCCGGTTCGGAAAGGAGGCTATAGTCCACGGGCACGTGTTTAGGCTCCCCTGCTAACCGCAGTTCCAGAGGGGCGAATGCTAGCGCGCTCGGCTCCCCGTGCACTAGTTGTGAAACCGATCGATAGATGAAGTACTGCTGCCTTTTCTCGGGCACGGCGGCATTGACGCCGGCATACGCAATAGCCGTCCTCTTGCCCTCAGGCAGGCCCTCCGCAAACCTGAGGCCTTGGTCTGCCCAATGCTTTTCAACACGAGCCATGTTTCGTCGTATCTCTTCATCACGGTCTTTGAATTCTTCGGCGAGATTCCTGTAGAACCGAGCATGGTTGTCGAGGTAGCCCAACCAGCGCTGATCTCGCTCGATCGGGTCTTCTGGGCCTAGCAGCCATGCGGCAATGAAAGCGACGTCATATGCAGATCTGCTTGCGCTCGCTGCCGGGAGAATCGAGGTCGGAATATCCGTCCGCGCCAAGTGAGACATCGCGTCAACGTGGACGGTAGCGATCTCGATAAGTCGGAGTGCTTCAACATCGGCTCGCGCCGGGTGTCGGAATACGACCTGCTCTCGCGCTCCGGCGTAGAGGCGCAGCAATTCGTGGAGCGCCCCTAGAGCGCCATTCAAGGCGTCGACGGATTCCTTTGACCAGTCTCTTCGCCTCATAAACACCTCAGGCGCGAATTGAGTCCAACGGCATGGCTCTGTACATCTAGTCGGGTCAATTTGCTCCGATAGGTAGGCCATTATTCAAGCCAACCATCGCAGGAGGAGTCCGCCTCCGAAAGGCCAAACGGTTTTAGGGCACCTGCAGTATCAGGAAGGAGCGGAAATCCGCTTCAAGTCGTTGGACACGGCGATTGAGAAACAGCCACCAGGCGGCCACAGCGAGCACCAATTCGATAGCCGACGCAGGCCACGCGTGAACCGCCGCTGCTGCGATTACGAGTACGACTGCAAGGCTACGGAATAGCTTGTACTCGGACTCCAACCGTTCGGACCCTATGAAGGCGTCAGGGCTCCGAACGCGAACGAACTCCCGAACCGAAAGGGCGTGCCGCGATCCAAGCCGGAGTCTGTCAAGAATCGGTTTAGCCTCGGCACGCAGTTCGGCGAGGCTGCGAGTGGTATTCGGACGTAGGTAGATAGGAAGTCGTTCCCAGTCATCCTCGAATGGCTCGGATATGAGGCTACCAACGATGTAGACGACCTGACCTAGCAAGTAGGTAACGACGCCAAAGGCGATCCAAGCTCCAGCATCGCCGCCAGGAAGACTGCGACTGCCCAGGACGAGGTCCCGGTAAGGCATGAGAAAGAAGGCCAGGACGGCTCCCGGCAGTATTACTGCAAAGAGGACCGTGACGCCTAGATAGAAGTCGCCAGGTTTGAGCATTACCTCGATGGTAGTTTGCTATCAATGGTCGCTACACCGATAGATACTGTGTCGCTAAAACGCGTCTTACCCTCCAGGTGCTTGGCCTGGCGACTGGCCATCTTGGTTCGGACAGCCGATGCTTATTGACACCATCGCCGACTCCAACACATGTAGAGACGCGCGCGAGGGGCCGCCGATAGCAAAGTCCTTGTCGTCAGCAAACACTTGTCTCACTGTCAAATTCGGGCCACAACTATCTCGCCGCCGCCCCGATGGACAGGATCGGCTAGTCCGAAGGCTGGCGACATCTGGCGGAATCGGCCCCAGGTGTCGAAGCGTGTCCCAAGCCTCTCCAAACTTGTCGTCGCAAGGTCGATTCGCTCATCGTCCTGCCTAGGGCGCGGGACCTTTCAATCTCCTGGAAAGTCATCCGCCGTGAGCAGACCGCGTTTATTAGCAAGCAAGCTTCCGAGCGCTTCGGTTGTTAGCCGACCTTCCGCCACCCTGCTGATCGCCTCGACGAAGACGTCCATAGGTATCAGCAGCAACCTGCGGTCCTGCTCTTCCCGCGCAACCGCCGCGACACTCCGCTCAGCGAGGCCGTCGAACCGTGGACGACCGATGCAAATGAAATTGATGGGGTTCAGTCCGGCGCCTTGACCCATCACCTCACGCGCCTTCCGCCAGGCAATTGGCTTGTCTGTTCTCTTGGAGGCCGTCACCGAGCTTACAACGATTCCTGCTGGCGTCGAAATCTGGAGATCCTCCTCACCGTAAGCCTGCGTCTCAAGCCGCGTAGTGGGGAGGCCGCACGACTCCAGCGCATCTCGGACGACCTTTTCGAGCGCATCGTCTTCGGCCGAGTAAAGACCATCTATTAGCTGCGGCGACAAGCCCGACCGCGCGGCGCGCTGAAGGTGGCCAGACTTTCGCCGACGAAGGGTCTCAATGGTTTCCTGTCGAATCCCCTGCTGCAATCGAGCCAGTTCACCTGGAGACAGCACCTCGGCTACGGCCTCGGCGCTAACGTCAAGAACGTCGTCGGGATCGGCTAGGCCGATGCGGCCTAGTGCAAAAAGGGTCTCCCGCCGAATGCCTGTGTGCAATCGAGCAAGGGGAGCGAGTTCGTATGAGAGCCCGTATCTCGAAGCAAGCGCCAGCCGGCTGACCGTAATGATGCGATCCGATGGAACTTCCCCGACCCTCGCGGCACCTGCCAAGGTCTCGAGAAGCCAAGCCAGGCTCTCCCCCATGTTTCGAAGCCGTTCTCCCGATAGGCCCTGATAGCACTTCACCAAAGATCGGGCGGAAGACCCTTCGATCCATTCCAGCGCGCAACTGGTTTCGACGAGCGCCTGCAGCGTTTCTTCGCCAATCGCCACGGCACGCATAGCTACCGCGAGCTCGGATCCGGTTTCGCTTGCGGTCAAGCTGGTGTGCAGTCGTCCCCTGGGATCGGCTTCTTTGCGTGGGATGTATGGCCGATTCCCACTTTCCTCGCATTGGCAAATCTGGAAAAGCACGTCAGCGGTCGACATTTCCTCCGCCGCCAAGCGATCAACGAGTCCCTTAAGGCGGATTGCTGTTTCTAGGACGACACCAGACCGCGCGAGGGCGCGACCAACGGGGGTTGGATGGATTCTGTTGCCATGCTCGGCCAGCAGCCCGGTCCCGACGGCTTCTTTGACTGCCGTGGTTACGGCCCGTTTTATCCCGGCGATACCACCGTTGCTCTCGTAGAAAGTCGGGTAGGCGTAGGTGGCTGAGATGAAGGCGACCAAGGCATCTTGATCCCGAGCGATGCCTGCCGCCAGCAACCGGTACGCAATATCGGTCATGCGATGGCTCGGCAGGGCCGAGTTCATCGGCTCCACGTCTCCGAGGACGTACTGGTCAAACATTTGTCGCGCATGGAGGCCGTCTTTGGCGATCAGGATCGCCAATCCGCGCTCGCCGAGTCCAAGGCGTCCCGCTCGACCAGCCATATTTCGGTAAGCAGCTACCTGAATCGGGGTAGTTGTCCAGCCCCGGCTCCACCGGTACCGACCGGTCTCAACCAGGATGACAACGTCGGTCGGCAGGTTGACGCCCATGGCTAGCGTCTCGGTCGCCACAATCACTTTGAGATAGCGGGCCCTAAATGCATCCTCGATCAGGCGGCGCTCGTCATGACCGAGGTCGGCATTGTGAAAAGCGACCTTAGCCGAGAATAGCGGGCCTAGGACTCTTGCGGAGTCTGCATCCTCGAGACCCGCAATGCGGTCCGCCCACTGCTGCGGGATGGTTCCGGCCGGTAGGTGCGTTGCCAGCTTAGAGGCGAGGCGCTCAGTTCCGATAATTGACGTCCTGAAGATAAGCACCTGCTTGTCTTGAGCGAAATAGCTCACGGCCAAGTTGAGGGCCATGGTCTCGGGATCCTGCGCGGGGACAGCCAACTGAATTCTCTCGACCCCGGCCCCGCGGGTCCGAAACAAGGCGGTGCCGGTGTCGAGCGAGCAAACCGCCTCGTCGAGTGGGACCGGCCGCTCGTTGACGATGACGGGGACTGCCTGAAGCCAATGCTCGAAGCCATTGAGCTCATCGAGGGAAGCGGAGAGGACCACCACCCGGGGCTTAGCAGAGTGGATCAGAAGTTGGGTAATTAGGAGTTCAAGCCCAACACCCCGGTCCGACTCATTGAGGGACTGACCCTCGTCGATGATTACACAGCCGCACCGATCGACAATGCCGCTCGCCTGGCCGAGCAGGATCGTTAGCTTCTCATATGTCATCACGGCCAGATCGAAATTGCCGTGGCGCACGTCCTCGTCGAACTCGATCCAGTCGCCCGTCGAGATCACAACGTTGAGAACATCGCGGTAGCGCTCGCGAAAACGGTTGAAGTGTTCTGCGGCCAGCGCCCTTGTGGGGACAACCATGATCGAGTACCGGCCATCACCTTCGAAAGCCAGGCTTGCCGCGGCCATCTCACCCACTAGCGTTTTACCGCTCGATGTGGGCGCCAGCACCAACAGATTCTGGCGTGCCTCGAGCACGCCCGCCTCGACAGCCGCTACCTGTACTTGGGTCAGATCGTCAGGCAGATCCCTCGTCCAAGCGTCGAGCAGTTCCTGTCGAGCCTTGAGGTCGGTGACCTTCATTCGGTGGCCAGAGGCAACAATCACACACCTCAAGCAACCGCGAAATTAGACGGAGCGGCAGTCCCAAACGGGATCGGCTGCCACGCGAGCCTTCCACTGGTTTGAGCGACCAACTTGTAGATTGGTATCTCCGCGCTGATACGAGAACTCACAGCGGCCCCTATGGCACCGACGAGAAGGATGGCCGCCAGCCGAATAAATGGTGGGCCGCTCTTGGCAATCTGAGAGCCTGTCAGGAGACCCACTGCGCCGCCCGCGGGCCAGCCCGTGATGGCGGTTGTAATGGTGCCTTCGGCGATTTGAAAGGCGGCATACTGCGCACCTACAATCGCAGTGTTCGCGAGGGCCAATAGGTCGCTTTCTGACGTTGACTGATCCGTCAGCAGCTGCGCTGCGATCAGCGCGACGCTCTCCCTCCAGTCGAGGCTTCCTACCAGGCTCAAGCGTGTGAATTGGGTGTCCAGGAGGGAGTGATGATGGTTCCGCCAATAGTCGCTGGTCGCGTGCCCGACGGGGACGTGAAGGCTGGTGGCCCGAAGGCGAACAGTATTCATGACTGACGTCGCGCCCGCGTGATGGTGTGATGGCAGTTGACGCCCACCGGGATGGAGAAGGCGCCCGGACGCTCGATCGGCCAGTAGCGAGCGCGGTGGCCGTTGTACACGTCGATCGTCTTGACCGTCAATCCTTCGAGGCTCACACACTCGCAGCGGGGCTGCCAGGCGGGTGCTGCTCGGTAAATGAGACATTCGTCCTCACTCTCGTCGAGGAGCTGGCCGGCGATGGCGCGGGTGTACCAGGTCAAGTATTCGGACCTGGCGAGGACCGCATTGGCGTTCCGCGGCATCGATGCTGCTATCCACCGACCCCGCGAGCTGACCCGGTGCTCGACACTCCTCCAGTAAGGGCGATGGGCGAGGGCCTCGGCCAGACTCAGATCCCCACCATGGAGAAGCACTGTAGGCATCGCGGCCAGGAAAGCATCAACGCCAGCGTCGGTTAGCCGTGGACTGCGGTACGGGTTGCCACTAGCTTCTTCCCTCTGCCACTCCACCAGCATCCGGTCTTGGACGGCCGGAGTGAGATCCAGAAGGTGGAGTGTTCCGAGTGAGCTAATCACTTCTTCTGCTTCTTGAGACTGTCGCTAAGCGACCTTCCAGTCTTCGCACGCAGATCGCCAAGCGTCTTGTCGCCCGACAGGCCGGGCGCGAACCCCGAGCCATACGTTCGCCGGAGGGTGTCAATCCGTGTATCCGAACGCTTCCTATCGATCTCTCCGTCCCGGTCGCGATGGCGCCGGTCTAGTCCTGGTTGCTTCATAGCGGATCCTCCTTGAAGGCGTACTTCGAGGTTGGCGGGACCCCAGGCACCAGTGTAAGGATCGGCTAGTGGTTGTCAAGTGGTATTTCGGCTCTATCCCATGAGTTTATCCACATGATCTCCATGCCCCGAAGCCCGACTGGACCTCAATAAAGCCTTGACAGTTGGCGTCACCCACTCGACAATCGACATTGCGCCATGCCAATCCCGTACGCATGTGACGCGGACCTGAGGGCTTCCGGCCAGATTTTACCCGGCCTTTTTCATGCCCACTGACTGACTGGTGCCCTCAGATGCCCATTTGGCAAACCAAAGGAGACGCCATGCCGAAGAAGCCCGTGCAGTTCTCGATCCCCGATGCCGACTTGGAGCAGCTGTCAAAGCTGGCTGACAACCTAGGTCTAACTCGAAGTGAGGTTGTCCGACAAAGTCTTCAGGTCTACGGAGTTCTTTGTAAGGCCGTTCAGCAAGGTGGCCAGGTATTTATTGAGAACGACGGCCAGCGAGACCGCCTCGCGCGAATCTAGCCATAGCACGAACACTAGGCTCCTGCCAAGTCGCATCGGCTGAGGTTCCTTGCGAGACAACTGTGTCGTGATTTGAATTCGGCTCGAGCCTAGTGGGTTGAGGTGGCACGCAACTTATTCAAGGGCGTCAGGTAGATATACCTACCCAACGTCCCCTCGGTCGATCTCGTGAGAGGCATTTTTGACGGATCGTAGCCTCGGCCAAAGGCTGCCGATACTCACCTCTTATCGCTAGCAAACATCCTGCCGAGTCGTCGAGTGAGGTCTCACGGTCCCGAACGTGGACGATGCTACTCGACCCCACCCTGACCGACCCTTCGCGCCCCCCGTTTGACTAGCGCGTCTGTCCGCTTCGGCCCTTGGGACCCGGCCTGACCCGTGTCGCCGCTTCACGTTTGTGACCAGCCTTGTGACCAGGCGTCGATGGCCGCAGTCTCGGCCGGCGCCCATGCAACTCTCCGACCGTTTGCCACCGACCATCGCGCCACGTCATGTCGCCCTTGCGCTTCTCGTCGTGGTCGGCGAGGTCGGCTGTTATGGCACGTATGGCTTCGGCCCCGGCGTCGCCATGCCCGAACGGTATGAGGTAAATGCGTCGCGGAGTTCGCGCCTGCAGACTGCCGTATGCCTTCCTTCCGCGGAAACGCTCGTAGATGTAAAGAAGCGCTGCCGCGAGAGGTGCCGCAACAATCGTGACCTCGGCTGCGAGTCTCAGAATCTCGGTTGCATCGATGATGAGTTGAGGCGGAACAACGAGCTCGAGACCCTTCTGACCGGGCGCGGTCGTGAACTCCGAATCGTCTGGTTGCTGGGCGACGCGGAAGCCTGCCGTTTCGACTGCAGCCTGCACCTCGGCTCGCTCCTGGTTCGTCCAGTATCCCGTGTAGTAGATGATTTCGAGCTCGATCATCCGTTCCTACTTTCTCAGAAGCGCTACAAGGGCAATGACAGCACCCGCGACGATGGCCGAGTTGGAGAGGACCGTGAACAACTGCTCCCACCAACCGCGCCTCTGGAACTCGGCGCTCAGTTCGAGGGCACGCGCGATCCGCTCGAGCGATACCTCGAAGCCTTGCGCTGGTGCGCCCTCCGGGGTGGGCGCAGCAGCTGCCTGTTGGGCCTCGCGCACCGTTCGCTGTGTCTCTCGAAGCTCCGACAGGGCAATGCGCGAACCGATGTAGCGCAGAAGGACGCCACCAGCCGCGCCAGCAGCCACGGCAAGCAGGCCGACAAGGCTCGACTGCAGGCTCGCGCTCATGTCAACCTCTCGTTTAGTTCGGACACAACTTTGGGAGTATGCCCCTGATGGCAAGCAAGCGCACCTGCCCGAAATGCGGCCCAGCGCGGGTCATACCGATCAGCTGCGGCGAACCGAAGCCCGCGACGGTGCGCGCCGTCGACCTGAGGCTTCTGCTTATCTGGGGATGCGTGATGCACGCCGACCTCCCGCGATGGGTGTGCATCTCGTGCGAGTACCTGTGGGCCGCCTCGACGACGGTGACGCGGCCGCGTTGAACGCTTCCCATCGGCTGGGCGCTGCGCCGGGTGCGCCCAGCGTAGGCGACGGGGCAAGGTCTTTAAGCGACCAGCGGCCCCTCGCCCTTACGCTTCTGAGGATGCTCGTCACCGTAGAGAATGAAGGTCTGTGCTGAGAGTTTGACGGTCGCGAGCGGTCGCTCATCCGTGTATGAATCTTGGTCCCGCCCATAGACCGTAACGACATCCCCCTTGCTTTCAGGGCGCAGGAAGTTAGCCTCGACCTCGTAGTCGCCCTCCGGCGTGTGCACGTATGCCTTCATGCTCAAACCTTAGACGCTTCCGCGGCCCCATGAAGAATTCGACATTTCAGCAGACACTGGGGTCTGCTTGCCTGAGATTTAATAAGACCACGGTCTCAAACTTGCACGTTGTGTTGGACATCTGCCCCGGGACGATCGCCTTTCCGATTGAGATAGCTGGACAAATTTGAGCGACAGCAAATCGTTTCAGTCGCACCTGATAGAGAAGTATCGGGGACGCAAAGCGCCGCAAGGCTTCATTGAAAGCGCCGTTGAGGCGATCAACCTCGCGAATTCCGGGCAGACCGAAAAGGCAATTGCGAGCGGGGAGCAGGCCGTATCCCTTGCCGAACGGGATCCTCGTGGCCACGCCGCATTGGCGTACGCGTTGTGGGTAGGTGGGCAAAGCGAGCAAGCAGTTGGGTCAGCGGACCGATCGTTGGAACTCAGCGACGGAGACCAGCTTGCCCAGCTCGTGCGTTCAGCTGCACTAACGAATCTCGGTCGGCACGAGGATGCTGCTGACGCTGCGTATGCCGCTCTAAAACAGTGGCCTGATGATCAGACGGTTCTTCGAGCCGCTGCGGCAAGCGGCATACAAGCTGCCCGCTACTCAACCGCGTTAGAGGCCGCCACCAAGCTCTCGAAGGCACTACCTGCCGATGGACAGGCCCATCTAATGGTCGGCCTTTCATTAAGCGGTATGCATCGCCTTGCCGACGCCGAGGCAGCATATCGTGATGGCCTAGCTAGAGTTCCTGACGATGCTGAACTGCTCAACGGTCTAGGTTTCACTCTGGTTCTGCTTGGACGGGCAGTCGAGGCCGAGAACTACCTCCGGCAGTCACTCAAGATGAAATCTAGCTGGTACACCTTCGGTTCGCTCGCCGCGTGTTTGATTAGCCTCGCGGACTCGTACAAAGACGATGATCTATATGGCGAAGCTATCGCAACTGTGGATGCGGCCCTGGTGCTCGCCGCAGCCAATAACGCTGACGCTGATGAACATGGACGCCTATACCTCCAGCGGGGCTACGCGTTCGCACGCGTTCGCAATGTAGGCAAAGCAAGACTCGACTTTAAGACCGCGACTGTAAAGGCGCGACCGCTTTCGACGGTCTCGCTGGTCGCAGGCCGGAATCTCCGTAGGATCAACGTTTCCATCTTGCGAACAGCCGAGCCACCCGGTTGGCTTCCTCACGGTCTCGGCATCGCTGCTGTTCTCCTTTCGGTTTACGCCGGCATTGCGTTCTGGTCCGGGCATTTAGATCAGAACGGTTTCATTGAATTGGTGTTCGGAAGTGTGATCGTGATCATCGCTGGCTATTCATTGCCCAACTTGACAAGGCTCAAGCTGGGAACGGTGGAGCTTGAAAAGCAAGTCTCCGTCGTGCCGGACATACCGCTAGAAGTTCTCCACGTCGGATGAACTGCGAGACCACAAGGAGATGCGAATTGGATGCAGATGCGAGCGAAGCGCGATTGACCCAAAAATCCTCCTCTACGCCGCAGCTGGCGTCAATGTCACGCGGTAGCCGAGTCGCTCCAGTCGCTTGACGCTATGCCGCACGACGCTTTGCTGCTGCCGTTCGTCGAGGAAGGCAGCTCCGAGGTCCTCGAAAATCGTGCCGTCGCGCAGCAGGTGGTAGATGACGATCAACAAGCTGTGTGCGACGGCAACCGCGGCGCGCTTGGTGCCGCGGCGGATCTTGAGCCGGTTGTATTGCACAGCGAAGTAGCTCTTGTGGCTACGAGCTGCGCCCCAAGCGGCTTCGACCAGCGCGGCCCGTAACCAGGGGTTGCCCTTGCCAGTCCAGCCCGACCTGCTCTTGCCGGCGCTCTCGTTGTTGCCAGGGCAGATCTTGGCCCAGGAGCTGATGTGACGATGGGTTGGAAAGCGGCTCATGTCGACGCCGATTTCGGCCAGGATCTGCTCAGCCGAGCGCCGCCCAATCCCGGGCAGTCGCATGATCTGCTGGATTGCCGGCTCAAAAGGGCGCATCCGCTCCTCGATCTCGACGCTGAGCTCGTCGATCTGGTGGTCGAGGAACTCGATTAGGTCGAGCTGATGGCCGAGCAGGTAGCGCTGGTGACTGCCCATCGAGCCCTCGAGCGCCTCTTCCAGTTGAGTCCGCTTGCCTCGCAAGCTGCCCTTCGCCAGGTTGGCCAATTCGGCGCTGTCCGTTTTGCCTTCGACCATGGCCTTTAGCATCGCTCTGCCTGACTTGCCCATCACGTCGGTGACGACGTCGCCTAGCTTCACGTTGGCCCCTTCCAGCAGCTTCTGCACCCGGTTGACCAAGTTGTTGCGCTGCTGGGTTAGCGACTTTCGGTAACGAACCAGCTCACGCAGCTCGCGATGGCCTCGCTCGGGAATGAAGCTCGCCTTCAGGAGACCGTGCTTGAGCAGGTCGGCGATCCATTCGGCGTCTTTGACGTCTGTCTTCCGACCCGGCACGGCTTTGATGTGATGAGCGTTCACCACCATCACCTCGAGGTCCGTCAACTCGAGCACGTTGAAGATGGGCTTCCAATAAACGCCTGTTGACTCCATCGCCACGTCGGTGATCTCGGCTTCGGCCAACCAGTCGGCCAAAGCCAGGAGTCCCGTGTCGTGGTCGGAAAGGTGCGCACCTCCTTGCGACCAGGCGTGAGTCGACACGCCACCACCGTTGCCTTGTGGACATCCAGCCCGCAGCACCGCTCATGCACGACGTTCATGGCGGCGCCTCCACATCAGTGGTCGGCGGGTGGACTTCATGTTTGAAGAACTTGACCCTCGTCCTGGCATCACGGCGATGCCGAACAACTCTCGATGCCTACCAGTCCACCAGGCCCAGATTATCTTTCGAGCTCGCGGCACCAAACGGAACTACGAGCCTTGTCGCCGCCTCACCTATTTTCATCGCTCTCGGTGCCGGCGTCGCGCCGGAGGCGCGCTTATCTTGCTAACTCCGCTAGGAGTTCAAAAGGGACCAAATTGGTCCATCGTCTTTTGAGTTGAATCCTCGGTCCGAAAAGTCCGATTTGCGCCTCTGTACGGGGCATGAGGTCAGACTAACAAGTCGGTGACTCAACGAATCCTAGTCGTG
>WNFJ01277372.1_pt1 | contig 15117 bp, 15 predicted proteins | sample 5400461 | NCBI WGS metagenome assembly WNFJ01 (sample SAMN13153349, study PRJNA577476) | soil metagenome | isolation source: 115 cm saprolite on Douglas fir-dominated hillslope | place: USA:California | collected 2013-09-17 | reverse complement strand
GTCGCAATATCTGGGCATCTCCCCGGATACCCTGTACCGTTACATCACGGAAGGCGAAATTCCCGCGTTTAAACTCGGCAACCGTTGGAAACTGCGTAAGACGATTCTGGATCGCTGGATGGAACGCAAGATGAGCCAGGCGACCGCGAGACGCCGGTAGTCTGGCGCGGGAAATAGGGACGTTGGTTAGAAAAGGGGCCGCGAAATGTTTGGACTGGGAAGAAAGAGCCGGCAACTCGTGGGACTGGACATCGGGTCCAGTTCGATCAAGGCCGTGGAACTGAAATCGACGAAAGCGGGCTATGAGCTGGTGAGCTTCGGAATGGAATCACTGGCGCCGGACACGGTGGTGGACGGAGCGATCATGGACGCGCCGCAGGTGGCGAACGCCATCAGCAAGATTTTCGACGCCCAGCGAATTAAGACCAAAAACGTGGCGACCTCGGTTTCGGGGCATTCGGTGATCGTCAAACGCGTGCCGCTGCCGTTGATGACCGAAGACGAGCTTTACGACCGCATCCCTTCCGAGGCCAGCCAGCACATTCCGTTCGATATCGCGGACGTCAACCTGAGCTACCAACTGCTGGAGTCGATGGACTCGCAAATGGATGTTCTGCTGGTGGCGGTCAAGAAAGACAAGATTTTGAATCACACCAACGTATTGGCGCAAGCGGGGAAGACGCCAGTGGTGGTGGATATCGATGCGTTCGGCTTGCAGAACTGCTTCGAAGTCAACTACGAGCCGGATGCCGGGCAGACGGTGGCGCTGCTGAACATCGGGGCGAGCGTGATGAACATTAATATTGTGCGCGGGGGCGTGCCGCTGTTCACGCGCGACGTCAGCGTCGGAGGCAACCAATATACCGATGCGCTGCAGAAAGAACTGGACCTCAGCTTCGAGGACGCGGAGCGCTTGAAGAGGGGCGATTCGCTGCCGAGCGTCACCGACGAACAGAAGCAACAGATCCTGCGCAGCGTTTCCGATATTCTAACCTTGGAAATCCAGAAAACTTTTGACTTCTTCCGGGCGACTGCCAGCGGCGAGAATATTCAGCGCATCGTAGTGGCGGGCGGGACGGCGCGTGTTCCAGGGCTGGTGGACTTGCTGCGGGAAGAATTTGCCATGCCGGTGGAAGAATTGAATCCGTTCCGCAAGGTGCTGATCGATCCCGGCAAGCACAGCGATGACCAGATCCGCGAATTGGCGCCGCGGCTGGCCATTGCCCTAGGTCTGGCGCTGAGGAGCTTCGACTAGCCATGATCCGCATAAACCTGCTTGGACAAATTCGATTCGACCGAAGGCCGCACGGCGACCGGTAGACACGGGAGCAGCGCTGCCGGGGGTATTCATCGGGGCGGGACTGGTTCTCGGCGCCCTGGTTCTCGGATTTTTCTATTACACCTGGCAAAACCAGCTCAACAAGGAAAACGCGGAAATCAAGAGACTGACGGCGCAAAAGACGGAACTCGAACAGACCAAGCTGCAAGTCGAAGCGTTCGAAAAGCAAAAGACGATATTGCAACAGCGGGTCGCGACGATCGAGCAGTTGCAGCGCGACCGCACCGGCGGGCAGGAACTGCTGGACATGGTGGCCAACACGGTATCGCGAACCGAAAACCTGTGGCTCAACGAGATGATCCGCAAGGGCAACACGCTTTCGCTGGACGGCACCTCGGCGTCCGTCAACGCGGTGGCAAACTTTATTACCGCGCTGAAGAGGTCCGGCTATTTCCAGAAGGTGGAAATCAAGGAAGCGAAGCAGGACGACAAGAACACGGCAGTGCAGTCCTTCGGGTTCCAGATTACAGCTGAAATCACTCCGCCGCCCGCAGCGCAGACACGGCCAGCCAACACTCTGCGGCTGCGAAGGCGCCGGCGAAGAAAGGATAAGGGGGCGCCATGGCCAATCCATTTCGAGACATGTCCGTGATCATGCAGGCCCTGGTGGCTGCGGCGGTTGCCGTTGTGGTGGTTCTGGTGGGCGTATACGTGCCGGGTTCTCCGATCGCTCGAGAACGCGAGGAGGTGGACAGCGCCGTCCAGCAACGCGAGAAGCTAAAACAGGAAGTCACGCAACTCCAGGTTTACAAGCAGCGCTACGGAGAATTGAAGCAGCAGATGGACGCGCTCTCCAAGCAGCTGGACACGCTGAAAACCATCGTGCCCGAAGAAAAAGAGACCGACGAGTTTATCCGTCTGTTGCAGGGAGCGGCGAGCGCATCCAGCGTGCAGATCCGGCGGTTGACGGCGCAGGCCATCGTTCCCAAGGAATACCATTACGAAATGCCGTTTGAGGTGCAGGCGGATGGCCCGTACTTCAATGTCCTGGATTTCTTCGGACGTTTGGGCCGCTTGTCGCGAATTATCAATGTGGGCGACCTGACGTTTGACGACCCCGAAAAGCCGAAAGGCACGAAGTACCCGGTTCGGCCGGGGACAACGGTATCTGGAATTTTCACGGCAACAACATTCTTCACCAAGCCCGCCGATACGGGTGCGGCTCCGGCAGCCGGAGCCAAGCCCGCAGCCGGTGCGGCTGGGAAACCCTGAGCGGGAATGAGCGAACTATGCGTTCAGCGATAACTCTCGGACTAGGGATTTTGATTCAACGCCCAACAGTGTGAAGTCCGCACTGGGGGATAAGGGCAAGCCCGCACAGCAAGCGGCTAAGCCGCCGGCATCAGCTGCGACCAAACCCGCACCACAAGCTGCCAAACCGGCCGGCAAACCCGCAGGCAAGCCTGCGGCAAAGCCTGCCGCGAAGGCCGGGGCCAAGAAGGCTCGTGCTAAACCGGCTGTCAAGGCGGTGGAAAAGCGTGCAACTCCGGGGTCCAAACCGGCGGCCGCGGAAAGCGAAGTAAAACTGGCTCGGCGGGATCCCTTTGAATCTTTGCTCGGCCGGCAGCAAGGCAAGGGCGCACCGAATCTGCCGCCGGGCAAACTGGGTTTGCAGGTCAGCACGCTGCGTCTTGACGGCCTCGTGCGTGCACCGAACGGGATGATCGCGGTGGTTTCGAATCCGCAAGCGCGCACCTATTTCCTGCGTGAAGGCGACCGTCTGTATGACGGCAGCGTGGAAAAGATTTCGATGGAGGGCGTTTCCTTCCATGAAGAGGGAAAAGATGCCTTCGGGAAGCCCGTCGAACGCCAGGTGAATAAACGAATTTACTCCAGTCCAGGAGAACTGCAATGAAGACGAATTGGCCGGCCCTTCGGCATGGCTACCTGATCCTTGCAAGCATGATGGTGGCGGCTAGCCCGGTGCTTGCGCAGACGCAGGCGCCCGCTGGCGCGACGGCGACCGTGGCGGTCATCTCCAGCGTTGCCATCACCCAGGCGCCGGAGCGTTCGACGGTGCGCGTGGAAGGCGAGGGACGTCTCAACGTTCACGCTGGCCGCATGCAGAACCCCGATCGCCTAGTGCTGGATTTCGCGGGGGCCCGGCTGGCGGTTCAGAAGACCATCATCCCGGGGATATCCGCTCCAGTGCGCGGAGTGCGCATCGGACAGTACCGGCCGGACGTCGCGCGCGTGGTTGTCGATCTTACGACGGCGACCCCCTACCAGGTTTCACACGACGGCGAGGCGGTGGTCATTTACTTCGAGAATCCGTCAACGGCTCCTGTGCAGCCGGTTTGAGGTGTGAGCACTCTAACGTCGCGGGGGAATGAGAAGGCGCGGCCGGAATTCCATTACAGCGCAGCGTCGCCCCGGCTGGTGGCGCGCCGTTCGTCGAAGGATTTGAAGATTTCTGCTCCTCGCTTCGCTTTGCCAGGCGAACTGACCCAGCCCTCATTCACACTTGCATCGTTCAGCGAGAAGAAGGAACCTGTTCGACCGGATTCCAGCACGCAACAGGCGGCTCAGCAAGCAGTGCAGCAGTCCAACACGGCGGCAACGACGATGGCGACAGCGCCGCCGGCGCAGGCCCCAGCAGCAGCAGCGGCTCCAGCAGGGGGAAAATATACGGGTGAGCCGATCTCCGTAAACCTGAAGGACGTCGACCTGAAGGACTTCTTCCGCCTGATTCACGAGATCAGCGGACTGAACGTGGTGCTGGATCCCGCGGTCAAGGGGAGCCTCACCATTGTTCTGTTCTGGATGAAGTGCCCTGGGATCAAGCGCTGGACATCGTGATGCAGAACAACAGCCTCGACAAGCAGCTCAACGGCAACGTACTGCGCATCGCAACGCGCTCGACGCTCAAGACGGAAGCCGAGACACAGCGCGATTTGGAAAAGGCGCAGGCCGAAGCGGTCGCTCCGGTAACCGTGACCCGCGTGCTCAGCTATGCCAAGGCGGCTTCGATGACCCCGACGCTGAAGAAGTTCCTCAGCTCGCGCGGCGATATTTTGTACGACGACCGTTCGAACCAGATCATCGTTCGCGACATTCCGTCGGTCATCCCAATCATCGATAACCTGATCCGTCAGCTCGACCGGAAATCGCAACAGGTGGAAATCGAAGCGCGCGTGGTTTCTGCCTCGCGCTCCTTCTCGCGGGATATCGGCACGCAATTAGGCTTTGCTGCAAGAACCGGTGTCGGAACCGGGACCTCGGCGGTGGGTGGAGATTCAACAGTCGGTACGAGCAATGTGGAGAGTACCCCGCCGCCATTTCTTACATCCGTTGGGACCAAAAGCCTGCCATTGAACACCAACCTCGGAGCAACGGCTCCGACAAGCGGACTATTCCTTGGGCATCGTTCACCTAACTTTGCAGTCGACTTCTTCATCACCGCGGCGGAAGCCAAAGGCGTTGGCAAATTGCTGTCGAAGCCGAAGGTCATCACTCAGAACAACGAGAAGGCGACGATCAAGCAGGGTAACAAGATCCCGATTCAGACGACGATCAATAACACCATCTCAGTGCAGTTCATTGACGCCGTGCTGAAACTCGAAGTGACCCCGCAAATCACCGCCGAAGGCACGGTGTTCATGGACGTGCTCGTGGAAAATACGCAGATCGACACCGGTATCCCCCGCGTGATGGGAATCCCGGCTCTGGATACCGAGTCGGCGGAAACCAAAGTGACGGTGGCCGATGGCGGTACCGTCGTAATCGGCGGTATCATCATCTCCTCTCAGCGCACGGACATCACACAGGTTCCGCTGGTGGGCAGCCTGCCGCTGATCGGTCATCTGTTCAAGCGGACCAGCGTTTCGACCTCGTCGCAGGAACTGCTTTTCTTCCTGACTCCGCGGATTATCCCGGGGTAATCCAGGGAATCCTCTTTCAACTCAGGCCGGAAGCGAGGAGACTTTGGTCTCCTCGTTCCATTTATGAAAACATCCTTGCATCGCCGACGACACATCCTGGCGTCCACTTTTGCTGACGGGAAAATCGATGCGTTGCTGGTAACCAGCCCGGCGAACTGGTTTTATTTGACCGGCTTCACCGGGGAGTCCGGCGCCCTGGTGGTGTCGCAGAAGGGCACTACCTTCATCACCGATGGAAGATTCACCGTTCAGGGCCGGGCAGAAACGTCCGGAATCCGCATCCTCCAACAGAAAAGCTCGCTGTCTGAAACCGTCGGACAGCTCTTGAAGGATTCGAGATACCGCCGGGTGGGATTTGACCCGACGCGAGTTACGGTGGGCCAACTGCAGAGTCTTCGCAAAGGCGCGGGTGCGCAGGTGCGCTGGGTTCCGGCTCTGCGCAATGTCGAGAGCCTCCGGATGCGCAAGGACGCGGCGGAACTCGCCCAAATGAGACGGGCGGCCATCCTTGCGGATGAGGTCATGCAATTGGCGATCGGTCTGCTAAAACCGGGGATTCGGGAACATGAGGTGGCAGCGGAGATCGAATATCAGCTGAGAAAGAGAGGCGCGTCGGGACCGGCATTTGAAACGATCGTTGCCTTCGGAGAGAGAGCCGCCCTGCCGCATGCGCGGCCCACGGCCAAACGACTGGGGAAAAATGAGTTGGTCGTGCTGGACCTGGGTGTTATACTCGGCCACTATTGCAGCGACATTACCCGCACCGTGTACGTGGGGCGGGCCTCAAAACGCATCCGGACCTGGTACCAGGCGGTTTTGGAGGCCCAGAGGGCGGCGATCGCGGCGGCAAAGAGCGGCGCGGCGTGCGGGGATGTCGATAGGGCGGCGAGGCAAGTCCTGGCCGGTTACCGACTAGACCAACTCTTTGTTCACGGCACGGGCCATGGGCTTGGACTCGAAGTGCACGAGGATCCCAGGGTGGCTCGGGGACAGAAGAAGCGCCTGGAGCCGGGAAACGTAATCACCATTGAACCCGGGGTGTATTCGGCAGGCATCGGGGGGATTCGCATTGAAGATGATGTCGCTGTGCACGCCGACCGTACGGAACTATTGACCCGCGCACCGCGGGATCTCATTGAGATTTAAAACAGGCATGAAACGCAAAAAGCCCAGCAAATCCAGTGCGTCGTTCGCCAATCCGGAAATTCAGCAGATCGAACAGCTCCTTGAGTTCATGACCGAGCACCATCTAGAGGAGTTTGAATACTCGAGGGGTGATCTGCGGATACGGCTGCGCAAGCCCTCGGCTGCGGTGGTGGTTTCCGCCCCGCGAGTAGTGGGCGCGCCAGAGATTATCATTCCCGGGTCGCACCGGCTCCCGAGGCGCGGTCTACCGAAGGTCTACACCTGGTCAAGTCCCCCATCGTCGGAACTTTTTACGAGTCTCCCAGCCCCGGGACGGAGGCGTTCGTAAAGGTAGGTACCTACGTGGAAGCGGGTAAAATCCTCTGCATCGTGGAAGCGATGAAGCTCATGAACGAGATCGAATCCGACATCTCCGGCGAAGTCATGCGGATCTTCGTCGAAAACGGACAGCCGGTCGAATACGGGCAGCCTCTCTTTGGCATCCGTCCGAGCCGGCAGAAGTAGCCGGCACGCCAGACCATGTTCCAGAAAATCCTAGTTGCCAACCGCGGGGAGATCGCCCTGCGGGTCATCTGCGCCTGCAAGGAATTGGGAATATCCACGGTGGCGGTCTATTCCGAAGCGGATCGTAACTCGCTCCATGTGCGCTTTGCGGATGAGGCGGTGTGCATCGGGCCGGCACGGAGCAGCGAGAGTTATCTGAACATCCCCCAGGTGATCAGCGCGGCCGAAATCACAAATGTCGATGCTATCCACCCGGGCTATGGGTTTCTCTCCGAAAACGCCAACTTTGCCAAGGTCTGCGAAGCCTCGGAAATCACCTTCATCGGCCCGAGACCGGAAATCATCGAAATGATGGGGGAAAAGGACCGCGCGCGGCGGGAAGTGAAGACCGCCGGTCTGCCTACCATTCCCGGAAGCGAGGGCGTCATTGAAGGGGAAGAGCAGCTCGCCAAAGAGGCGGCGCACATCGGTTACCCGCTCATCGTCAAAGCTTCCGCGGGCGGAGGCGGCCGCGGCATGCGTGTGGTACGCAAGCAGGATGAACTTCTGTCCGCTTACCAGACGGCCCGTAGCGAGGCGCAGCAAGCGTTTGGCACGCCGGACGTTTACGCGGAAAAATTTCTCGAGCATCCGCGGCACATCGAGTTTCAGGTGCTGGGCGACCAGCATGGGAAGGTGATCCATCTCGGTGAACGCGAATGCAGCGTCCAGCGGCGGCACCAGAAATTGGTGGAGGAATCACCTTCGCCGGTGGTAGATCCGAAGCAGCGGAAGGAACTTGGCGCCAAGGTGGTGAAGGCGCTGGAAAACATCGGCTACACTAATGCGGGGACTGTCGAGTTCCTGATGGATGAAGACGGCTCGCTGTACTTCATTGAGATGAATACCCGCATTCAGGTCGAGCATCCCGTGACGGAACTGGTCACGGGAGTGGATTTGATCAAGGCGCAGATCCGGATTGCCGCCGGCGAAAGGATGGAGGAGGCGACCGGCGCCATTATTCCCTCCGGGCACGCCATTGAATGCCGCATCAATGCTGAGGATCCGGTCACGTTTGTGCCGTCCGCGGGACGCATCACGACGTTCCAGGCGCCGGGAGGCACGGGCGTGCGCGTGGATTCCGCCGCGCATGCCGACGCCGTCATTCCTCCGTATTACGATTCGATGATTGCAAAGCTGATCGTCAAGGGACGCGACCGCACGGAGGCCATCGGCCGTATGAAGCGGGCGCTCGAGATGTTCGTCATCGAAGGCATCAAGACGTCGATCCCGCTGCACCGCCGGATTCTGGCCGATCCGGATTTTGCCGCGGGGAAGTTCGATACCCACTTCATCGAAAGATTGCTCGGCACGAACGGAAAATAAACGTTGAAGCGCCTTGTCCTACCTCGGCTGTATGTGATATTAGACGCAGCATTGCTTGCCGTTTCCGAAACCGAGTGCGCTGAAAAACTAGCCGCTGCCGGTGTCCGTTTGCTCCAGTACCGGAACAAGCGGGCTTCCGCGCGAGAATTGTTCGAATGCGCGAAGCGGCTTTCCTCATTGTTGATTCCGCTGGGTGTCACATTTGTGGTGAATGACCGCGCCGATGTCGCTTCGGCTGCGGAAGCGAGCGGCGTTCACGTCGGGCAAAAGGATTTGCGAGTAGAAGCAGCGCGTTCGGTGATTGGGACAGGGAAACTGCTGGGTGTTTCGACGCACAACCTGGATCAGTTCAAGGACGCTGCCGCCACGTCCGCTAATTATGTCGCGGTAGGGCCGGTGTTTTCCACGTCTACCAAGGCCAACCCGGATCCCGTGGTTGGAATCGAATTGATTCGCCGGGTTCGGCCGCTGACCGACAAACCGATCGTGGCCATCGGCGGAATCACGCTGGCGCGGGCCGCTGAAGTCATTCAAGCGGGCGCCGATTCCGTCGCGGTTCTCGGTGATATTCTCCTGGCACGCGATCCGGGGCAGCGAGCGCGGCAATATATCGAACTCCTGGAAGCCGCGAACCATACGGCAGCTGTCTGAGGTGCATTCGAATGGCCGACACCACCCGCGCCATCCCGCAAAGTAACGCGAAGAACGAAGCGGGTTTTGTGCGCGCCATCGGATTATTCGATGGCACCATGATCGTCGTGGGCTCGATGATCGGATCGGGCATCTTCATTGTGGCTGCGGATATTTCGCGGCAAACGGGATCGGCAGGTGGACTGCTTCTCACCTGGATTCTTACCGGACTATTGACGATTTCCGCGGCGCTTTCTTACGGCGAGCTAGCTGCATTGTTCCCGCACGCAGGCGGTCAATACGTCTATTTGCGTGAAGCTTACTCGCCGCTCTGGGGATTCCTCTACGGCTGGACGCTCCTCCTGGTGATTCAGACGGGGACGATCGCGGCGGTAGCCGTGGGCTTCGCGCGTTATCTCGGCGTTTTGCTGCCATCGATTTCGCCGAGCGCGTGGATCGTTCACCCCATCGCCCTGGGTTCGAAGTACGCGATCAGCCTTTCGGTTCAGCAGTCGGTGGGGGTGCTGATGATCGTGTTCCTCACGTTCATCAATACGCTGGGCGTGCGGCTCGGAAAGCTGATCCAAAATGTTTTCACCAGCGCAAAGGCGCTGTCCCTTCTGGGATTGATTTTCCTGGGCATTTTTGTGGGCAGAAATGCCGGGGCCATCACCGAGAATTTCAGCCACTTCTGGACGATTCGCAACGCCCAACCCATCGAGCCTGGCGCGAATTTCCTGAAAAGCCTGGTGCCAACCATCACCGCCGCCAGCGGCGCGTTTGGCTTGTTGGTGGCCTACGGAGTGGCCCAGGTCGGTTCGTTGTTTTCCGCGGACGCTTGGAACAACATCGGCTTCACGGCCGCGGAAGTGAAAAACCCCAAGCGCGACGTGGCGCTCTCCATGGCTTTCGGCACGATCATCGTGATCACACTGTATTGCCTCGCGAATCTGGCCTATCTGTGCACGCTGCCGCTGGTGCAGATTCAGACCGCTCCCGATGATCGCGTGGCCAGCGCGGCGTTGAATGCCATCTTCGGACCGACGGGCGCGATGATCATGGCGGTGGCTATCATCATTTCCACGTTTGGCTGCAACAATGGGCTCATTCTTGCGGGTGCGCGCGTAACTTACGCCATGGCGAAAGATGGTCTTTTTTTTCGTGTTACAGGAAAACTTAATTCCAAGGGCGTTCCCGGCACGGCGCTGGTGTATCAGGGAATTTGGATCGCTATTTTGATTTTGCTGCGGACGCGGCACGTGGACGCCGCTGGAGGAGTGACTTACGGCAATCTGTACAGCGATCTGCTCGACTACGTCGTTTTTTCCGTCTTGATCTTCTACGTGCTCACGATTGCGGGAATTTTTGTCTTGCGCGCGAAGCGACCCGAGGCCGAGCGTCCGTACCGCGCGTTCGGCTACCCCATAGTGCCTTTGCTCTACATCGTCTCGGCGCTGGTGATCATGTTTGTGCTGTTGCTTTATAAGACGCAGACAGCCTGGCCGGGACTGGTGATCGTGCTTCTGGGCGTTCCCGTTTACGTGTTGTGGTCACGGCAGGCAAAGCAAGTTGGACGCGCGGAATGACTTAATTTTCCTGTAGGGACGCAGCATGCTGCGCCCCTACAATGCTTGAAGCCAAATTGGCAGCGGATTCAGAAATCGGGGCCAACCCCCCAGAGGAGGAGTTGCATGGGCAACCCCTTGTTTGCAAGAAAACCGATGAGCATGTTGCTCGCGGAAGCAAAGGAGGAAGGCGGGCACAGTTTGAAACGCACGCTCGGCCCCTTCCAGCTCACGGCATTGGGCGTCGGCGCGATCATTGGCGCGGGCATCTTTGTGCTTTCCGGTCTTGGCGCGCACTACGCCGGGCCGGGCCTGATGCTTTCCTTTGTGCTTTCGGGGCTAGGGTGCGCATTTGCGGGGCTCTGCTACGCCGAGTTCGCCGCGATGATCCCGTTGGCGGGCAGCGCTTACACCTATGCCTACGCTACGCTGGGTGAACTCTTCGCCTGGATCATCGGCTGGGACCTCACGTTGGAATACGCCATGGGCGCCAGCACGGTTTCGTCGGGTTCGTCCAACCACTTCATCGAGCTGCTCATGCCTTTGTGGCTGGCCTACGACCACTGGACCGGGCTGAGCACCGCCACGAAGATCGTCGCGCGCCAGATGGCGCAGGCCTCGGACGCTACGCTACAGCCGGGCACGCAAGCCTTCCTCGACAAAGTCGATGCCATCATCAAAGCGCAGTCGCCGGAATTGGTTCGGCAAGCCCACGCGCTGCTCAACGCTCCGACGATATTTGGATCGGAAATCGGCTTCAACCTTCCCGCATTTGTGATCGCGTTGGTCATCACCGCGATTCTGGTCATCGGCATTAAGGAGAGTGCGAGATTCAATGCAACCATTGTGACGATCAAGGTTGCCGTGGTCCTGTTCGTTATCGGCCTGGGCATCCATTACGTCAACTTCTCGAACTGGGGCCATGACTGGTCCTCGTTTGCGCCGATGGGCTTCTCAGGGGTTGGAGCGGGCGCCGCCTACATCTTTTTCGCCTATATCGGTTTTGACGCCGTTTCCACAACCGCCCAGGAAGCCAAGAATCCGCAACGCGATCTGCCCATCGGCATCATCGTATCGCTGTTGATTTGTACGTTTCTGTACATCGCGGTGGCGGGCGTGCTCACGGGGATGGTTCACTGGCAGGACGTGAACATCGGAGCGCCCATCGCCCGGGCCTTCATGGACCGGGGACTTTCGACGGCGTCGCACATAATCACGATTGGGGCGCTTGCGGGACTTACGAGCGTGATGCTGGTCATGCTGCTCGGGCAGACGCGCGTTCTTTACGCCATGGCGAATGATGGGTTGCTGCCAAAGAAGTTCTTTGCCGCGGTGCATCCAAAGTTCCGCACTCCTTACAAGAACACCATGCTCGTTGGCCTGCTTGCCGCCATCGTCGGCAGCGTGACGCCCATCGACGACATCGGAAAGATGGTGAACATTGGCACGCTGCTGGCCTTCGTGATTGTTTGCATCGCGGTGACCATTTTGCGTGTCAAGAATCCTGACCAGGGGCGCCCTTTTCGCACTCCGGGGATCTACTTTAACGGGCGTTTGCCGGTAGTGCCGTTTCTCGGTGTCGGCTTCAACGGTTACATGATGTACAAACTCGGCTGGATCAACTGGGCTCGCTTGATCGTCTGGCTGGTGATCGGCCTGGTGATTTATTTCACTTACAGCCGTTACCACAGCCGCGTCGGCAACTCGCAACCCCAGTAAAACTTCCTTGCGGCCGGCCGGGCTGGTTTGGCGCTCGGCCTGCCTTCCGACTGTCAACCGCTTACTCTGCATTCGCTTTGCCAAATCAGGTAAAGTATTGTTTCCATTGACGGCACGATGAGACCCTTCCGCGCTAACTTCAGAGAAGTCTGGAATCGCCTCTCGTGGCTCGACCTGGTTTGCACGGCAGTGTCCACTGGCGGATTGATTCTTACGCTGCTGGGGGTCAGGGGCGGGCCTGCGAACTTCCTCAAGTACCTTGCTGTTCTCGCTGGTATCTATCTACTCTTTCGTTTGATTGGCTGGTGGAGAAACCGCCTGCTGTGGAGTCTGCGAAACCGTCTGATTGTCGCTTATCTGTTTATCGCGGTTGTTCCGATTTTGTTGATCGTCACACTGGCGCTTCTGGCCGGCAGAATCTTGTATTCCCAGCTGGGCGCATATCTTCTGCATGAGGATATCCAGCAGCGCACGGAGATGATTGCGGATATCTCGGAGCACATCGCCGTCGCGCATCAAACACTTCCCGCCGGTGTCACCATGGAGGAGTCGGAGAGGATCCTCGCGGCGCAATCGCACGCGGTTCACGATCACGAACTCCCCGGACTAAGCATCAGTTTTTCGGAAGACGCCTCTCTCCTCCGCAAAGTGGCTCCCGTGGGCAAGAGATCCTTCGCTGGTCTTTTGCAACAGGGCGATACGCTTTCCCTGACGAGTCTCCGGACTATTCCCGATCGCAAGCGAGAACGTGTCGTCACACTGCGGGTGCCGGTGACGCAGGAGTTCCTCTCCACCGTGGCGCCGGACCTCGGCGCCATCCAGTTGAATCTGATGGAACACTTCGCGAGTGGCCTTCAGCAGGGCGCGGTCTACCCATCTGGAGGGGAACAATACAAAGTGGCCAGGCGCATCGTGGCCCGCAACCGCACGCTGCAAAGCGGCGTGTTTTGGATCGATACTCCGGTGAATGTGGTGTCCAGCTTCGACTGCGTTTATGTGGGTAAGGACGGCTTGGTGGAACTGCGCCGGCCAGTGCTGGCGGTGTTCAATGCCCGGCCGTCGCGCTTGAATGCCAGGATTTTCACCACGCTTGGAGAGTTGCGCGACTACTATCTGCTCCTTCTGATTCTGGTCGGAGTCGTGTTCCTGCTCATCGAAGCAGCGGCACTGGTGACGGGGATCGTCCTCACGCGGCGGATTACCAGGGCGGTCGCCGATCTTTACCGGGGCACCCAGTATGTGCAGGCCATGGATTTCTCTCATCGCGTGCAGATCGAGCACCGCGACCAACTCGGTGAGCTGGCCGAATCGTTCAACCAAATGACGGGCTCCATCGGCACGCTCATCGAAGAGCAGAATAAACGCCAGCGGCTGGAGAATGAGATTTCCATCGCTCGGGAAGTGCAAAACCAGCTTTTTCCCAGTACCTTGCCATCCGTGCCGGGAGTCGAGATTGAGGCCATCTGCAAGGCCGCGCGTTCCGTCAGCGGCGACTACTATGACTTCATTCAGCTCAGCCCCACTCACATCGCCATTGCCATCGCGGATATCTCGGGAAAGGGAATTTCGGCGGCGCTCCTGATGGCCAGTCTGCAAGCGGCGCTGCGCAGCCAGATGCTTTCGGACGGCAGCGAACGCTTGAGTATGGCGGAACTGGTTTCACGGCTAAACAAGCATCTGGTGCGCAACACCGGCGACGACCGGTTCGCGACATTTTTCATCGCGATTTATGACAGCGCGACCCGGACGCTGCGCTATACAAACGCGGGCCACCTGCCTGCATTTCTGATCTGCAAAGACACTTCGGAGCAACTGGATAAAGGTGGCATGGTTCTAGGCGTAATGGAAGATTATGTTTATGAGGAAGGATCGCTGACGGTGAGACCTGAGTCGCTCCTGATCGGATACAGTGACGGCCTGATCGAGCCGGAAAACGTCTACGGCGAAGAATTTGGGATTCGCCGCTTGCAGGAAGCCGCGGTCCACGTGCAAGGCGCCGCGCCGCTCATGGTTGCCGAGTCGCTGATGGCGGCGGCGGAAGAATGGGCCGGGACTCCCGAACAGGCCGATGACATGACGGTGATCGTCGCGCGGCTCCGGTAGTACCTCTGCTGCGGCTAGGCTATACTGAAAATTCTTTCAAGAGATTTTACCGGGGAGAAGAATGTCGCTTCGTAATCGGGTGGCGCTGGTAACGGGTGGGAGCAGGGGCATTGGCCGCGGGCTTGCTCTACGGCTGTCGCAGGATGGTGCGCGCATGGCCATTGCCTATCGCTCCAATAAGGTTGCGGCACAGCAGACCCTGCGCCAGTTGCAGGCCAACGGAGTGGATTGTGTTGCGGTGGAGACGGACATCACTGATGCGGGGCGCTGCGACCAGCTGATCAAAACGGTCGTCGATCGTTTCGGGCGCCTCGACGTCATCGTCAACAATGTGGGAGATTTTCGGTGGGGCACGCTGGGGGAATCGTCGCTGCAGGACTGGCAGAGCATCTTCACTTCGAATCTGCTTACGGTCTTGTACATGTGCCGATCCGCACTGCCGCAAATGCGGAAGTCGCGCTGGGGCCGGATCATCAATTTGGGCGCCGTCGGCGCGGAACGCGCGTTCGGCCAGGCGAAAATCTCGGCCTACGCCGCGGCCAAGGCCGCGGTCGTGGCGTTGTCTCGTTCTTTGGCGCTTGAGGAAGCCAAGAACGGCATCACCGTGAACGTCGTGAACCCCTCCAGCATCGATGAAAATGAGCTGACGCTGGAGGAGGCGCGCAAGATTCGCGACGCGCGTTTTCCGATCGGCCGCCCGCCGACGGTGGAAGACGTGGCCGCGACGGTGGCTTTTTTCGCGTCCGAAGAGGCCGAGTATGTTACCGGCCAGGTCGTCAATGTCAGCGGCGGCTGGATGCTTTAATCTTGTCGTGAACCTTCCATGAAAGCCCTCACTGCTGCCGAGATGCGCCAAGTCGAGCGG
>WNFJ01421379.1_pt1 | contig 15118 bp, 9 predicted proteins | sample 5400461 | NCBI WGS metagenome assembly WNFJ01 (sample SAMN13153349, study PRJNA577476) | soil metagenome | isolation source: 115 cm saprolite on Douglas fir-dominated hillslope | place: USA:California | collected 2013-09-17 | reverse complement strand
GAGCGGCCCGTCGCTGCTCAGCGAACTGACAGAAATGACCGGTGGCCGCGTGTTTGCCGTGGAGAAGCTGGATGATCTTCCGGATATCGCCTCAAAAATTGGCATGGAGCTGCGAAACCAATATGTCCTCGGCTATCGACCAAGCAACAAGGCTCACGACGCGCGCTGGCGCAAGCTTAAAATCAAATTGCGAGCGCCCAAGGGGCTTCCGCCGCTCAGCGTGTATTCCAAAACCGGATATTACGCCCCCAGCCACTGAGTTCTTCCGGCGTATCTTTCCCGCGCTGCGCGGGTTCTTTCTCCTGCTCTGCGCTGCGGCTGTTCTCGGTTCCGGCGCGTTTGCACAGATTCCCGTTGCCCCGCCTCCGCCCCCAGGCCAGGATCCTAACGCCGGCAAGCAAGGCTCAAAAATTGTCCTCAACGTGGACCTGGTCGTCCTGCACACCACCGTCATCGACGACCGCCAGCGCTTCGCTGACGGCCTGAAGCCGGAGAATTTCCGCGTTTTCGAAGACAAAGTTGAACAAAAGCTTTCTGTCTTCAAACGTGAAGATGTGCCCGTCAGCATGGGGCTGGTGATTGACAATAGCGGCAGCATGCGGGACAAACGTCCTCGCGTCAACGAAGCCGCCCTCACTCTTGTGCAGGCCAGCAATCCCCAGGACGAAGCTTTCGTCGTTAATTTCAACGACGACTTCTACCTCGATCTCGACAAGGATTTCACCAGCAGTATTCCCGAGCTTAAGGAAGCCCTGGAGCGCATCGATTCCCGCGGCAGCACCGCCATGCGCGACGCCATCCTTGGTTCCCTTGATCATCTTAAGAAAGCTTCCAAGGACAAGAAGGTGCTCCTGGTCGTCACCGACGGCGAAGACAACGCCAGCCGCAATTCCCTGGAGAAAATGATTCGCGAGGTCCAGAAGACCGATACCGTGATTTACACCATCGGCCTCCTCAGCCAGGAAAATAAGAAGGAAGCCAAGCGCGCACGCAAAGTTCTCGAGCAAATTGCTTCTGCTTCAGGCGGCTTGGCTTACTTTCCGGAAAATGTCGATGACGTGCACAATATCTGCGAACAGGTCGCGCACGACATCCGCAACCAGTACATTCTGGCCTACTATTCCAGCAACACTCGCCGGGATGGGACTTTCCGCGCCGTCACCGTCGCGGTAATTCCGCCGCATGGCCGCGGCAAGCTCATTGCCCGCACCCGCAACGGCTACTACGCGCCCATTGAGAAGGCTTCCGCCGCCGGAAACTGACGACGTGACGAAGCGTCGTCATCCCGAGCGCAGCGTAGCTGAGAGAGCGATCTCTCTGGATTATCTTGTAGTGGCGGGTCTTCAGACCCGTTAGCTCCTTCGGAACAGGGCAAATCGCTCCCAAATATTTTCGCTACTTGGTTTTCTCTTCGCTCGGCAAACTGCTTGCCAGGACCAAAGCGGCTCCGCACATGGCCAGGATCTCGAATCCGCTCGTCCATGGGCCCGGATTGTGTAACTGCCCGATGATGCGGGGAGCATAGAGCAGCAGGAAGTACAAAAAGGCAATCGATGCCAGGAGAGTTGCCGCCAAGTGCGTCTTTTTCCCAATGATAATCGCAGCGCCTGCTCCAACGAAGATGACCCCGAAGAGATAAGCCAAGAGTGGCCGACCCGGTATCCACGGGGGCCCCAGTCCTGCCGCGTACCGCCCAAAAACAAAATGTTGAATCCCGAATGCCACGAAAGCCAGAGCAAAGAAATATCGTCCAAGTCTGAGGAATGGATCAGGAGTTTCGCGCTCATGTAAAGGAGCGGCGTTGGCAACTACCCAGGCGCCTCCGCACATGGCCAGCGCCACAAACCCGCTGGTCCACTCGTTCCCATTTCTGTAATTGCCAACGATTCTAGGAATGTGCAGCAGCACCACAAAGAGAAAAAACATCACTCCTAGCATTGTGGCAGCTGCCCGGGCGATTAATTTGTAAAGAATGCCAGCGGCAGCTGCGAAGAACGCGACGCCCACGAAGTAGGCCCAGAACAACCTCCTCGGCATGAACGCAGGTACCAGCGTTGCCACGAATCCGCCATAAATAAAGTGTTGCACTCCAAAAACAACCAGAGAAATGGCCACGAAGGTTCGTCCGGTTGTTTTGGGCCAGTCGGTCATGGGAGGGCGGTTTCGCGCCCCTACTCTATCCGTAACCCGCAGAAATCCACAAGCATTAAGCAACGTGGCGCAGACTTCAGTCTGCCTTCCTCTCCGCTCGGTGTGCTCAGCGTTCTCGGCGCTATGGGCGGTGTGTTCTTTCTCGAAATCGACTCTGTATCCGACCGCCGCGCTCCGTTTTCACGCGGTAAAATGGATAAATGGAACGCAAGGTCTTCTGGGCCACTTTCGTCGCGCTGGGATTGATAGCCGACTTAACCTTGCCCATTATGTGGGCGCTTCTTGCCACCATTCCCATCGGCGTCTTAAGCTGGTGGGTGGCCTACCGCAGCGACTGGTTCTGAGTCTGGTGTCCCAGCCCTTTTCTGTAGGTCCCGACCTTGTTGCTGATTGTGATTGACAATGCGGTCACTACTCTGGCATATTACTTCCGTTCAGAAGTGCGTCCTGCCATCCGCGAGAACCCCTAGAATTTGAGGCCCTGTTATGGAGACTTGACTTTCGCATTCCTTGCACGGCAGTGGCGAGGAGGGCTTTGGCGTCGCCGCTTTCCAGTCCATTAGGGTCGAGCCGGAAGTAGTTCTGCAAATCCGCTACGACGGCGGGAGAGTTGTGCTGCGCGTGGTGGATCTGGGCGAGAAGATAATAGGCTTCCGGTAGATTCGCTTTCCGGAAAAGCGCCTGCTGAGCGCTGCGTTCCGCCTCCGCAGGACGGTTCAACGCGAACTGTGTCCAGCCCAGGAAGACTTTCCCCAGGGCAGAACCGGGATCAATCTCGAGTCCCTTCTGAATGACTACCTCGGCCTGACGAAACTGCTGCATTTGGCAGAGAATCAGTCCCATAAGGAAATCCGCCGGCGCATAGCCGCCTCCGGTGAGATCGATGGCTTTCTGGAAGGCCTGTTCGGCCTCGGGCGTGTGGCCAAGTCGAAAGCGCGCAAGGCCTTTATCGTAATAGGCCCGAGCCCGGTAGTAGCTTGGATCTTTCGCGATCGTGCGATCAAAATAGGCGATGCTTCCAGCAGCGTCTCCTTTCAGGAGCAGCTTGACGCCTTTGTCAAACGCCTTTTGCGATTTGCCGGGCGACCTCAGCTCTTGCACCGAGACGACACTATCGTTCATCGGTGAAACGTTTATGGGCGTGGCCGGCGCTTCCATTTTGCGTAAACGCAAAACCAGCGGCCCGGTCTTCCGGGTGATTTCCGCCGTACTCTCGAGGCGCTCGTATCCCGGTTCCGTGACGGTCACTTGATAGGTGGCTTGCGAGAGTCCCGCAAAGCCGAATTTCCCGGAGCCATCCGTGAGCGTGGAACTTGCCCAGCCTGTAGAAGGAATCAGCAGCTCCACGCGGGCGTGACGCAGGGGCCGGTCGTTCGTTGCGCGCACAACGCGGCCCCAGGCGGATCCTGAGGCACTCTCCACTGACGCGGATTGCGCGAGGCAAGTGGCTGGGAACATCAGACCGGCCACCGCGAGTGGACGGATGAACCTGCAAGTGGATACGCTGGTGAGTCCCGAAGCGCCCATGAAAGTGGCCCCCTGCGGGAGAGTCTCCCGTCACTTTTATTTTCGAGAGAAAAATACTCGATCGCGCGAGGGAATTCGCAGTTGTGTGGGCCGAGATAACTGCGCGAGCGAACAGAGGGGTTAACTGCTCGCGGGAGCAGCTATTCGATTAGGATCATTTTGGGCTAAAAAAACATGAGCGTTGGCGTGAAAAAATGATTAGCTCCTCCTCCTTGACAATTCTTTCCAGCTGGTCTATAGGTAGAAGTGATACAGGTAGTAGTGCTAGGGGTCACCGATGGCTCAGGAAAAAGTTGAGTTTCTCAAGGGAACTCTGGACATGTTGATCCTCAAGGTCGTGGCTGCCGGCCCCATCCACGGGTATGCCATCTCCCAGCGCATTCAGCAGATTTCCAAGGATTTCTTTCAGGTGCCGCAGGGTTCTCTCTATCCAGCTCTGCACCGGCTGGAGGAGCAGGGTTGGCTCGACGCACAATGGAAAGATACCGCCACCGGCCGGGAAGCCAAGTTTTACACCCTGACCCGCAAGGGCCGCAAACAGCTCGACACGGAAGTGACCAACTGGGAGCGCCTTTCCGACGCCGTCTCGCTCATTCTCCGCACCGCGGACTAGGAGGCTGGCCATGCGCTGGCTCCGCCGTCTTTGGAAAAAATCTCTCTCTGAAAAACGGCTCGAATCCGAACTGCAATTCCATCTCGAACAGCGGATCGCAGACTACATCGCCTCCGGCATGTCCCCCGCCGAAGCTCGACGCCAAGCTTGCATAGAATTCGGCGGCCTCGAACGCTTCAAGGAAGAGTGCCGCGAAGCCCACTGGGAGAATCACGTCGAAATTCTTGCGCGGGACTTTCGATTTGCCATCCGAGGACTCGCAAAAGATCGCCACTTCGCCTTCATCGCCATTTTTGCGTTGGCCCTCGGGATCGGCGCTTCCACGGCCATCTTCAGTGTCGTTGAAAACGCTTTCCTCGAGCCTTTTCCGTACAAAGACTCGCGGCACCTCGTGACGATCAGGCTCCACGACAAGGATCAAGTTGACCGCTGGCGCGGCGCATTCCTGTTTCCCGAATTTCAAGAAATGATGAAACAGAACCACGTGTTTGACGGCATGGTGGCCAACCTCACGGATGACGTTGTCTACACAGCGGGTGACGGCAATTTACGGATGGCTGGCAACTACGTCACCCCAGGCACGTTTGAGTTTTTTGGCGTTCCCCCGTTCCTCGGGCGCTCCCTGGAAGCTGCGGATTATCAGCCTGGCGCTCCCCCGGTTTTCGTATTGCGTCATGCCACCTGGGTTGGCAAGTTCAATTCGGATCCTTCCTTGATAGGAAAGACATTCACGCTGAACGGAGTTCCCCGCACGCTCGTCGGCGTTACGGCGCCGCGCTTTGCCTGGGGTGGCGTTGATTTCTGGATGCCGCGCGGTCCCGATGAGCCGAAACTTCTCAGTGGCGATTTCCCGCATTACTGGGGCATTGTTGCCCATCTCAAACCTGGCGTATCCGTCGGCGAAGCCACTGCAGATCTCGCAGTTATCTCCCAACGGCTCTCTAGCATCTACCCGAAAGAGTATCCGAAGCATTTTGCCATGGAGGTTCTATCCTTTAGTGCTGCGGTGCTCTCCCCGCATTTTCGCAATAGCTTGTATATTTTCCTTGCTGCCGTGGGCCTTCTCCTTCTCATCGGCTGCGCTAACGTCGCCAATCTCCTGCTGGTTCGGGCGACCGCTCGCGAAAAAGAATTTGCCGTGCGTACAGCTCTGGGAGCAAGCCGGTTTCGTCTCGTGCGCCAACTGCTTGCGGAGAGTTTTCTTCTGGCCATCAGTGGCGCCATTCTCGGCATCCTCTTCGCCTGGGCCGGCGTGAAGACCATCGCTGCCGTAATTCCCGACTTCACCATCGCTTCCGAAACCGTCATTGAGATGAACAACGCGGTCCTTCTCTTCGCCGTGGTTGTTGGCATCGGCACTGTCTTTCTCTTTGGCCTCGCGCCCGCGCTGCAAGCTTCCCGTTGTAACCTCAACGACTCCCTCCGGGACACTGGCAAGGGAGTCAGCGGTACGGCCGCCCGCGCTGGATTGCGTAATGCTGTGATCGTGCTGGAAGTGGCTCTATCACTCACACTGCTTTTCACCGCCGGTTTGTTCGTGCGAAGCTTCATCGCTCTTCAGCAAGTGCCTCTCGGTTTGCAAGTGGATCATGTTCTGACCGCGCGTATTCCGCTGCCGCCTGAGCGCTACAAGACCGCTGCTCAACTTACATCTTTCTACCGGCCCCTGCTGGCCCGGTTGAAGTCCATGCCGGGCATTGGCTCCGCTGCGGAGACCAGCACTCTTCCGCCCTACGGTGGAATTCGCAGTGAGGTGGAGGTCCCCGGCAAAGTCCACACGGAAAAGTGGGACACCCTTTTTCAGCTCTGCAGCGAGGGTTACTTCTCCGTGCTCAACATTCAGTTTCTCGATGGCCGTCCTTTCACCGAGGCCGAAGTCAATGACGGCCGCAGGGTTGCGGTCATCAATGAAACTTTCCGGCGCCGCTACTTCGGGAATGAAAACCCCATCGGGCGCAGTATCCATTTGAAAGAGCTGAAAGAATTCCCAGATCCCCTGGGCGAGCCCTGGTTTGAAATCACCGGGGTAGTGGCCGATGCGCGAAATCGGGGTGTGGAGGAGCCGCTTTGGCCGGAAGCCTGGATTCCCTATACCGTTACCGGGTCATTCATGCGCGGCATCCTTGTGCGCACCACGAACGAGCCCAAGGCCATGATCAAAGCCGTCGGCAAGGAAATCTGGGCCACCGACCCGAGCGTCGCCATGGCCCAGCCCGAAACGCTTGAATACTTTCTGAATCTCTTTACCTTTGCTCAACCGCGTTTCGGGCTATGGCTAGTCACAATATTCGCCGTCATCGGTCTGACGTTGGTCACCATCGGTGTTTACAGCGTGATTGCTTATACGACCTCGCGCCGGACCCACGAGATCGGTATCCGAATCGCTCTTGGCGCCGCCAGAGCCGATGTCCTGAAGATGGTCCTTCGAAAAGGCCTCCAACTTCTGCTGGCAGGCATCGCTTTCGGGCTGGCCGTGAGTTTTGCCGTTTCTCGAGTACTCGTCACTCAACTTTGGGGTGTTTCCCCCTATGACCGCCTGACCATTGTCTCGGTGGCGGCCCTGCTCCTTGCCGTGGGCCTGACCGCATGCTGGATCCCGGCCCGCCGCGCCACGCGCATCAACCCCTCCACAGCCCTGCGCTACGAATAGTCAGAATTTCAGCCTGGCCCGCATTTTTCCTGGAACATTTTTACAGGTAGAACGTCTATGTGTATAGATAGAAGTCCTACAGGTAGAAGTTCTATCTGCGGCCTCCTGTCTCAAGCGCTTCGCCGCTCTGGCGATTCGAAGGGGGAGACTCATGAAAACATTCCAAGGGAAGTCTTTATTCCAGCGGGCCCGCCGGCTTTTCGCCGGGTGCTTTCTCATGCTTCTTGCAGTTGTGTTCGTTCCCGGGAAGCTTGACGCTCAAAACAATGCAGATTTCGCGCCGCCACCGTGTGTCCCGCCGGGCCTGGCTCAGCTGATCGTGCCCGATGGGCCCACCGTTCGCGTAAACCCTGTCCGGGAGCAAGCCGGCAAGGGGGCGCGAACACCTGAAACTCCGGCAACAGGCGGCGTCACACCAGGCGCTTCCGGTGGCCGTACTGCCAGGGAAGCTTACAAAATCCTTGAAAGAGAAGCGCGCCAGGGGCGACCCGCTGCCATGGTGAATCTTGCCGTCTCCTCGCTGGCTGGTTGGGGTACCCAGCCGAACGCTGGCGCCGCCCTCTATTGGCTCCATGCCGCTGCCGATCAAGGCTACGCGCCGGCGCTGTACAACCTCGGCCTCCTCTACTTCAAGGGCTGTGGCGTGCGACAGGACTATGCGGAAGCGCTTCGCTTCTTTGATCAGGGCTCACGCAAAGGCGACGCCGCGTCGGAGGTGAATCTGGGCTACATGTACGACCATGGCTTCGGTGTTCCTCAAGATCACGCCACTGCCGTTCGCTGCTATCGCCGAGCGGCGGAAGGTGGCGAGCCGCAGGCGCAGTACAATCTCGCCGATCTTTATATCCACGGCCAAGGTGTCCCGCAGGATGACGCAGCCGCATTCGCATGGTTCCAAAAAGCCGCCGTCCAGGGACACACGGCCGCACGCATAATGCTTGGGTCGATGTTCGCCGCGGGCCGCGGCACCGCGAAGGATTTGGTTTCCGCGTACCTTTGGATTTCGGCTGCGTCGCTACAGGGAGATTCTCGCGGCAACGCGACGCTTGTTTCGTTGGAACGCCAGCTCTCCCCCATGCAGCTAACGCAAGCGAAGTTGCGCGGGCAATCGCTCGCGCATGCGTCCGTGCCCCCTGCTTACGCTGCCTCGTTGCACTGACGGGTAGCGTAACCGCCGCCAAAACACTAAGGATTGGCAAAAAACTGTCCTGAGCGTTGATGTGAGAGCGTATCTGTGCTTCCTTGCTGTTTTTTGGCCTGCCGTCTTGCAGACAGCTTATCTCGCGGAGTCGGCGATCCGCCCCCGGATCTCCCTCAGAAAGCTTTTCCCGTGCGGAATCGTCCCTCCGAAGTTTTCGGCGATGGTTTGGCCCATGTCCGCAAGTGTGTCACGGACTCCGAGATTGACACCTGCACCCGAGGCCGGGGAATACACGAGGATAGGGACATATTCGCGGGAATGGTCTGTGGTTTCCCAGCGCGGGTCGGGATCGCATCCGTGGTCCGCCGTGATCATCAGCATATCGGTGAGACTTAGCTGCGGCAAGAAATCGGCAAGCATGCGGTCAAATTCTTCCAGCGATTTGGCGAATCCTTCCACGTCTTTCCGGTGGCCATACAGCATGTCGAAATCCACCAGGTTGCAAAAAATCAGTCCGCCCTCGTGCTCGCGAACCGCGGCGGTCATTTTCTCCATGCCGTCCGCGTTGCCTTTCGTCGTCACGTACTCGTCCACTCCGCGGCCGTTGTAAATATCGTGAATTTTGCCAATTCCGAGTACGCGAACCTTTCGTTCCGCGAGGGCATCCATCAGCATCGGCTTCGGGGGATCGACGGCATAGTCATGCCGCCGCGTGGTCCTTACGAAATTCCCTGGCGTTCCCGTGAACGGGCGCGCGATCACGCGTCCCACGCGATGCGGCCCGTCCAGCAATTTCCGCGCGATTTCGCACATGCGGTAAAGCTCGGCGACGGGGACGACATCCTCATGCGCGGCGATTTGAAACACGCTGTCTCCCGACGTGTACACAATCGGCTTGCCCGTCCGTACATGTTCTTCGCCCAGTTCTTTGATGATCTCCGTGCCTGAGGCAGGTTTGTTCCCAATCGTCTTCCGGCCAATCTGCTTCTCAAACTCTGCGATCAATTCTTTCGGGAAGCCGTTCTTGTAAACCGGAAACGCTTGATCCAGCCAAACTCCGGCCATTTCCCAGTGTCCCGTGGTTGTATCTTTCCCGGGAGAGCGCGTTGTGCCTTTTCCATACGCTCCAATCGGCGGTTCCGCCGGCGCCTGATGTTTCAAGGGCGCGATATTCGCAAGCCCCAGCCGCACCAGATTCGGAATTTTCAACGGACGCGATTCCGCGATGTGTCCAAGCGTGCTTCTGCCCACATCGCCATAATCCGATGCATCTGGAAGCTCGCCGATTCCCACGCTATCCAGGACAATCCAGAAGACTCTCTCGAATTCCTTCATCTTTCCGCGCCTCGAACCCCTTCCAGCCGAACTCTATCACACACCGTTCTTCGGCAACGCTACTCTGCGATTTTCCTATTTTGCAGTGGCCGCGCGAAACTGGTCCTGCGTCCAGCCGACCGAAGGTCCCGATCCGGTCGGGATCGGCCTGTCCCCGCTCTGTGGCAAGCATTCCAACTCGGCCGCGAAGGAGGCCAGCTCTTTTCGTGAACTTTCCATTGGCGCTCCCAGTTGGGTAGCGCCGGCTTCGATGGTTCTTCTCCGCGCCTTTGCTGTTGTACAGTGCTATCAACCGCTCGCTGAACTATTTTCCGTTTGCGTGCGTAGTACAAGGTAGCGGAGGTGTGCCATGGCCCAGGACTGCAATCCCAGGCGGGTTTCCCTCGTCTTCCCGATCATTCTGATTACCGTTGGTGCTCTATTCCTCGTGCACAACTGGCGTCCGGCCTTCGATCCCAGGCCAATCCTTCGGACCTACTGGCCCCTCATCCTCATCTTCATCGGCCTCGGCAAGATTTGGGACAGCGCGCAAAGAAGCCGCAATCCCAACGCGCCTCCGGCAGTTTCCATTGGCGCCACCATCGGCACGCTTGCCTTTGTCGTTGTTGTGGTCGTCCTTGTCTGGCATGGGCACACTTTTTCCCGCCGCCACGCCTTCGATTCAGCGCCAAGACACAGCACCAAGGTCGTGGAACCTCAACGCGCAAAGTCCGCGCACGCCAAGGTAGACATGGGCGCGGGACAACTCACCATCAATGGCGGGGCCAAGGACTTCCTCGATGCGGACTTCACTTACAGCGACTCTTTTGAGGAACCGCGCGTTGACTACAACGTGGCCGATGGAGTTGGCCAGCTCAATATCTCGCAGGAATCTCATGGCCCCCATTTCGGCCGCACAGAAAATGATTGGAAACTGCAGTTCAGCAAGGACATTCCGCTGGAGTTGAAAGTGGATATGGGAGCTGGGCAAGGGGATCTGCATTTTCACGACGTTCCTCTTACACGCTTGGATCTCAATCTCGGAGCCGGGGAGATGAATGTCGATCTCACCGGCGACCGCAAAACCGATTTGACCGCTGACATTGAGGGGGGCGTGGGACAGGCCAACATTCGCCTTCCGAAAAACGTCGGCGTCATCGCTCATGCGTCCGGCGGCATTGGCTCGATCGATGTGCACGGATTGAAACACGACGGGGACTCCTACACGAACGACGCTTATGGAAAATCTCCAGCGACGATTCACCTGAAGGTGGAAGGCGGAATCGGCCAGATTACCCTGAACGTTGAGCCCTAAATCTGCAGGACAAATTTGCGATCGCATTCACCCGCGCTGATTTCGTCGTTTGCCCCGCTTTGACAGCGGTCGTATAATTTGAAGTTTAGGCAGTGCGCTCGAAACGTGCTGTCTGGGCTTCCCCTTGGCGACCAAAGAGATCACCCACGCACCCACGGATGTCCGGCCGGAGCAGGAATCCATCCGCGTCCGGGGCGCCCGCGTCCACAATCTGAAAAATATCAGCGTGGAGATTCCGCACAACGCCATTACCGTGGTCACCGGGGTCAGCGGCTCCGGAAAATCCTCCCTCGCGTTCGACACCATTTATGCGGAGGGGCAGCGCCGCTACGTCGAATCGCTTTCTGCGTATGCCCGGCAATTCCTGGAGCGTATGGAAAAACCGGAGGTGGACGAAATTTCCGGGATTGCGCCGGCGGTGGCCATCCGGCAGAAAAATTCCACGCGCAATCCGCGTTCGAACGTGGCGACGTCAACGGAAATCTACGATTATTTGCGGCTGCTTTTTGCGCGCTGCGGGCAAACTTTTTGCATCAAATGCGGTGCGGAGGTCCGGCGCGACAGTCCTGACGAAATTGCGACGCGCATCTTGTCGCTTGCGCCGGGGCGTCGTTTTTACGTTTTGCACCAGTTCCGAATCGCAACGCCCGCGGGTCAGGCGGTTGCGAAGCGGGGCGCCAGGAAAACGGCAAGCGCGCCGCCTCCGGAACTCCTTCGCCAAGCGCTGCTTGATCTGCAGAAGCGCGGATTCAACCGGCTATACCAGGCGGGTAAAATCCACGAATTCTCTTCGCCGGAAACACTGCTCGATGTGGATTTTTCAAAACCGGTCTACGTTCTCGTCGATCGCCTGGCGGTCAATCCGGAGTCGCGGGCGCGGCTCGTGGACTCGATCGAAATTTGTTACCGCGAAGGGCAAGGCGAAGCGGTTCTCGAATTCGTCACGGACGGAGCGGGAAATGCGGCCGAGCGGCTTACGTTCAACGAGCGGTTCGAATGCAAGAACGACGGCACTCTCTACCAGGAGCCAGAACCGCGACTTTTTTCCTTCAACAATCCTTACGGCGCGTGTCCGCGTTGCCAAGGATTTGGAAATACGATCGATTTCGATTTGAATCTGGTCGTTCCCGATCCGGGCAAGTCGCTTGACGACGGTGCCATCGAACCGTGGACAAAGCCGCGTTACCGCGTACTTTTCCAGGACGCAAAGAAATGGGCGCGCGGGCGGGGAATTCCCACGAACGTGCCGTGGCGCCAGCTCACCGCGGAGCAGCGCCGGCTGATTCTCGAAGGCGATCCCGAGAACGACTACCAAGGCGTCAAAGGGTTTTTCAACTGGCTGGAACGCAAGAAATACAAGCTGCACGTGCGGGTATTCCTCAGCCGCTTCCGTGGCTATGCGACCTGCCCGGATTGCGGAGGAACTCGTTTGCGCGCCGAGGCGCGCGCTGTGCGCGTGGCGGGAAAAGCGATTACGGCAATCTGCAAGCTCACCGTCAAAGAAGCGCGAGCTTTCTTTTCATCGCTGCAGCTCTCTGAAGGACATCAGAAAATCGCGGACAAGATTCTGGAAGAGATTCGGACGCGCTTGCAGTTTCTGGATGAAGTCGGGCTCGATTACCTGACCCTTGATCGCCTGACTTCCACGCTCTCCGGCGGAGAATCACAACGAATCCAGCTCGCGACGTCGCTCGGTTCGCATTTGGTGGGCGCACTCTATGTGCTCGACGAACCTTCCATCGGCCTGCATCCGCGCGACACGCAGCGGCTCATCGATATTCTCAAGTCTCTTCGCGATTTAGGGAACACCGTGCTTGTCGTGGAACACGATCCCGACACCATCCAGGCCGCGGATTGCATCATCGATCTGGGACCCGGCGCGGGCGAACTCGGTGGCAAGTTGCTGTTTGCCGGCTCTTACGCGGCCATGCTCCAGGAACACAAATCGCTGACGGGCCGGTACCTCAGCGGGGAGTTGCGGATTCCCGTCCCTAACGTGCGGCACAAGCTGGGCGGCGGGTTTCTCCGCCTATACGGCGCCAGCCTGCACAATCTGCAGAATCTGGATTTGATGATCCCGCTGGGAACGCTCACGGTGGTGACCGGTGTGAGCGGGTCCGGAAAATCCACGCTAGTCCACGATGTGCTTTACAAGGCGCTGGCAGCGCAACGCGTTGGCGGCAGCATCAAGGAATTCTGCGAGCGGCTGGAAGGCGATTCGAATTTGCGGGAAGTGGTGATTGTAGATCAATCGCCGATCGGGCGCACACCGCGATCGAATCCCGCCACTTATTTGAAGGCGTTCGACGCGATTCGCGAGGTTTTCGCGGAGACGCCCGATGCCAAACGCCGCGGGTACGCCGCTGGCCATTTTTCGTTCAACGTGCCGGGAGGGCGCTGCGAGACGTGTCAGGGCGACGGAACGGTTACCGTGGAGATGCAGTTTTTGGCGGACGTCGAGCTGATCTGCGAAGAGTGCCGTGGGACGCGGTTCAAGAGCGGAGTTCTGGAAGTCCGCTATCACGGAAAGAATATTCACGAAGTGTTGCAGCTAACGGTTCGCGAGGCGCTGGCATTTTTCGTAAACGTCCCGAAGATTGTCTCCAAACTCCGAGTGCTGAATGAAATTGGGCTCGGGTACTTGCGGCTCGGGCAGTCCGCGACGACGCTTTCGGGCGGAGAAGCGCAGCGCCTAAAGCTCGCGGCGCATCTGAGCCGCACCGACAATGAGGGCATTCTGTACATTCTCGACGAACCGACCACGGGTTTGCATTTCGATGACATCGCGAAACTGCTCAGCGCGTTCCGCAAACTGCTGGAGGGCGGCGCTTCGCTGCTGGTGATCGAGCACAATCTTGATGTCATCAAATCCGCGGACTGGCTGATCGACCTGGGCCCCGAAGGAGGCGATCAAGGCGGCAAAATTATCGCGACGGGAACTCCGGAGCAAGTAGCACGCAATACGCAATCGCACACGGGGCGGTTTCTTGCGCGCGTGCTGAATGGAAACGGTCAGGCAAAGCGTCCCGCGAACGGCGCATCCAAACCAGCAGGCGCTGGGGCTACAATTTCCAATGGAGCCAAGATTTCGCCGGCTGAACCATGAAGTGTTTTCATTTTCGATCGATTGGGATATCAATTGTGGCGTGCGGTTTGTGGCTCGCAGGGGCGCAGCCCGGCGCGGCGGGCGCCCTACAAAGCACACAATCGCCTGCTAATGCACAGTCTTCCTCCAAACCAAAACCTGCTGCGCAATCGAAGATTCAAAAAGTTGCGAATCCCCTGAACGATTTGCTGGATGAAGCGCAGCGCGATATCGACAATAAAAATTTCGAAGCGGCCATCGTTCCGCTGCAGAAAGTGATCGCCGACCAGCCCGAATCTGCTTACGCGCATTTTCAACTCGCTTACGTGTATACGGCATTGAAAAAGGCGGACGAAGCCCGCGGCGAGTACGAGCGCACGATCGCACTCGACCCCAAAATGGGAGAGGCCTACCTCAACCTCGGGCTCTTGTTCTTTCAGTCGAATCCGCCGGGCTCGGAACCGGTATTTGATCGCGCCGTCCATCCTCTGCGGAAGGCCGTGGAGTTGATGCCTGGACAAAAGCAGCCGCTGCGAACTCTGGCCGTCGCGCAAGAGCGGTCCGGGGATGTGGCTGGGGCCGAAGAATCATTCGTGGCGCTTCTGCGCCTCGATCCCGACGATCTGGACGCCAACACTTTCGTTGGGGGGCAGTTCCTGAGGAAAAATATGCCGCAGGAAGCCGAGGCACGGTTTCGCCATGCGCTCGAACATTACCCCGGATTTCCCCCGGCCCTTGTTGGGCTTGCCAGGAGCCTTGAGGAGCAAAAAAAGACTGGAGAAGCGGTTGATGTGTATCGTCAATCTCTTGTTCGAGTACCGAACCGCGACATCCGTGTGCGGATCGTCCATTTGCTGATGGAACAGGAACAATATGACGCCGCTTTAGCCGAACTCGACCGCGTCCCGAAGTTCGAGCTTAGCCGCCCCGACGATCCTATACCGCGTCTCGAGATGCTCAAACTTCGCGCCGATATCCAGATTGCCCAGAAAAAATGGGACGATTCCATCGTTACGCTTCGCGACGCCACCGCTCTCGCCCCGAACGACGCTCAACTCCACGGCGGTCTGGGGCGCATTTACCTTCAGAAACGGGATTTTGCAGGCGCGGAGAAAGAACTGCGCACCGCACTGCGCCTCGACGGCAAGGATCTCGATTATTGGAAGGACCTCAGCTCCACATTTTTTCTGGGAGGGAACTATCCGGCGGCGCTGGCGACGCTCGACGAGATAGCCAAAATGGAACAACCGGGCGCAGGCGTCTGGTTTGTTCGCGCAATTTGCTACGATAAGCTGAACCAGCCGAAGCTCGCTTTGGAGGCT
>WNFJ01672570.1_pt3 | contig 15122 bp, 13 predicted proteins | sample 5400461 | NCBI WGS metagenome assembly WNFJ01 (sample SAMN13153349, study PRJNA577476) | soil metagenome | isolation source: 115 cm saprolite on Douglas fir-dominated hillslope | place: USA:California | collected 2013-09-17 | reverse complement strand
TCGGGGCTGGAAATGATCTGGTCATGATTTGCCATCGGATTCCGGAAGTCGAAAACGTGGAGCGGATCCTTGGCAGCTTGCCGCGCGAGCAGATTGATCGCGCGCTTTCAAGCGTAGCGCGGTTTAAGAAAAAGATCGCGCCGCCCCACGAATTTTCCGAAGCCGCCTTTCGCAAGATCGACAATGAGATCTGGGAGTTGCGCGTCGCGACTTTGGGCGAAGAACGCGCTAAACAACGCAGCGTGGAAGACGGCAAGCGCTCGCCGGTAGAAACTTACTGAAGTTTTCCGTGGCGCGGCCTAGCGGCGAGCAACACATCCCGGCCGACGAGATAGAGCAGAGCGCACAGGACCGCGAATGGAAGTAAAGCGAGGAGATTTGCGTTCGCGCCATCGAAGAAGGGATTCTTCGCGGTCGACCAATCCTCGATTCGTTTGCTTACATCGACAAGGCTCGGCACGCCGGCCATAAACGCGATCACGATCCCGGCCAGCGCACCACCGGCGATGTATCCGGAGGCAAGCAACACACCGTGGCTTTTATCGCCTTCGGCAGTCAGTTCAACGTCGGACAAATTCTTGTGACGGAATTTTACTTTTAAGTAGCGATCAACGAGCAGGCGGATCATTCCGCCGATGAAAATTGGGCTGGAAGAAGCCAGTGGAAGATAAACGCCGACCGCAAACGCAAGCGAAGGAATCCCACTCATCTCCAGCACGATTGCGATCATTACTCCAAGTAACACAAGTGCCCACGGAAGTTTGCGGCTAAGAATTCCTTTAATGATGTACGACATTAGCGTTGCTTTTGGCGCGTCGAATTTCATTACCGAGGAACCGTCGGGTCGTATTTTGTGGGTGCCGTTGATTCCAGGATCGACAAGGTAAACGGGCACGCCTTGGTCGTTCACCAGGTAGCGCTGGGCGGCGCCACCGCCGGGATCGAGCCGCTGCCAAACCCGATATGTTTTCTGATCAGTCTGTCCTTGCGGTCCCTGTAGTTTTTCGGATCGACCAAGTTCTTCGGCCGGCGCATGCAACTCGGTGCTCGACGGAACCGGCACATAGACGTTGTTGCGGTCGTTTAGCATCAACAGGATCGGGCCAAGGGCAATCGCCGAGGCAAGCGCGCCGCATAGGATCGCGATTTGTTGAAACTTCGGTGTCGATCCAACCAGAAAACCGGTTTTCAAATCCTGCGACGTCGTGCCGCCGTTGGATGCGGCAATGCAGACGATTCCGCCGATCGAAAGCGCGGTCACAAAATAATGCGGCCCGGTCCAGCCAACGATCAGGAAAACCAGGCAGGTCAGCAACAACGTTGCAACCGTCATTCCAGAAATCGGGTTTGAAGACGAACCGATTTCGCCGGTCAGGCGCGACGAAACGGTTACGAAAAGAAAACCGAAAGCGACAATCAAAAGTGCGCCGAGCAGATTCCATTGCAGATGCAACTGCGGAGCGACCATCATCACAAGGAGGAGAAAGATGACGCCACCGATGACAATCTTCATCGATAAGTCCTGATCCGTTCGTGGCGCGCGCGAGCTCGCAGCGTGGCCGCCGCGCAAATCGGCCAGCCCGCCTTTTAAACCGTGCCAGATCGTGGGCAGCGAACGAATCAGGCTGATGATGCCGCCGGCGGCAACTGCGCCCGCGCCGATGTAAAGAATGTAAGCGCCGCGGACTTGGTCCGGGCTCATCTCCGAAATCGGAATTGTTCCGGGAGCGACCGCCCCGGTCACGTGTTCGCCGAAAAATTTGATCGCCGGAATCAAAACGAGGTAAGCGAGCACGCCGCCCGCGCACATGATCGAAGCGATGCGTGGTCCAATGATATAGCCAACACCGAGCAACGCGGGCTCGATCGTGGCTGAGATCGATCCGCCTTTGAACGGCGCGTCGAACACTTTGACCGGATCGCTCTTCCACATTTTGAACGCACCCATCAGCGCCTGGTAAGCGAAGCCGATCCCGAAACCGGAGAAGATCACTTTGCCGCCACCGGCTGCTTCTTCATTTACAATCTCGGCACCGGTGGTCGTATGCGTTTGGTCGGCGACGGCGAGCGATTCTTTGGAACCGGCTGCTTTCAACACTTCGGCGCAGGCAGTGCCTTCGGGATACTTGAGCAGGCCGTGTTGGTCGACGATCAACGCGCGCCGCAACGGAATCATCATGAGAATGCCCAGCAAACCGCCGAGGATGGCGACAAGCATGACACGGGTAATTTCCAAATCGAAACCGAGAATCATGATCGCGGGCATGGTGACGCCGAGACCGAACGCGACTGATTCACCAGCCGAACCCGCGGTTTGGACGATGTTATTCTGCAAAACGTTCGCGTCGCGAAATCCAAACTTGGCGAAGAGTCGGAAGATCGTGATCGAAATTACGGCCACCGGGATCGACGCACTCACAGTCAATCCCACTTTGAGAACAAGATAAAGCGACGACGCCCCAAAAACGATTCCGAGAAGGGTGCCGATAATGAGATGCGGCAGCGTTAATTCTGGCAAACGCACCGACGGCGGAATGAACGGTTTGAAGTTCGCCGCGAGCGGATTGGTCGGTCGCGCGCCGACGATATCGGGATATTCCTGCTCGATGTCGACAGTCGCCACTGGCGGAGACCTTTCAGAAAAGTTCGATAAAGCGCAAGCGTGTTTCTTTGTGGCAGCGGCCCTGTGGGCCGTGTGACGTCGCACAGCAGCGTGGCTGCACCGATGTCGATCTTGCAATCGAATGCTGACTCGGTATCCGTGAGTCTGTGAAACGGAAATGGAATTGGCCGCTCTCGGTTGGGTTCGTTGTCGCTGTCGGCGGCCTGTTTAGTTACGAATTTTTCGCGGAGTTTCCGATGACGCGCGATTTTCCGTGGGCGAATCTTTTGTTGTTCGGCATCGGCGCCGCTCTGCTGCTGGTGGGTCTGTTCCGCGCCTTTGGTCGACCGCAACTTTACCGCGGCAAAGTTTTCGGCTCGATCTTCGTCGCGATCAGCCTTTTTCTCTTCGCTTTTTTTGCCTACGAGATTTTTTATGTTCTTCGGCAGGTACCAATCTCAGCACAAGCGCCGCGCCTGGGTGAAAAAGCGCCGGAGTTCGCGTTGCCTGATCAGAATGGAAAGTCAGTGGCGTTGGCCGATCTCCTTTCACCTAACGGCGCCGTCCTGATCTTTTATCGCGGACATTGGTGACCGCTCTGTAACTCCGAGTTGCGGAGTTTTCAGAATCACCTTTCGGATTTCACTGGGCGCGGTGTGCATGTCGCGGCCATCAGCGTCGATTCCGTCGAAATAAATCGCGGGCATTCTCAGAAAATTGGCTTCGCCTTTCGGCTTCTTTCTGATGCGGACGCGGCAGTCATTCGCCGTTACGATCTGCTTCATCGCGGGGCCGGGCCAAAGAACGCGGACATCGCACGTCCAGCTGAGTTTTACGTTGATGCAAGCGGCACAGTGCAGTGGGTGAACTTGACCGAGAACATCGGGGTGCGCGCGCGACCGGAACAAGCACTGCGCGCGATCGATGCGGCCAAAGGTGGCCGGCGCGATTGACGCCGCTCCGCCGACTTAATAACTTCAGCGCACGTGCAGGCGGAACTGGAACAACTACTCGTCCTTCAAGATCGACAGCAAAAGATCAGGCAAATCGAGAACGAGATAAAAAACCTGCCGTTGCAACGAAAGTATCTGGAGTTGCAGCTGGCGGAAAGCGCTGCCAGTTTGGAGGCCCTCAAGCAGAAAGCGCGACAAGTCGAAATCGAACGCAAAAGGCTGGAGCTCGATGTCGGCACACGCAACGAGAGTATCGCGCGCTTGAAGACCCAGCAGTATCAGACCCGCAAGAACGACGAATTCCAGGCGATGGGTCACGAGATCCTACGTTACGAAGATGAGATTCGGAAACTGGAGGACCAGGAACTCGAGTTGATGGAGCAAACGGACAAACTGAAGGTTGAAGTCACGGCTGAGGAAAAAAAAGCGGGTGCGACTAAGGATTCGATCTCGCGGCAAATGAACGATCTCGGCGAGAAATCGAAAGCGCTCGAAACGCGGCTGCAAGAGCTAGAAAAGGAGCGAAAGGAATTGGCGGAAAAGATGGACGAGGATTTACTGAATCGATTCGAACGACTCTTTGCGAGCAAAGGCGACTCAGCCATCGTCGCGGTCGAGCATGGCGTTTGCACCGGTTGCCACATGAAATTAACCACCGCCACGGTGAAAGACGCGGAGGCGGGCAAGGAAATTGTCAATTGCGAACAGTGCGGCCGAATCCTTTACGTCGCGCGATAGCGCTCAGACGTTGAACCGAAACGTCATCACGTCACCGTCGCGGACTTCGTAATCCTTGCCTTCGATGCGGAGTTTCCCTGCTTCGCGTGCTTTTGCGAAGGAGCCAAGCGCGATCAAATCGCCATAAGCAATCGTTTCCGCTGCAATGAAACCGCGTTCGAAATCGGAATGGATCGCACCCGCGGCAGCGGGCGCTTTTTCGCCGGCGTGAATAGTCCAGGCGCGCGTTTCTTTTTCACCCGTCGTCAAAAATGTTCGCAAGCCGAGCAAATGATAGACCGCGCGAATGAGCGCATGAACGCCGCTGTCTTCAACGCCAAGACCGCGCAGATATTCGAGCGCTTCCTCCTCGCTTAGATCGGCAAGTTCGCTTTCGATCCTGGCGCTAATTACGAAAGCTTCCGTTCCGAAATGATGTTGCGCGTAATCCTGGACAAGATCGACATACCTCGCGGCGGCATTTGTTTGATCATTCTTTGCCACCGCTGCCAGATCGGTCTCAGCGACGTTGCAGGCAAAAAGAGTCGGCTTTGATGTCAGGAGAAAGAAATTTCGCGCCACGATTTTTTCCTCGGGCTCAAGCGGCGCCGTAATCGCCGGTTTCCCGGAATCGAGATGCGGCAAAAGTTTTTCGGCGACGGCGTTTTCGATTTTCGCGCTCTTCTCGCCGGCGCGAACTTCTTTTTGCAATCGATCGGACCGCTTCTGGAGCGACGCAAGATCGGCCAACACCAGCTCAGTGTTAATGACTTCAATGTCTCGAATCGGATCGATCGTGGCGCTGACGTGATGGACGTCCGCGTCCGCAAAGCAGCGCACGACCTGGACGATCGCGTCCACTTCGCGGATGTGACTGAGGAATTGGTTGCCGAGTCCTTCGCCCGCGCTCGCGCCTTTCACCAGACCGGCTATATCCACGAACTGGATCGCGGTCGGCACGATTTTTTTCGACTGGGACATCTGGCCGAGTTTTTCCAATCGTGGGTCCGGCACGGTAACGACGCCGATGTTGGGATCGATCGTGCAAAACGGATAGTTTTCCGCGGGCGCGTTGTGCGTCCGGGTGACGGCATTGAATAACGTCGATTTTCCGACGTTCGGCAGTCCCACAATTCCAGCGCTGAGCATGATTCTTCTTCTGTAGCGGCGGTCTCTGACCGCCGGAAAATAATAATGCGACGCTCACAGAGCGCCGCTACAACATTTCTCGGGCTGGCGGGATTTGAACCCACGACCTCTTGAACCCCATTCAAGCGTTCTACCAAGCTGAACTACAGCCCGATGTGAACCGAACTATTGACCAATCGGGCGCAGATCGCCACCGATTCGGCATAGATTTCGCGCGGTACTTCGACTAAAATTGGGCAAACGTTTCCCCCGATGCAATTGCGTCTGCCGCTGGTTTTTCTGTGCATTATTTCATGCGCTTTTTCGGCCGAACGGCCAAACGTTCCGGCAATCAGACTAAATCCGGCGGCGCCCGAGTTCGCACAACAGCTGATCAGAAAAGGTCGCGTAGTGTCGGATCGAAAAGGCGCATGGGCCGGTCACCGGCCTTCTCGGGACCAGGAAAACGAATTTATTCGCCTCTACGGTTTTCCTGAATATGCGAAATGGCACCTTGGTATTGACGAAAGGCACGCCATGAACAGCAAAGCCCGATACAAATTTCCCTACGGCGACTTTGAGAGCATCCATCGCTGCGGTCTGCTGGCGGTAAAAAGCAGAGCTCGCGAATATCAGTATGACGATATCGAAAGCGCAGCGGCCGATCTGCTTGGAATGATCAATTCACGAACTCCACGCAGTCAAAAACGCGTCGATTAATTCCGGTAAATCTTCGCTGTAGCCACCTTCAAGAACGGCTGCTGTCGGGATGTCGATCTGACGGAGCCATTTCCCGAAGGACACAAAATCTTCGCGCTCCAGAGTCATTTCCACGAGCGGGTCCCGCGCGTAGGCGTCGAATCCAGCGGAGACTAAAATCAGACTCGGTTCGAAGCTGAGCAATTTATCGAGCGCGCGTTTTGCAACATCGACGTGCTCTTTGTGCGGTGTCTGCGACGCGACCGGATAATTGTCAATGTTAGCGAACGATTTCGCGCCGGTTCCGGGATAGGCGGGAAATTGGTGGATGGACGCGAAACGGATCCGCGGATTGTTCGCGACGATCGCTTCCGTTCCGTTGCCGTGATGCGCATCGAAATCCCAGATCGCCACGCGTTCAGCACCGTTCTCGAGCGCATTGAGGGTGGCGAGGGCGACATTGCTGAAGTAACAAAACCCCATGGCACGATCGCGCGTGGCGTGATGTCCGGGCGGTCGCATCAAAACAAACGCGCTTTCTCCACCAAACGCAGCGCGCGCCGCTTCGATTCCGGCGCCGGCAGATTTCAATGCGTAGTGGTAAATTTTTGGGACCGCCGGCGTATCGAGATCAAAATCACCACTTGGATTTTTAATGCGCGCGATGTGTTCGGGTGAATGTGCGCGCAGCAATTCATCGTTTGTCGCCGGTCGCGGCTCGCGCCATTTCCAGTTCGGATGTCGATCTTTTAACAGCGGAACTGTACTTGTGATCCGTTGCGGCCGCTCAGGATGGCCGGGGCTTGAATATTCAACACAATGCGGATCGTGAAAAATAATCATCGGGGTTGCAAGATGTCGTTCGTGCGCATATTCGACTACCTCGAATGTTGAACGGCCAGAGAATTGTGGTGGTGATGCCGGCATATAATGCCGCTCGCACGTTGCAACGAACCTACGACGAAGTGATGGCGCAGGGAATTGTCGATCTTATCATTGTGGTCGACGACGCCAGTCACGATGAGACGGTAACGATCGCGCGGACGCTGAAAGACGTGCAAGTGGAAGTGCATCCGGAGAATCGCGGTTACGGGCCGGCGCTGACATCGTGGTGATGATTCACCCCGATTATCAATACACCCCGCAGCTTCTTCCGGCGATGGCATCGCTGGTCGCGAGCGGCCTTTATCCGTGCGTGCTTGCTTCACGCATTCTCGGCGGCGGCGCGCTCGATGGCGGGATGCCGTGGTGGAAATACGTCGCGAACCGTTTCCTCACCTTCATCGAGAATTTTTTGATCGGTGCCAAGCTTTCGGAATATCACACCGGATATCGCGCATTCGCGCGAAATTTGCTCGAACGTGTGCCGATTGAACAAAACTCGGACGATTTTGTGTTCGACAACCAGATGCTTGCCCAAATCATTTGGCTGGGTTCGAAAATCGGCGAGGTCACGTGCCCGGCCAAATATTTACCGGAAGGATCGTCGATTAATTTTCGCCGAAGCGTGCGCTACGGTCTCGGTTGTCTTGGGACGGCGTTGCGTTTCCGCCTGGCCCGCTGGCGATTGTTTCCGCCACCAGTTTAACGATGGCGACAGTTCCGGCGCAGGCCAACTCGCGAGACGATCGCCGGATCACGCTCGCGGTCTGCATTTTTCTCACTGCCATCATCTGGCTCGTTTTTGGACAAACACTCGGCCACGACTTTATCAACTTCGATGACGACCGCTACGTTTACGAAAACAACGAGGTCAGTCGTGGACTCACTCTCGACGGATTGAAATGGGCTCTCACTCATAGCCACGCAAGCCTGTGGCACCCGCTCACAACGCTCAGTCACATGGCGGACTGTCAAATCTATGGACTGCGGCCTGCCGGCCACCATTTTGCTAACGTTGTTTTACACAATCTCGGAGCGGTTCTGCTTTTTTTTGTTTTCCGGGGAATGACCGGCTCCATTTGGCAAAGCGCATTTGTAGCAACAATTTTTGCGATTCATCCAATGCGGGTCGAATCGGTGGCGTGGATCGCCGAGCGCAAAGATGTGCTCAGTGGCGTGTTTTTCATGCTGACGCTCGGCGCGTATCTGCGTTACGTGCGCGCGCCGGGCATTTCCCGTTACCTGACTCTGACGATCTTTCTCGCGTGCGGATTGATGTCGAAGGCTACGTTCGTGGCCGTGCCGCTCGTGCTGTTGTTGTTGGATTACTGGCCGCTGGGCAGAAGTCAGAAATCAGAAGTCAGAGGTCAGAGATCAGAAATTCAGATTTGGCTATCGCTCGTAGCGGAGAAAATTCCGTTGCTGGCGCTGTCGGCGGCCGCTTCAGTGGCGACCCTCTTCGCTCAGACAGTCACGATGGCTTCGCTAGAGCAGTTGCCGCTCTTGCCCCGCCTCAAAAACGCCGCCGTCAGTGTGATCGCTTATCTCTATCAAATGTTCTGGCCGACTCACCTGGCGGTATTCTATCCGCATCCGCACGATCAATTAAATATTTGGGTGGTCCTAGCCTGTGCCGCGGTGATTGTCGTCCTTACTTTGCTCGCAATATTCTTCAGACAGAAACGTCCTTACGTTTTCGTCGGATGGTTTTGGTATTTGATTTTGCTCGCTCCAGTGCTCGGCATTGTTCAGGTCGGTCTGCAAGCGCGGGCCGATCGGTTCACTTATTTGCCGCATATCGGAATCACAATGTTGGTGACATGGGCGTGCGCCGATTTGACGCAACAATGGCGACATCGTCGGATTGTTCTGATTTCAGTGGCCACATTCACGCTCGCGGCCTCGACCGTCGTGGCTTACCAGCAAACAACTTTTTGGCGTAACAGCATTTCACTTTGGGAGCACGCCCTAGCCGTGACGCCGGACAACCAAACCGCGCATCAGAATTTGGCGACAGCATTGTGGTCGAAAGGTAGAACAGCGGAAGCGAACAAACATTCGCGCGCGGCTGCCATCGCGCACGCACGCACCACGCTTAAGGATTATCCGTTCGATGTCGCGACGCATAATGATCTCGGCGTTCTTCTCGTTCAAAATGGAGATGTCCGCGCCGGGATTGAGCAGTGGGAAATTAGTTTGCGACTGAATCCGGATGATGGGAACGCGCTCAATAATCTCGCGTGGGTGCTGGCAACTTATCCCGAGGCCACGATCCGTAATGGCAGGCGCGCCGTTGAACTAGCGGCGAAAGCGATAACTCTTCCTGGCGGCAACGTGGCGATTGTTGTTCGCACCCTGGCCGCGGCCTACGCCGAGGCCGGCGATTTTTCGAAAGCGATCGAGACAGGGCAACGCGCTTTGGATTTGGCCACCGCGCAAAACAACCCTTCGTTGCCGTCGACATTGCGACATGAAATCGAGCTTTATCAGGCGCACACGCCTTATCGCGAATCGCCACCGCAGTAGCTTCACGAGATTGTTAGCGGTATTTGCATGAAAGCTCGTGCTCGAAAGATTGAAACGACCCCATCGTCGCGTTTGGCGCAGTTTGCCGTTTGCGGTGTGATCGTTGTTCCAATTTGGATCGTCTTCGGCCAAACGCTGAGTTACGACTTTGTAAATTACGACGACAAGACCTACGTTTACGGAAATCCGTTAGTTTCCGGCGGTCTGACTCTTCATGGCTTGTCGCGGGCGTTCTTCGACACCCAAACCAACAATTGGCACCCGCTTACGCTCGTTTCGCACATGATCGACTGCCAGCTCTACGATCTCAAAGCCGGCGGCCACCATTTCACAAATGTTTTCCTGCACACGATCGCCGCGGTTTTGCTTTTCTTTTGGTTGCGCAACATCACCGGTAAAGGCCAGTCCGGCTCGGACTGGAGCAGCGCTTTTGTCACCGCGCTTTTCGCGATCCACCCGCTCCGGGTTGAATCGGTCGCCTGGATTGCGGAACGCAAAGACGTTTTGAGCGCGGTCTTTTTCTTTCTGACTCTTGGAGCCTACGTCCGCTACGCACGTGCGCCCTCGTTCGGCCGTTATCTCACGATGTCGATCTTGTTTGCCGGCGGATTGATGTCGAAGCCGATGCTGGTGACGACACCAGTCGTGTTATTGCTCCTTGATTATTGGCCGCTAAAACGCATTGCCGATAGGAAATCATTCTGGCGGATGACGTTGGAAAAACTTCCGCTTTTCGCGCTTTCAGCTGCTGCATCGATCGTCGCCATTGCCTTGCAGGTGCAATCGCCCACGTCAGTCGGCCAGTTGCCATTCGCTTGGCGGCTTCAGAATGCGCTCGTGACTTACGTCATTTACGTTTGGCAAATGTTTTGGCCCGCAAATCTCGCGGTATTTTACCCCCACCCCGACAATCGCTTCGCGTTATGGCAAGTCGCGCTCGCGGCCGCGTTTTTGATTGTCACGACCTGGGTGGTCTTCGCACTGCGGCGGACTCGCCCCTATCTCATTGTTGGCTGGCTTTGGTATTTGATCATGCTCCTGCCAGTAATCGGAATCGTGGAGGTGGGACTTCAAGGCCACGCCGATCGTTACACTTATTTGCCGCACGTTGGCTTGTACATCGCTCTGACCTGGCTCACTGCTGACGTTGCGAGGTCGTTACGTTATCGAAAAGAAATTCTCGCTAGCGTAGGAAGCGTCGTTGTCATCATCTTGAGTGCGTGCGCGTGGAAGCAAACGACTTACTGGCGAAACAGCGAAACGCTTTGGACGCACACGCTTGCAGTGACAACCGATAACGATGTCGCCCTGACAAATCTCGGCACGTTGCTGATGGAACGCGGCCAACTGGACGATGCGCTCTCCCATTTTCAAAGTGCGCTCGCAGTCCGTTCTCGGAGCGAACATTGTCACTACAATTTAAGTCTCGCGCTTATTCATGACAGCACCGGCAATGTGCTCGCACGCAAAGGCCGGCTCAATGACGCAATCGCCCATTTTCGTCAGGCGATTGAGTTACGGCCCGATTTTCCTGACGCGCATTACAATCTTGGCACCGCGCTCTTTCAGAAGGGAGATTTGGACGGCGCGATTGCGCAATGGCGGACCACGTTGTCGATCCATCCCTACGATTCGGGCGCGCACACGAGTTTAGGCAACGCTCTCGTCCAAAAAGGTCTGTTGCGTGAGGCGGCCGATCATTATGAAAGAGCTTTGCAATCGGATCCGGACTCCATTCTTCCCCTCAACAATCTCGCCTGGGTGATGTCGACCGGCCCGGATGATTCGCTGAGAAACAACGAAATCGCAGTGCAGCTCGCAACAAAAGCGAATCAGCTCTCTAAAGAAAGTAATCCAGTCTTCATTCGGACACTTGCGGCGGCTTACGCGCAGGCCGGCCAATTCGAGAAAGCCATCGAAACTGCGCGACGCGCATCGGAGCAGGCGAACGCTCAAGGCGCGCATGATCTCGCCGTTCAGATTCGGGAGGATGTCGATCTTTATCAGCGGCGCACACCATTCCGCGATCCAAGCTTGCGAAATGCGCGATAAAATTTCCGGATGTTGGCTCGTCGCCGGCATCTGCGTCGGTCTTGTTGCGCTCGTTTGGTTCGTCTTTGGACAGTCCATCCACTTTCCCTTCGTGAACTATGATGATCCGACCTACACCTATGAAGCTCCGCAAATAATCGCGGGCTTGAGTTGGGATGGAGTGGTTTGGGCATTTGCTCATGCTCATGGAGGTAACTGGCATCCAATCACTACGATTTCGCATATGTTCGATTGTGCAGTGTTCGGCCTCCGCGCTGGGGCTCATCATTTCGGTAATGTTTTGCTCCACACCTCGACTACTATCGCTCTCTTTTTCGTGCTTCGTCGGCTGACCGGCGCGCTTTGGCGAAGCGCATTCGTGGCGGCGATCTTTGCCATCCATCCGTTGCGGGTGGAGTCGGTCGTCTGGATCGCCGAACGCAAAGACGTTTTGAGTGGATTCTTCTTTATGCTTACGCTCGCCGCGTATCTGCATTACACGCGCAAACCATCGATCGGCCGCTACCTGACGATGTCGATCTTGTTTGCCTGCGGGTTGATGTCGAAACCGATGTTGGTTTCTCTGCCAATTGTTCTTTTGCTCCTGGATTACTGGCCTCTCAAACGCATGGTCGATCTGCGCACTTTTAGAAACTTGGTCGCGGAAAAGTTTCCGCTATTTCTGTTGAGCATCGCGTCCGGCGTGGCAACGCTGATCGCACAGACGCGAGCGATTGGTTCTTTTGAACAGCTCCCGCTTTCGTCGCGCGTCAGCCAGGCGTTGCTTAGCTATCTGACTTACATTCGACAAATGTTCTGGCCGACAAAGCTAGCGGTCTTCTACCCGCACTCCGAGAACGGATCGGTTCTGTGGCAGGTTCTACTGGCCGGGGCAGCTTTGGCCGCGATTACGATTCTGACATTTTTGGTGCGAAAGAAACGACCCTATCTCATGGTCGGCTGGCTTTGGTATGTGTGCATGTTAATTCCAGTGATCGGGATCGTTCAGGTAGGACTGCAAGGCCACGCTGACAGGTACACTTACCTTTCTCAGATTGGTCTTTATCTTGGCGTGACCTGGTGGATCTCGGAATTATTGTCGCGTTGGCGCAACGCTCCAGTGGCGTTAACGACCGCCGCGATCGTGATCATTGCCAGTTTGGCTGGCGCTTCTCGTGTTCAGGCGAGTTACTGGAAAGATTCTGAGCGGTTGTGGCAGCAGACTATCGCCAACACTTCAGACAATCATGTCGCGCATGCCCACTTGGCCGACCTTCTATTGAGACAGGGACGCATTAACGACGCGATCTCGCATTGTCAGGAAGCGGTCAGGATTCAACCGAACGACACATTCAACCGAACGACACCGACGCACAGAACAATCTTGGACTCGCCTACCTCCAGTTAGGCGACGAAGCCGACGCTCTCATTCATTTCGAGCAAAGTCTCGCGAGCAATCCGAGAAACTTAAACGCTCGATGCAATCTCGCGTGGGTCCTGGCAACATCGTCCGATCCTTCCCGGCGAAATGGCGAAAGAGCGGTCGAGCTGGCAACCAGCGTCGCGCAGGGACCAGGCCGCGGTAACCCCACTGTCCTGCGAACGCTGGCGGCGGCCTATGCGGAGACCCGCGAATTCGGCGACGCAATTGAAACTGCGCAAGAAGCAATCGCAATCGCGAAAGCAACCGGCAACGACGGTCTGGCCGCCGATCTCGAAAGAAATATCGCAGCGTATCGATTAAATCAACCGATCCGCAGAGCGGGCCTTAATCTAGGAAATCCAGATCGTCTTCGCGTTCATGAACTCGCGAATGCCGGCCGCGCCGAGCTCGCGACCGAACCCGGAGCGCTTCACTCCGCCGAATGGCAATCGCGGATCTGACGCTGACATTGCGTTGATGAAGACCATTCCTGATTCCAGTTCGGACGCGAAAAGTTCCTGTTCGATTGGATCGTTGGTCCATGCGCTGGCAGCCAAGCCGTACCGGTTGTCGTTTGCCAATTCGATCGCCTCGGCGGAATCGCGCACCCGAAAAACAGCCGCGACCGGACCAAAAATTTCTTCGCGATAAGCGGGCGAATCTTTGGGTACATCGACCAGCACCGTTGGTTCGTAAAAAAACCCGGGACCGGCGATTCGGTTGCCGCCCGTTAACAACTTCGCGCCGGCCGCGATCGACTTTTGGACTTGCTCGTGCACGCCGTTCAAAATCTGCTCGGTCGCGAGCGGGCCGATCTCGGTCGTTTCGTCGAATGGGTCGCCGACTTTCAACGTTCGCATTTGCTCGACGAATTTCTTTAGAAAATTATCGTAAATCTTGTCGGCGATGAAAAATCGTTTGGCCGCGATGCACGATTGCCCGGTGTTGATTGTGCGCGCCTTGACCGCGGTGCTGACTGCGAGTCCGAAATCGGCGCTCGGCATGACGATGAACGGATCGCTGCCGCCGAGCTCGAGTACGCTCTTCTTAATTTCGCGTGCCGCCGTGCTGCCGACCGCGCTGCCGGCTTTTTCGCTGCCAGTCAGAGTCACTGCTTTGATCCGAGGATCGACAATCAATCTTTCGACTCGATCAGACTCGATGAGGAGTGTTTGAAAAACTCCTTCGTCGAATCCGGCGCGACAGAACAATTGCTCAATCGCGAGGGCGCATTGCGGAACGTTGGCGGCATGTTTGAGAAGCCCGACGTTGCCGGCCATTAAAGCGGGCGCGGCAAATCGAAAGACCTGCCAGAACGGAAAATTCCAAGGCATGATCGCCAGGACCGGTCCCATAGGCTCATAATGAACGTAGCTGCGACGCGCGTTCGTTTGCGCGACTTCGTCTTCCAGAAAGCGTTCCGCATTCTCGGCGTAGTAGCGAGATCCGCGCTCGCACTTTTCGATCTCCTCGACGGATGCGCGAAATAATTTCCCCATTTCAAGCGTCATCGTGCGGGCGAGCTCGTTCTTTTCGCGGTCGAGCAATGTTGCCAAGCTGAGAAGCAGTTCCGCGCGTTTGGGAAAAGATTCTCGGCGATGTTGTTGGAAGGCGTGTTCCGCGCGTTTCAGCCGCTTCTCGATCTCGGCGTCGTTAAAGAGCGCGAATTCTTTGAGCTTCTCGCCCGTGGCCGGATTAATCGACGCGATCGCCATGCTTTTACTGTAGTGGCGGTCTACGACCGTCGCATAATTTTTCTATCGCCGATCAAGCCGTTGAAACGGCTGAACGCGCGGGAAGTTCCTAGCGCACCTGGCTGAAGCCAGGTGTCAAAATCGGATGAAGATTTCGCTACAGCCTAAGTCCTTTTGGAATCAAAACGCGGTCGAGCAAATCGAAGAGCGATTGCACCAGCAACGCCAGGATCGCGGCTGGGATCGCGCCTTGTAGGATCGTAGCGTGATCGTTCAGATTGAGGCCGCTCAGAATCGGTTCGCCCAGACCGCCGGCGCCGATTAACGCCGCTAGAGTGGCGGTCCCGACATTGATCACGGCGCTCGTTTTGATTCCGGCGAGAATGGAACGTGAAGCCATCGGCAAATGAATTTGCCAAAGCCGGGCGGCTGGACTTAGTCCGAGCGCGATCGCCGACTCGCGTAAT